>Ga0172379_10010920_pt1 | contig 10906 bp, 10 predicted proteins | sample GrowelOW334metaG_FD_119756 | JGI IMG/M metagenome (GOLD analysis project Ga0172379, IMG submission 119756) | Groundwater microbial communities from an aquifer near a municipal landfill in Southern Ontario, Canada - Groundwater well OW334 metaG | ecosystem: Environmental > Aquatic > Deep... | reverse complement strand
GAGAATCCAGGAGTTCGTTCGGCAATTTTTCTTAAATCAACATCTTGGGCAGTCGGTTTTCCTTTAGCGTGAATTTTTAAAATTGCTTCGCGGTCGTTCATGTCCGGTTCGTCCAAAATTACTCTTCGGTCGAATCTTCCCGGCCGCAAAAGCGCCGGATCCAAGACATCGGGACGATTCGTAGCCGCTAAAATTATCACGCCAGAGTTTGCTTCAAAACCGTCCATCTCAACTAAGATTTGATTCAAGGTTTGTTCGCGTTCGTCGTGACTGCCGCCCAAACCCGTGCCGCGTTGTCGACCGACAGCGTCAAGTTCGTCGATGAAAATAATACACGGCGCGCTTTTTTTGGCTTTCTGAAATAGATCGCGAACGCGGGCGGCGCCGACTCCGACAAACATTTCCACAAATTCCGAACCGGAAATGCTAAAAAACGGAACATTAGCTTCTCCCGCCACAGCTTTAGCAAGTAAAGTTTTTCCTGTGCCGGGCGAACCCATCAAAAGTACGCCTTTTGGAATTTTTGCACCGAGCTGTAAAAATTTTTTTGAATTTTTCAAAAATTCGACCACTTCCCAGAGTTCTTCTTTGGCTTCTTTGACGCCGGCCACATCTTTAAAGGTAACGCGGTTTTTTGAATTTTTTGGAGCTTCTCTCGCGCCAGATTGGCCAAAACTCATGGCCTTGGTGTTCGCGCCTTGAACTTGGCGCAACATATAATAAATCACGGCGACGACAACAATCAGAGGAAGGAGAAAGGGGAGGAGGGCGTTCAGCCAATAAGTCCAGCCAGATTCTTCCTTAACTTCAATGCCGATATTTTTTATTTTCTCCGGATCGGCGTTATAATTTTTGAAAAGTTCACCCAAGGTTTCGTTTGTTTCTTTGCTTAGCGTTTCGAGTGTTCCGTCGACTTTGGTAATGTTTAATTTATCTCCCTCGATCGAGATTTTTTGGATGTCGCCGACGTTCACCTGTTCTACGAATTTTTGCAGATCGATATTTTCCACTTTTTTAGCCGACAAATTAAGAGTGCTAAAAATTCCCGTGATGACGAGAAATACAATTATTGCGATGATAAAATTTTTGGCAAGGTTTTTCATATATTTATTATTCTGATTATAACATAACAATTAAGAATTAACAATTGACAGTTTAATTGATATTTTGTAAATTATAAACGCACGGGGGTCCGAGACCCTCACGTTCGGGGACTGGGCATTTCGCCCTGATCCCATCGCTGGCAGGTTGCCTGCCAGAGGAGGTCCACGAGATGAAGAAGTCGACCGGTCCGCCGTCCGTCATTCTGTCCGCGATCGGTACCGCGAGCTGCGGGATGGGCGCTTCCTGACCTGGCGGGGTGCTGGGCGGAGGCGATGTGGGCTAGCCTGATCTAAGACCCGCGTGTTCACGAGGACCAGCCTATCGGGGCTAGTAGGGTATGGTCACGTTCCTCTCAGCCCGAGGGCAGATGTTCAGCTGTTGGACAACCCAAGAAACCAAAAGCGCCAGAGGCGCAACGGTGGGTAAAACCAAGCAAGCTCAGAGCATTTGTTCTCGGGCTCTTTTTTATCTCCAAAATTTTATCTTGACAAAACAGTATTTTCGGAGTAGTATTATTTAGAGAATATGGAAAATATTTCTGACGAGAAATTAATAAAAGAGTATTTTAAGGGCGACAAAGAGGCGCTAGAAATTTTGGTTAAACGCTATTTGAAACCGGTTTATAGTTTTGTTCGTTACTTGGTGGGTGACGATTTTGGAGCGGAAGACATCACTCAAGAAGTTTTTGTCCGGGCATGGAAAAATTTAAAAAAGTTTGATACAAAAAAGAATTTTAAAACTTGGATTTTTAGCATCGCAAAAAATGCCGCGGTAGATTATTTAAGGAAGAAAAAAGCCGTGCCATTTTCAGCATTTGATAATGACGACGGTGGAAATATGATTGCCGAAACACTTGCTGATCCGTCGCCGCTTCCCGACGAGACAACCGAGCAGGCTGATACGGCTCATTTACTCCGAGCCGCAATGAAAAATTTGTCGGAAAATTACAGAGCAGTGCTTTATTTAAAATATTATAGTTGTTTAACTTTCAAAAAAATTTCTGAACTAACCGGCGTTCCGCTCCATACTGCTAAAAGTCGCCACCGTCGGGCGCTTGCCGCTCTTCGCGACGCCCTTACTGAAGCGTTATAAAAAAACAATTTCTAGGGAAGGGATGCACCAAAAGGCATCCTTTTTTCGTATAACAATATAGGGGGGAACAAATATGGATAAAAAATTAGAAGAAATTTCAGAAAGTTTTAATTTGGTCGAACCGCCGACCGGGCTTTTTGATAAAGTAATGTGCCGGATAGAAAGAGAAAAGAAGATTTTAACGCTCCGTCGGAGAATTATCATTTTCTCGATCGGGCTCATTGGTTCGGCAGTCGCTTTTATCCCGGCGTTTCAGTACGCGCGGTCAGGTTTTGTCGAATCTGGGTTTTACTCATTTTTCTCTTTGTTTTTTTCCGACACAGAAATAGTTCTGGCATATTGGGAAAATTTTGCCCAGTCACTTCTTGAAACACTTCCAGTCTTGGGGCTTGCTGTATTTTTGACGACCGTGGCTGTATTTTTGGAATCATTGAAAATGCTCGTTCGCGATTTAAAGATTTTTTATAATTCAAAATTAAGAAAGGCTTAAAAATATGGATATTGATAAAATTTTTCAGTCAAAAATTTTTCAGGGAGTAGTTTTGGGGATCGCGGCGCTTGTTGTCTTGCTTTTTGTGTTTAAGGTTGGTATGGCCGTGGGAATTAAGAAAGCAGATTTTTCCTGCCGATGGAGTGATAATTATCATGAGAATTTTGGTGGTCCAAGAGGGGGCTTTTGGGGAGGATTTAATGATAGAGATTTTATAGAGTCAAATGGAACAGTGGGACAAATTATTAAAATTGATGGCGCAACATTTGTTGTACGCGGTAGAGAAGATGTGGAAAAAGTAATTGTTACAACTGGAGCTACGGCCATCAAGCGTTTAATGGAAACTATAAAAATTTTTGACCTTAAAGTTGATGATCGGGTCGTAATTATTGGTGAGCCGAGTGAGAGCGGGCAGATAGAAGCAAAACTTATTAGAGTAATGCCGCCGTCACCGATGCCCATGCCGGCTCCCTCTCCGGCGAGGTTTTAAAAAATAAAAAATATGATAAAAAAAATTTCTAGCCATATCATGAAAAGAAAAGGCGTTTACAGTTTAGTCGCTATTGTTTTAGCAACTGGCGGTTATTTTGGTACGCAGTCATTACAAAATGACACGGCTGAGACGCGTTATGTGGTTTCCGCCGTAGAAAAAGGAACACTCATAACTTCCGTTTCTGGTAGCGGCCAGATTTCTGCCTCCAATCAATTGGATGTAAAACCAAAAATTTCAGGTGATGTCATTTCTGTGGCGATTAAAAACGGCCAAGAAGTAAAGGCGGGAGATATTTTAGTCCGGCTGGATGCGACTGATGCTTATCAGGATATTCGTGATGCCAAAGAAAATTTGGAAAGCGCAGAACTGTCTTTAGAAAAATTAAAAGCGCCAGAAGATGACTATTCTATTTTGCAGGCGGAAAACGCGCTCACTTCAGCGAGAAATAATTTAGAAAAATTAAAATTGTCGCAGACAACGGAATCACAAAACGCGGAAGAAGCGGAACAAAACGCGGAGGATAATGTTATTGAAGCTTATGAAGACGCTTTCGTTGCGGTAACGGATGTTTTTTTGGATTTGCCTTCGATTATGTCCGGATTAGATGAAGTGCTTAATGATTATGAAATCAGCGACCACCAGCCAACAGTGGGTGGCAGGCAGGATAACACAAGCGCGCTAATGTCTACCACAAACGTGGATAAAAGAGATAATTTATTTGGACTTAAGGCGAGCGCGGAGAGTGATTATGCGGCTGCTCGCGAAAAATATGATGCGGTAAGTGGATCTTATAAAAATGTCAGTCGCGATTCTGAGCCGGCAATGATAGAAGTATTACTTTCCGAAACCACAGAAGCGGTAGAAGCTATTTCCGACGCGGCGAAAAGTGAAAATAGTTATTTAGCGACGTGGGTTGATTTTAGAACAGAATATAAGTGGGAAGTTTTCCCAGAAGTAGAAGCTTATCAAAAAGATCTCTCATCATACATTGGGCAAATCAATGGTAGTTTGTCGAGTTTGCTTTCGGCCGAAAGGTCCGTAGAGAATAGTTTAGAGGCAGTAGAAGACGCCGAGAAAAATTTGGAAGAAATAGAGCAAACAAATCCTTTTGATATTGCTGCCGCGGAAGCGACAATAAAAGAAAAGGAGGCGGCGTTAGAAAACATTAAAGAAGGGCCAGATGCCCTGGATCTGCGCTCGCAAGAATTGGTTGTACGACAACGAAAAGAAGCGCTCGCAGAAGCTCAGTCAAAGTTGGCTGATTATACAATTCGTGCTCCTTTTGACGGGGTTATTACTTCCGCTGATGCCCAGAAAGGCGATTCTATTTCTTCGGGGACATCGGTCGCAACTATTATTACCAAAGAACGCGTAGCGGAAATTTCTTTAAACGAAGTTGATGCCGCCGATGTCAAAGTCGGTCAGAAAGCGACGCTTACTTTTGATGCCGTGGAAGAGCTTAGTATTACCGGCGAAGTGGCTGAAGTTGACGCGCTCGGAACAGTGACTCAAGGAGTTGTTACCTACAACACAAAAATTATTTTTGATACGACCGATGAACGCGTGAAACCCGGCATGAGTGTTTCGGCATCAATTATTACCGACATAAAACAAGATGTTATCTTAGTTTCTAGCTCGGCCATAAAATCATCGGGCGAGATTTCATATGTGGAAATGCCGAGCGTTACGGCAGCGGCCGATTCAGTCGGAGCATTAAGCGGCGTTGTTTTGGCCTCTCCTTTGCGCCAGCAAGTAGTAGAAATCGGTCTTACTAATGATTCGGAAACTGAAATTACGAGCGGTCTTAGCGAAGGTGACCAAATAATTACGCGGACGATTAATCAAGCCAGCTCTTCGACAAATTCTTCCGGCTCTTCGGAAAGTCAGGTTAAGAGTAGCGGTTTGTTTGAAATGGGCGGAGGCAGTCCGCCAATGGGTAGATAAATTAGCGTGATGGCGGAGCAGTAGCAGTAAAATGATTATATGATTGAATGTAAAAATATAAGTAAAATTTATTCGACTGGCGTCGGAGAAGTTACGGTTTTGAAGAATTTATCTTTTACTATAACCGACGGAGAATTTGTCGCGATTATGGGGCCGTCCGGTTCTGGTAAATCAACTTTGATGAACATACTTGGGGCGCTTGATGTTCCGAGCGGCGGAGAATATTTTTTAGATCAAAAAAATGTCGCGGAACTGAGTGATGATGAACTGGCGGAAATTAGAAAAAATAAAATTGGTTTTGTTTTCCAATCTTTCAATCTTTTGCCTAGATCAACAGTTTTACGTAATGTTATGTTGCCGCTTGTTTATGCCGGAGTCCCGAAAGGGGAAAGAGAAGCGCGAGCGCGCGAGGCATTGGAAAACGCCGGGCTAGATGAAGAACATTTTTATCATCTTACAAATCAGCTTTCCGGCGGCCAGATGCAGAGAGTAGCAATCGCGCGAGCACTCGTGAATAATCCATCGCTTATTTTGGCAGATGAGCCAACCGGAAATCTTGACACAAAAACAGGAGAAGTGGTTTTGAGAACCCTGGAAGAGTTAAACAAAAAACAACATCATACAATTATTCTTATTACTCACGAGCGGGATGTCGCGGAACACGCTCGTCGGATAATTCAGATTCGTGATGGTGGGATAGTCTCCGATGAAGAAAATAAAAAAATCAGCTAGAGGTTTATTTATATATTATGAAGATAGCAGATTTATTTGAAGAAATTTTTTTTGCCCTATTCGCGAATAAAGCGAGGTCAGGTCTTACGATTCTTGGTATTGTTATCGGCGTGGGTTCAGTTATTGCCATGATTGCCATTGGTCAGGGGTCGCAAAGTTCAATTCAGTCAAACATCCAATCTCTCGGTTCGAATTTGGTGCAGGTGATGCCCGGAATGCAAAAATCATCAGGCGTAAGTTCTGGTTGGGGCTCGTCCCAAACTTTAACAAATGAAGATGCCGAAGCAATTGTTGCGGAAATTTTCCTGGCCAACGCCGTTGCCCCAGAAATTTCCAGTCGGTATCAGATAACTGCCAAGGGGACAAATACAAATACTCAAGTGGTCGGAACAGTTTCAGTCTATCCCGGCGTTAGAAATGTTGAGATAGACTTTGGTTCATTTGTTTCCGATCAAAACGTAAAAAGTTTGTCTAAGGTCGCGGTTTTAGGACCTGGCGCGCGAGATGATCTTTTTGGCGAGGGAGCCGACCCGGTTGGCCAGACAGTGAGGATTAAAGGAATAGAGTTTAAAGTTATAGGCGTGACTAAAACAAAAGGCGGTAGCGGGTTTGGGAGCCAGGATGATATGATTTTTATTCCACTTTCCTCCGCGCAGAAATTTTTAGTAGGTAAAAGCTATGTGAGTACAATAAATATTCAAGCGCAAGATGCCGAGTCGATGACAGCGCTCCAAGAGGAAGTCACTTCGCTTTTGCTCGCGCGTCACAATATCTCCGATCCCGACTCGGCGGATTTCAGAATTATGAATCAAGCGGACATTGTGGCGAGCGCTTCTACGATTACGGATACCCTCACTTTACTTTTGGGATCAATCGCCGGAATTTCACTTGTGGTTGGCGGTATTGGAATTATGAATATGATGCTTACTAATGTTACTGAACGAACTCGGGAAATTGGCCTTAGAAAAGCAATCGGCGCGAAACGCGGAGATATTAGCGTACAATTTTTACTCGAGGCCATAATGTTGACTTTGATCGGAGGGGTCGTTGGAATATTTTTGGGATGGCTGGCTTCTTTAGGAGTGGAAAAATTTGGTGGTATTAGCACCGCGGTTTCGTCAACCTCAGTCGCTTTGGCTTTTGGAGTATCCGCGGCTATCGGCATTGTTTTTGGCTATTATCCGGCGCGGCGGGCGGCAAAATTAAATCCTATTCAAGCGTTGCGTTACGAATAAGTTTTAAAAAATAATTAATAAAAAATCTATGAAGAATTTTTTGCCAGCTTTTATCGCCATAGTGATTATTGTAAGCGGCGGCGCTTTTTATGGGGGTATGAAATATGCGGAAACTAAAAAATTTTCCGGAGCGCGAGATAGTTTTGCGGATTTTAAAAATTTTCCACCTGGCGGGCAAGTGCGTGGGGGTAAAGATGGCGGAGTAAATTTTACGAACGGAGAAATTATTTCAGTGGATGATAAAAGCGTGACCGTAAAACTTCTCGACGGCGGTTCCAAAATAATTTTCTTTTCTGATTCCACTAAAATTACAAAATCAATAGAAGGGACGGCCGCGGATCTAACGATAGGGGAGGCAATCGTGGCAAATGGTACGGCAAACGATGATGGGAGCATCACTGCGAAAACAATAGAGTTACGGTCGGTAGTTCCGGCTGGTGCGGATGAAATTAACGTCAATACAAACATTAATAATCAGTAAATAATTCGCGTTACGAATAAGCACGGGTGGCGTGAAAAATTTAAATAATAAAACAAAACGGGCGATTTGCCCGTTTTGTTTTATCTGATTTTGATTATTCTTTTTTCTCTTCTTCCTTTGGCGCTTCAACTTCTTTTTCCGCCGGTTTCTCGGCTGGAGTTTCGACCGGAGCATCGGCAGTTTTTTCTTTAGCGCCGCGGAGACTTAAGCCTAAACGATGATCAACCGGTTCAATGGAAATAATTTTGAATTTCAGTGTGTCGCCTATTTTTGCCACTTCATTCGGACTTTGAATCGGTTTCGCGGATAGTTCGGAGATGTGGGCCAGGCCGTGAATTTCCGGATCAAGCTCTACAAATAATCCAAATGGATTAATTTTTAAAACCTTTCCTTCCACAATTTGGCCGACGTTATATTTCTCACTGATTTTTTTCCAAGGATCATCAATTAATTTTTTCATTGACAAGAAAATTTTTGAACCCTCAACGCCGATAATTTCAGCTTTTATTTCTTGTCCAACTTTTACAACATCTTCCGGATGGTCAATTCTCTGCCAGGCTAATTCGGAAATATGGACTAAGCCTTCTAAATTATCAAACTTCACGAAGACGCCGAAATCGGCCAGAGCGGAAACTGTGCCGGAAATGATGTCGCCGACCTTGTAGGAAGAAATTATATTTTTTTGTTTTTCTTCCCAAGCCGCCTTTTCCGAAACAATTAATTTTTCCTCTGCTTCACCCGCGTCAATGACTTTCACCTCAAGCGGAGTCCCGACGAAGGTTTTTAATTTTTCTAATATTTTATTTTTCTCGCCGCCCGGCACGCGCGGATAATGTTCCGGCGCTAATTGCGAAACAGGCAAGAACCCGACAATTTTATTTACATTTATCATCAAGCCGCCTTTGTTTGCGTCCATAACGGTGGCAATGACGATTTCTCCGGATTTTTGAAGTTCAGCAAGCTTGTCCCAAATCTTTTTATGCCCAGCAAAACGGAAAGATAATTCCATTTCGCCGCGTTCATTTTCCATTTCCAAAATTGTAGCTTCTGTCTCATCACCCGGTTTTAATTCCGAATAATCAGCCGACTCGTTGCAGAGTTCCTGGCCGCGGACAACGCCTGTCCGGAATCCTGGAATATCCAAGTTGACTTCGTTTTTGCTGATACGCAAAACTTTTGCCTTGACGACCTCTCCGACTTTGGGAATCGTGAGGAAGTTTCCTTCGGCAAGAAGTTTTTCAAATTCTCCGCTGTCTGTTTTTTTGATTAGATTTGTTAGATCCATAGTTAATAATTAGTGAGATTGTCGGGAGCCCCGGCAAATCTCAAAACTCCTTTCTTTAATTAAGATAAAAATATTATATAACATCTTGAAATTTTTGGCAAGAGGCGGTAAAATTAGAGAAAGAAAACAATTAGAATGTGTTGAGACGGAAAAGTGGAAATGGCAGAAATAAAATTTGAGGGAGAAAGAGATGTCACCTAATAAATTTTTTATTGGCAAGCGAGCGAGAGAAATAAAATTTTAATTTCATTTCCGGGCGAGCGCAGTCGACACGGGATAATATCCTTAATATGGCGCAAAAATTATCTGATGTTTTAAAAACCGCGACCAAAACTTCTTATGTTAAAAGTTCGGTGAAGCAGGCTGTCAATAAAATGGGAACGAATGTTTTAAGGCAGGTTAGTGAGCGGAAAGCAAAAGAAGTTTTAAGCGAGCTGAAAAAAACTGGCGTAATTAAAACTTATCGCTCGCCAACTCAAATTTTTCGGGAAACAGAAAAGGCGCTTCGCGCAGGACAAAAAGAGGACGGGCCAAAAATTACCGTGGCATCGCTCCGCGAAGAGCGGAAGGCGGAAGAAGAGAAAAAAGAGCGGATGAGAAAAATGATGACAAATATTTATGGCCAAGAGAGGGCGCGTGAAGAAGAAAAAGAAAAAGGCGACGGGAAAGTAAAAAGAAATGTGGCGACTTCGGCCTTGAAACCAAAAGCCGCGCCGGGCCGGGTAGAAACAACAACATCAATCTTGCGAAGCCAAAAATCTGCTGCAGATAAAACCGCTCCGGAGGAAAAACCGCCGCAGGCGATTGATCTACAGATTGATTAATTACAAAGTTTAGAAAATAAAAATCCGTCGAAAGGCGGATTTTTTGTATAAAAAAAGCCGCAAGGTATTTGAACCTCGCGGCGAGTTGTTCCTCCTGTCATTCGTGCAGACCAGGACAGCAGCCTTTCTTGCCCGGGCCCGGAGGACTCAAAAGTCGCGAGTCCTCGAGACGGAACGTCTTGCTAAAGCTGCAGGTTGGGTTGGTGCAGTCGTGACGCCAACCGTGGTGGAGATGGTAGTCGTTCAGGGGTCCGAGGTAGGTGCAGACGATCTGGCCCTTCTTGCACTTCGGGCAGATGTTGTTCATTACATATTGCCTTGGTGCTTCAGTGGCGGATTTTCGAAGTGCTTACGGGAGTAGCGGAGAATCAGAAGGGAGAAGAAGGTCATCACGACGGCAGTGAGGACGGCCACGACCAGGGTTTCCCGGAGAGCCCCTTCGATTGTCGCGCCGTACCAGAGTCCCAAGACGAAGGCGGACACCCCGAGGACGATTGTGTAGAGGATCGTGTAGAAGATCACGATCTTCTTGGTGCTCCACCTGGTCATGCGATCCATGATTTTCTTCACGGTTCTCATCGTCCGGTTTCCTTTCCTCGTCCGCGGCGGAGGTACTGGAGTTAGCCGCCGCTTGGGCGGAGTGGACACGGGCACAACGGGCTGTAGTGTTGGCGCATTGGCGAGCGTCACCTGGTTTTCGGCGGGCTGCCTTGGTGCCGGCGCGTGAAGCACAGGTTCCTCCCCCCATCTCCTTCGGCCGATCAGGACGCTGATCTCCGTCGGAGAGAAGTTCTGCGCGTGCTCCGCCGGCGATTTCCCGCAGAACGGGCAAGTTGTCCCTTGCGGGAAGTTGCTGTTTCCGATGTGGTGGCCGGCGTGTTGTTGTTTGGTTTCTTGCCAGCCACATTTGAAGCAGACGGCACCATACTTGTCTTTCAGGAAAACTCCGTCGACTAGCTGACTGGAGTAGAAGCACTTGGCTTCTTGCCCGCATCGCGGGCAAACGGGTTTTTTGGTTTCTCCCATGGTTTCGCCCTACGCCGCTGTCTTGAAGATGATTTCGTAAACCCTTACGCCTTCTGTGCCGTGGGCTACGATCATCCTGTTTGAGAGTGTCGGGGGAGAGATGGTGTCGCAGGGACGAGACTCTTCCGTTCCCCAAACGAGAAGAGTCTTTTGATTGGCCATCGCGCGGTAGAGAGGGCGGCCGGCCACGAAGAGAAGCG
>Ga0172379_10010919_pt1 | contig 10906 bp, 9 predicted proteins | sample GrowelOW334metaG_FD_119756 | JGI IMG/M metagenome (GOLD analysis project Ga0172379, IMG submission 119756) | Groundwater microbial communities from an aquifer near a municipal landfill in Southern Ontario, Canada - Groundwater well OW334 metaG | ecosystem: Environmental > Aquatic > Deep... | reverse complement strand
CAGAAAACCGCGTTCCTTGAGTGTTTCGAGAGCAGGGTGCATAGCTTACGTCCTGTGAATGGTGTACTGGTGCCGCCCCAAGCGTTGGCTAGGACGAGACCGAGAATACCATACAGTTAGGGCCGCTTCAAGCTCCGAACGTTTTACGGAAAACCTCGCAATAATAAGCGACATTGTCCCATTCGGCGTCGGGCGGTATGCGGTGGTCCGGGCAGGGGATGAAGCCCCCAAGATCCACCAGCGCTTTCAGGCGTTCGATTTCGGCGTCGATGGCCTTGCGGTCTTTGGCGAAGGCGTACTTTTCCATGCCACCCACTCCACGGAGCGCCCTGCCGTACTTTTCCCGCCAGGGCGCAAGGGATGCCTTCCAGGTACCCACCTCGATGGGGAACATGACGTTTACGCCGTTTTTCACCCAGGTGGGCAGCAGAGCATCGATCATGCCGTCGCAGTCCAAGGAACTCAGGTTGATGCCGTCCTTCGCGAGCCTGTCCGAAATTTTCCGGTACCAGGGGCCAACCAGTTCATCAAAAGTTGAGGGCGAGATGAGGGGGCCGTTCTTGAAGCAGATATCTTCCCAGTAATGGGCAAAATCAAAGCGGAGACCGCGATCAGAAGCGGCTTTTAACGTGGCATCCACCTGTTGAAGGGCCAGGGAACCAATACGGTCAATTATTTCACCGTACAGGTCGGGATCATCCACCTGCAGATAGGCGCAGTTTTCCATGCCCAGCATGTCGCGGATTGTACCGTAGAGGCTGCCGCACCAGATACCGATGGGCTTGTCGCCGGGACTCCCCGTTGCGGGACCGCCGGCCGCCTGGAGGGCGACAAGGGCGTCGATGCTTTTAAGGTCCACCCGATCGGGTGACCACCTCAGCCTGGGCTCGATAAGGGAATCCCAGGAAGCGCGGTCCTGGAGGGTATGGCCGACTTCGCTGGGGATGGATACGGTGCCGGGCTTTTCAATGACGATGGCGCCGTTCACGTCCCGGACCTTGATGCGGCCGTCGGGGAAGGTTTCAAGGATTTCACGGTCGAAGCCCGGGAACAGGTTTGCCGCGCTGACTACCGAGGCTCCCCACCCAAAATCGAAACCCAAGAGACGCGCGACCTCGTCTTCCTTGTCGTTCTGGTAGTTGTAGCCTTCCGCAAGGGCTTGGGGCACGTGTCCTTCGTCCGCCCATTTAGCCACCGTTTCAGGCCAGAACCCGAAATGAACCACAGGCACCCTGTCGTAGTGCCCGTATCCGAGTATGGCCAAAGCGTTTTCCCTGTTTGTCATTCCAAGTCTCCTTTATGGCAGGATAAACCCGGAAAGCAGGGTCGGGAATGGCACAAAATACGAAAATAATGGAATATTCACAGATTTTCCGTTACCCTACGGATCATGGATTATGTAATAGAAAGCAGGTATTTTTCGCCTCTAATCAATATAGCGCACTATATCCGCCGTGAGGAAGGTTTAAGCCTGAGTCCACGTATTATCGAGGACTTCGAGTTTGTATATATCTCCGAAGGTGAGGGTGAATATGTGCTTGATGGTAAAACCATACATTTCACCGCAGGGGGGCTCATATTCACCCCACCTTTCCTTCGGCATGCATACCGTCCTTTGGGTACCAAGGCCATGGCCCACTTCGCCGTCCACTTCGACCCTGCTCCGGGTTATTCCAAGCGTTACAAGGATCCGGCTGCCGATCCTGGTATTCGGACAGGGACGGAAGCTGGCGCACCGGGAGTCACGGATACAGTCCGAAGTTCAGGCGCAACAATCGACACGGTGTGGCCCTCCGTACGCTACCTGGACGCGGCGAATGGGGCGTTCGTCCCTATCCCTCCGTACATTCCAAACCTTCCCAAGGCTGCTGAGGGGATTTTCCACGATATCCTGGCCCGCCACGAGGAAACCAGGCTGGAGTCCTTCGCCTCGGCCTCGCTCCGGCTTTCGTGCAGTATTCATGAATTGCTCGCCCTTATAGTGGAAACCTGTGCCGGACCATCACCACGCGCCAAGAACAGGGTTGCGGCCGCAGCGGCTCTGATGGATAGCCGCTACGCCGAGAACCTGACGCTTCCGCAAATCGCAGCAGCGGCCAACTATGCGCCCAACTATTTTTCCGGCGAATTTGCCCGCGCCTACGGCCTGACCCCCATGGAATACCTGCGTGAAAGAAGGCTTCGCCGCGCCCGGGAATTGTTGCGTACCGGTTCCCTCAGCATCAAGGAAATTGCCTGCCTCGTGGGAATTGGGGATCAGTACTATTTCTCCAAGGTTTTCTCTGCCCGCAACGGCCTGTCTCCCAGTAAATACCGGCAACTTTCAAATCCTGATGGCAGGAAGGAAAGAAACGGCACAGCTTTCAATGCTGCCTGTATGTCCGGGGACTGATTCCGTGAAGCGAGAGGAAGGCCCGGTCCAGCGTCCGCAGACTCGAGAATCCGGCCTCCTCCGCAATATCCCGTATACTGAGATCCGAAGATCGCAACAATCGTTCCGCTTCGGCGACGCGACGAGCTGTGAGCCAATCGACCAGGCCCACCCCGGTCATGCGCCTGAAAAGGCGGGAAAAATAATATCGGGACAGACCGGCCACCCGGGCGGCTGTTTCGAGGCTGACTGGGGAGGCGTAGCTTTCCTCAAGGTAGGCCAGTAAGCGCAAGATACGGGCCTCGGCACCAGGCAGGGCGGGATCCGGGCTTGTTTTGGGATGCTGATCCATGTCCGCGCAGAAGAGTCCCCGCAGGATGGCAACCGTGCCGGCCAATATCAGGGCTTTCTGCCTGGTTTCCGTTTCTACGGCTTCGATACCTGTCAGGGCAACCCGTGCCAAAGGGGTGAGGGGGTCCGTTCCGGAACCGCGACACAAAAGCGCTGACCGGAGAGCGGGGATGGCATTTTCCGACAAACCTGCTGATACGCTGGCCATGGGCGGGAAAATAAAGAGTGCGATTTCGCTATCCTTGCCCTCGTAAGCATGGATGGAGCGGGGAGCAATCAGGGCACCGTCACCAGCTTTCAGGCGGAACCGTTCACCATCAAGAAAGAAGCCTGCCGAGCCGCGCAACACCACGAAGGCTTCCACGTCCTCGTGCCAATGGGCGGGAAAGACCAGATCACGGGCGCGTCCGGCAAAGACGGGTTGATTGGGGTCATGCTCGCGTTCTTCCCTAAATGCCATGGCCCATAGTCCCATACAGAGCAATATCTGTCCACTATTGGCAAACCATGACGACACCAATAAAAGCTGACAAGGTATAGTCGATCAGGTTGCGTTTCGATCTGTCTGGAGGAAACATGAAAAAAGCCTTGTTGGTGCAGGGTGGCTGGGATGGCCACGACCCGGTGGGCGTTTCTATGCTATTCAAGGAAATACTGGAAACCGAGGGTTTTTCTGTCCAAATACACGATTCCCTCAATCCCTTTGCCGATCCGGTGCTACTTTCCGGCGTGGATCTCATCGTTCCGATCTGGACGATGGGAAAGATCGAAGAACAATCCTGCCGGAACGTACTGGCCGCTGTCGAAGGTGGAGCGGGCATCGCCGGTTGCCACGGCGGTATGTGCGACGCATTCCGGGATACTACTGAATGGCAATTCATGACCGGAGGCCAATGGGTAGCTCACCCGGGCAATGACGGTGTCGAATACCGGGTAAGGATCAAGCGGGGCTCCTCTCCCATCACAGAGGGTATCGCGGACTTTGACGTCCGAACCGAACAGTACTACCTGCACGTGGACCCGGCAGTGGACGTGCTGGCGACGACGCGCTTTCCCGTCGCGGACGGACCCCATGCGGCTAACGGAGAAGTGGACATGCCGGTGGTTTGGACCAAGCGCTGGGGACGGGGAAAGGTTTTCTACAATTCACTGGGGCACCAGGCGGGGGTGTTCGGGGCGCCGGAGGCTAGGGAACTCATGCGGCGCGGTTTCCTGTGGGCGGCGCGTACATGAAAGATTATATGGGCATCGGAGTAATCGGCTGCGGAAACATCTCGGACATCTACCTGACAAATCTGGCAACAAGGTTCGGAAAACTCAGGCTTCTGGCCTGCGCGGATAAGATGCCCGAACGGGCTGCGGAAAAGGCCAGAAAATTCGGGATCGAAGCCCGCAGTGTGGCAGAACTCCTTTCGAGCCCCGATATCGACCTTGTCGTCAACCTGACGATACCGCTGGTCCATGCCGAGGTGAGCGAGTCGGCGATCAAAGCCGGTATGCACGTATACTCGGAAAAGCCCTTGTCCGCGACCCGGGCAGACGGTGCCCGTCTGGTCAGACTCGCCAATGAATATAGAGTACGCCTGGGTGGAGCCCCCGACACCTTCCTGGGAGCCGGAATACAGGCTTGCCGCACCCTCATACAGAGTGGCGCGATCGGAACGATCGTGGGTGGTACCTCGAACATGCTCTGCCCCGGCCACGAAAGCTGGCATCCGGATCCCGCATTCTACTATAAAGAGGGAGGCGGCCCTGTCCTGGATATGGGTCCCTACTACCTGACAGCCCTGGTCGAACTGCTGGGTCCCATCGCGGGAGTGTCCGCAATTGCGGGCAAGGCCTTCGCCGAGCGCATCGTCGGATCGGGTCCAAAAAAAGGCGAGCGTATTGCCGTGGAGGTGTCCACCCACGTCGCGGGCTTGTTGCGTTTCGTCGCAGGCCCGGTCGTAAGCCTGTCCATGAGCTTTGACGTGCAGGCCGCGCGGCTCCCGCCCATCGAACTGTGGGGTACCGAAGGGAGCCTCGCGGTCCCCGATCCGAATACCTTTGGCGGACCTGTCCTCATGAGAAAAAAGGGTGAAAAGGATTGGAACGAGGTACCTGTACAGAGCCAATGGTCCAACAACTCCCGTGGACTGGGAGTGGCCGACATGGTCGGAGCCATCCTGGAAGGCAGCCCCCAACGCGCCTCGGGGGCTTTGTGCTACCACGTACTGGACGCGATGGAAGGCCTCCAAGACGCGGCCGCAGCCCGGTGCGAATGGTCCTTGAGGGAATCCTCGGATGCCCTCGCGAAATTCCACGCTTGAGTCAAAACACTGTCGCATGGACAAAAATTGTCCTCTTCTATACTATGTCCGGGAAACCAAGGAGTGAACAATAGTATGGAAGAGAGTCTGTCGTATGTCCTTGTGACACCGTACACCATCGCAAAAAGCAGGACCGGCGGCGTCATCGCCCGACTGCTTTCCCGCCTGGACCTGGAACTGATCGGCGCCCAGATGATAGCCCCCGACGAGGCATTCATCAAGAAGTACGCCGAATGCATCCGTAACAATTTCGATCCCAACAATCCGCGGGCAGCCCAACTGTTGTCGGATTATATCGACGCCAACATGGGGCCTTCTTCCGGCAGAAGGCACAGGTCCCTGCTCCTTGTATTCCGAGGGATGGAGCCCTGTAAAAAGTTATCCGACATTTGCGGCGCCCTCTATTCGGAAAACCGGAGCGTGGAATCCATCACGGGTGAGACCATACGCGACACCTACGCCGACCTCATACTGGATCCGGAGAACCCGGAGAAGGTCCGCTACTTTGAACCTGCCGTGCTTACCCCCAGGAACCAGGAACTCGCCGACGAGAACCTGAAACTGTTCGGCGAATTCCTTGAGACCCAGCCCAACATCATCGAGAACATCAGCTACCCCCAACCGTCCAAGATCGAACGGACCCTGGTCATCATCAAGCCGGACAACTGGAAGTACGCCTCCTCCAAACCGGGAACCATCATCGACATGTTCTCCCGCACGGGACTGCGCATAGTTGCCTGCAAGGTCCACCAGATAAGCATAGCCGAAGCCCTGGAATTCTACGGCCCCGTCAAGGAAGTCCTCAAATCCAAACTGGGACCGATCTTTGGCAAGAAGGCGAAAGATATCCTGGAAACCGAATTCAAATTCGCCATCAGCCCGGCAACGGAAAAGGCGCTCTGCGATTCCTTCGGGGCGGAGTACGCGGTGGACCAGTTCGCCCAGATCATCGAGTTCATGTCCGGTATCAGGCCCGAGCAGTGCCCGGTGGAAGAGATGAGCAATCCCGGCAAGGTAAAGTGCATGATACTTGTGTACGAAGGTGAGAACGCTGTCGCCAAGATCCGCGACGTACTCGGCCCCACCGACCCACTCAAAGCACCGGGTGGAACCGTACGCCGCGAGTTCGGAAGCAATGTCATGGTCAACACTGCCCACGCATCGGATTCCCCTGAAAATGCCCAGCGCGAGATGGGGGTCATCAAGATCACCAACAACGGCTGCCGCCGCATTATCCAGGACTACCTGCTACGCAAGTGATTCTCGTACTCGATGGTGCCGTCAATCATGGTCATGTCCACCTGGACTTCGCTTAGACGTTCCTTGGGGAAGCTGGTGATATCCTGGGAGAGGATAATCAGGTCCGCCAGCTTGCCCGGTTCCAGGCTGCCCTTGATGTCTTCCTCGAAGGAGGCGTACGCGCCGTTCAGGGTAGCACAGCGGACCGCTTCAAGGACGCTTACGCACTGGGCCTGGTCCAGCCGCACTTTCTGCGTGCGATTGTAGCGGTTGACCGCTCCGTCGAGGATGTGGATACCCAAGGGGCCAGAGGGGAAATCGCTGGCGAAGGCGACCCGTACCCCGGCGTCGATCATGCTGCGGGCGGCGATGAGGTACTTCATCCGCTTGCCGTAGAATTTGGCATAGTTGGCGCCGATGGTGGTGAGCATTCCCGGGTTGACAGTGGGGCAGATATTCATTTTGGCCATGCGGTTTACCAGGTCCTGGTCCACCAGGGTGCAGTGCTCTATCCGGTGTCTCAAATCCGGCCGGGGTTTGACGGCGAAGGCCTTCTCGTAACCTTCCACCATGTACTCCACCGCCAGATCGCCTATGGCGTGGGCGGTGGCCTGGCACTCCGCATCGTGAATCATTTGTATGTATGCAGCTACCTCTTCCCGTTCCCAGCCTTTTTCCCTGGGGAGGGACGGGTCGTGGTCGTAGGGCTCCCGGGTGGCGCAGGACGGTCCGCCGGACCCGCCATCTATCATGAATTTGCAGGTACCTATCCTGAAATGCTCGTCCCCCAGACCGGACATGAGCCCCAGGGCCAGAAAATGGGCGTTGTCCTCCTTGGAGAAGGGCTTGCCGAAAATGCTGTGAAGCATCATATAGGAACGGATTTTAAACACCCTTTGGGCGCAAAGCTTCTGCATGATGTGGTACGAGGGCTTGTCGCATTCGCCGGCATCGTGGATTGAGGTGATGCCGTGGCGCAGCGCGATGGCGTGGGATTTCATGGCCGCCGCCGCCTGGGCTTCCTCGGAATAGGACACCTGGCCCCACAACCAGAAATGGGTATGGCCACGCACCATGCCGGTAAGCCTGCCGTCCACCACTTCCACTTCGTCTGCGGGATATTTCTCCGCATCCTGCGCTGAGTGCACGCCCAAGTACGCCAGGGCTTTCGAGTTGTACATGCAGATATGGCCGCCACCGTGCATGCAGTGGACCGGGTTGTCGGGGGCGATGGCGTCCAGCTCGGCCAGCGTGGGATGCCGCCTCTCCGGTAACAACAGCGGTTCGTAGCCCATCATGGAGACCCACTGTCCGGGGGCCTTGCGCGCCACAGCCTTCTTCAGTATTTCGAACAGCTCCGCCAAGCTTTTGCAGTTGGCGTAAAAGGTATCGATCATCGCGGAATCCAGATCCGTTCCCAGAAGGCCTGCCAGGATGGGGTGGAAATGGGCGTCGATAAAACCGGGCATGAGGGTCCTGCCCTTCAGGTCGATGACCCTGGTCCTCTTGTCGATTATTTTTTCAAGGTCCGCCTGGGAACCCACAAAGACAATCTTGTTTCCCTTTATCCCAAGAGCTTGGGCAATCTCGTTCCTGTCGTTGACGGTAATGACAGTACCGTTTATGAAGGCCAGGTCCACGTACGAAAAATCAAAATCCATGTATGCCCCTTATGAGGATGCCGGCTTGGCCTGCTTGCGGGCCTTGCCTTTGCGGGCCTCGAGGACCGCGAAGACGATGAGCGCGATGATGAGCATGACGCCCAAGGTGAAGTTGAAGATGTTTCCGCTGAAGTTGAGCAGGGTAAAGCCCTTCTTGAGCACGCCGATGATAAGCACGCCGATGAAGGTTCCCATGATGCTCCCCACACCGCCCATGGTGGAGGTACCGCCCAGCACGACCGCGGTTATCACCTGCAGGTTCAGGTCGTTGCCCATACTGGTCTTGGCCGACGAGAGCCTTCCTAGGTAGACCAGGGCAGCAAAGGCGCAGAGCAGGCCACTGAGGGTGTAGATGAAGAGCTTGATGCGCTTGGTCTGGATGCCCGAGAAAACAAGGGCGTTTTCGTTGAAGCCGATGCCCTTCAGGTTCCGTCCCAGGCTCCCCCGCGTGTAGAACAGGTTGAAGATTATGAAGAAGACCAGCAGGTAGATGAACTGGATGGGGATGATGCCGAAAATCATGATGGTGGAGAATTTCTTGAAGATATCGGGGAAGCCGGAATAGGAATTGGTTCCCGCTATTATCATGGAGAGGCCGCGGAACAGGTTCATGGTGGCCAGGGTGGTTACAAGCGGCGGTATCTTGGTCTTGGAGATGATGAGGCCGTTCAGGAAGCCGCAGGCGGTTCCGGTGAGCAGGGCCAGCACGACCGCCAGCCACAGGCTGCCGGTGGCGGTGAAGACCGCGCCGAACACGATGGCGCTCAACTGCAGGATGTACCCCACGGAAAGGTCGATACCGCCGGTGGTGATGATGAAGGTCATGGCCATGGCCATGATGCCTATCTCGCCTATGATGGCCGTCACGTCAAAGATGACGTCGGGGTAGAAGAATACCGGCTCCATGATGCCGAAACCGATGATGAGTACGACGAGGAGGATGCCCAGCATCGCCTGATAGTTGAGGCCCAATTTCATGCGCATGTTCAAGCTCCCGGTGTCTTGACGGCGGCGGCGAAGGTCTGCCTCAGACTTTTTCGCAGCTGGCCGAAATCGGTTACGGTGATGAACACCGCGATAAGGATGATGATGCCCTGGAGGGCGAACTGGAAGTAGTCCTGGAAGCCCAGGTAGATCATGGTGATGCTGAGCAGGTACACGAACACCGCGCCGAACACGGCACCAAGGATCCTGCCGCTGCCACCCATGATGTTCATGCCGCCCACGACAGCTGCCGCGATGAAGACCATCTCCCGGCCCTGGAAGGCGGAGGGCATGATCTCATTGGCGGTGGTGGCCTTGAGCAGGCCCGCGATTCCCAGCAGGAGTCCTTCCAGCAGGTAGACCTTGATCACCGTGGCGTCGGGGTTGATGCCGGCGTAGATGGCGGCCTGGCGGTTGCCGCCCACCGCGTACAGGGATTTGCCAAAACGGGTATAGCGCATCATGAACATGGAGGCGAAGGCGACGACCATGGCCACGATGAAGATATAGGGCACCAAGCCGAAGAAGCGGCTCTGACCCAGCCAGGTGAAGTTGTCGCCCAGGTTTTCCACCCAACCGGCGTTAGGCAGGAAGGTGGCATAAAAACCCAGATGGACCATATTCATGGCCAGGGTGACAACGATGGATGGGACGCGGAAGGTCACCGAGATCCAACCATTGAGGCCAGCCAGGAACATGCCCATCAACAGGCCTGCGCTCATAAAGATGACGGGGTGTACTCCCAGTTCCGACAAGGAACCGGCGGCAAAGGCCACAAAGCCCAGGATCGTGCCGGCGGATATGTCTATGTTGCCCGTTATGATGATCATGGAAAGGGCGATGGCCCCTACGATCGTGGGACTGACGTCCAAGAGCAGGCTAAAGACACCGCTCTTGCTGCTGAAATTGGTGGTGAGGGACAGGAAGAGCAGGAAAGCCGCGACTATGAGTCCCAGCATGAATTCCCGGGTGAATAGGCGTTTACGTTTCATATCGACTTCCTTTACCTGGTTTTACAGCGCCATCTGGAGAATCTTCTCCTGGCTCAACTCATTGCGGCTCAGTTCGCCCTGCTTCCTGCCGCCCTTCATGACTATGACACGGTCGCTCATGCCCAGAATTTCGGGGAGGTCGCTGGAGATCATGATAATGGATTTCCCCGCGGCTACCAGCTGGCCCACGATGCGGTGGATCTCGCTCTTTGCCCCCACGTCGACGCCGCGGGTGGGCTCGTCCAGGATAAGGATGCGCGGTTCGGTGGCCAGGGCCTTGGCTACGGATACCTTCTGCTGGTTTCCTCCGGAAAGGTTGTTCACCACAAAGTCCAGCCCGGGAGTCTTGATGGCCAGGTTGCCGATATAGTCCTCGCTGATCTTTTTTTCCTTGGCCTTATTGATGAGCCCGAGCTTGCCCGCCAGGGCGATCAGGAGCGGGAAGCTGATGTTTTCCTTGACGCTCATGGGGATGACGAGGCCGTACTTCTGCCGGTCTTCGGAGATGTACGCGATGCCCTGGTCCATGGCCGCGCGGTAATTCGGGATTGCCGTCGACTTGCCGTCGATGAAGATCTCACCTGCATCCAGCTTTGTCAGACCGCAGATGGCAAGCGCGAGCTCGGTACGTCCGGCTCCCGCAAGCCCCGACAGGCCCAGGATCTCGCCCTTGCGCAGGGTAAGGTCCACGCCGTTCAGGATGCCTTCCTGGACTATGCCCCGGGCTTCGAACACGACCTCGCCCAGTTCGACATCTTCCTTGGGGTACAGGTTGTGCAGGGTGCGTCCGACCATCCAGGAGACCAGCTGGTCCTTGGACACCTTCGCGACGTCCTCGGTCTGCACGTATTCGCCGTCTCGGATGACGGTGACCCGGTCGGCGATGAGGAAGATCTCGTCGAGCCGGTGGCTTATATAGAGCATGGACACGCCGTGTCCCTGAAGTTTCTTGATTGTGTCGAAAAGGGTATCCACTTCCTTGCTGGTGAGCGCCGCGGT
>Ga0172379_10010918_pt1 | contig 10908 bp, 13 predicted proteins | sample GrowelOW334metaG_FD_119756 | JGI IMG/M metagenome (GOLD analysis project Ga0172379, IMG submission 119756) | Groundwater microbial communities from an aquifer near a municipal landfill in Southern Ontario, Canada - Groundwater well OW334 metaG | ecosystem: Environmental > Aquatic > Deep... | reverse complement strand
TTACGCATGGTATCTTTTGCAAAAGCCTTGTCGCCCATTGCGTTGATCATTTCTGGCGTCGGTCCAATGAATGTAATCCCGGAGGTGATACAAATTTCAGCAAAGTTTGCATTCTCGGCTAAGAATCCGTAACCGGGATGGATTGCATCGGCTCCGGTCACTTCTGCCGCGGCAATAATTCTGGGAATTTTAAGATAACTTTCTTTTCCAGGGGCAGGACCGATGCAGATTGCTTCATCGGCAAATCGAACGTGTAAGGAATATTTATCCGCTTCTGAATAAACAGCAACGGTTTTAATCCCCATCTCTTTACAAGCGCGGATAATACGCAGTGCTATTTCTCCGCGGTTTGCTATCAATATTTTCTTGATCAATGAAACTCCAAAAATTAAATCAAAAGGTCGGCAAAAGAGCCGACCTGAAAGGACCAAACTATTACGGTTCGATTAAGAAGAGTACTTGTCCGTATTCTACAGGTTTTCCATTTTCAACATTAATTTTTACAATTGTTCCTGCAATATCACTTTCGATCTCATTCATCAATTTCATCGCTTCAACAATACACAATACGCTCCCTTGTTTCACTTTCGAACCGACCTCGGCATACGGTGCCGCCTCGGGAGATGGTGAAGCATAAAATGTTCCAACAATGGGGGATTTAATTTCGTGATACTTTTTGGTTGCAGCCGATGCTGCCGCGGCGGGAGCCGGTGCTGCTACCGGTGCTGGAGCGGGTGCCGCAAATTGCATCTGCGGAGCCGCCATTTGGAACGGTGATCCTGCAACGACATTTTGCGGTGCAGATTTTGTAATTCTTATTTTTTGTCCCTTCTCTTCTACCTCTATCTCATTCACAGTACTTTTTTCAATCAACTCTAACAATTGCTTTACATATTTTAAGTCCATTGACTCTCCAAAAAATAAATGGATGATGACGAAGAAATGGCTACTGCTTTACTCGTTCCAGATATTGCCCTGTGCGAACGTCAACTTTAATGATATCCCCTTCGTTGATGAAGAGAGGAACGTTGACCATACCGCCGGATTCTACTTTTGCAGGTTTTGTCGCACCGGTTGCTGTATCCCCTTTAACACCGGGACCCGTTTCCGTCACTTTAAGATTAACATTGAATGGAAGTTCTGCCGCCACCGGCTGTGTTCCGTCGAACATAATTTCAACGATCTCTCCCTCTTTCAAAAACTTTGCACCATCGCCAAGCAATGATTCTTCAACAGGGATCTGCTCAAACGTTTCCTGATCCATAAAATTGTAACTCTGACCGTCGTGATAGAGATACGAATATTTCTTTCGTTCTACACGGACAAGTTCTATTTCTTCACCTGAACGGAAACGGTTTTCAACGACACGTCCGTGGCGCATATTTCTCATTTTAACTTGGTAAAATGCGCGAAGGTTGCCCGGTGTGCGGTGTTGGTGCTCTTCTACAATGTGTAATTCATTGTTGAAACGAATGAAAATTCCATTCTTAATATCTGCGGTAGTTGCCATAAATCTGGGAAAATCCTTTACTTTAAGGTAAAATTGAATGATTTTGTAACAAAAGTTAATAAATATACCCAGAATGACCAAGATAGTCAAGGAAAGTTCCGTTATGCAGATTATTAGAGCAGAAGACAGAAATCAGAAGACAGAAGTCAGAAGACAGAAGTCGGGAGTTAGAAGTCAAAAGTTAGAAGTTAAAAGTAAGAAGTTAAAAGCTGGAAACTTGGGAATGGTTGGATTTTGGATTTTAATGTTTGGGGTTTCCCTTGTCGGTTGTAATTCCAAAGGATCAAAATCGTACGATAAATCTACACTCATCACCTATGCTGAGCTGACACTGCTGTATGAAAAAGAAAAGATGGTGAACAAGCAGACCGATTCATCATACGTGATAAAAGTAAATGAATTTTTTGCAAGCAAAGGCTTACGGCAGGATGAATTTAAGAAACGAATCGAAGCTATTTCTCAAAATGACGAGGAATGGAAGATCTTTATTCAAGATGTTTCAACAGCAATGGATAGTTTGAAGCGGGTTGAGGTTGGGAAGTAGTTTCTATATTTTCTGATAATATTCAATTGGTAAATATTATCCAATTTTTAACAGTATAAACACTTGTTAGGCGTTTAGAGGAATATTAAATGAATATTCAAGATACATACAATGGTATAAATCTTTCTACAATTGACGACTACGTTGCAAATAAGCAAGAAGAAAATCTCCAATTAGATTTTAAAGAATTAAACAAAGCTGATTTTTCTCATAGCGATGATAAAAAAAATTTAGCCAAAGCCATATCGGGTTTTTCAAATTCAGATGGTGGAATAATTGTGTGGGGAATTAAAGCCAAAAAAAATGAAGATGGCATTGATTGCGCACAGGAAAAAATTATAATAGACAATATTCCTCTTGTAATTTCTAGATTGAATGAATTAACTGGAAGAGCAATTAATCCGATTGTAGACAGCATTTATCATAAGGCTATTATTGAATCTGGAGATAAAGGATATGTGGCGACTTTGATACCTGCTAGTATTTCAGGACCACATATGGCTAAATTTGGAGATGACAGATACTATAAAAGAAGTGGGGATAGTTTTTACAGAATGGAGCATTATGATATTGAGGATATGTTTGGACGGAGAAAAAGACCTTTGCTGGAATTAAGCGCAGTTGCACATTTTGCACGGGTATTTAGTGGAGAAATAAGAATAGAAATATTATTACGATTGCTAAATAGAGGTAGAGGTACAGCAAAAGCGCCTTATGTTAAAATAATTACACCAAATCTATGCGAGTGGAATGAATTCGGTTATAATGGTAACGGAAAAGTTGGGTTAGAACCGACACACTATTACAAAACAGGAAAATTCGCCATTTTCTCAAGTGGCTCTGATATGGTAATTCATCCTAACGTACAAATTGAAATAACTCGGTTAAATTTATTGCTACACCAAAATAATTTAAAAAACGAAATTAGAAATATTGAAATTGAGTATACGACAACGGCCGAAGATATATCAATGAACACAGCAAAATATATTGTTTCTGCTGAATCAATTATAGAAATACTTAGTAAAAATAATATCAAAGTGAACTCCTAACAAGTTGCTCAAACAGACATCAATCTAAATAATAAAAAATCCCAAACTGTGTTTGGGATTTTTTTTCTCCACTACTCAACGACTCATCTACTCAATTAAAATTCTTTGTGTCTTAGCGGCTTTGCGTGAAATTCTTTATACAACTTCCCCCATCACAAACGGTTTTTCGCGCTTACTCTTTAACAACCGCATCGTCGCATCAACATTTTTTTTATCAACAATAAAGATCAATCCAACGCCAAGATTAAATGTGCGGGTCATATCATATTCCGGTATTTGTCCCACTGATTGAATCAGATCGTAAATAAATGGACGCTGCCACGCAAACCAATCGATCTTTAATTGTAATCCTTTAGGAAGAATGCGCATGGTGTTGCCGATAATTCCTCCGCCGGTAATGTGCGACATTCCTTTTGCAAGATTTTTACCTGTCACTGCTTGAATTGGTTTTAAGTACGAAAGATGAACAGCAAGAAGTGCGTCGCCGAGTGTTCCATTTAATTCTTTAAATTTTTTCTTCAATGAAATTTTAGGAACCAACACGTGACGAGCAAGAGAATATCCATTCGTGTGAAGTCCGGCAGAAGGCAACCCGATCAGTACATCCCCTTTTTTGATGCTCTTCCCATTCACAATTTTCTTTTTGTCAACCACGCCGACAATCGTTCCTGCAATATCAAATTCCCCCGCAGGATAAAAGCCGGGCATCTCAGCAGTTTCGCCCCCAATGATAGAGCAGCCGTTTTCTTTGCACGCTTTTGCGAAGCCGTTGATCACATTTTCGGCAACTATGGGAGCAAGTTTTCCTGTTGCGAAGTAATCCATAAAATATAATGGAACAGCGCCGCAGACCGCAATATCATTCACACAGTGATTCACAAGATCTTGCCCAACAGTGTCATAGCGTTTCATCGCAAAAGCGATCTTCAGTTTTGTGCCAACGCCGTCTACACTTGAAACCAAAACTGGTTCTTTTAATTTAGGAAATTTCGCTTCGTAAAATGCACCGAACATTCCAATATCGGTCAGAACATTTTTGGTGAATGTTGAACGGACTGATTTTTTAATGCGATGAACAACTTCTTCGCCTGCATCGATGTTAACACCTGCTTTTTTATATGTATTTGCCAATTGTTAAACCTTTCATATTTGCATTAGAATATAAAAAAAATTAAGTTATATAAGAAATTATGAAAGGATTCAACATGACGGAAACGAAGCAAAAAGCAATTGATCTCATCAAATCGTTACCCGATCAATCAACGATAGATGATATTATCAGCGAATTGCATTTCAAAATTCAGGTTGATACCGGATTGCAACAGCTTGATAACGGGAAAGGAATTCTACATTCGGAAGTTGAAAAACGATTTGAAAAATGGCTGACCAAATAAGGTGGTCACCTCGTGCTTCCGACGATCTGGAAGCAATATGCAATTATATTGCCCGCGATTCTTCCAGATATGCCGCTATTTTTGTCCAAAATGTTTTTCATATCATCAACCACATCCCCGAATTTCCTACTTCCGGAAGAATTGTCCCCGAATATAATAATCCGAACATTCGTGAAAAAATATTCGGAAACTATAGGATCGTTTACCGCATCAAAAACGACTTTATTGAAATTGTCGCAATTCATCATGGAGCAAGAATTTTCACATTGTAAAACTTTTTAATAGTGGCTATATTGTTCCACTATGAAGACACTCACTCTCTTACCTTCTAACAAAAAGATCCGCCCAAACAACATCTTCTGCGTCGGTCAAAATTATGCCGACCACGCAAAGGAAATGGGCGGCGTTCCGCAAAAAGAACCGATCATTTTTTTGAAGCCGACATCCGCCATTATTGAGAATGAACAAAATATTGTTATTCCAAAAATGTCAACCAATGTTCATCACGAAGTTGAGTTGACAGTATTGATCGGCAAACAAGGGAAAAATATTCCGCAGTCAGATGCAATGAATTACGTCGCCGGATATGGTGTCGGTTTGGATATGACGATGCGCGATAAACAATCCGAAGCGAAGAAAGCAGGAAATCCTTGGGCAGTTGCGAAAGGATTTGATACGTCGGCCGCTCTCTCCCCTTTTATAGAAGCATCGAAAATTTCCAATCCGCAGGATTTGGAGATTACACTTACGGTGAATGGAACACTGCGGCAACATTCCAACACCAAAAATATGATTTATACAATCGATGTGCTTATTGCTTATCTTTCTTCAGTGTTTACGTTGGAGGAAGGAGATATTATTTATACCGGAACACCGGAAGGTGTCGGTCAAGTTTTTGCCGGAGACATACTCAACGCAGAAATACCAAGCGTTGGATCAATTCACCACAGAGTTCAATGAAAAAATCTTCAACAGTAAAACAAGTTCTTCGGATTTTACGGGGCAACCAAATTATTCAGATGACAATTGCAATTTTTATTGTCATCAATGTTACAGCCGCCATCGTTTATTTTTTTGAACATCAACATAATGCAGATCAATACAAAAATTATGGCGATGCATTATGGTGGTCCATTGTTACGGTCGCTACTGTCGGTTACGGCGATGTTGTTCCTAAGACAGAACTCGGAAGAATCTTTGCATCGTTGACAATTCTCAGCGGCGTAATTTTACTATCACTGTTAACCGCAACCATTTCTTCAGTATTTGTTGCACGAAAAATTAAGGAGAGCCAAGGTTTGCAAGACATCGACTTTACACAACACATCCTCATCTGCGGATGGAATGCTCAGGTGGAAGATATCCTTCGAATTTTCGACCGTTATCAACACAAGCAAATGCAGATCGTTCTTGTTAACGAAGCGCCCCCGGATAAGATCGAAGCCGTTATTAACGCATATCAGAATATCGAGATCAAATTCGTTCGTGGAGATTTCTCGCGCGAAACGATTTTAAACCGCGCAAATGTAAAATTGGCAGTCTCTGCAATTGTTGTTCCCGATACGGACAATTCCGGCGCGGATGAAAAAACACTCCTTTCAATCCTCACAATGAAATCGCTCAATCCAAAATTGAAGGTCTGCGCACATATCATGAAGAGAGAAAATCGTCAGCACATTAAACGCGCCAATGCTGATGAAGTAATTGTGACCGATCAACACACGGCATTTTTCCTTGCAAATAATATTTTATATCCCGGCGCCGCACAAGTGGCAAGCGAAATGTTGGATTACGAACGCGGCAACGATGTTCATCGAATTGCCGTGCCGGAAATGTTCATCGGAAAAACATTCGGCGAACTGTATATGGATTTCAAAAAAACTAAGAACTGGACGATCCTTGGCCTGGTAAACGAAGAAGAGACCGTGAACCTCAGCGATATTCTTTCGCACGATACTTCCGCAATTGATGCGTTCATTGAGCGAAAGTTTCGCGAAGCAGGTATCAACGTTGCGGAAAAATCGGGAACACGCATCAATGTCAATCCACCGTTCGATTATGTTATTCAGAAAAAAGATATCGCGGTCATCCTTGGAACCTTAGAATGAAAACACTCGACATAGATTTCTTAGAAAAAATTCCTCTCTTCATCGGCTTGAAACGAAAAGAAATGGAACAGGTTCGTTCCATTATGACAGTGCGGACAATTACTGAAGGTTCATTCATTATTAGAGAAAATGAGCAGGGACATGAAATGTTCATCCTTTTGGATGGTGAAGTAGAAGTTTCCCGCACTCTTCTGCTCAAAATCTCCGGCAGCGGAATGGACCAGCGAGATAAGATGTTGAATAAGCTGACCGGCAATGATTACGCATTCTTTGGTGAAATGGGATTGTTCGACGAAAAGAGCGAACGCACCGCCAGTGTCATTGCCAAAACACGATGCTCGGTGGCGGTGTTGGAAAGAGACTCGTTTTTCCATTTGACTGAGAACGATAAAGAAATAGGATACGTTATTCTCAAGAATATCCTAAAGATCGTCAGCGACAGACTGGATAAGACCACAAAAGATGTTCTAAAACTAACAACAGCATTGAGTTTAGCATTAGAACGCTGATAAGGATTTTAAAAAGAAACTAACAAAATCCCGCCTAAAAGCGGGATTTTTTGTGTAAAAATTTTTACCTTTAAGTAATATCACACAAGCAGATTGCCGCGTCGTCTCAACGAACAACGTTGAGACTCCTCGCAATGACACTTTTATCAATTAATTTTTCATTTACTAATGTCTGAATTACCAAAACAATATAATCCTCAAGAATCAGAAGATAAAATCTATCAACGATGGGAAACGAGCGGATTTTTCCACGCACAAATCAATCCTGATAAACAAGCACACACTATTGTTATTCCCCCGCCGAACATTACCGGCATTTTACACATGGGGCACATTCTGAACAATACGCTTCAGGATGTGTTCACGCGATGGAAACGAATGCAAGGATTTGAAGCATGCTGGATTCCGGGAACCGACCATGCAGGAATTGCAACTCAAAATGTTGTGGAAAAAGCATTGCGTAAAGAAGGAACATCACTTCGCGAACTTGGACGAGAAAAATTTTTAGAACGAGTTTGGGATTGGCGAACACAATACGGCGGAACGATCAACAAACAATTACGAAAGCTCGGTGTATCGTGCGATTGGGATCGTGAGCGCTTTACGATGGATGAAGGACTTTCCAACGCTGTGAAGGAAGTGTTCGTTCAACTGTTTGATAAAGGATTGATCTACAAAGGAAAATACATTGTCAATTGGTGTCCGCGCGAACAGACAGCATTGAGTGATGACGAAGTAAATGGAGTTGACAGCAAAGGCCATCTCTGGTATATCAGATATCAAATTGAAAACTCTGATGAATATATTATCGTTGCAACTACACGCCCTGAAACAATGCTTGGCGATACTGCGGTTGCGGTGAATCCAAAAGATGAGCGATATAAGAATCTTGTTGGAAAGAATGCGATCGTCCCAATTGCAAACAGATTAATTCCAATTGTTGCCGATGATTTTGTTGATCCGGCATTTGGAACGGGCGCAGTAAAAGTTACACCTGCTCACGATCCGAATGATTATCAAACCGGAATTCGTCTCAATCTTCCGCAGATTATTGTTATGGACACTCAGGCAAAGATGAATGCCAACGTTCCGCCAAAGTATCAAGGATTGGATCGCTACGAGTGCCGGCGTGAATTATTGCGTGATCTTGAAAAGAATGGGAATCTGGTAAAGACGGAAGACCATTTGCACAACGTTGGGCATTGTTACCGCTGCGACACTGTTATTGAGCCATATCTGTCGGATCAGTGGTTTGTAAAAATGAAACCGCTTGCCGAACCGGCGTTGAAAGTTGTACTCAACGGAGAGATAAAATTCTATCCCGAACGATTCACAAAAACGTACGAACATTGGATGACCAATATTCGGGATTGGTGTATCTCCCGTCAGTTATGGTGGGGTCATAGAATTCCGGCATATTATACTCCTGATGGACACTACACAGCTGCGCGTTCGTTGAATGAAGCATTTGAAAAACTGAAAGTAAAAAATCCGAATGTTAAAAAGGAAGATATTCATCAAGATAACGATGTGCTCGATACCTGGTTCTCGTCATGGCTCTGGCCCTTCTCCGTTCATAATTGGCCTGAAGAAACAGATGATCTAAAATATTTTTATCCAACGGATGTTCTTGTAACAGCGCCAGATATTATTTTCTTCTGGGTTGCACGAATGATCATGGCCGGATTGGAATTTAAAGGTGAAGTTCCTTTCAAACATGTGTACTTCACAAGTTTAATTCGCGATGCTCAAGGACGGAAGATGAGCAAATCGCTTGGCAATTCTCCCGATCCGATTGATGTGATTCAAACATACGGCGCGGATGCGCTGCGATTTACTGTTCTCTTCATTGCTCCGGTCGGGCAAGATGTTCTTTATGATAATGACAAGTGTGAAATTGGCAGAAACTTTGCGAATAAAATCTGGAATGCCGGACGATTTTTAATGATGCACAGAGATCAATTAACAATCGATAATGAGCAATTAACCATTGTTGGTTCACAAAACTCGGATGATCTTACTGATAAATGGATCATATCCCGATTTGGTTCAACCGTACGTGATGTTACCAAAGCAATGGATGAATTCCGTGTGAACGATGCGGTAAAATTATTATATGAATTTCTCTGGAAAGATTTCTGCGATTGGTACGTGGAGTTTGTAAAAAATCGGCTTCAAGAAACAACCGATCAGCATTTGAAACGTGCTATCATTAATCGCGCGTTAAAAATCTATGAAGAGACTTTGAAGATGCTCCATCCGTTTATGCCGTTCGTTACGGAAGAGATTTATCAGCATCTTGCCGATAGAAAACCGAATGAAACGATCATGCGAACGATGATCCAGCAGGTTTCCGATGTTGAATCGCAGATCGATACTGATATTGAAAAGCAGATGGATTTCCTGCAAAACGTCATTACCGCTGTTCGACAAATCCGAAGTGAAATGAATATCTCCTATTCAAAGAATATTGATTTTGTTGCAAGCTGTCATGATTTTGATAAGGTAACTATTCTTGAAAACAACAAAAATTCTTTGCAGAAACTTTTAAAACTTGAGAATATAAGCATCGGAATGGCTCTTCCGAAGCCCGGTTATGCTGCAAGTTCTGTCGTGAATGGTCAGGAAATATTTATTCCGCTAAAAGGAATAATTGATACCGGAATTGAGCGGGATCGGCTGCAGAAAGAGATCGACCGGCTTGAAGGACAACTGAGAGGCGTGATGGCAAAATTGAATAATGAAAACTTCATCAGCAAAGCCGCACCGGAAGTTCTTGAGAAAGAAAAAAACAAACAGCAAAACTTTGAACAGACAATTCAGAAGTTACGAGTTAATCTGGAACAGCTTGTTGGATAAGCGGATATGTTTTGTTTAATAATTTTTGTTACATTAGCATAGTAACTTTTTGAGGTAACTATGGATTATAAAAATATTATTACAATTGAAGCTGGAAAACGAGGTGGAAAACCTTGTATTCGCGGAATGCGAATTACGGTTTATGATATTTTATCATGGCTCGCTTCAGGAATGTCTGAAAACGATATAATCAGCGATTTCCCTGAACTAACAAAGGAAGATATCAGAGCATCGTTGATGTATGCATCTGAACGAGAAAGCAAAGCAACGTTTGCACATTCATGAAGTTATTGCTCGATCAAAATATTTCTTCAAAAATAACGGAGAAACTTCAATCAGATTTCCAAGGATCCGCACACGTAAAAGAATTTAATCTCACACAACGCTCTGACATCTTAATTTGGGAATTTGCAAAGCACAACGATTTTATCATTGTAACTCGTGATGCAGATTTTTTTGACATTGGCCTAATACAAGGATATCCACCAAAAATCATTTGGATTCAAACTAATAATCCTTCAAAAGAATACACCGAAAATTTATTGCTGACAAATAAAGATATTATTTACAACTTTGTGGATGAATCTGAAACATTTTGTCTTCGATTACTGTAATTGATTTTTTTGTGAATACTGTATCTTCATATAAGCACGGTCAAACATTAATTGACCGTGCTTTTTTATTTTCTGAACTGCAGAAACCCAATACAATTCTGTTAGAATCATCGCGACAGGATGAAGTGAACAGCAAAAATTTGTTGTTCACTTCTCCAATTGCCGTTCTTTCAACCAATACTCTTTCTGATATTCCTGCAATATTCAATGAGATTGAATTGCATCTTCAAAAGAATAAATGGATTGCAGGATATCTCAGTTACGAATGCGCGTATCATTTTGAAAATAATATTGCAGATAATTTCCAGAATAATTCCT
>Ga0172379_10010917_pt1 | contig 10908 bp, 5 predicted proteins | sample GrowelOW334metaG_FD_119756 | JGI IMG/M metagenome (GOLD analysis project Ga0172379, IMG submission 119756) | Groundwater microbial communities from an aquifer near a municipal landfill in Southern Ontario, Canada - Groundwater well OW334 metaG | ecosystem: Environmental > Aquatic > Deep... | reverse complement strand
TTTTCCTGTTGTTTTGAGCGACAGTCTATTCAAAATAAACAGCGCTTCTTTGTGGAGCCAGTCGGCACTCCAGTCGGGCGCCTGGTAGGCGCCGTGTCCCCAGATAGTGCCCATTTCCTGTCCACCCATTGATTGCCATACGTTCTGGCCATCTTTAATGTCCTGTCCGGTGAAAAGTAATGTGCCATCCGATGTTATTACTTTGTCGGGGACGGGAGGCGCTTCCCTGTAGATCTCAATGCCGTAGTAGATCAAAACGGCAAAAGAGATGGTCATGACTGCAATAAAGCTTAACCATAGTTTCTTAGGAGTCATAGTGGTGAATTTTTGATGATTAATGATTTGTTAATTAATTGGTTGTGAGATATATGTTGGCAAGTATTTCAATTCGGCCTATATAATTCTTTGCAGAGATGCCACCTTCGGCTCCAGCATCAATCAATTGAAACTGATGTAGTAGTGATTGTTGATTTTCAGTAGTGAATACATTATCAGCCATCCGGAAAAGTATGTTGTTCTCTTTGGCGATATGGTTCGTCAGTAATTCACAATATCCGGTAATGTTTTCATAGATCAAAGTCAAGGCATCTGCTGCGCCGTTTTTGTACAATTGAATGTTCTCAGCCATGCCTTTCACAAATGTTCTGCCCTGCTCATGATCCATCAGCATCACGGCCACAGGTCCCTGTTGCAGGGAGAATCCCTTCCCGGCCATGAGTGGGAAAAGCAGATTTTCTTCTTTCGCATGATGAAGTCCATCAGCAAATTGTCTGATCAGAGAGACTACTTCCTCCAGATGGGAGATGGTTGGTTCCTGTTGTTTGACCATTGCTTCCATCACATCGATTAATTTCAAAATGTGTTGATGGTCGTTTTCTAAATTTTGAGTTGCCCTATCCATGATTTTATGCCTTTTTTGATCCTGTCTTTCACAAAGTTTTCCAGCACAAATATAAAAAAAATTCATTAAAAGACAAAAAGGTCTTTTAATACTTAAAATAGATTTGATTTTTTGTATTTTTGACTTCGATTCACTTTGAACCCTATCGTCCGTGTTTAAAAAAGAGACAGAATATGCATTGAGAGGAATGGTTTACATTCAGTTACAAAATCTGAAGGAACGCCGGCCCGGTGTAGCTGAGATAGCCCATGAGATCGAAGCCCCCTATTTTTTTACAGCCAAAATATTTCAGCGGTTGGCCAAACAGGGATTTGTGAACTCCATGAAAGGGAAAGGCGGAGGTTTCTTTATCGATCCTGAAAAGCATGATCTGCCTTTGAAGGAGCTAATCATTGCCATTGAAGGGGAGGAACTTTTTGTGGGTTGCGGTTTTGGGTTAAAAAATTGTGATGAGAACAATCCCTGTCCGCTTCACGACCAATACGGGCTGATCCGGAACGAAATCAACAAGCTGGTCGCGGGAGAGACGATCCAGTCGCTGGCCCTGAATACACTGAATAAGGCGCTGGCTTTTTCGAGAGAAAATGTGGATGAGAGATGAGGAGAGACTAGGACGACTGGGATGACTAGGACGACGACAGGATTTTGATTTGATCCAATTTAAAGATGGGAGGCGGTGAAAATCAAGTTTCCCAACCTGAAGCACAAAGACCCGGTGGTGATTACCGTAAATGGTGTATCATTCGACAATCTGGTGGGGAGTGGGAGAGGGATGTATGTGTTGGAATAAAACGAATCTCTAAAGGCTGAAATTGATCAATGGTTAAATTAGTTTTTGTGTTTTTAATCTTAAACTATTGCTTACCACCGAAACCGAGCTCATTGCCATGGCTGCGCCTGCAATCATAGGGTTCAGCATAAATCCCCAGACGGGGTAGAGCAGTCCTGCCGCAACGGGAATCCCGATCAGGTTGTAGATAAATGCCCAGAACAGGTTCTGGTGGATAGAACTTACCGTAAGTTTGGACAACCTAATGGCCTTGGAAATCAGTTGAAGATCGGAGGAGATGATGGTCATTTTGGCAACATCCATGGCAATGTCGGAACCTTTTCCCATGGCGATGCTAACATCAGCCTGGGCCAGCGCCTGCGAATCGTTGATGCCGTCGCCCACCATGGCCACCACTTTGCCCTTCTGTTGAAGCTCTTTCACGAAATCGTACTTATCGGAGGGCATCATCTCTGCCCTGAAATTTTTGAGTCCGACTTTCCCGGCTACGGCACCGGCAGTTTGAAGATTATCACCGGTAAGCATAAACACTTCAATTCCCTGTTGCTGAAGTGAGGCGATGGCAGCTGCCGAAGTGGCTTTTATTTTGTCTGAAATGGCTACAATGGCGGCTAGCTCTGTACCCGTTGCAAAAAAGACAACCGTATTGGCCTCATTTTCCCATTCTTTGATAGTAGTTTTCAGGTTTTCGGGTAATAGAACGGAGTAATTGGCCATCAGTTTTTTGTTCCCTACCAGGAAGCTCCTCTTATTGAAAGTTGCCACAACTCCTTTCCCGGTGATGCTCTCAAAATGATCCGGCGTCATCCGCTCTTCCGTTTTGATATCCAGATAGGCGACCACGGCATCGGCCAATGGATGTTCCGACATCGACTCGATGGCAAAAAGCATTTTGGTGAGTTCAGGTTGCTCTGATTCCGGAACATTCCAGACGATAGCCGTAACAGCCGGTTTGCCTTCACTGATTGTGCCGGTCTTGTCGAGCACAACAACGTCGACCTTATGTGCAAGCTCCAGGCTCTCCGCGTCTTTAATAAGGATTCCGTTTTCCGCACCCTTGCCAATACCCACCATGATGGCGGTGGGAGTGGCTAATCCGAGAGCGCAAGGACAGGCGATCACCAATACAGAGACCATTGCCAGCAGCGCAAGACTGAGGGCATTTTCGCCTCCTGCCACCATCCAGACCACGAAAGTCAGAACCGCTATTCCCATGACAACCGGTACAAAGATTCCGGCAATTTTATCTACCAGCTTCTGTACCGGAGGCTTGCTGCCCTGCGCCTCCTGAACCATCTTGATAATTTGAGCCAATATGGTTTCACCTCCCACCTTTTCGGCAGTGAGAACGAAGCTCCCTTTTTGGTTGAGGGTACCTGCAAATACTTTTGCTCCCTGCTCTTTTTCGACAGGCAGGGATTCGCCGGTGATGGTACTCTCGTCCACAAAAGAGAAGCCTGAGAGGAGCTCACCGTCAACCGGGATTTTATCTCCCGGCTTGACGAGCAGCTTGTCGTTCTTCTGAACCTGAGAAATGGAAATTTCCAGTTCTGATCCGTCATTTTGCACCACCCGGACAGTTTTTGGTTGCAGACCGATCAATTTCTTCAGGGCGGAGGAAGTATTCGATTTGGCCCTCTCTTCCAGAACCTTCCCAAGCAGGATAAAGGCGATAACCACCGCGGATGCCTCAAAATAGACTGGCGGGTGGATGCCCTGGTTGTGCCAGATCTCCGGAAATATAGTGTTAAACGTGCTGAAAAGATAGGAGATTCCGGTGCTCAGCGCAACCAGTGTATCCATGTTGGCTGAGCCGCGTCTGGCCTGGTTGAATGCGTTGACGAAGAAGCTGCGGCCAAACCAGCCGACTACAGGCGTCGCTAACAGTAGCATGATCCAGTTGGCATAAGGCATATCCATCAAAAACATTCCGATTACAACGACCGGCAAGGCCAGGATGGAAGCTCCTATTGTGCTAATTATAAGTTTTTTATAATGGGATTGTTTGATCTCGTCCTGTTGGCTATCCCCTTCTGCTTCAATCAGTAAATCGTATCCGATAGACTGAATGGCAGACTTTAAATCGGCCGCATCGGTTTTACTTCCTTCAAATTCAATGAAGGCAGAAGAGTTGGCGTAATTGACTGATGCGCTAACAACACCTTTGTGCGCTTTCAACTCATCTTCAACGTGAATGGCGCAGGACGCGCACGCTAGTCCCGTAACAGGGAAGCTCTTTTTAACGATAGTGGACATATTATAAATTTGAACAAATATAGTGAAGAAAGATTGGGAAGAGGATCAGGGAGAGATAGAACGTTCATTTGGCTGAGGACTTTGAGAGACGTTTTTTATAGACCTCCATCCTTGCCTGAGACATCCTTTCCCTCAATCCTCCATTGTGGAGGAAATCATCTTCCAGAGATTTGATCTGCTTAGTGAGTAGGTATGATGTCATGATTGTCTCTATTGTACTGAGATAAACAAATGTCTCTTATAAATTTACAGAAAAACAGGGACTTTCCCAAGTTTTTGGCTCATTAATTTCTATACAAACAACATGCAGGTAACTTTTTGTAAACTTCAATTGGAGCTTTGAATTTTTCAGTATCGTGACCAACTTTGGCTATTGCCTTCTGAATGGCATCCGAATTAGTCTTTGTCGGATCAAACTGAACAGATACTTGAGTTTTCTCTGCAGTCCATATGGCTGAAGCTACACCATTCACTGATTTGGCAGCAGTTTCGATCCTTTCTTTACACAAATCACAATTACCGGAAACACCAAACATGGTGTGCTGCAAAGCTTGAGACCCGGCATTCCCGGTAGGGGAGGCGTTTGTTGGTTTCACTGCATCAGACATATCCATTCCCGGCATGCTTTTGGTACCCTGAGATTTGGCATCGCCCGGCATATCCATGCCTGTCATTGACGACACCTTGTCCCCGGAAGGATTCATCATACTTGGCTTTCCTTCCAACTGGGCTGCGGCATCAACACTGAAAGCACTTTGGGTCACAATTTCTTCCCCATCTGTCAAACCGTCTAAAACGACATAGCTGTTGCCCAGTTGCGGTCCCAATTCAATTTCGCGGATTTTAAAAACGGGTTCGTCAATATTGGGCTGTTTCACATATACAATCGAGCGTTTTCCTGTCCAAAGCACAGCCGAACGTGGAATGACCAATTTCTCCTTGAATTCGTTGAGATTCGCTTTTACCAGTCCGGTGGCAAACATTTCAGGTTTTAGTTTTGCTCCGGGATTGCTGATTTCCACACGAACTTTGGCCACGCGGTTCACTGGGTCAATTACCGGATCAATAAACATTACTGAACCGGAAAAGGTCGCACCTGGCAACGCCTGAATGGTGAAATCTATTTTGTTACCTTTTTTCAGAAACGGCAGATCACTTTCATAGCCATCGAACAATATCCAAACGCGCGAAAGATCTGAAATCTCATAAAGCACCGAACCCTGACTAACATAGTCTCCGTTGTTGACACGCCTTGCAGTAACAATACCGCTTGTATTTGACACAATATCCACATTGGTCTGTATGTTCCCTGAACTTTCGATATCCGAAATTTGTGTATCTGCCAGCTTCCACTGGCGGAGTTTTTCTTTGGCTGCTTCGTAAATTTCGGGCTGTGCCTGTTTGGTTTTGGCTGCTTCGAGCAATTCCTGCTGGGCAGTTACCAATTCCGGCGAATAAATGAGCGCCAGTTTTTGTCCTTTGCTGACAGGCTCACCTGTAAAATTCACCAACAACTTTTCAACCCTTCCAGAGACATGGGCCACCTGATTTTGCAGCAAACGTTCATCGGCCTGCACTTTTCCGTATAGACGGACCTCTTTTTCGGGATTTTGATGCGAAACAACCGACGTAAGCACATTGGCCAACTCGGCTGCCTCTTTGGTCAAATGCACAGCTGCAGGATCCATATTTGCAGTACCGCTTTGCATGAGCGGGATTAGGTCCATCGCACAGATTGGGCATTTCCCCGGTTTATCCATTCGTATTTGAGGGTGCATGGCGCATGTCCAGATCTCAGATTTTGCAGTTTCTGCTACGTGGTCGTGCTCTACTTCTTTGGCCGGAGATGAATGGAAGAATATCCAGCCAAGTAGGATGCCTCCAACAAGAATGAGGCTATAGCGGACGTATTTATTACTAAATATTTTCATCTTATTTGAATTTTTATGTTATTGAATTTTCGTATATACCATTAATCGTTTGAGCCATGCAACAGACGTATTATAGTCCGCCATCGCTTCCACTTGCCGGTACTCGTAATCGAGCGTTTGTTGCCTGACGCGTAGAATGTCGGTAAGGGAAGTACCTGATGACGCAAAACTTTTGACCATGATGTCGAGCGATTTATATGCTAACTGATACTGATTGGCATAAAGTTTTGTTCTGCGCTGGGCATCCTGGTATAACTGCAATGCCCGATAATACTCGGTCTGAAGTGAATTAGCCACTGCCTTGTAATTTTGGGAATTAGCAGACTTTAAAAAGTCGGCTTCGTCGCGCATAGCCTTGTATTTCTTTCGATAAATGGGCAAAGTAACTGTAACCATTGGCATAATCATATCCTTTCCATTCATGGGTGAGGTTGACATTTCACTTTTATTGATCAGTGAATAATTCAAGCCTAAACCGACCATTGGATAGCTCATATTTGTAACCATTTGTTTGCGTGCTTCGAGCGATTGCTGTTCGAACTGAAGCATCCCCAACATAGGGTTATTTTTCAGGATACTATCGGATATAGCTAATAGCGATGGCTCAAAAATTTCAGGCTTCAGGGTATCCGGCACACTGACAATGGAAGTTTGTGGCCTGTTCAGATAACTGTTAAATTGAGCAGTAATTGTAATTAACTGGTTTTTTAACAGATTAATACTATTCTGGAGGTCACCAATTTCAATTTGTATCCGGTAAACATCCGAAAGACCCGAGCCACCCGTGGAGGAACCCATAGGGCTGCCCCCCATTGGAGAAGCCGCCTGGCTTGAAGCTGATCCGGCAGAATTTCCCGAACCTCCGCCCATGCTGTTCATACCGGATGACCCTGAAGAAGAACTTTTAGCGGTGGATTGAGTAGTTGTTTGGCTGACAGTTGCCGAACTACCTACTGAAGGACCAACTTTAAACCTGACCACGGCCAGCCGTTCAATTGTACGAAGTAGTCCAATGTTCTTTTCCGAAACTCGAATATTCTGTTTGACCTTGTTCAATTCGTACCAGGTGCGTTGCACGTCAAAGAAAACCTGCAGTTTGGCATCGCGAAACAATTCGTATTTTGCTTTAGCCATCAAACTCATTTCATCTTTGGCATTCTTCAGCACACCAAACCATGGAAACATCTGCATCAGACGGATATCGGCTACCTGGTTTCCGCTTACCAATTCCATCGGACTGAGGAATATCTCAAGATTCAACTCCGGATCCGGCAAACTTCCAACCTGGGGTACTTTTTGCAGGGCTGCGTTATATTCAGCAAATTTCTGAAGAACAGTGGGATTGTTTTTTGCAGCTGTTTCCAGGTAATATTGCAAAGAATCAGTCTGAGAATATGCAGATATACTTATTGCGAGAAGACTCAAAAATAATAGTGTTTTCATTTTAGTTTTTTTTACCACAATAGGCACATAGATCACATAGATTCTATTGTGACCTATGTGTCTATGTGGTTACTTTTAATGGCCTGTTCCCGCCACATTGATTGAAATAGCGGTACAACAAATACCGTCATCACCTGAATTACCATCCCACCAAACATGGGTATTGCCATAGGAATCATGATATCAGAGCCTTTCCCGTTGGAGGATAAAACCGGAAGTAGGGCGATGACTGCAACTGCAGTGGTCATCATGGCAGGCCGTACACGTTTTAGTCCGGCTGATACCACTGCTTCACGCACATCGTGAACGGTAGCGGGGTGCCGGTCTTCGAAAACCTGGTGAATGTACGTGCCCATTATTACCCCATCATTGGTGGCTATTCCGAAGAGGGCAATAAAGCCGACCCAGACGGCCACGCTCAAATTGATCGTGTGCATCTGGAACATATCACGAAGATTGATCCCTTCAATTGAAAAATTAAGGAACCAGTCCTGCCCATACAACCACAGCATAATAAAACCTCCGGCAAAAGCCACGAAGACACCGGAAAAGTGAATAAATGAAGCCGTAACCGTGCGAAATTGGAAAAACAGCAACAGCAAAATCAGGAGCAAACTGATCGGGATAACAATCATCAATCGTTTGGTAGCCCTCATCTGATGTTCATAATTTCCTGCGAATTTGTATGATACTCCAGCGGGTAAAATGAGGGTGCCCGAATTCAACTTTTGCTGTAGAAAATTGGTTGCTTCCTCCACGACATCCACTTCGGCTTTTCCTTCGTTTTTGTCGAAAATAACATACCCATTCAGAAAAGTATTTTCACTCCTGATCATTTGGGCACCGCGGGTATAATCAATATCTGCAATTTCGCTTAACGGAATCTGAACCCCATTCATGGCAGGGATCAAGATGCGTTTGATGTCATCAGGATTATCGCGCAATTCGCGGGCATACCGAACCCGAATGGGGAACCGTTCACGTCCTTCGACTGATGATGAAAGCGCCATACCCCCAACAGCCACCTGCAGAATCTCCTGCACATCATTGACAGTCATTCCATAGCGGGCCATCGCCTCCCGGTTGAGTTTAATTTCGAGATAAGGAGCACCAACGGCACGGTCGTAGAACACCGCAGAAGCTTTGATTGATGGTACTTCTTTCAAGGCCTGTTCCAGCAGCATCCCTCCCTTTTCGATCGCTTCCAGGTCGGGACCAAATACTTTCAATCCCATAGGGGCCCTCATCCCAGTTGAAAGCATCACCAGACGTGCTTCGATAGGCTGCAACTTTGGTGCAGAGGTCAATCCCGGAATATTGGTCACTTTAACAATTTGGTTCCAGATGTCGTTTGGTCTTTTAATTTCTGGTCGCCATTGCCTGAAATATTCTCCATTTTCACTGAGGATTAAGCTGTCTGCAGGAATCGCCCTAAACCCATCCTTTTTTAAATTGTATTTAGCTCCGCTTTTAAGGATAAAACTGCCATCCCGAGCGACTTTAAACTGCATGCGCTGTCCGTCTTCGTTGAGAATATACTCTGAGCGGTAACTGATTGTATTTTCGAACATTTGCACCGGTGCAGGATCAAGCGCCGAATTGACACGGCCCCATTTACCCACAGCAATTTCAACTTCCGGAATTATTGAAAGCCGTTTGTCAAGCGTTTCGATGTATTCGAGGTTCTTCTGAATACTGGAATGCGGCATACTGGTTGGCATCAACAGGAATGAGCCTTCGTTTAAAGATGGCATAAACTCTTTGCCCGTACCCGGGAATAATTTTGACGGACCTTGCCAGAAAGCAGTTTGCCTGAAACTTTTCCAGCCCGCTTTTTCGGCTCCGGTAGCAACAAAACCGAAAGTGTTGTCGAACCCCTGCCAAGCCATCAAACCGAATAGCAGAGTGACTGCAGGTATAATGAGAAACTTCCATTTGTGTTCCAGGGCCCATCGCATGACGCCTTCATAAAAATGTACCATCGACATCAGGGCAGCAAGGATCACAAAAATTATACCGCTCACAAAAATAAAATTTGAGAAGGTGCTGTTGTGGGCGCCTAATGGTAGCCACTCAATGGTGAGGTACCACGCGGCAACCAGCACTGTGATGCCGATATTAATGTAGCTGGGAAATTCTTTCCGGTACTCAGGCCAGCGGTAATCCAGTAAATTATTAATACCTACAGCCATTAAGGCCAATGCCGGCCATGAGTGCCAGATAAGTGCAAACAAGACCCCTGCAACCATTAAACCTCCGTTCCATATCCGGCGAATCTTTTTGGTATCAATACTAATATTGAAGAAGATATGCGTTAAGGTTGGCAAAACAATGATTCCAAGCAGGAATGCTGAAATTAATGCAAATGTTTTGGTAAATGCCAGCGGATGAAACAACTTTCCTTCAGCAGCCTGCATGGCAAAAACGGGCAGGAAACTGACGATGGTGGTAGCAATGGAGGTAACTACCGCATCACGCACTTCAGTGGTTGCATTGTAAATCACAGACATTAGCTTTTTTCCTCGGATTCCATGGTTCTCGGGCATCTCCAGATGCCGCAAAATATTTTCCACATCCACAATTCCAATATCGACCATCACGCCAATGGCAATAGCTATACCTGATAAGGCTACAATATTGGCTTCGATGCCGAAAGCCCGCATGAGGATGAAAGTCATCAATACACCGATAGGAAGCAAACCTGCCACGATTAGTGACGCCCTAAGGTTCATCACAAGCACAATGATAACGATGATACTGATCAGGATTTCGTGTGAGAGTGCGGATTCCAGGGTTCCGATGGTTTCCATGATCAATCCGGTGCGGTCGTAAAAAGGCACGACAGTAACTTTCGATATACTGCCATCAGGCAAAGTTTTTTGCGGCAATCCGGCTTCAAGTTCCTTGATCTTATTTTTGACATTTCCAATAACATCCATTGGGTTTGAGCCGTATCGGGCAACCACTACTGCACCTACGGCTTCAGAGCCGGCTTTATCTAACCCTCCTCTACGGGTAGCCGGTCCAAATACAACATGTGCTACATCTTTAATCCGTACAGGAACGTTATTACGGACAGCAACTACTGAGATCTCAAGATCTTCCAGATTTTTAACGTAACCCAGGCCACGGATAATATATTCCACATTATTCAGCTCAATGGTTTCGGCACCAATGTCGAGGTTGCTTTTGCGTACGGCATTCATTACATCCATGGCCGAAACATTGAAGGCCTTCAACGCTTCTGGATTAAGATCGATCTGGTACTCTTTAATAAAACCACCAACCGATGCCACTTCTGAAACCCCTTCAGCAGTAGTAAGTCCGTATTTGACGTAGAAATCCTGAATGGTGCGCAGTTCCTGCGGATCCCAGCCTCCATTGGGTTTTCCTGTTTTGGGATCACGTCCTTCGAGGGTATACCAGTAAATTTGTCCTAATGCAGTGGCATCTGGCCCAAGGGTTGGTTGTACTCCAGCAGGTAAGGTGCCCGAAGGCAGGGAATTGAGTTTTTCAAGAATCCGTGAACGGCTCCAGTAAAATTCTATGTTATCTTTAAAGATGATATAGATAAAAGACATCCCAAA
>Ga0172379_10010915_pt1 | contig 10910 bp, 11 predicted proteins | sample GrowelOW334metaG_FD_119756 | JGI IMG/M metagenome (GOLD analysis project Ga0172379, IMG submission 119756) | Groundwater microbial communities from an aquifer near a municipal landfill in Southern Ontario, Canada - Groundwater well OW334 metaG | ecosystem: Environmental > Aquatic > Deep... | reverse complement strand
AGCTCGAACAGGATGAATTCGAGGAGCTCGCGTCCGAAGGAGAGGAGAGCTTATGAGCGACGGCGCTCTTTCGCAGGACGAGATAGACGCCCTTCTCGCGGGAGTCGATTCGACGGGAATGGGTGCTCCTGCAGCGCCAGCTTCTTCCCTGCCGGATGGAGACCGCAAGGCGCTCCAAGATTTCCTTGCGGGTACCGTTTCCGCCCAATCGTCGAATTTGTCGATGATGACAGGCACTTCGGTCTCGCTTCAGGCACCACAAGTTGAAGGCGTGGCCAGGGAAGCCTTCCTCCAGCGCCTTCCCGATATGGTGGTTGTCATCAAGGCTGATTTTTCCTCCGGATTTTCGGGGGAACACACCTTCCTCATGTCCCAGGAGACGGCACAACGCATAGCCAGCCTGATGAACAAGGAAGAGAATATCGAATTGGACGAGATGGCCATGTCGGTAATAGGCGAGGTCGTTTCCCAGCTGACCGGTACCCAGATCACCGCGCTGACCGATAAGACCGGAAACAAGAGCATCGCTTCCTTACCACCGGAAGCTGCTTTCCAGCCTAAAAACATGATTTCCCTGCCTTCGGGGGATTTCATGCGCGTAACCTACCAGGTTGACATGGGTGACGGCAATACCACCCCGCTGTGGGAAATCTTTGGAGCCGGCGCGGCGAGGGACATTGCCAGGGCCCTTGGTGGGGGAAAGGATTCGGATTCCATGATGGACCTGGGGTCCATGAGCATGGGCGGGCCGCAAGGAGGAAACGCCTTCCCATCCATGCAGGGGGCCTTTGGCGGTGGCCAACAGCAACAGCAACAACAGATGCCCCAAGGCTTCGCAGGAATGGGCGGTGGAGGTTTTGGCGGGCAACAGATGATGGGTGGAGGCTTCGGTGGCCAACAGATGATGGGAAACCAGGGTGGAGGCTATGGCATGGGACAATCCATGATGGGACAGACTCCTTCCAACGTTCAGTCCATACAATTTCCCAATCTGATTCCCCAGAATGCCCAGACAGAACACGGAAATATCGGTCTCATCATGGACGTTTACATGGAGATGACCGTAGAACTGGGCCGGACAAAAAAACTGATAAAAGAAATCTTGGGCATGGGTGAGGGAACGATAATCGAATTGGACAAGCTGGCAGGAGAGCCGGTGGACATTTTAGTGAATCACAAGTTGATAGCGAAGGGCGAAGTCGTTGTCATCGATGAAAATTTCGGAGTTCGTGTCACTGAAATCGTTTCTCCTATGGAAAGAATGTCGGATATGGGCTAGGATAAGGGAGTCGCTCAACGGGAGGGGACAAACTGATTTCCATTCGCGCCACTGTCGTTGCCGTGTTGATGGCAATGACAGTCCTGAACATATTTGCACAGGGTGCGGGAGCTGCCGGTAGTGGGGTTCCCGGTAGCAAGGCAGTTGCGGAAGACGGCCAGGCTGCGGCAGGAACGATCGTCAACGAGAACGAACTTACCCTCGACACTATCGCACCACCTGACACTGACAATGCGACAGCCTCACCTTCATCCCTAGGAGCGATAGTCCGTACGGTACTTGCCCTCATACTGGTAGCCGCAGCCATTTACGGAGTCGTATTCCTTCTTAAGAAGATTGCCCGTCCACCCTCCACCAAAGACCAATTCCTCAAGGTCCTCTCAAGTGCGCATCTGGGGTCCAACCGTTTTGTGCACGTGGTCGCCCTGGGCGGCAAGGCTTGGCTTGTAGGGGCCAGCGATGGTGGGGTGCGCCTTATCTCCGAACTCGAGGACCAGGAAACGGTGGATGCCCTGTTGCTGGAGGATTCGCGGCGCCAGGCAAATACGGCGCTTCCCCGGGCATTGGATTTCAAGGCTTTGATGCGCCGCTTCGGTAACGCAGGAGAACTGCCTCCGAATGTGTCCCTTGATTCGATACGCAAGAAAAGGGAACGATTGAATAAACTGTAATCAAGGTTGGGTGCCGCCGGGAACGGCATCCGGCCGTAACGGCTGATTGGGGGGGGGACATGCGAAAATCATTCTCTATACTTATTCTGGCATGCATGCTGTCGGTGATCGGACTTATCCCCGTGTCGGCCCAAACCCAGCCACAGGCCGAGAATTTTCCCGGAAGGGCAACCCAGGGCACCACCAGGATTCCTACCCCTGCCGCAAACCCCGTTATCCCTTTCATCAACTTCAATGTCCGGCAACCACAGGGTGGACAGGAAGTGGCCTTTTCGCTTCAACTTTTACTCTTGCTTACCGTCCTTTCCCTGGCTCCCAGTATTTTTATCATCATGACGAGTTTCCTGCGCATTTCCATAGTCCTGGACTTTATAAAACGCGCCTTGTCCCTGCAGCAGGTTCCTCCCAACCAAGTCCTGATGGGCATTGCCCTGTTCATGACCCTCTTCATCATGTGGCCGACTTTCGAGGACATGTACAACACCTCCTTCAAACCCCTGTCCGAAGGTACCATTGGCGTGGAGGAAGCCTATCGCGAGGCGGAACGGCCGATGCGCCTGTTCATGTACAACCAGATGCGCACCAGACCTGACAATATACGCCTGTTCATGTCCATGAGGGGTCTTCCCAAACCGGAAACACTGGCGGACGTTCCCACCTATGTCCTTATTCCGTCGTTCATACTCAACGAGCTCACGGTTGCTTTCAAGATAGGCATACTCCTATATATTCCCTTCATAGTCATCGATATGGTCGTCGCCAGCGCCTTGATGTCCATGGGTATGATAATGCTGCCACCCGTAATGATTTCCATGCCGTTCAAGCTTATCCTGTTCATCCTGGTGGATGGCTGGGGTTTGATGACCCAGCAATTGATGAAATCCTTCGTGGTATAGGAGAAAGTCCATGAGCATAGGAGAAGTCGTCAGCCTCATGAGGGGCGGAATATTCCAGACCCTGATGATGGCGGCACCCCTTTTGCTGACCGCACTGGTTGTAGGCCTGATCGTCTCGATTTTTCAGGCCACCACGTCCATCCAGGAACAAACACTCACCTTCGTGCCCAAGATCGTAGCCATCCTTTTGGTGCTTTCCTTGCTGGGTGGCTGGATGTTTGCCTCGTTGCGGGACTACACGATCCAGATATTCATGCTCATTCCGGATATGGCGGGGTAAGGGAGCATGCTTGCGGAGATTGTCGCCAATGCGCCCTTGTTCCTTCTCGTCGCCGCCCGAGCTTTAGCCATGGTTGAATCCGCTCCCCTGCTTTCTTCCGATGCCATTCCCCAGGTAGCGAAGGTAGCACTGGCCTTTTTCGCCGCATTCATCGCGTACCCAGCCGCTCCGGTGGAGACTTGGGCTGTTCCCCCCTTCAGCCTTGATTACGCCCTGTTGGTTGCAGGCGAGGCCCTGATAGGCATAGTCATAGGTTTCTACCTGACCATCGTCTACGCGGCGTTTAGCACCGCCGGCCAGTTCTTTTCGCTACAGATGGGCTTTGGCGCCTCGGAAGTCTACGATCCCTTGGCCCAAATTGAAAACCCGCTCATGGGCCAGTACCTGAATTTGGTGGCCATGTTGGTATTCCTGACCACAGGAGGGTTTCGCCGCTTGTTCCTGAGCGGTTTCATGCGTTCCCTGGAATCCATAAGTGCCCTTTCCCTGGTGGGTGCCCGTGGAGAATTCCTGGAGCTCCTGTTTCTGGGACTTTCCCGGCTCTTTCTGGATGCCATGATAATTTCTATGCCGATTTTGGGCACCCTATTTATCGTTTCCGTTTCCATGGGCCTGCTCTCCAAGGCTGCTCCCCAGATGAACCTGCTAACCGAGGGTTTTCCCATTTCCATCACCGTCGCCTTCAGCCTCATCCTGGTTTCGATGCCCTTCATGATCGAGGCCTTCAGCAGGGTCATCGATAGCGGTTTCATGGCGCTTGAGACGTTCTTTGCCGTAACCCGGGGTGGAGCATGAGCTTCAATCCAGGGGAGTCAGAGATGGATCCTTACTATATAGACCTGCAATGGTTCGCCGCCGAGGACGAGGGACGCACCGAGGATCCCAGCGAGTACAAGATTCGGAAAGCCCGGGAAGAGGGACGTGTAGCAAAGAGTCAGGAGCTGGTGGGGGCCTTGGTACTATTATTGCCTGCCATCGCCATCTCCTTCTTGGGCCCTTCCATGTTGCGGACCATGATGGAGATGGTGCGTTTTTATCTTGAGCGGTCAACCGAACTGGATCCTACAAAGGACGGGCTCATCATGAGTGCCTTCCTTTCCTTTTATACACGCCTGATACTGCCCATCGGTCTTGTGGCCGTCTTCGCGGCCATCTTTGCCAATGTGGTACAGACGGGATTCCTGTTTACCACCAAACCCCTGACACCGAATTTTTCCAAGATATTGCCACGTTTCGGCCAATATTTCAAACGTACCCTTTTTTCCGGCGAAGCCTTGTTCAACCTGGCGAAGTCCATCTTCAAGATCATGATCATAGGTTTCGTCGCCTTTTTCGTCATCCAGTCGGAATTACCCCGGCTCACAGTGATGCAGGCCACACCTTTCTGGCTGAGTATCAGCCTGATAGCTACCCTGGCGATGCGGCTTATCATTTTCGCCGCCTTGATGCTCCTGCTGCTTTCCGTCCCCGATATAATCTTCCAGCGACGCCAGTACAAGGAATCCCTGAAGATGACCAAGCAGGAGGTTAAGGAAGAGCGCAAGATGTACGAAGGGGATCCCCTGGTAAAAGGTCGGCTGAAACAACGGATGCGTGAATTGCTGTCCAGAAACATGGCTGCCAATGTCCCCAAGGCAGATGTGGTCATTACTAACCCCACCCACTTCGCGGTAGCCCTGGAATGGGACCGAAGTTCCATGCCCGCCCCCATGGTTACGGCGAAGGGCGCCGACGAGGTTGCCCTTCGCATAAGGAAAATTGCCGAAGACTCGGGCGTACCGGTCGTGGAAAATCGCCCCTTGGCACGGGCCCTATTTGCCGAAACCGAAATAGGCGACATAATACCCGAACAGTTCTACCAGCTCATTGCTGTGGTGCTGGCCAAGGTCAATAAGATCAACGAAGCCCGGGGCCATGGCCTCGCGTCGGGCGAATAAGGCGGCGATAAGCGATGTCAGATGTACGGCGTGTCCTGAAAGAAAGTTTCCTCACCGAGCGCAGCGATCTCTTTGTCGCTCTCGGGGTGGTTGCGGTCGTATTGATGCTCATCGTTCCCCTCCCGACCGTCCTGCTCGATGTTCTTATGGCTTTCAACCTGATTCTGGCGTTGCTCATCCTGCTTATAGTCCTGTACACGAAAAAACCGACAGAATTCAGCGTGTTCCCTACCATACTCCTGGTTTCCACCGTATTCGGGCTTGCCCTGAACGTTTCGTCGACGAGGCTGATCCTGGCTCAGGGCATCAAGTTCGATGGACGCATGATCAAGGCTTTTGCCTCCTTCGTCGTGGGTACCGGCGGTACCGAAGGGCTTGTTATCGGTTTTGTCATTTTTATCGTCATCATTGCCGTTCAGGCCATTGTAATTACCAAGGGTGCAACCCGCGTCGCCGAAGTGGCCGCCCGTTTTACCCTGGACGCCTTGCCCGGAAAGCAGATGGCCATCGAGGCCGAGTACAATTCGGGCTCCATCACAGAGGAAGAGGCACTCAAGCGGAAAAACCAGCTCCAAAAGGAGGTTGATTTCTATGGTGCCATGGACGGTGCGAGTAAATTCGTATCCGGAAACGTGAAGGTTGGCATTTTCATCACCGTAATCAATTTGCTGGGTGGATTCATCATCGGCATGGCCCTGCACGGAGAACCGGCCCTGACGGCCTTAGCCACGTACACGGCCTTTACCATCGGCGATGGCCTGCTTTCGCAGTTTCCCTCGCTCCTCGTCTCTACCGCAACCGGCATAATAGTCACCCGTTCCATATCCGACGGAACCTTCGGTACCGATGTTACCGGACAATTCTCCAAGAACGCCCGTATCTACTGGATAGCCGCCGCTGTTCTTGGGGTCCTTGCCATCCTGCCTGGCTTTCCCTGGTACGTGCTCATCCCTTTGGCCTTGTTGATGGGTTTCATGGCGTACCGCCTGGGGGTGAGGGAGTTGCACGCCGTAGAGGAAGACAAGCGGAAGGATGCCCAGGCCAAAAAAGCCCAGGAAACCCCTTCGGAGATGTCGCCTGTGGTGCCCTTGGACCCCCTGTCCCTGGAATTGGGGTACGGGCTCATTCCCTTGGTGGATCGCGACAAGGGCGCGGAGCTTCTGGAACGGGTAACGCGAATTCGGCGGGAATCGGCACTGGATTTGGGCCTGGTCGTCCCGCGCATCCGCATCATCGACAATATGCGCCTGGAACCCTCCGAATACTGTTTCAAAATCAAGGGCGTGGACGTGGGCAAGGGCAAGATCCGCATGGGCTATTTCCTGTGCATCAATCCTGGCGGTGTCAAGGAGGATCTTCCCGGCGAAAAGACCAAGGATCCGGCTTTCGGCCTGCCTGCCCTATGGATAAGCGAGGATAAACGGGAACAGGCGGAACGCGCGGGCTATACCGTGGTGGACCCGCCATCGATCATCGCCACCCACCTGACGGAAATAATAAAGCGGCACGCGGCAGAAATCCTTGGACGTCAGGAAACGCAGGCAATCATGGATACGCTTAAAAAAGAGTATCCTACAGTGGTGGAAGAGACCCAGAAATTGCTTTCCGTGGGGGAGATCCAGAAGTCCTTGCAGGCCTTGTTGCGCGAGCAGGTTTCGATACGCAATATGGTTGCCATTTTGGAAGCGTTGGCGGATTATGCGCCCATCGCCAAGGAACCGCTCTTTTTGGCCGAAAAGGCCAGGCAGGCGCTGGGACGGCAGATCTGCCTGCAATACGCGGACGAGGAAAAAGTCCTGCACGTGCTTACCATAGAACAGGCCCTGGAACAGAAAATAGTGGAAAGCCGGGTGGATACCGCTGGCGGTGTTGTCGCGGCCCTCGAACCGAGCCTGCAGCGGTCATGGATCAAGGCCTTGTCCCGCTCCGTCGCCGCCGTTCAGGAGCGGGGCCTCATCCCCGTAATACTCTGTTCGGAGGCGGCCCGGCCCCTGGTGAAATCGAGTACGGAACGTGAACTTCCGGACTTGGTAGTCCTTTCCGTGCCGGAGATCGTTTCGGACGCGGCGGTCGAGGCGGTTGGCGAAATCAGGATAGAAGGATAGGACCATAGAAAATGGAATATTTCACCGAACAAGCTCCGAGTCACGCTGAATGCCTCCGAAAAATACGGGCCCGCTATGGCGACAGCGCACGGGTCCTGATGCAGCGTTCCATCCGGATGGGCGGGGTATTGGGCTTCTTCGCCAGGGAAGGCGTGGAAATGTCCGGCGTCATTGGGGGCGCACCTGGAAGTTCTGCCGGAGGAGTTGCCGGGAGTACCATGCTCGCTGACCAATCCAAGCCGTCCAGCGAGTTGCTCAGGAATGCCAAGAAAACAATGGATCTGGAGGAAGAAAAAAAGAAATTCATCTCCAACCTCAAGGGTGAGCAGACCCTTCAATTGGTTCTGAACGAGGTTCGCACGATCAAGGAAAAAATGGATGCCACCGCATCGACGGCCAACCGGAGCGACGATCATCCGACGATCATGCGGATCAATGAATTGCTGTCGCTGAACGATTTCTCCACGGCATTCTCCCGAACCATCACGGAACGGCTGAAAAAGGAATTTTCCCTCGAAGCTTTGGACGATTTCGATTCAGTCCAGAGTATGGTGGTTGAATGGATAGGTGAAAGCGTCAAACTGTACAAGGATGAGGGGTTCCAGGTGCGACCGCGGGTCATGGTGCTTGTGGGACCCACCGGCGTGGGCAAGACCACCACCATCGCCAAGCTGGCAGCCGCATACGGCATTGGCGGGGCTGGTTCCAGGCCCATCTCGGTCCGCATGATCACCATAGACAATTACCGTATCGCCGCACGACAACAAATTGAAACTTACGGCAACATTATGGGTATTCCCGTATCCTGTGTCGAAACCTTCGACGACCTGCGCAAGACCATCGCCATGTATTCCCAGGACGTGGATTTGATACTCGTGGATACCATCGGAAAAAGCCCCCGGGACTATATGAAGCTGGCGGAAATGAAGGAATTGCTTTCTGCCTGCGGAAGCGGCGCCGACGTGCATCTGGCGATCTCGGCCACTACCAAGGCGAGCGACATGCGTGAAGCACTCCAGCAATTCGAACCCTTCAACTACCGTTCGGTGGTGGTTACCAAATTGGACGAGACTATCCGTGTAGGCAATGTTGTGAGCGCCCTGGCGGAGAAAAACAAGACCGTTTCCTATATAACCGAAGGGCAACGGGTGCCGCAGGATATTTCCAGAGCCTCCGTCAGCAGATTCCTGATGAACTTGGAAGGTTTCCGCATCGACAGGCGCCGCGTCGACGAGCGCTTTCCCCAAGATCCATCCGTAAAATTCCAGTGGAGATGAAAATGGAAGACCAGGCCGAGCAACTTCGTGAGCTGATGAAGGGGAAAACCGCCGTGGCGACTCCTCCCGGTGGAAAGAAGACCAGAATAATCACGGTCGCCAGCGGAAAAGGCGGGGTTGGAAAGACCAATGTTTCCATCAACATGGCCATCGCGTACGCACGGATCGGAAAGAAGGTGATAGTCATGGATGCCGATCTGGGTTTGGCCAACGTGAACGTCATGCTTAATATGATTCCCAAATTCAACTTGTACCACGTGATACGCAAACAAAAAACCATGCGCGAGATAATTCTGGATACCGATTACGGGATCCAGATAGTCGCAGGCGCCTCGGGTTTTTCCAAGATTGCCAATCTGGGTGACGAGGAACGGCAGAATTTTATTGAAGAGCTGAATACGCTCTCCTCGGCGGATATTGTCATCATCGATACCAGCGCCGGTGTGTCCAGCAATGTCCTTGATTTCGTGGCGGCTGCGGATGATGCGGTAATAGTAACCACACCGGAGCCAACGGCCATCACCGACGCCTACGGCATCATTAAAATCATCGCCACTGAGATTGATAACCTGAATATCGGGCTCAAGTTGGTAGTAAACCGGGTCAAGACGGTCCATGAAGCCAAAAGGGTTGCGGACAGGATGATCAATATCGCAGGCCAATTTCTCAATCTGAAGGTGGATTACCTTGGCTTTATCTACGACGATCCCGTGGTTCCCCAGGCCGTACTTCGCCAAAAACCGTTCATGGCGCTGGATCCCAAGTGCAAGGCCTCCCTGTGTGTCCAGCATATAGTAGGCCGCATGGAAAAAACCGACTTCAAGGAAGGTGGGGGCATCGCAAAATTGATCCGAAAACTCTTTAAGGGTGACGAAGCCGGGCTTCCTTGACGGGGGACGTCCTATATCCTAGTCTAGACAGGGGAGCGGAAGAGCCGTGTTCGACCTTAAACCAGGAATAATTGCCTCTGCCACGGCTTTCGTGCTCTCCTTTCTGATAGGAATCGTGAGTGGTGCTGGTATTCTCATCGTGCTTTTGCGGGCTCTGGTATTTGCTTTGGTTTTTTTTGGTCTTGTTTTTTTGGCTGTCTTCCTTTTGCGGAATTTCATGCCCGAATTGATGCCGGGTGCGGAAAGTAACGACAGCGATCAGGATATGGAAAATGACGGAATTTCTATGGACGGGGATGGGGCTGTCCCGGGTACCATGGTAGATCTATCCATTGGTGGCGACGATGAAGACGATCTGGCACCTTTTCTTGACGCTGCCGACCAGGTGAACGAAAAGACCGTCAGGGCAGGTATGGACCAGAAAGGGGAAGATGACTATACTGGGAAGGGACTTGTAGGTTCGGAGCGTCGTGGTACTGATGGATTCATGGCAAGAGCCGCCTCTGTCGAGACAGTTGCGGAGGTTCCCGCCAAGCCTCCCGAGTTGATCGGGGATGTGGACGCGCTACCGGCTCTTGATACGTTTGCTGATTCATTCGTATCGCCCATCGGGGTTGAAGAAGGGGAAGGTTCGAACCGTTCTTCCGCGAGTCCTTCAAATTCGACGGGCTCCGGTGCTGGCGGTGATTTCAAGGCAAAGGAAATGGCCATGGCCATTCAGACGATACTTAAACGGGATCAGAAAGGATAGGGTATGGGGAACGCGCTCCTGGAGCAGAAGACCGAAGAGGAACTCTGGGACCAATACAAACGCGGACGTGATCCATCCATCCGCGAAGCTTTCATCAAGCAATATGCTCCCTTGGTCAAGTATGTCGCCGGCAAGGTTGCGGTGGGGATGCCCCATAATGTCGAATTCGACGACCTTGTCGGTTTTGGGGTGTTTGGTCTGCTCGATGCGATCGATAAATTCGACCCCGCAAAAAATGTAAAATTCAAGACCTACGCCGTGACGCGTATTCGGGGTGCCATTTTCGACGAATTGCGGGCGATAGACTGGGTTCCGCGTTCCGTGCGTCAAAAAACCCGCGAGATCGAGGAAACAATCGGCTCCCTGGAAGCCCAATTGGGACGGACCGTAAGCGATCAGGAGTTGGCCCACGCGATGGGTATGAGCGAGGATGAATTCCTCAAGACCATGCTGAAAATTTCTGGAACCTCCGTTCTCTCGCTCAACGATGTATGGTACTCGGGCGACGAGAGCGACCGCGTGTCCATAGGCGAGAGCATTGAAGCGCCTACAAGCATGAATCCCGACGTGGTCGTCGAGAAGGACGAGATACGGCGGGTGATCATCGAGGCAATCAACGAGTTGCCTGAAAAGGAAAAGAAAGTACTGGTCCTGTATTATTATGAGGATCTTACACTCAAGGAGATCGGACAAGTACTTGAGGTTACCGAATCCCGTGTTTCCCAGCTTCATACGAAGGCCATACTCAGGCTTCGGGCGAAACTGACGAATATCCGGAAAGGTATAATGTAGGTCCGGGCACCGATGGTTGATTTCGTCGGGCT
>Ga0172379_10010914_pt1 | contig 10910 bp, 12 predicted proteins | sample GrowelOW334metaG_FD_119756 | JGI IMG/M metagenome (GOLD analysis project Ga0172379, IMG submission 119756) | Groundwater microbial communities from an aquifer near a municipal landfill in Southern Ontario, Canada - Groundwater well OW334 metaG | ecosystem: Environmental > Aquatic > Deep... | reverse complement strand
TGCCTGTCACGAGTATCTTCACTTTAGGGCCTCGCATATCATAAAGCCCCTTCAGAAAGTTCCTCCAATGCCGGTATTTATGAATCTCGTCAAAAACGAGGAACCCGGAACTGGGGAGTTTGTTCTTGAGTATCATTTCACGGTATTCCGGTGCGTCCCAGTTCAGATATCCTTTGGTATCGGACATAAGCGACTTCGCCAGAGTGGTTTTACCCACTTGGCGCGGTCCACCGACAAAAACCATTTTCCGCGCAAGATCTTCTTTCACCTGCCCGCATAAATATCTGATGATTTTTCCCATACCTAGATATTACCTAAATTTTGCATGTGAGTCAAAATTACTCGCGAGTTTTTTAGACCATGGTAGAAAATACACGCAAACTGACAAAGACTGTTTAGTCTCCTTTTTTATGCACTTTGGAAGTATGACTTTCAAATTGGGCTTGAACGGCGGAACTTACGTAATTTCAGGGGATGGCGGCCGGTTGGGGCGGCAAAAGGGCGAATTCCGGGCTGGTGGTGAGGTCTTCTAGAACGCGCTCGCCGTTCGTGATCCGGGACCAGTTTAGGCTCCCCCCCGAAGCGCCACCCCTGGCAGCCTCCACGAACAGAGATCCCTGCCGGCAAATGACCGGCGTGGGCCCAAAGACCTTAAAAACCTGCCCTTTTGGCCCTTTGGGGAACTTGCAGCTTTTGCTAAGTTATAGATGTCGCATGCTGTTGGGGCCGGCCGTCTGGGTTGAGCGCAGCGAAACAATTCAGTGTTAAGCCACACAGTGCGCTTGAAACGGCACCCACTCAAGTATTAACGAGTATGGGGGCCGACCAACACTGGAAGAGCGGCGAGTCGCACTTCCAAATTGAATGCAGACCCCATACTGGCAACGGTATATTAATGGTTCGGTTGGAGAACAGCGGACGAAAATATGAAAAACATCCTTATTGCGGCGGCACTTCTTGGACTGACCGGCACGACACATGCAGGAACCTACAAAAAAGCTTTTGAAAATTTAAAAAATAAAGTTTCGCCGGCGGTTTTGGATCAGTTCGTTCCGCCCCCCGCTCCGGTTTCGGATGTGGAAACCGTCGGACCGCGCGTGACCATGCTTCTCAACGCCGAGCTTTCCAATCAGCGCGAACCGGTCTGGCCGGGATACTCGGTCTTCGGCCAGCCTATCCTTATTTATGAAGCCGGCGTCCGGTCGTTCCTTATAGCGCACCCGAACCCACCGGCGGGCTATACTCCGGTGATGTCATCGCCACAGCCGGTTTTCGTGAAACAGGGAATTATTCCAGACTTGAATTATATTTTCCAGTTCCATCGGCAGATCAACGGCGTAGACTCGTTCGCATTTCGCTACGAACCGGGCGACAGACCGGACCAGGGCCCCCGCACCATCGTCCATGAGAGATTCCACGTTTTTCAGAAGACGGGCTTTACCGACACGCCCTATGCTCCCCGCAGCAGCGAACCGGATGGGGAGGAACTGGCCCTCGCCGCGCTGGAACAGAAAACGCTGAAACGCGCCCTTACCGCCGGCGACCGGGCCGGTTCCGCGCATTATGTCCGCCAATTCCTGGCAATTCGCGGCGCGAGATACGCGCGGCAGCCGGACAGCCGGCTCCTGGAGAATAACGAGGAGCGCCGCGAAGGCATGGCAAGATACGTTGAGGAGAGCCTTATGGACCGTGCCGACGTGGAACCGGTACCCGGCGGAGCCGCGGGCGCAATTATAAAGTCGCTCGACAGATCGCCCGCGGTCAACAATATGAACAAGTGGCGTTACTACGGCACAGGCGCGGCCCAGGGGCTTCTGCTCGATCGCGCGGGACAAAACGAGTGGAAAAAAAGAGTCGCCGCCGGGTCCGCGTTATTCGATATATTGGCGGCGGCCTATCCTCTGCTCCCCGGCAGCGAGGCCGGCCTTGTCACCGAAGCGAAGGCCGCCGACAACTACGCCGCACTCCTCCAGGCGGGTACGCAGACGGCCTCCGCATATCAGGCCCTTAAGAGCAAGGCTATAGCCGAGTACGACAATTCCCCCGGCATTGAGTGGTCCTTCCCCTACTCTTCCGGCGGCGGAGGGGGGTTCAGTTCCATTAACCCCTGGTACAAGCTGGGCAACGGCGAAACTCTCATGCCTAAATTGCAGGTCTACGACATCAGCTCCGACGGCTATTCGCTGCACTTCACGGACCGTCCCACCATACATGGCGGCGACCGCGGCATCCGCACCCACGCCGCCGGCTCGGCGACACTGCTTCTGGATGGCGCCCCGTTCACTCTTGCCGACGGGGTCTATCAGTTCGAAACCCTGTCTCTGACCGAAGCCGGGCTCGCTCTTTCCATAACTAAACCCGGCGCGCTGACCGTAACACCTAACAAGGCGGCCATCGCCTTCCGCGATACGATGAGATAGTTCCTGCAAAACGCTTCGGAGGAATCCGCTGGACTATTGAAGCGGCCGGCCGGACTGTAGATCTTTTCCGCATCACCAGATTATCCCGAGGGTGTTACCTTCAAGAGTATACTTCAACTTTAAGTCGTCCAGTTCTCCGGGCAGGGCCGCGATACCGTACTCCTTCATTTTCCGGAGAAATTCTTCCGAACACAATCCGTTCAGGTCCCCGACGCTTTTCACGCTGTCCGAACCTGCTGTAAGCCAGGGATGGGTTTTGCCCACGCGCTCCCGCATACTCCGGACCTCTACTTGATCAGTCTCCTAAACGTAGCTATTTCCATAGGATGCATCTCGACGTCATCCGCAGCGCGGCGAATCAGATTTATGTTGCCCTTGCTCTGGGCCAAGCTGAGCGCGGCGTATTGCGCTTCCTGCGGATTCAACATCAACTGAACAACACCGACGCTCTCCTGATTATCCGTCACTTTAAGAACGATCACATTCTGCAGTATGGTGGCCGTGACCAACTCTTTTGATTTATCGCCCATGATCGCGTCAAAAGTCACCAGCATATCCACGCAGTCGCCGCTTTTAAGGAACATGGTCTGTGAAGCGGGAACCGGAAGGGTTACGCCCCTGTAACCCGCCTGGATCTGCGGGACGGATTTATAAACGGGTCCACCGCGCGGCGCCTCGAACAACTGCGCGAACAAATCCCGGCTCAACCCCAATACGTCTCCGGCATTTTTATTGAACTCCTTTTCATCGCGCAAAACAACGGCGCTCGTCAAAGCACTCATCTGGTCCAAAATCAGGTTCATGGTTGAAAGCAGACCCTTACCCCGGTTTTCGAAAGACCCTTCAAGCTTGGACCTCGAAAGGCGGATAAGACTCAGGATAAACCGCTGTCTGTTATCGTTATAGGCGGCTTCAAGCGTGAACGGCGAGACCGCAATCCCCCCCTCTGGGAGCGGGAGCGTTTTTCGCGTCAGGTCTGCGAATTCATAAAGGATCGACGCCGGCGTCTGCCAGACGGCGGCTTCGCTTAAGTCCTCCCCCTCTTCGCGCCAGACTTTTTTCGCACGCATACCGGGAAGGGACTTTTCCAGCCAGCCGGGCCGAACCACTCCTCCGCCGCGGCATTCGGACTTCCGCTCTTTCACGGGTTCCGTACTAAGGTAATAATAGAATAACTGCATATCTTCGGCGGCGCAGTTCACGCTCTCAGCGATCGGCGCCGGCGAGCCCGCGTATACTCGTAAAGCGGGCGACAGGAAAACCGCTGTCAGGATAGATATCCGGATAAAAACTTTCATATTTCCTCCATTTCGTCTCAGCCTACCGTATCAATCTGCGGAAACTGGCCACTTCCATAGGATGAGGTTCGGTATCTCCGATAGCGCGCAGAATGACATTGATTTGTCCCCGTGCCGAACTCAAGGCAGCATATTGCGCCTCCTGAGGATTGCACAGGATCTCAATAGTCCCTGTTCCTTCTATTTTCTCCGGCCGGCGCACGTTCAGAACAAGCTGATTTTGAAGTATGGTAGCTGTGATTCTTTCCTTCTCTGCCCCGTCTTTCCCGTTTTTTTCGGCTTCATATGTCAAAAGCAAGTCTACATGGTCGTTTGTTTTGACATAAAGCAGCTGATCGCCCGTTACCGGTATTGATATGCCGCGGTAGCCCGCGGCAAGTTCAATAGGCGCCGGAACGGATGAGATCGGCGCAACTTGCAGCTTATCACTGTTATTGCTCCCTTCCTCACGTTTCGCGCCTTCCAGCAGTTTCTCTATCTTTTTCAGGCCCGCCTTTACATCGGAATTTTCCGGATCCAGAGCCGCGGCCAGGCCCCATTCCGTTCTGGTCTTTTCAAGATCTCCGGCCTGGAAATATTTCAGACCCTGTAAGTAATAGTCCACGGCCTTCTCTTTAGCGTATACGGTTTTTCCGGCGCCAAACGCCGGTCCCGCGGCTAACAGCACTCCGAGTACCAGCATCATTTCTGTCGTTTTCATATAAACCTCCGTCCTATGATTGCCTACAGCGACCTGCGCTCAAAAAGATCTTCGGGGGATATCACCCGGTTTTCAAGCGTGATAACCACATGCTCGGTTTCCCATCGTACCTCCGTGCCGGCCGGAGAATCGGATCTGCGCCCTTCCGCTACCACGATCGGGAACTGCTCTGCCGATGTTTCTATCGGAAAATTATGAAGCCGTTCCCCGCTCAGGCTGCCCATAGGGACGGAGCGGAAAAAATCCGAGACGGCGGGTCCTGCGATCGCGCGCGCGGCGGCGGCCGGATTTCCCGCCGGCGCAGTTTTATTCCCGGGTTTGCCCGGCAAGCCGGCTTTCACCACGGCCGGCGATGTCTTTGTTACCGGCGTGAGAGCGACTATGTCGTTCCGCCTCTCCGTACGCATTACCGGCAAAAGCAGCGACAAAAGACAGGCTGACGCAAGCGCGGCCTGCGTCCAGGTATTGCGGCGTAACGACCGGATAATTTCCAGGAAGCCGCCGGCCCCGCTTTTCTCCGCGATCAGCCGCTCACGCAACAACACTCGTATTTCAGACTCGCCGCTGAAATCGGCGCGGATCAGCTTTTCCGCCGCATCCATAAGAGGATCGGCGCCGGAAGCCGGCCGTTTTCCGCCTGCAAAAAGCCCATCCAGTTCCAGGTTGAATTTTTTTGCCGCTTCCTCTTCGCTCATATCTTCCCCTTCGCCGCAAGGGACGCCTGCATTTTTTTCACCGCGCGGTAAATTATCAGTCCCACGTTGCTCTCGCCAAGGCCGGTCATATGCGCGATATCCCGGTTCGTCATGCCCGAACTGAATTTCAGGGCCACTATATCCCGCGATCTGGCGTCCAGTACCGAAACGGCTTCCAGAAGCAGGCGGACTTCCTCTTTGCCCGCAAGCAGGTCCTCGATATGCGGTTCCGTGCCGATCTGCTCCGGAATATCCTCCAAAAACACTTCGCCGCGCCGGATGCGCCTTCTGAAAAAATCCGCCACCATATTCCGCGCTATGCCGAAAAGCCAGACCCGCTCCGGACCGCGGGCGGCGTCGTAGGCGCCCAACCCGGCGAGCGCGGCCTCGAATGTCCTGGCCGCGACGTCATCCGCATCCGCAGGCGAACCGACGCGATACCGCGCGTAATTGTAGATCCCGGGGAAATAGCGGTCATAAATTTCGGCAAAATCCATAGGCTCAGGCATTCCCTAATACTAATAAATACGCGTTCATCGGGAAAGTATTACACACCGAACGCGCATGGGGCGGCAGGACAGCCGCCGGATAATAAAAAGAGCGTTTATTTTACCGGAGAGGCAGCTGACGATAGCGGGGTTTTAAACCGCGGGGAGGGTTACGGTGAAGACGGCGCCTTTGCCGGGCTCGCTTTCCACTTCCACGGCGCCGCCGTGTTTCTGCGTCAGCTGATAGACCAAAGAAAGACCCAGTCCGGTGCCTTTGCCGACTTCCTTGGTGGTGAAGAAAGGCTCGAATAGATTCTTCAGGATATTCCCGGGCATTCCGATACCCGTGTCTTTTACCCGTAAAATAATTTTTTGACCCGCGCGCGCGGTGGTAACGGTCAGGGTTCCGCCGCCCGGCATAGCGTCGATAGCGTTGCCGCAAAGATTGATGATGATCTGCTGGAGCTGGTCTTTTATCCCCATCACGCTGCTTTTTGAGTTCAGCTCCTGCACCAGCTCGATGTGTTTTATCCGCATTTGCGCCAGGAGCATAGACAGGGCCGTTTCAACCACGGGGTCCAGCGCCAGCTTTTCCATGGCGCGGGCGCTTTGCCGTGAAAAAACGAGCAGGCTGTCCACCAGCTTTTTGCAGCGGATGGTTTCGCGCAGTATGGACCTCAGGGGCAAGGCCTGGGGGCTTACCTCCCTTATTATGCGGGAGGTAAGCCCCTGTGAAAACCCCAGTATCACGCCCAGGGGATTGTTGATCTCATGCGCCATGCCGGCCGCCAGCTGGCCTATCGCCGACATCTTTTCGGATTGGGTCAGATAGCGCTCCATCCTTTCCCGTTCCGTAATGTCCCGCAGCGTCACGTGCAGGAACTTCTTTCCGTCCGATTCCATTCTTGTAACGAGCACGTCGGTCAGGAACTCTTCCCCGTCAAGCCTTTTGCACGTCCACTTAAAAAAACGGGAACCTTCCAGAATGACTTCTCTTATTATTTCAAACGCCTTTTCTTTTGAGCGGCTGTGGTCCGGCTGCTCGTAGGGGAACAGGCTCTCCAGAGGGCGGGAAAGCAGGTCCGGCACATCTTCCGCCCTGAACATCGCCACCGCCTCCGAGTTGGCGGAAGTGAGCTTACGTGCGACGGGGTCCAGTGTGAAAAGCGCGTCCCGGGAGGCCTCAAAAAGACTGCGGAACCGTTCTTCGCTCTTGCGCAACGTGGCGTTGGCGGCGGCCATGAGATCGTGGTGGCGCTGGCGCTCGGATTCGTACCACCGGGCGATCACGCTGACGCAGAAATAAGTCGCGGCGAAGCGGTAGATGAAATCAGCCGGATAATCGTGCGGCATCAGCATCGAGGGGGAGGCAGCCATCATGCCGAGCACGACGATATACAGCCCTCCCGCCCATATTGTTCCCTCTTTTGTATCGAAAAGAAAGAACGCCACCAGCGGGGCCATGTACAGCCAAAGCGCTTTTGAGCCGTGCACCCCGCCCGCGGCCGCCAGGGCCAGAGCGGTCAGGAAGGCTATAAAAGTATTCAGTCTGAAAACAGGCTTGGGATCGTTGTTTTTATAAACCGAGCACAGGCCCCAGATCAGCAAGGAGGCGGAAAGCATGACCACAGCGACCAGCAAATACTCTCCACGGATCAGATTCACCACGCTAAAAATGATCTCCACGCTGGAACCAAGGATGGCGAAGATGGCGAATTGCGCGCGGCGGACAGAATGCTCATCCTGTTCGTCGCGCAGGCGTATCGCGGACAGTACTCTGGACATTTTTAAAAAGCACGACCTGACCATATTGGGTATCAGAATTATAGTAAATAACCGGAGCATCTACCCACGTCCGTCTCCTAAAGAGACGTGGATAACAATGTCCCCCATTTATATATAATTCCATGTATGCAAGACAAGATCATTTATTCCACAGATCCGGACTGGAAACCGCCGTGCCCCGCCTGCGGGAAAAGCCCCTGCGGCTGTCTTTCCCCTTCCGGCAAACCCAGGCAAAGCGAGCCGGTGCGCGTGTCTTTCCGCCGGGGACATAGAGGCAACGGCATGACCATCATTGAAAGGCTGCAAATGCATCCGGCGGGGAAAGAAGAACTGCTGAAGAAGTTTAAAAAAAGGCTTGGGGTAGGCGGAGCAGTCAAGCTGGGCGCACTGGAGATGCAGGGCGACCACCGGGATTTCGTGGAAGCGGCGCTTAAGGAAAACGGTTACAAGGTGAAACGGCTGGATTAAAGGCGCTGTACGGTTAAATTTCGTATACTTATCGGCGGAGGACTTATCTATGGGCTATTTATTTCTAGCGTTGGTTCTAGCCGCCGCAGCGCCGCAAGCGGCGCGGGCGCAATCCCGGAACGCCTGGGAATCCGGCCGCAATCAGAGCGCGGAAGAACATAAGAAGAACGCCGCCGAACTGGAAGAGGCCGTCAAAACCGACCCGAACAATATCGAGCTGTATATCCGGCTCGGCTTCGTCTACTCAAAACTCGAAAAAGTCGGCGACGCGCAGCGGGCCTTTGAGAACGCGGTCCGTCTGGACCCCAAAAGGGCCATAGCCCATTATATGCTCGGGCTCATTTATGAAAAAAAAGGACTCAGGGATAACGCCATAGCCGCCTGGAAAGCCTGCCTTGAGAACGCCTCTGAACCGCGTCTGCGCGAAACGGCGCTGAAACATCTCCACCACCTGAGGGCGGAAAAATGAAGCGCGTCGGACTGCTGCTCACGCCGCCCGTCCTGTGCCTGCTGGCTGCCTGCGTTACCCCGCAGGTCGCGGTAAATCCGCGCGCCGATTTCTCGGCTATAAAACGCGTGGCGGTATTGCCCTTCAGCGGCGGCAGGGGAGACTTGGCCGCCGACATGCTGACCCAGAGCTTGATAGCGCACGGCGCCGACGTCGTGGAACGCCAGCGCCTCGATTCAGTTCTGAAAGAACAGTCTCTTTCCGCCTCCACCTCGTTCGACCCTTCGACGGCCAAGCAGCTGGGCAAATTGCTGGGCGTGGACGCCATTTTCGTCGGCACCGTGGGCGAAAGCACGCCGCAGACAAGCTATCTTGTCAGTGGCTCGGATAATTCCATCGTAACCAACGTAACCAGGATCTCCGGGAGTTCCGTCCACTCCGAGGGCTCCGTGCTTGGCATGCCAAATTCCCAGATACTCAGCACCACCGCGAACGTGTCGCTGGTGTCCCGCATGGTGGACGTTCAGACCGGTTCCATAATGTGGTCCGCGTCCATGACGTACGAAGGTTTCGACATCCCCTCCGCCATGGCGGGGATAGCCGAATCGTTCACGCGCTCCCTGTCGCCGATCTGGCCCGGACTCTACCCTTCAAAATAAAAGAACAGGGACGCCTCCGGGACCGGATCCCGGAGGTGGGCGAAGCGTCGCAAAAAAATGTGAGCTAAAAATAAGCGGCGGGACTATAGACCGGCTTTGCAATACTTTTTCATCAGACGGGAACGCAACGCTTCATAGGAGTAGTTTTCCTCCAACAACGCGGAATAGCCGATGGAATCCTCCGCGGCGACCAGTTCCACCATGAGCCTGTCCGCCAAGTAACCGGCAAGTTCGTCTTCGTGGGTTCCTTCCGCGCATATTATTGACGTATCCATATCCACCGTCTCTTTTGCTATATGTTCCGCGTAGCCCGTGCTTTTCCAGTCCGGAAGGAACGTATACCGCAGGAACCCCAGCTTGTTCCTCAACTGGGCCTTCACCAGTTCATGGATGATCACGCCGCGCAGAGTACGGCGGGCGCCGCCGTCGCCCGGCCCGTAAACCTCGTCCTTTTCAAGATCGGATGAAGCCACGAACACTTTGCCGCTGACCGGGTGCAGGCATGAACGCTGTTTTCTGCAGAAAGGCGCCAGTAAAGAGTATTTTCCGTATCCGCCGGCAAGATAAACCTCCAGCGTCCGGCCAGGATCGAAGAACGGGTCGGAATTTAGCGCCTCGTAAACCCCGGCGAAAACGGGAACGCGTTCCGGCGCCGGTTCGCTGGTATAAAAACGTATGTTTTCATAATCCTGGACGCCGTTAAAAAGGAGCCGGGGATAAAAAGTAACGCCGCAATAAGCGGCCGCAAGAAGGAGAACGACGTACAGGAGGAACCGGTTCACCGTCATATGTCTTACCTTGTGCCCGCGACAAAGTACCAGATTAGCAAAGCGATGACGAAGGCGATGATCTTTATTTTCCAGTTCCTGGCTATCAGTTCGGGAATTATCATATGGAGAGAGTTGAGTCAGTTCAGCCCTGCGGCCGTTCGCGTTTCCGCAACAGCGTTTTCTCGGTTTTAGAGCGGTAAAGCTGATAAAGCATCGTCTCCAGGTCGCCGGCATCCACCGCCTGCTGCAGCTTGCCGTTGCGGGAGATGGAAATAAGCCCGGTCTCTTCGGACACCGTCACGACTATGGCGTCCGCTATCTCGCTCAGGCCCAGCGCCGCGCGGTGGCGCATGCCCAGGATCTTTGAAAGCTCCTTCTGCTCGGTAAGCGGCAGGATACAGCCCGCGGCCACCAGGCGATTGTTGGCTATGACCACGGCGCCGTCATGCAAAAAAGTGTTGGGATGAAAGATCGTCAGGAGAAGCTCTTTCGACACCTCTCCGTTCACCCTGACCCCGGTTTCCGTGATGTCGCGCAGCCCCATATCCTGCTCCAGGACTATCAGCATGCCCGTTCTTTTTTCCGCCGCAAACCTGACCGCCTCCATAAGTTCCGCTATGAAGCGGTACTCCTGCGAAACAAGCATACGGCCCAGCGGGTTGGACCCGATATTAGCCAGCGCCGCGCGTATCTCCGGCTGAAAAACCACTATCAAAAGTAGAATACCGGCCAGCCAGAACTTCTGGAGCAGCCAGACGGTGGCGCCAAGGTCAAAATACTTTGTCAGGGAAGTAAGGACGGCCAGGACAAAAATACCCCAGACCACGTTCATCGCGCGGGTATCCTTTATCAGCAGGATAAGCCTGTAAACGATGTAATAAACGACGAAAATGTCGAAGATGTTCTTCAGGTAGCTGATATACATTTAACCCCGTAACCGCCTGAGCGGGACGCGCCCCGCGTCCCATATCCCGATCCCCGCCGTCTACGCCGCGGCGGGCTCTCCGCCGATGATAATGGCCATCTCGGCGGCGTCGATAACCTCTTTTTCTATCAGAACCGCCGCTATGGCGTCCAGCGCTTTTTTATTGGCCGCGAGAATGCTCTTGGTCTTCGCGAAACATTCCTGCACTATCCGTTTGACCTCGTCGTCCACGTTCTTGGCGGTCTCGTTGGAAT
>Ga0172379_10010913_pt1 | contig 10911 bp, 11 predicted proteins | sample GrowelOW334metaG_FD_119756 | JGI IMG/M metagenome (GOLD analysis project Ga0172379, IMG submission 119756) | Groundwater microbial communities from an aquifer near a municipal landfill in Southern Ontario, Canada - Groundwater well OW334 metaG | ecosystem: Environmental > Aquatic > Deep... | reverse complement strand
GTTTCCTTCCTGTATGAGGTCGAGGAAGTTCATGCCGTGGCCGACGTATTTTTTCGCGATGCTGACGACGAGGCGCAGGTTGGAGACGATCATTTTCTGCCGCGCCTCAAAATCCCCGGCCCGGACGCGCCGCGACAAGGCAAGTTCTTCGGCGGCGGAAAGCAACGGGTTGATACCTATGTCATTCAAGTAAATCTGCGTGACGTCATTGAGGACTCCGGTCTTCGGGCTATCGGCGCTTTCTGCCGCGTCGCCGGCATCGGCCGCATCGGCGGCTTCTTCCGGCTCGGGAGTTTCGACCGGATCGAGCAGGTCTTCGACCGCCTCAAGAAACGCCGACTCGCCCCGCAGGTGGGGATGAGGATGGTCGGACTGTTCTGCGCCAAAACCGAAACTGGCTGCCGGGTGGAGTGGTGCGACGCGGGTCGCGGCGTGGTGGTGCGTGGATTTCATGATGGAGCCCCCTGGTGCTGTCCAGTATCGGGCGAATGTCGCCGTCATGATGCGTCTTGTGGTCGCCTGGACAGGAAAACTTTATTCCGGATAAGTATATCCAGATTGGGTGGGGGGCCGATATACCGCGAAATGCTTAACTTGGTTACCGCAAACCCGGTATTCGGCAATACCGCGGGATCGTCCTGGTGGCGCTCAGGAAGCTGTCAGGACGTGGCTCAGCGGGTCGGCAGGTACTTGAGCGGGTCGACGGGTTTGCCCTGATGGCGTATCTCGAAGTGCAGCTTTGTCTGGTCGCTATCGCTGCTGCCGATTTCCGCGATCTTCTGGCCTTTGGTCACCTGTTGTTCTTCCTTGACCAGGATGCGGCTGTTGTGAGCGTAAACCGACAAGTAGGCGGCGTTGTGTTTGACGATGACAAAGTTGCCATAGCCGCGCAGGGCACTGCTGACCAGGATCACTTTGCCCGCCGCCGCGGCCAGCACCGGTTCGCCCATGGCGCCGGCAATGTCGAGGCCCTTGTTGCTGCCTTCGACGAAATTCGCCGTCACCTTGCCGTTGGCCGGCCAGGCCCAGTCCATGGCGTCGTCGCCGGCAAGCGGTGGGACCGGTTTGTCGCTGGGCTTTTCCGGCGGCGCCGGTTTCAATTCGGCTTTCGGTTCCGCAGTGGGGGCCGCTGGTTCCGGTTTTTGCAGGCGTGCCAGATTCTCCTCGGAATAGGGCAGTTTGCCGCCCCGAGGTTCACGTTTGAGGGTCTCGCTGTTGGGGGTGGCGTTTCCACCGAGGGCGCGGGTCTCGATAGGTGCCGGCAAGGCGATCGGCCTGCTGACGGCCACAGGCGCTACGGAATCGGATCCGGCCGGCTTGACGCGCAACTGCTGGCCGACTTTTATCCGGTTCGGGTCCTCAAGATTGTTCCAGGCGGCGAGATCCCGATAGGACTGGCCGTTTTCGAGGGCGATGCTGTAAAGCGTGTCGCCTCTCTTGACGGTATAGAGCTCGACACCTGCGGTCGTCACTGCGGCGGCCTTGGACTCCGTGGGCGTGGCAATGGCCGGAATCGGAGCAGCAGGAACCGCCACGGGCGGGCTGCGCTCGATGACCGGGACGGGCGCCTGGCTGGCGCAACCGCTCAGCAGCGTCAGCGCCGCCGGCAATAAGGTGAGGGCGACGGCCGCCATGCCTCTTGAAGCTGATACCATGCTCATTCGACCCCCATCACCAATGGCACGAAGCGCACCGCGTCGAAACGTTGCTCCGAATATCCCGCGCCGTCGGCGTGACGCGCGAACAGGCTGAGGACTTGTTCGCCGCCACGGGCGCCGCCCAGGGGCAGGATCATGCGTCCCCCCGGCGCCAGCTGGTCGATCAACGGCTGTGGTACGCGCGTCGCCGCCGCCGCGACGATAATGGTATCAAAAGGCGCGGCTTCCGGCAGCCCCAAATTGCCATCGGCATGTTTGAGACGGACCTGGGTCAGGCGCAACTGCGCCAGGTTCTTGCGGGCTCTCGCCAGCAGCGGTTCGATCCGTTCGACGGCATACAACTCGCGGGTCAGCGTCGCCAGTACCGCCGCCTGATAGCCGCAACCGGCACCGATCTCCAGCGTCTTGCCGAGCGCGCGTCCGGTATGTTCGGTTGCGTCGGCGAGCAGCAATTCGATCATGCGCGCCACTACATAGGGCTGCGAGATGGTCTGCTGGAAGCCCAGTGGCAGGGCGGTATCCTCGTAGGCGCGGGACGCCAGTGCCTCTTCGACGAAGATGTGGCGCGGCACCGAGCCCATCGCCGCCAGCACCCGTTCGTCGCGGATGCCCTGCTCGCGCAGCCGCTCGATCATGCGCTCGCGCGTGCGCAGGGAAGTCATGCCGATACCGCGCAGCATCGAGGCGCTCATGTTCCGAACCAGCCTTGCACCGAGGCGATGCGCGCAGTGTGGGTCAGGTCAATCTGCAACGGGGTGAGCGCGGCATAATCCTGCGCCACGGCATGAAAGTCCGTGCCGTCGCCGGCATCCTGCGCGGCGCCGGCGGCGCCGACCCAATAGACGGTTTCGTTGCGCGGCGTCAATTGCTTGACGACGGACTCCGCCCTGTGGCGCTTGCCAAGGCGCGTCACCCGCAAGCCTTTGAGTTGTTCGTGAGGAATATCCGGCACGTTCAGGTTGAGCAGGAGCGGCTCGGGGCCGAAGTCGGCGGCGTCGCCGCGCAGGAAGCGTTCGACGACCTGCCGGGCCACCCGCGCCGCCGTCTCGAAATGGGCGCCAATGCGGCTGCGGCAGTCCAGCGATACCGCCAGGGCCGGCACGCCGAGCAGATGACCTTCGGTGGCGGCGGCGACGGTGCCCGAGTAGATGGTGTCGTCGCCCATATTGGCGCCCAGGTTGATGCCCGATACCACCATGTCGGGCAGGTGGTCGAGCATGCCGGTTACGGCGAGGTGAACGCAGTCGGAAGGGGTGCCATTGACATAGTAAAAGCCGTTGGCGGCGCGGCGCAACGACAAGGGGCGATCGAGGGTCAGCGAATTGCTGGCGCCGCTGCGTTCGCGCTCCGGTGCGACCACGGTGATTTCGGCGATCTCGGCCAGGGCGCCGGCCAGTGCCTCGATTCCCGGGGCAAAATATCCGTCGTCGTTGCTCAGCAGGATGCGCATGACGTCAGGATACGGTCGATGAAGGCCATGGAGTACTGCGCGGTGAATATCTCGGCACGCAGTTTACAACAGAGCAGCGCAAAAGTCGCCGTCAGATTGAGCCGCGTTCCGGCGTTTCGAGTTTATCATCCGTCACTATGCTGGCACGTTTGCTGAGACTTCTTCTGCTGTTCGAACTGTTCGCCTATCTGGCGGGCGGACTCCTCCTGGTCAAATCCGCCGCCTGGACACCCGGCGGGGCGTTGCTTGCGATGGCGTGCCTGGCCCTGGCATGGCGGGCCGGTTTGATCCTCCTGACCTATCTCTTTGCCTACAGCTATCGGAGCGGGGCGCCGGACGGCGACCAAATTGATGCCAGGAGCCGTATGCGCGAAGGTATGCGGGAAGTGTGCGCCTATATCATCCTGTCGATCGCCCACCCGTTCGAGCGACTGATCGTGAAGCGGGACGCACCCTCCCGGCCTGCTGCGGATCGGCTTCCGTTGTTGCTGATTCATGGCTATTGCAGCAACCGGGGCTTCTGGTGGTGGCTCAAGCCGCGCCTGGAAGCATCCGGACGCAGCGTCGCCACCCTTACCCTGGAGCCGGTATTCGGCAGCATCGACGGTTATGCCGCTCAGGTCGCGCGGCGCGTCGACGCCCTGTGCCGCGAGACCGGGGCGGAGCGGGTGATGCTGGTCGGTCATAGCATGGGCGGCCTGGTGAGCCGCGCCTATCTGCGCCGCTATGGGGAGAGTCGGGTGGCCAGGCTGGTGACCCTGGCCACGCCGCATCGCGGCAGTATCCTGGCGCGCTTCGGACTGGGCCGCAATGCCCGCGAGATGGAACCCGGCAACGCCTGGTTGCGGGACCTGGAACTGTTCCCGCTGCGGGTGCCTTGCGTCGCCATGTATGGCACCCACGACAACTATGTCATCCCGCAGGCCGGGGCCTTGCTGGCGGGTGCCGAGAACCGTCCGCTGCCCGGTGTCGGCCATCTGGCGATATCGATCTCGCCGCTGGTCCTGGCGGCGCTGCTTGAGGCAACCTCTGGGTAACTTCGGTTCTGCTATCATGGACGTGTCCCGATCACCCTGTCGAACCAGCTGCTCCGCGCATCAAAATCTTGTGACGGCGGGCACCCTGAAATTGTTTGAGCCCTGACCGCCATCGATCTCGAAACCGTCTTTGCCGCTGATGGCCCGCTGGCCCAGGCCATCCCGGGCTATCGCCTGCGTCCGCAGCAGATCGACATGGCCAGGCACATCGCCGACGCCATCCGCAACAACCAGGTCCAGGTCGCCGAGGCGGGAACCGGCACCGGCAAGACCTTCGCCTACCTGGTGCCGGCGCTGCTCTCGGGCGGCAAGGTGATCATTTCCACCGGCACCAAGACGCTCCAGGACCAGCTGTTCCAGCGCGATCTGCCGGCGGTGCGCGAGGCGCTCAAAGTCTCGGCCAGCATTGCGCTGCTCAAGGGGCGAGCCAATTACGTGTGCCATTACCACCTCGAACGGGCTGTCGCCGATGGCCGTTTCCAGTCGCGCGAGGAGGCCGGCCATATCCGCACCATCGCCCGCTTTGCCAAGACCAGCAAAAGCGGCGACAAGGGCCAATTGGGCGCCGTGCCGGAGGATTCCGGGGCCTGGGCGGCGGCGACGTCGACGCGGGAAAACTGTCTAGGCCAGGAATGCCCGCAGCACAAGGACTGCTTCGTGCTGGCGGCGCGACGCGACGCGCTGGCGGCGGACATCGTGGTGGTGAATCACCACCTGTTCTTCGCCGACGTAATGCTGCGCGACGATGGCTTGGGCGAACTGTTGCCGGCGTGCAACACGGTGATTTTCGACGAGGCCCACCAGCTTCCGGAAATTGCCGGACTGTTTTTCGGCGAGAGCCTGGGCACCGGCCAGATCGTCGACCTGACGCATGACACCCGTCTCGAGGCGGTCGCCGCCGCCAAGGATTATCCGCCCTTGCAGGATGCCACGCGCGCCGTGGAGAAGGCCGCGCGCGATGTGCGGCTGGCCGTGACGGCGGAAAATGCCCGTCTCGCCGCCGCCCAGGTGGCGGATAACGACGCCTTCCAGCGGGCATTGCAGGTTCTGGGCGAGGAGTTGTCCGGCTTCGAGAAGCATCTGGAAAGCCAGGCGGAGCGTTCCGAGGGGCTGGGGAACTGCCTGCAACGCGCCCTGGAGATTTCGGCGCGCCTGAAGCGCTGGCGGACTCTCGAAGACGCGACGCAAGTCCGCTGGCTGGAGGTGTTCAGCCACGCGCTGGCGCTGAACCTGACGCCGCTGGATGTCGCCGAGATATTCCGCAAGCAGTTGCAGGGCCACCCGCGCGGCTGGGTATTCACTTCGGCGACGCTCGCCGTCGGCAAGGATTTTTCCCACTATTGCGGCGACATGGGCCTGACCGACGACGGCACCCATTGCGGTCTATGGGGCAGTCCCTTCGACTATGCCGCCAACGCATTGTTGTATGTCCCCAACGGCATGCCGGATCCGAACCACCCCGACTACCCCGACGCGGTGATGGAAGCCGCCTATCCGGCCATCGTCGCGGCCGGCGGCCGGGCATTCGTCCTGTGCACCTCGTTGCGGGCCATGCGGCGGATTCATGGCCAGTTGCAGGAACGCTTTGCGCGCGATGGAGTCGAATTTCCACTGCTGCTACAGGGTGAAGGCGCCAAGGCCGAGTTGCTGGCGCGGTTTCGCAGCCTCGGCAACGCGGTCCTGGTGGCCAGCCAGAGTTTCTGGGAGGGCGTCGATGTGCGTGGCGAGGCGCTGTCGCTGGTGGTGATCGACAAGCTGCCGTTCTCGCCGCCCGACGATCCGGTGCTGGCCGCGCGCATCGAGCAATTGCGCAAGGCGGGGAAGAATCCTTTCATGGACTATCAGTTGCCGCGCACCGTCATCAGCATGAAGCAGGGCGCCGGGCGCCTGATCCGCGACGAGACCGACCGGGGCGTGCTGATGGTGTGCGATCCGCGCCTGGTGAACAAGCATTACGGCCGGCGCGTCTGGCAATCCCTGCCGCCGATGCGGCGCAGCCGGGAAATCGCCGCTGTCGTGGCGTTCTTCGCCGCCGATGGTCAGACTCCGCAGGGAGCGGGTAAACTGCCCGTATGAATGTCCCTGTGAATATGAGTTCGCCATCCCGCTATCACGACTGCATCGAGCTGGCCGCGCGCCTGAATGCCGATTGCCAGTGCATTTCCCTGGATCGGGACTCGCTGCGCGCAGAACTGGAGAAGACCAGCCCGGGCTTCTATGCGGAGGTGATCGAGGGTCGGCCGCATTTGTTCGCCGACTCGCTGGTGTTCGTCAGCGCCGCCCATGTCAAGGCGATGGCGGCCACCATCGCGGCGGTCGAGCGGGTGGTCGCCCTGCCGGCCTATCGGGCGCAGGCGCTGGCGCACGCGCCGGAGATCGCCCAACATGAAAGCGCGGCGCGCGGGGTGTTCCTGGGCTACGACTTTCATCTCGGCGAGGCCGGCCCGCAGCTGATCGAAATCAACACCAACGCCGGGGGCGGCATGCTCAACGCGGTGCTGGAGCGGGCCCAGCAACACTGCTGCCAGGCAGGCGCGGCCTTTCTGCCGGGGCAGTTGGGTGGCGACACCCCGGAGCACCTGTTCCTCGACATGTTCCGTTCCGAGTGGAATCTGGCGCGTTCCGGGACCGGCCAGGCCCTGCGCAGCGTAGCCATCGTTGACGACGCCCCCGCCGCGCAATACCTGCATCCCGAATTCGTTCTGTTCCAGCGCCTCTTCGAGCACCACGGCATCCGCGCCTTGATCTGCGATCCCGCCGAGCTGGCTCTGCGCGATGGCCGCTTGTGGCACGGTGACGAACCGATCGATCTGGTCTACAACCGCCTGACCGATTTCGCCTTGGAGGATGCCGGACATGCGGTGTTGCGCGCGGCCCATCTTGCCGATGCGGTGGTGCTGACGCCGCATCCCGAGGCGCATGCCTTGTATGCCGACAAGCGCAACCTGGCGCTGTTGTGCGACGATCAACGCCTTGCCGCCTGGAACGTAGACGCGCAAACCAGAAGCGTCCTGGCGAGCGGCATTCCGCGCACGGAATGCGTCGATGCCGGCCGCGCCGAGGACTACTGGGCCCGGCGCAAACAATTGTTTTTCAAGCCGGCGGCCGGTTACGGCAGCAAGGCGGCCTATCGGGGCGACAAGCTGACGCGCCGGGTGTTCGATGAGATTCTCGGCGGCGCAAGCGCCTACGAATACGTCGCTCAGGCCCTGGTGCCACCGTCCGCGCGGCGCCTGGCGGTCGGCGGCGTGGCCGTGGACCTGAAACTGGACTTGCGCAACTATGTCTATGCTGGCCGTGTCCAACTGATCGCGGCACGTCTGTATCAAGGACAGACCACCAATTTTCGTACCCCCGGCGGCGGATTTGCGCCGGTGCTGGCGGTACCCTGCAAGGAAGACGCATGAAAATTTTTGGTTTCGCCGGCTATTCCGGCGCCGGCAAGACGACGCTGATCGAGCAGTTGATTCCACGCTTCGTCATGGAGGGCTTGCGCGTTTCCCTTATCAAGCATGCCCATCATGACTTCGACCTCGACCGTCCGGGCAAGGATTCGTTTCGCCATCGCGAGGCGGGGGCGACCGAAGTGTTCCTGGTTTCCAGGCAGCGCTGGGTCTTGATGCATGAGCTGCGCGGTCAGCCCGAGCCGTCGCTGGACGAGCAACTGGCGCATATGTCGCCATGCGACCTGGTGCTGGTGGAAGGTTTCAAATACACCGCCATTCCCAAGATTGAAGTGCATCGCCAGGCCAACGGCAAGCCGCTGATCTATCCGGAAAACAGCAATATTGTGGCGTTGGCCAGCGATATTCGGCTGGAGTCGCCACTGCCATGGATCGATCTCAACGATATCGACGCCATCGCCGCTTTTATCCTTAGCCACCAGGGTTTGAAATGAGTCTGCTCAGCTTTGATGAGGCGCAATTGCAGTTATTGGCCGGCGCACGGCCGGTGACCGATATCGAATTGCTGGCGACGTTTGACGCGGCCGGCAGGGTACTGGCTGTTCCGCTGACCTCGGTTATAGCGGTGCCGCCGCTCGACAATTCCTCAATGGACGGCTATGCGGTGCGCAGCGGCGACGTGACTGCGGTCGGCACCAGCTTGGCGATAGCCCAGCGCATCGCCGCCGGCAGCGTCGGCCACAGCCTGGCGCCGGGCACGGCCGCGCGCATTTTCACCGGCGCGCCCATCCCCCCCGGCGCCGATGCTGTCGTCATGCAGGAAATGTGCGCCCACGACGGCGACGGCCGGGTGGCCATCAATCATCTACCCAAGCCCGGCGATTGGATACGCCGCGCCGGGCAGGATATCCGTGCCGGCGCCGAGGTTCTCGGCGCCGGCACGCGTTTGTCGCCGGCGCATCTGGGCCTGGCGGCATCGGTCGGTTTCGCCGCCCTGCCGGTGTATCGACCGCTGCGCGTGGCGCTATTCTCCACCGGCAACGAGCTGGTGATGCCGGGCGAGGTCGCCGCCGCCGACTTGCCGCCGGGTGCCATCTACAATTCCAATCGCTATCTGCTGCGCGGCTTGCTGCAGCAACTGGGTTGCGAGGTCGGCGATCTCGGCATCGTGCCGGACAACCTGGCGGCGATGCGCGCCGCGTTGCGCGAGGCGGCGGCCGACCACGACCTGATTCTCACCAGCGGCGGGGTTTCCGTCGGCGAGGAGGACCATGTCAGGCCGGCGGTGCAGGCGGAGGGCGCGCTGGCATTGTGGAAAATCGCCATCAAGCCGGGCAAGCCGCTGGCGTTCGGCCACGTCAGGAGCGACAGCGGCCTGAATGGCGGCAAGTGCGCTTTCATCGGGCTGCCGGGCAATCCGGTGTCGAGTTTCGTGACCTTCGTCATGCTGGTGCGTCCCTTCATCCTCAAGATGCAAGGCGCGCTGCGGCAGACTCCCACGGCCCTGTCCTTGCGCGCCGATTTCGACTGGCCGCGGCCGGATGCCCGGCGCGAATTTCTGCGGGCGCGCCGCAATCCGGCGGGCGGGCTCGAACTGTTTCCCAACCAGGACTCCGCCGTCCTGACTTCGGCCGCCTGGGCCGACGGCCTGGTGGATAATCCACCCGGACAAGCGATCCGGCGCGGCGATGCGGTCGCTTTTCTGCCATTCTCGGAGTTGCTTTACTGATGACCATCAAATTGCTTTATTTCGCCAGCCTGCGCGAGGCTCTGGGCACCGCGGTGGAGGAGATTCCGCTGCCGGCGGGGGTCGGCGACGTTGGGACCTTGCGCACCCATCTCGCCACGCGCGGCGATGCCTGGCAGGTGCTGGTGCGCTCGCAGAACCTGCGTGCGGCGGTCAATCAGCAGATGGCCGGCGCGGCTGCAAGAGTCGCCGACGGCGACGAAGTGGCATTCTTTCCACCGGTGACCGGAGGGTAAGACCTTGTCCGTCAGCGTACAAGCCGAAGCATTCGATGCCGGTCAGGAAATCGCCGCGCTGACCCGGGATACCCACGGCATCGGCGCCGTTGCCAGCTTTGTCGGCCTGGTGCGGGACATGCATGGAGGAAACGGCGGTGACGCCAGGGTAACCGCGATGACCCTGGAACACTACCCGGGCATGACCGAACACGCCCTGGAGGAAATCGTCGCCGATGCCCGACGTCGCTGGGCTTTGCTGGCGGTGCGGGTGATCCATCGCTACGGCCGGCTGTTGCCGGGCGAGGCCATCGTGCTGGTGATCGTCGCCAGCGCCCATCGCGGCGAGGCCTTCGCCGCCTGCGAGTTCATCATGGACTATCTCAAGACTCGCGCACCGTTCTGGAAGAAGGAAGAAGGTACGGACGGACTCGCCAGCGCGCGCTGGGTCGATGCGTGCGACAGCGACGACACCGCGGCGCAGCGTTGGGGGCAAAAGCAATAGTTCCCAGCAGCGGGAGCTAAAAGATTTGAAGCGGGAGTTTCTACGGGCTGGGCTGTAGCATGCCGCCGGTTGTTACTTCTTCTTCTTGGTCGGTTTGGCGCCGTCGAAGCCGGCAGCCGACGCCTTGGCGATCTGCTCGAAAGCGTTGTTAGCGGTCGCCATGGCCTTCTGCATGGTATCCATGACATTGTTGTTCTGGCCGGGCAGGGTGCTGAAGAACGACTGGAAGGTCTCCATCATGTCCTTGCTGCCACTGGCTAGCTGTTCGGTCATCATGTGGCTGAACTCGGTACGCGAGGCGTTGCCGATTTCGGCGATCTGACGTGCCGTTTCCATCATCATCTCGGCAGTGGCCTTGGTGTACTGGGTGCGCAAGGCGACTGCATCCTGCGGATCCTTGATCGAACTCAGCGCCTTGGCGCTCTCTGCGCTTTCCTGGAAGAGCTTCTTGGCGGCATCCACTTGCAGGGCAATGATGCGCTGCGAGTTTTCTATCGACATTTGCGCCAGTTTCATGGCGGCTTCCATGTTCTTGCGGTGAAGCTCGCTGAACTGCTCGGTTTTCACGGTCATGACTTTCTCCTGGGTGGGGTGCCGAATGGTTGCATGAAATCGCCCCCGGTCACCATGACGTGGATCAAATGAGGCCACTTAGCCGTTGCCGAGCATAGCAATTCGGCTGAAAACTGCAAGTCTCAATAACTTGGTCTATACATCGAGGTAATTCCCCCCATAGGCTTGAAATGACATCGGTGGTCCCCATTTCCTAGACAGTACCCTAGAAACAGAATCGGGCACCAGTGCCCGCAATTGGTTCTGGGGTACTAGAGATCATTTACCAGGGCATTGCCATGCGCTACGACAAATTGACCACCAAATTCCAGCAGGCGCTCGC
>Ga0172379_10010912_pt1 | contig 10913 bp, 15 predicted proteins | sample GrowelOW334metaG_FD_119756 | JGI IMG/M metagenome (GOLD analysis project Ga0172379, IMG submission 119756) | Groundwater microbial communities from an aquifer near a municipal landfill in Southern Ontario, Canada - Groundwater well OW334 metaG | ecosystem: Environmental > Aquatic > Deep... | reverse complement strand
TTGTTAAATAAAATTACTCCTCGTTGGTTAGATAGCCTGCATTTTGCGACACTTGCTAGCGTCGCAAAATGCAGGCTATCTTTCCGGTAGGTCTTTGTATGTATAAAGACCTACCGGAAAGATATATTGTGCGACATATACTCTATACCTCCCCCATCGCGCGCAATTTAAAAATCTGTTCAGATTTTTAAATTTCAATAATCATTAAAATCAATAATCGTTTTAAATTTTCCTCTTCTCTTCCCTAACACAGCTCTCAAATAAAAATTTAAAAATTAAATATTCAAAAAATTAACTAAAAAGAAAAACGTCCGCCAATTGGCGCGGACGTTTTTCTTTTATTTAATTAGCTTGCGCTAATATTTTGCTATCTGTATCAATTTTTGAGACTGCTTTGGACCAGCATTTGGAAGATGAGTTCCATGGCTGAAGACCTTCTCTCTTGTAGAGCCATTTGGCATAAGCCATATTGCCTTCAAGAGTGTGAATATCTATTCCAAGCTTCTCTGCTCTTTTTTCGTGATAGATCTCGTTGATCTGCATCACGCCAACGTCTTTGCTGTTGGCAATACCTCTGATGACGTTTCCGTCCTTGCCCAAGTGCCTGAATGTTGATTCACATTTGGCCACTTCAATAAGAGCCGGATCGTCTTTAAAGTATTGTTTGATGTAATCTTCTAGTAATATTGATTGATAGTCTATTGAATTTTTGTTGTTAGATTCAAGTTTTTGTTCTTTTACCGATGTTATCGCTTCAGAAGCATTGGCAGCCGCCATATTAATGGTCGGGCTGGTGCTTCCGTAAAAAGCGGACATAAGTAGAACCATACCGGTTGTGAGTTCCATCATAAATTTTCAAAGTCCAATATTTGCTAGCTATGATGCTGACAAAGAACGGACCGTCTTTAGAACTCATAATGTATAATTTTAAAGCCCAGTGTTGGATTATAAACAGGCTTTAATGTTCTGCTTCGAGTTGAGTTCTAAGAGCCTGTACTACAGGCTCTAAAAAACCAGATGACTCTGGTTCCTGATATGCTATCATATTCGGGGGTCAATGTCAAGCACTTTATTTGAGAAAACGCCAAAATACGGCTTTGTAAAGCCGTATTTTGGCGTTTTTTACCTTGTCATTTAGCCATTAAATCACTTCTTGGTCAAGAAATGCTCCAAAAAGCCGAGTTGTCTCTCAAATTTAACTACTTCCATATTATTTTCTTTCAATGCCGACTCAATCACCTCCATATTGTTCTTGGTATAGAACTGATTGCAGGAAATCCATGATGCCAGCTGTCCAAAAATGTTTTTTGGACGGCCAATATCGGATATAAGAAGCTTTCCGCCGGGCTTTAAAACCCTTTTTGCCTCCCCTACCATCTTCAATTTTTGAGCATTGTTCAAATGATGAGCCATTATGACAGAGACGGCAAAGTCAAAAGAATTGTCCGGAAACGGCAAATCTTCCGCGGAAGCCACTTTGAATTTGATGTTTGAGTCTTTATCGGTCCTAAATTCGCTTTCTTTGGCTAGCCAAATGGTGTCCGGAGAGACATCTACTCCGGTTAGGGATACTTTGTTGCCAAATTTTGCGTGAATAAGCTCCAATACTTCTCCCCTGCCGCAACCGATATCAAGAAGCGAATCTCCGCTATTAAGTTCAACCAATTCCAAAACTTTTTTGTGGATGAAGTAGCGGCCACCTAACATACTTCTAATTTTGGAAAGCATTTTTTTCATTTCAATGATGTTAGCTTGGAGGCTTTCTTAAGGAGATAGACTTTAATTAAAAATGCAAATATCAAAAATTAAAATGACAATGAAAATATGAAAATATTGGTATACTAATTCTTTTTATTTTAAATTTTAATCTGTCATTTTTCATTTTGATTTTTAAATTTTGATTTATCGATTCGTTTAAATTTATTCAAAGATAAAGTTAACTTAGCTAAACTCTTTGAATAGTGGCTTATCGTGTATTAATCTATACAAGCACTCCGCCTCCACTTTCGCGTCTTCAAGAGCATTATGCTTTCCTCTTTTTAGTTTTACGCCGAGCATTTTTATAATTTCTTCAAGACCAAGAGCCGAATGGCTGTTTTTTGATGGCGGAGTTTTGCCATCTTTTAACATTTTGAAATAAGCAATGGAGTGGAGGTCAATGGTTCTGTGTGCCAGCGCCCAGCTCCAATTCAAATGATATCGGTAAGCTGTTTGCTGGATGAAATCTCGGTCAAAAGAAGGATTTTGGCCGGCGAAGGTTCTCTCTTTGCAAGATTCGGCCCAAACCAAAAAATCTTCCACCAATTCCCTATCCGATTTTTTGTTCGGGTCAATGATTTGCTCTTTGGTAAATCCGTTCACTTCCAGCGCTTCTTTTTCCACGTGCGCGCCGTCCCAAATTCTGCATTCTTCGTAAAATTGATTTTCCGGATCGTCAAAATCAAGCGCTCCGATTGAAAGGAGCGAGTTTTTGTTAGGATCAACACCCGAAGCTTCGACGTCTACTATTATCATATAAAGAAGGGTTTAGGGTTTAGCGGTTAGGGTTTACCCTGTGAAATAAAATTATGAAATTTTAATTTTGTTACACAAAATTTTTCACAGGGTTTAGCTGTTAGGAAAGACAAAAAACTAGCGTTTCCATTATTTGACTTCGGGGTGGAAGTCTACTTGATATTCAGGAATACCGAGTGAAATGCCATACTGCTTTGCTTCGTTGTATTGCTCCAAACTTGTTCGATCAATGAAAAATACTTTATTTTTAAAAATTATAAAATGGTGAGTCTTGTTTTTAAAATCGGCGTACCATTTATCCTTTATACTTAAACTAATTTGTCCAGCAATGTCGTCCGCCTTATCCTCCTCAATTTCTATAGTGTGCAATGTCCACTGTTTTTCTCTAGATCGATGTTTCTTTGTAACTTTCTCAACTTTAGTAGAAATAATCCTAATTTGTTTTAGTAAGGATTTGTCCTCAAGCGATTCTTTAATTATAACGCCTTTGTAGTTAGACATGTTTTTTATTCTTTATTGAAATAATTATACTACAAAACGGAGAAATTATATGCTAGAATTGCAAAATAACGGGATATAGTGTAACGGTAGCCCCATACCAAAGCGAAGCTTGGTACGGGGTAAATATGTACGACTTGCCCCGTCACCAATTTCACCGGGATATAGTATAACGGTAGTATGCACGATTCGGGTTCGTGCGATCCGAGTTCGAATCTCGGTATCCCGACAAGAAAATTTACAGCAGTATTTTACCAGTAGTCGTTGACACTGGCACTATAATTGTGCTAGCATTTAATCAGATAAGTAAGGACGGTTCGTTAAAAACCAACAAGTTAAACAACAGGAGTGTGAATGAAAAGAACGACAATTGAGCACCAGTCAGCAGTTTCAGTGTGGACAAATGGCCGTTTTTGTCTCACTGCCGGTTTCTATTCTGGCCGGCCGCCTAGTACCGAAGATCTCAATTCTCGCATTCTCGAAATGGTCTATAAAGGTTTGAAAAAGGATGTGAGTCAAGAGGCAGCGACTAATTTTGTCCGCCTTGTAAACGGACTTAGCGACCTGTCTGCCTCAGCCTTTATTGTTGCCCTTAGAAGTTTTTTGCTAGGAGGCTGCAGTCAGGTAAACATACGGCAATCGAAAAAAGACCGCATTGAAATTGATAACAAGGATCAAGCCTTTGCGATAATTGCCCGGGTCCTTAAATGTCCGATGATGGATGAGAGCGAGATACAAAGAGTTTCGCGAGAAATCAAGGAGCCTTTCATATCTCAACATCTTGGAGAAATTCCAGATGAGGAGAACCGGTAAAATAAACAGTTTGCTTACAACCCCGCTCATTTTTGGCGGGGTTTATTTTTTTAATCATATGCTAGTATTAAATGAGGTTCTTTAAAACTTAGATTATATGAAAACTATAAATACCACTATGAGTACCAGAGTGTTTTTGGGACGCGTCAAAAAGCATTTTGGTAGTACCACAGCTAAAGCCTGCAAGGCCAGATTAACACCCAAAAAAGAAGTCACCGAAAAAGAAGCCTTTGTAACTTTGAATGAGGTTCTACGACCCAACAAGAGTCCCTTAAATATCAAACCGGTGACATTCCTGTCAGGAACAATCCTATAACCCGGCTCGAGATAGGTATAAATAATACCCAATCCAGAGCTACCAGCAGCCTTCCCTTTCCGGAAGGCTTTTCTTTTAATGGATCAAACAAAAAAGTGGTTGGAGAATAAGGAACTATAACGTCTTTAAATATTTTTCTATTTCTTTATAATTTCGAAAAATTTTAACTTTATCAGAGTGTTCACTCACAAACCGCCTCATTTTTGGACCTTTAGCAAAAGTCCTATAAATTATTTCATAAAAAAATTTAAACTCATCCCATCTCGTAAGCTCTTTATGTCTCTCGGTTTTAAAGATTCTTTGCAAGTGATTGAATAAACGGCGATAAAGTGGAATATCCAGAAAGATTATATAGTCCGCTCGTTCAGAAATAATAGGCTGCACTTTTGAGTACCACCCATCGGAAACCCATGAATCTTGTTTTATAAAATCTACAACTTTTTCTTTGATATACGCCCTAGCTCTTTCCATACCTTCTTTATCGTTTGGTTTTAGTTTGCTTCCTCCAGACTCAAACCAAAACCTGTCTATATGGATATGGGGTATATTAAGTTTCTCGCTTATTTTACGAGCCAGGGTGCTTTTTCCGCTGCTTGAATGACCGATGATAGAAATACGCATAATTTTTATTGTGTCAAAAATTATTTCCAAAGTGGGCAGTTTGGTGCGCAGTTGGAACCAGTTTGTTGATAAATAAGGTCATTTAGTGGCTACTGCTTCTATAAAGGCTGATTTATAATTATGGTAAACAGAAGATGTTTTACTAATTTTGATGATTTTAAAACTTTTTAGCTTTTCTGACATATAATCCTTTGAAAAGAAATGGCGAGTATGGCCTTTTTTGTACATATTTTCTTCAATCTTTTGTCCCTTTCCGAACAATGCGTCAGCTACAGATTTACACTTAATAAAGATTAACCCATTCTTTTTAAGAGTATGATGTAAGTTATTGAATATTTTATTCGTAGTTTTGTCGTCAAAATAATGTAAACTCAAATGAGCATAAATAACATCAAAAGAGTTTGCCTTTAGTTTCATTTTTTTTATATCAGCAAGAACACATTTTATTTTTGGATTTTGTGATTTTATTTTTTTTATTCCGCTAGCAGAAAAATCAACAGCAATAATTTTTAACCCTTTATTGAAAAAATATACTGAATCACGACCATTTCCACAGCCCACATCTAAAAGTGTTTTTGATTTTTTGTTTTTTATTAACTTGTAAGAACGTACAGCGAAATTATTTGCTGGTTCTAGTGGACGAGATAACCATTTATTTTTCCAATAGTCTGAATTTTTCATAAAATTCATTATACCGTGACTTTATAAACCTGCCCACCTAATTTTTTGGACAGGTTTTGGATTGTGGGCAGTACAAGATTCGAATCCCGATAGCAGTCCGCTCAAAGCGGACGCTACGGGACAAGCTTGTGATCTTCCGAATTTGCCCGATTAAATTTGCTATTTTGTGGTCACAAGTAATTTCAGTTTCGCCAAACTGAAATTCTCGCGACCCCGACTCGGTTGTCCCGACTACTGTCGGGACATACCTCCGTCTCGCACATGTATCGAAAAATATGAAGCAGTTCATATTTTTCTAATCTTGTGGTCAGGAATATTTTGCTCGCCGTCGCTCGCAAAATTTCACGACCCTGCCTCGCCCGTTTTTTCTGCTGAAAAAACATAGCTCCGGCTCGCACAAGTCCAGAAAAATCAGCAGCAGTGCAGTTTTTTCCGGCTTGTGCGCCCTGGAGGGTTCGAACCTCCTACCTTGCGAATGTGAATCGCACGCTCTGACCAATTGAGCTAAGGGCGCTTTTCTGTATTTCTTATAGTTTTTCTTTAACTAAACCCTAACCGCTAAACCCTATCCCCTATTTAAGTCCTTTGCAATTCGCTGCCGGCGTGTACCCTTTTGCTCGGGCTTTTTCTTCGGAATCAAACCAAACTTTGTTCGCTTCCAAAATTTTTTCTACTCCGGAACACCACGGGAAATAATACTTGGTTCCGTTCTTTGAGGCAACCAATTGGCCGGCTGTTTGGCTGTTCGTATTAGGCAAACTGTTCGCCACAGAGGCTGTTTTTGCGGTATTTTCTGTGTCCGGATAGGTTATAGCGACCGGTTGCCTATTCCCTTCCGTTACGGATAGCCGGCCCAAGCCAAAACCGCCAAATCCGGCTAAAACTATGGTTAAAACGGCCAAAACCTCTTTAGATTTGCTTTTTTTAGCAAAATCGGATAGACTCATTGGGTAATTATATTAAAAATAAGGGAACGAAGCTAGTACAGTTTAGGAAAAGAAATACAATTTTTCCGACCCAGCACTAATTTTGGCTTATAGAAATTTCTATTGTCCAAAATTAGTGCTGGGTGGTGATTTTGTAACATTTCACCTTCACTCGCTTCGCTCATTCGGTTCAATTAACAAAATCTACCATGGCACATACCAAATCAGGCGGTGTGGCAAAAAACCTCACCGACTCAAACGCGCAATATCTCGGCATTAAATTGTCGTCTGGAGAAACCGCCAAACCGGGCTCCATTATCGTTCGCCAAAGAGGAACGAAATTTATGCTTGGCAAAAATGTCGGAATGGGAAAAGACCACACGATATATTCAAATGTTGACGGGAAAGTTGAATACAAAACAAAAAGAAAAATCAGATTTGACGGAAGAAAGGTTACGAGAAAGGTGGTGAGTGTGATATAAAGAATAGATTCAGGATTTATGATTTATGAATTATGAATAAAAATTCCCCGTTCGCCGAAGGCGAACGGGGAATTTTCTTTTATTTTTTTGTTTCTTCTTTCTTTTTTGATACCTTTTTGTCCTTCTTAGGTTCTTCGTCCGATTTGATAATCAATTTGAATTTTACGCTCTTGCCTTCGGCTTTGACTTCAATCTCATGCTCGCCGACAGTTTTTAAATGTTCCTCAAGCACGATGAAATTCGGATCAACATCAAGGCCGGTCTGCGCTTTTATGGCTGGCACAATTTCCGGCTTGTGAATTGCGGCAAAAAGATGGCCTTTCTCATTGGCTTTTCCGTACATTTCAATGCTAACTCCGTCCAAATCGCCAAGATTCTTCAATAACAAATCTTTTCTGATTTTATTTTCGCCTTCAATTTTTTCCCGATTCAGCTCGGCTCTTTTAACGGCTTTTGCCGTTCCATCTTCCGCCAAACCCTGGGGAATCAGAAAATTAACGGCGTGGCCGTCCGATACTTCCTTAACGTCCCATTTTTTGCCGACGTTTTGAACATCCTTTAGTAACACGATTTTCATAGGTATATTTTATTATGCTAAGTTATGTGTAATCTATCAGAAACTATTTATTTGTAAAGCGAGATGAACAAATTTCAAAACCCCAATTCACCCTGAACACTTTTTTACCGAACAAACATTAAATGTTAAAGTGGCGTTTGATATGTAAATTCGGTTCATTTATTGGCTTTAGTTGGTATCGGTGAAAAAGTGTATAGGGTAAAAATTTCAAACAAAAAGCCCGAAATGAAGAAATTTCAAAATTTGGACATTTCTTTATTTTATTTGAAATTTGGAATTTGACATTTGGAATTCAATTATTGCCCCTGCAATAATTGCACCGCTTTCTCCATCTGCGAATCTTTTTTTGCGATCAAATCTTTATCGGTTATTTTTACCGTGTAATCCGGTGTAATTCCGGTTTCCGAAATTGATTTGCCGTTCGGTGTCAGCCATCTGGCCACGGTTACCTTTAAAGATGTGTCTGGAGTGATATTAATCAATTCCTGAACCGATCCCTTGCCGAAAGTGGTGTTGCCGACCAACTTGGCGATGCCGTATTCTTGAAGGGCGCCGGAAAGAATTTCCGAAGCCGATGCCGATCCCTCATTGACCAAAATTATAAATTTCAAATTATCGTTGAAAATATTATATCCCTTGCTTCTGTAATAATTCAGTCCGCCATTATTGACGCCGAAATCTTCCTGAACCACGATTTTTCCCGCCGGCAAAAACCAGCTTGCCATATCAACGGCCGCTTCAAGATAACCGCCGGGATTGTTTCTAAGATCCAAAATGAGCTTAGTTGAACCGGATTCAACAAATTTTCGGAGAGCGTCTCTGAAAAGTCCCGGAGACGGCGCTGAAAAACTGTAGAGGCGAATGACGAAAACTCCATTTTTTTGAAGTCCGGTAGCGTTGGCGGTTGAAGAAGCAGTGTCATTTCCGGATTTTATTTCGGTATCAATTGTTGGAATATCTATAACGCTTCTGGTCAAGGTAATTTCAATCGGCGCTTTAGCGCTTTCCCTCCCGATGGTCAGCTTTACGATGGTTCCCTGCTTCCCTCTAATCAATTTTACCGCTTGGTCGGTGGCCATGCCGGTTGTGACCATATCGTTAATTTTCAAAATCTTGTCTCCGGATTTTATTCCCGCTTTTTCGGCCGGAGTATTTTTTAAAGGCGCGACAACGGTCAGCATATTGTCTTTGATGCCTAGCTCCATTCCGACACCCTCAAAACTTCCGCTAATTTCATTTTCAAAAGCTTTGGCGGTTTCCGGAGGCATAAAAACGGTATAAGGGTCTTTAAAGGAGCTGGTCAAGCCTTCAATGGCTCCCCAAACTTTCTCCTGGTCGGTTGTGGTGGCTTTTTTATAGGAAACGAATTTCTCGTTCAAAATATTCCAAGTTTTCCAAAAGGGCGCGAAATCAACTTTTTCCGGCATGTCAGATTCCGTATTTGTGATCGTATTTATAGCTTGAGCCGGCGGACGGCTGTTTGAACCGGCTGAATATCCGGCAAAAAATATGCCGCCAACGGCGATGATGGCGATTAAGATTGTAACCAATCTTTTTGGAGGCGCTTTGATTTGATCAGGATTTTCGTCCATAATCAGTTAATTATCGCAAAAAAAATTAAACAGTGCAAATTATAGCTTGTATACAAATTTCAGTTGTTGCTTGAAAGCAGAGCATAATTTAAAGTTAAAAAATCAAAATGTAAAATGACAAAGCAAAAATGAAAAATGTTAAGAATTTTCAATTTTTATATGTCATTTTGATTTTTGATATTTACATTTTTAATTTTCTTAGTTCTACCTATTACAGCTTATATTATGTTATGATTTTAAATATACAATTAGTAAAATATTATGAAAATATTTTTACACAACACTTTAACCGGTAAAAAAGAAGCTTTTGAACCGATTGATAAAGTTGGTAATGTTGTCGGCATGTATAATTGCGGACCGACTGTCTACAATTTTGCGCACATAGGCAATTTGCGCGCCTATGTTTTTGCCGATGTTTTGAGGCGGACTTTGGAGTTGAACGGTTACAAAGTCAAACAGATTATAAATATTACGGATGTCGGGCATCTTTCAGGCGATACCGATGATGGCGAAGATAAAATGTCCAAAGCACTGAAGCGCGAAGGCAAAACTATGACTTTGGAAGCGATGAAAGATGTCGGCAGTTTTTATGCCGAAAGGTTTGTTGAAGATTTGAAAGCTTTGAATATTGAAGCGGCGAACGAATATCCAACAAATTTTCCAAAAGCCAGCGACCACATTGAAGAAGACATTGAAATTATTAAAAAAATTGAAGAAAAAGGCGCCGCTTACAAAACAAGCGACGGGGTTTATTTTGACACTTCCAAATTCAAAGATTACGGAAAATTGGGAAATATAAATTTGGAAGGACTCCAAGAAGGCGCGCGCGTTTCAGCCAACAGCGAAAAGAAAAATCCAACCGATTTTAATTTGTGGAAATTTTCCACAAATGATTTGGGCTGGCCAAGCCCTTGGGGCCTGCCTGAGCGGGGCTCGCAGTCAGGCAAAGGTTTTCCCGGCTGGCACATTGAATGTTCGGCAATGTCCGTTAAATATCTTGGACAGCCGTTTGATATTCATACCGGAGGCATTGATCATATTCCGACTCACCATAACAATGAAATTGCTCAATCGGAAACCGCTTACGGCAAACCGCTGGCCAATTTATGGATGCACTCGGCTTTTGTGAACGTGAACGGCGGAAAAATGGCCAAGTCCGAAGATAATTTTCTCCGATTAAAAACTTTGACGGATAAAGGCATTTCTCCCCTGGCCTATCGATATTTTTTGCTCGGCGCTCATTATAAAACACCGATAAATTTCAGTTTTGAAGCAATGGAGGGCGCAAAAAATTCTTATGACAAATTGATTGGCCAATTCGGAGCTTTGAGCGGATCCGGGGGTGTTGCCAATCAAAAATATCTTGAAAGTTTTAAGAGTTTTGTTAACGACGATTTAAATACGCCGAAAGCGCTGGCTTTGTTGTGGGAAGCATTAAAAGATAATACTTTGACCGATGCTGACAAGATATCAACCATTTTTGATTTTGATAAAGTTCTCGGCTTGGATATCTGGAAAGAATCAGGCCGTGTAAAAAATTTTGAAGTTCCGGATGAAATAAAAAAACTTGCCGATGAGCGAGAATACGCTCGGCAATCCAAAGATTTTAAAAAATCAGACGAACTCCGCAAACAAATTGAATCACTGAATTACGAAATACAAGATACCGATTCCGGTCCTGTAATAAAAAAGAAATAACTGAACTCATCAAAAAAATTAGCCCCCGAACGCTTCGCGTTCGGGGGCTTTTGTTCATCGTGGTTTGAAAAAAAGAGTTAGTAGAAAAAAAGTGTTGGTCGCACTTCTAAAAGAGCAAGGAAATTCCTTGCTCTTTTTTGCATTTTAACCACAATTATGGAATGACAATCCATAATCTACACAAAAAAACGATGT
>Ga0172379_10010911_pt1 | contig 10914 bp, 8 predicted proteins | sample GrowelOW334metaG_FD_119756 | JGI IMG/M metagenome (GOLD analysis project Ga0172379, IMG submission 119756) | Groundwater microbial communities from an aquifer near a municipal landfill in Southern Ontario, Canada - Groundwater well OW334 metaG | ecosystem: Environmental > Aquatic > Deep... | reverse complement strand
GCCGATAAGCTTGGCAACGCTGGGGGCGGCAACCGTGGTCGCGGTGCTGACCTCGCTTCGGTCGGTCAGCCTGCCGGGGCAAATCAGCTTCATCAGCGCAATCGCGCCGATTGCGGTGACCCTCGGCGTGCCCGTCGCCCCGCTCGGCCTGCTGGTTGCGGTCGAGACGATGCCCGATATTTTCCGCACGCTCGGGAACGTCCTGTTCGATCTGGCGGTTACGCTGACCGTGGCAGCGCGTGGGGACAAGGTCCCGCTGTCCGCCGCTGATACCTTGCTGCAGGAACACCCTTCATGAAATATCGCACGCTTGGCCCCGACCTCACGGTTTCCGCACTTGGCCTAGGCTGTATGCCGATGGCGGGCGTCGGCCCCAATATGTACGGTGCCGCGACCGAAGCCGAGAGCATCGCCACGATCCACCGTGCGATCGAGCTGGGCGTAACGCTGTTCGACACCGCCGAAGTCTATGGGCCGCTCATCAACGAGGAACTGGTCGGTCGCGCCATTCGCGGCAAGCGCGATCGCCTGGTGATCGCGACCAAATTCGGCTTCCGCTTCGGTGAGGACGGCAAGGTATCTGGTGTCGACAGCACCCCCGCCAACATCCGCCGCGCGTGCGAAGGCTCGCTCCGGCGGCTTGGCATCGACACGATCGACCTGTTCTACCAGCACCGCGTCGACCCGAACGTGCCGATCGAGGACACCGTCGGCGCGATGGCCGAGCTTGTGCACGAGGGCAAGGTGCGCTTTCTTGGCCTGTCCGAAGCGAGCGCCGCGACGCTGCGCAAGGCGGCGGCAGTGCATCCGATCGCGGCGCTGCAATCCGAATATTCGCTGTGGGAGCGCGATATCGAGGAAGAGATTTTGCCCGCCTGCCGCGAACTCGACACCGGTTTTGTGCCCTATAGCCCACTCGGGCGCGGTTTCCTGACCGGCCAGATCACGTCGCGTGACGATCTGCCCGAAGGCGATTATCGCCGCAACGATCCGCGCTATTCGGAAGAGAATTTCGCTGAAAATCTGAAGATCGTCGATGTCATCAAGCGCATCGCCGCCGCGCACGGTGTCAGCGGGGCGCAAATCGCGCTCGCCTGGTTGCTGGCGCAGGGCGACGATGTCGTGCCGATTCCGGGTTCCAAGCGCCGCGCGACGCTCGAGGACAGTATGGCGGCAGTGGACGTCCGCTTGACCGTCGAAGACCTGACCACGCTCGACCGGGCCGCGCCGCGCGGCGGCACGGCGGGCCCGCGTTATGGGGCACCGATGATGAAGATGGTACGGCTCTAAACTGCGGCAAGTTTATCGTAGCGGATGGCGATGCGGCGAGATGACAACGGTCTCGCCTTGCACCTCTTTTTTATCACATGGGCGAATCAGAATCACAACGCCAGAAGCGGCCGGAAATCGCTAAAATGTCGCAACAGCCTAACGAAATAACAGAATTTTCCCCGCGCGGGATTGCGCGCGAATACCGAAATTAACCCGAAGCGCCTTCAGAAATTCGGCCGGGTCGTTCGTCAAAAAACGACCGCCGAGCCTGACGCGCCCGATCTCGGGTGTCTCCAGCGTCATGGGCGTCGGCAAGTACCGATTGAACTCCTCAATCGCGGTCGCGAGCGGCTCGCCATCGAAAAGCAATTCCCCCTCCTGCCATGCCGACAACGCCTGAATCTCGGCATCGGAAATGGGATGTGCCGTTGCGGCGTCAGCGGTCACCACCAGCTTGACCCGTTCGGGGAAGGACGCCGCGCGCGATTGGCCGCGTAACGGCAACAGGCGGACGTGCCCGGCAATCGCCACCACATCGATCGCATCCTCACCCCGTAACCGGGCGATGAAATGCCCCTGTTCGATCCGCAGGCGCGCGCGGCCGACATCCAGCGTGCAAGGCTGCGCACCGGCGGACAAATCGAGCGACACCTCGCCGCGCAAAAGGCTCACCTCGGTCCCGTCGCCCGTTTTCCACCAGCGCAGCCGGCTCGCCGTATTCAAATCGAGACACGTTCGATCGGCGATATAGAAGCGGCGACGTTCGCCTACTGCGGTCTCGACGGTGTGCGCGGCGGCGCGCGCGGTCATCACCAAGCCACCGCCTGCCACCGCGACAGCAGCACCTGCCGCCGCAACCAACGCCCGCCGCCGCGGCAGCACCGGTTGCGGGGGATGCACGACCGACCCAGGAACAGTGGCGACCGCAACATGCGCTTCGGCCAGTCGATCCAGCCGCCGCCACGCCTGTTCGACGCGGATGAAGGCGACGGCGTGGGCGGTATCGCGCGCGCGCCACTCCTCGAACGCCGCCAAATCGGCTTGCCCGGTATCAAGCGCGGCCAGCCAATCCGCCGCCTCCTGCTCAATCCTCGTGTGCCGCGCGTCCAGAGTGCTCAACCTACTGCTTCTCGAATTCGGGTCTGTGCCCCCATTCTCCGATCCCTAGCGCAGCAAAAACCGCCATGCCATTGCCGGAAATGCACGAAAGATATCTTGAAGGGTTATTCAAGCCTTCAATCGGGCGCGATCGACCGCTTGCGCCTGATCGGAAGGCGGCGCGGTGCCGTCCGCCGCGTGCAGCGCGCGGGACAGCAGCAGCATACCGCGCGACAAATGCTTTTCGACCGTCGAAAGGCTGATCCCGAGCTTGAGCGCAATGTCGCGCGGCGCCATCCCCTCAAGCTTGCGCAACAAAATCACGCGTCGACAGGCCAATGGCAAGGCTTCGATCGCCGCCATCATCCGCCGCAATTCATCGCGCGCGGCGGCAATCGCGAAACTGTCGGGTGCGGGGTCGGGATGAGCGGCTTCCTCCAGCGCGGCGAACTGCCGCATCGGCACGATGCGCGCCCGGCGCATTCGCTGCAACGCGACATTGCGGACCATCCGGGTGGCATAGGCCGCCGGATTGAGAATATGGTCCCATGCTTTGAGCTGGAGAAGCTGCGCATAGGCTTCATGAACCAGGTCTCGCGCTTCGTCTTCCTCGATCGTCCAGCGCCGCGCGTGGCGCAACAGCTCCGCCTCATGCGGGAGGATGGATGAGGCGAACCATGCGTCGATCGGGCGGAGCCAGGACATTGCGCGACAAAAAGCCAGGTTGAGGTCGATGAGATACCCCTATGGAAGCAATGATACGGAACCATGACAGCGCGCCCGGTGACGCGCTGTTTTGGTATAAAAAGTTGCTTCCTTCGGCTCCGCTCTGCCCGGACGATGACCCTTATTTCTTGAAATTCGGCTTCAAAATAACGCCGAACCAAACCGTACGACCAACCGGATACCGTGTCTGTAACAGCTCCCGATTCTGCCCGAGGTGCGCCTCGAACGAGGTGTTCGTGGCATTCTGCACCTGACTTGTCACCTGTAGCCACGGCTTGATGTTGTAGCTTGCCTGCAAGTCGAGTTGGTCACGCGAATCGAGCCAAATGTCGCGCCAGCCAAATTGCGCATCGACCGATATCGGTGCCGCGCCGATCCGGTTGTACGCGGTGCGGAGCGTAAACGGGCCGTCGGTGTAAAAAACGGTAGCGTTGTAGATATGATTGGGCTGGTTGATCAGGGCGCCGATCCGGCGACGCGCGCCACCCGTGCCGACGAAATCGAAATGCCCATCAAGCCACGTCGCGTTGAGCGACACGCCGAGATTGGCGAGCGGACCGGGCAGGAAATCGAGCCGATCCTTGACGATTTGCAACTCCGCACCCTTTACCTGCGCCTTGGACGCGTTGACAGGCTGCACGATGGTCGCATTGTAGGTGGCACCGTCTGCGAAATAGACCGCCGGTGCCTGGGTCGTCAGGTTGAAGATCTCGTCATGAATGTCCTTGTAGAACAGCGCCGCGGAAATCAGCCCGCCGCGTCCAAGGTACAGTTCACCCGAAAGATCGTAATTCCAGGCGCGGCGCGGCCTCAAATCGGGATTGCCGCGATTGACCGTAAGCGGCCGAGCCACGTTGGACAGGTCCAGCGACTGGATCGTGGTTGCGCCATATTGGCCATAATCGGGCCGCCCGATCGTCTCGCTGATGCCAGCGCGCAGCTTGAATGCGCTCGATACATTCCACGAAGCGATCCCGGAGGGCAGCGCATAGGCATAGCTGCTGTTGCGCGAAGAGAGCGCGCTGGTGCCATTGACGTGGGTGACGACGCCGATCGCCGTGCTGTCATACCGCAGACCCGCCTGGATATTGACCGCGTCGCTCTGCCAGCGAACCTGACCATAGCCCGCAGTGATCGATTCGCGCAGTTCGAAGAAGGCATTGTTGCTATCCGCCACCCGAACGGAGGATTGACGAAACCACTCGGGATGGTTGACCAGAACCGCCTGCGCCTTTGCCGCGTCGATCAGGTAGAAATTGATCCCGGGAGCAGAAAGCGAGCGTAGCACCGTTGGCTGTGCATATTGATCGAGATTGCCGATCAGCGCCGCCGACGGCGCATCCTTGGCAAACCATTCGCGGTAGTTGAGCAGGCTCTCGACCCGCGTCAGCGTTTGGTTGACGCCGCCCTGAATGCCGAAGCCGCGATCGCTCGGATCGAAATTCCACGACACTTCCCCGCGAAGACCGCGCACGGTATTGTCGATGTTATAAACAAGATTGCGCCAGTAGCGCGGGCCATAATTGACCGGATTGGCTGCCGCCGCCGGATCATTCAAGGTGATAGTCGGCTGTCCGTCGGTGACTTGATAGGAATAGCCATAAGCGGGCAAGTTGGACGTGGCGACAGAGGTGGGTGTGGTAACTATCCCGGTGTTCCACTTATACAGCCACCGGTTCTCATTATAATGCGCCTGCGAATCCGAGACGCCTGCGGTCACCCGCAACGTGTCGGTAAGATCGTAATGTGCGTCGCCGTTGATGAGCCACGTCCGCCGCTTTTCCGGCTGCGTCGCCAGGCCGATCTGGAAATTGCCGGTGTTCAGCCTGCCGCTATTGGGCGTCGCCCCCGCCGCGTAGCTGGTCGAGGGAAGCGCGAGCGCCTCATAGCGGTCCTCGTCCGACAGTTCGTGATAATAGCCGCCGAAGACCGAAAGGCCGAAGCGATCGCTCGGGCGATATTCGAATTTGGCGTTGATGCTGTACCGCTCGCGCTTCTCGTCAAAGGCATAGTCCTGCACGCGCACCGGCACCGCGCGACCGGTTGAATTGGCGATGTCTCCGGTCGGTGCGCCAGCGGCGGTAACATATGTCCAGCCAGCCCCCGCCGTATCGCCCGGCAGACGCGCCAATGCCGAGGCGTGAAGCTGCTGATATTCCCCCGACACTACGAGCCCGAACTGCTTGTTGGCACCGAACAGCAGGGCACCCGTTGCATCCACGCGGATGTTGGCATGGTCATCGGGCACGACCTTGCCACTTTGCGAGGTCCAGCCACCGAGCGCCTGCGCCGCCAGCATAGTACCGGTATCGAACGCGCTTTTGGTAACAAGGTTTAGCTGGCCGCCCAGCGCATGGGGATCATATTGCGCGGTAACGGTTTTGACGGCCTGAATCTCCCCGACCAGCGACGCCGGAAGCAGGGCAAGCTGTGCGCCGCGATAACCGCTGTCGGCGCTGGCAATCTGCGCACCGTCGATGGTCACCAGATTGTACCGGCTGTCGAGGCCGCGGATCGTGACATATTGATAATTGTCGTGGCCCCGGCTCGGGTCGCGGTCCGAACTTACCGACAGGCCGGGAATGCGCCGCGCGGCTTCGACGACGTTGACGTCGGGAAGCTGGCTGACATCGTCCTGGCTTACCGAATCGATGATCTGCCCGCTCTTGCGCTTGGTCTCGATCGCGCGGCGCGCGGCAAGGCGAAAACCGGTAACGACAATGTCCTTGTCTTCCGCAGCAAGGTCGTCCGGTCGGACAGGTTGACTCGCTGCCTGCGCGGTGGAGGTGAGCAGGATGTGACCCGGATTGGCCTCGGCGATGGTCAGCGTGGTGCCCGCAACCAGCCGCCGCACCGCGACGAGTGGTGCCATGCGCCCGCGCAGCGGCGCGACCCGGTGGCCCGCAGCACTATCGAACGGAAAGGAAATTTGCATACCGGCCTGGCGACCCAGCTCGTTCAGCGCCGCCGGAAGATCGGATGCGGGAATATCGAAGGCCACGGCGCGCGACGCCGTTGCGGCCCGGTTCGCGGCGGACGCGGCCCCCGCCGGCACCAGCGCCGTGCCGGACAGAAGAAGGACGAAGGCTGAACAACGAAGCATGAACCGATCCCCTGGCTTGCGGCAAAGCGCCGCCTCGCCAGCCCGATGCTTCGACCCGCCAAAACCGCCATTGGCGATTTTCTTTCCCGGTGGATTTGCGGTTTTCGGCGCCCGGTGCATCGATGCCAATAAGCGGACGCTGTTCTCGTCCCGTCACCCATCACGACGATGCTTCCGCTGCCGCCGATCCTTCCATGATGCCGGAGCCAGACCTTGCCCCTGTTTGAACCCAATCGCCGCGCTTTGCTGAAGGCTTCGACGATCGTCGCACCGGCAATCCTGCTCATGCCGTCGCGCATTCTCGGCGCGAGCGGCGCGGACACGCTGTTCACGCTTGGCGTCGCGTCCGGGGACCCCTGGTCCGACGGCGTGGTGCTGTGGACCCGGCTCGCGCCCCATGCGCTCGAAGCCGATGGCGGAATGCCGCAGACGCGCATACCGGTTACTTGGCAAGTGGGTGAAGACGAACATTTCCGCCGGATCGTGCGGTCGGGCACGACAATGGCCGACCCCAACGCCGCGCATAGCGTCCATGTCGAAGTTTCGGGGCTGCGACCGGCGCACGGCTATTTCTACCGCTTCATCGCGGGCGGTGAAAGCAGTCCGGTCGGTCGTACCCGCACCGCCCCCGACGCCCGCGCCCCGGTCGACCACCTGCGCTTTTGCTTCGGCTCGTGTCAGAAGTACGAAGTCGGATATTATGCGGCGTGGCGCCATGTCGTCGCCGAAGATCCCGATTTGATCGTCTTCCTCGGCGATTATATTTACGAGGGCAACCCCGGCATTGGCGGGGTGCGCCGTCACCTCAACCCCGAACCCCGCGACGTGCCCGGATACCGCGTGCGCTACGCCACCTACAAGCTCGATCCGGTGCTGCAGGCTGCGCACGCTGCGGCACCCTGGATCTCCACCTGGGACGACCATGAGGTCGCCAACGACTACGCCGGCGCGCTTGACGAGAAGAATGGCGATCCGGCTGCCTTTTTGCGACGGCGGGCGGCGGCCTACCAGGTCTATTGGGAACATATGCCGCTGCGCGCGTCGGCGCACCCTCGCGGGCCCGCCGCCCGGCTGTACCGCACGCTGAACTGGGGGCGCCTTGCCCAATTTCAGGTGATCGACGATCGTCAATATCGCGGGCCCCGTGCTTGCCAGCCGCAAGAGTTGTTGCGCGACCACCGGCAATATCTCGTCGCGGTGGAGGATTGCGCAGACCGGCACGACCCCGCGCGCACGATGCTGGGTGGCCGCCAGGAAGCGTGGCTGCTCGACGCTCTCGGCAGCACCAGGGCAACATGGAACCTGCTTGCTCAACAGACGCTGATGGCGCCCTTCGCGCTGATCAATCCCGCCCATCCGGAGCGCGGGACGGTCCTCCATCCCGCTGATCGCTGGGAGGGATATACCGCGGCCAGGGATCGCATCTTTCGCCGCTGGGTCGACGCTAGAACCCCCAATCCCGTGGTATTGAGCGGCGACATCCACGCCTTTACCGCCGCTGACCTTCGGCACCCGGACCGGCGCGAAGGCGCGCCGATTGCTGCGGAGTTCGTCGGCGGGTCGATCACGTCGATTAATCATCACGCAACCTGGCGCGAAGAGGCCAAGGCCAATCCCGGCATTCGCTTTGCCGAAAACGAGGTGCGCGGCTATGCGCGCGTCGATTTGCGGGAGAAGCGTGCCGACATCGCGTTTCGCGGGTTGGCCGATGCCCGCGACCCGGCATCCGCCGTATCGACGATCGCCGGGTTCACAGTCGAGGCCGGGCGCCCGGGAATTACAAGCGCAACGTCCGCTTAAGCTGACCCCTTGGGGCATTGTGGTGCGGACGGCTTGCGCAACAGACCGCTGCACCACCGTCACTCGGACGATTTTGCGCAGTATTTCAACGAGGTGGAAAAGACTGGAGCGGGCGAAGGGATTCGAACCCTCGACCCCAACCTTGGCAAGGTTGTGCTCTACCCCTGAGCTACGCCCGCTCTGGCGTTACGGCCCGGTCAGTCGCTGACTGGGCAGGTAAGGCGGCGGGCTCTAACAGCGACCTGCACGCTCGGCAACCCCCTTATCGCAGCAAAATGCATTACCTGCCCCGATCATGCGAAAAGGGTTGGCTTCGCGGCCCGAGCAACCACATAAGGCCGGGCACACTGGATTGGAGCGACACTTGGCTACCCTGGGTATGAGCAGCGCCGAACGCGAAGCGGTGGAAAGCTTCCGCCGCGACGTCGTCGAACCGTCGATGACCAAATTGGTGATCATCGATTTCTGGGCGGAATGGTGCGGGCCGTGCAAGGCGCTGACGCCGCTGCTCGAAAAGGTTGCTGCCGCTTATGCCGACAAGGGTGTGGTGCTGGCCAAGATCGACACCGACAAGAATCAGTTCATCGCCGCGCAATTCCAGATCAAGTCGATCCCGACCGTCTATGCCATGTTCCAGGGGCAATTGGTCGCGGACCTGACGCCTGCGCGCAGCGAGACGCAGTTGCGCACGATGCTCGACCAGATCCTGAAGCAATTGCCGATCGAAAGCCCCGAGGCGAGCCTGGAAGCCGAACTCGAACCGTTGATCGCGATGGGCGAGCAAGTGCTGGTCGAAGGCGACACGGCGCGCGCGGTGAGCGTGTTCGCGCAGCTTGCCGAAATGGCCCCCGAACATCCCGCCGTCCTGTCGGGAATGGTGCGCGCGCTGGTTGCCGACAAGCAGACCGATGCCGCCGAAGCCGCAATCGCGGCGTTACCCGAAGAGATTGCCAAGCTGCCCGAGATCGAGCGTGCGCGCAGTGCGCTGGCGCTGGCGCGCGAGGCCAAGCCGGTCGATGATCTGGCGGGACTTGCCGCCGAAGTCGCCGCCAATCCGCAGGATTTCGACAAGCGCTTTGCCCTGGCCGGTGGCCAGATGGCGGCGGGTGACCGCGATGGTGCTGCGGCGACGCTGCTGGCGATGATCGCCGACGATCGCGGCTGGAACGAAGGCGCGGCGCGCGCGCAGTTGCTCAAGCTGTTCGAAGTCGTCGGACTCGAAGATCCGTGGGTGTCGGCGCAGCGACGCAAGCTGTCGGCGATCCTGTTCGGGTGACAACGACGCGGCTCTCGATCTTCCCGCTGGCAGGGGCGCTGCTCTTCCCGAGGATGCATTTGCCGCTGCATATTTTCGAGCCGCGCTATCGGGCGATGATTTCCGATGCGATGGCGCGCGACCGGCGAATCGGGATGGTGCAGCCGCGACCCAATCTTCCGGCTGGCTCCGGTGGCCGCGCCGACCGGCCTGCCTTGTTCGACATTGGCTGCATCGGCAAAATCGCCGAGTTCGAAGCAAGCGAGGACGGGCGCTACAACCTCATCCTCGAGGGGCTGTCCCTGTTCCGGATCGTACGCGAGCTGGATGTGGCCACCGCCTTCCGTCAGGTCGAAGCCGAACTGATCGCGGGGCCGGGCACGGCCGAAATGCTTTCGCTCTCCCGCCGGTCCGCACTGGAGAGCGAATCGCGCGCCTTTGCCGAGGCGCAGGGCTATGCGGTCGATTGGGATGCGGTGGCACGGCTCGACGATGAATCGCTGGTCAACGGTATCGCGCAGATCGCGCCGTTCGACGTGGCAGCAAAGCAAGCCTTGCTGGAAGCGGGCAATATCGAGAATCGTGCCGAACTGATTATCCAGCTCATGCAGTTTTTCGGGCGGCATGACGGCGAAAATTCGGTAACGCTGCAGTGAGCAAACGCCTCCGCCGTGAAGGTGCGGGGCGCAAGGGCGGCGCCACAATGATGGTGTGGATGTTCTTCGCCAATCTGTTCGAACCCCGCAAGGTCGCGGCGATGGAGCAGATCGACACACAGCGCCGCATCGGAACCGAGTCGCAGCGGGCGGTGGCAGCGGGGCGACCTGCGGATGCTCCGCTCCCACGCCCGACCGGGCATTCCACGCCGGAATCCGAACGATAGCGGCATAGCGCGTATCGGCATTGTTTCGACCGGACCCGGCGCAACCGATCCGGCGCGTCGTCCCCTGCGCGCCAGCCGCTTCACACCGCTTTGCTGAAGCGGCCCTGCCGCGCCTGGAGCGCGGTATCGAACACTGCGGCAATCAGCCGCGCATAGGGGCGGCCAATTGGCGTGACCGTGACCGTGCTTCCCCGCGTCGTGGCCAGGCCGCGTTCGGTAAGTTCGCCAAGCTGGTCGAGATCGGCGATCAGGGCGTGGCTGCTCTGGCCATGTTCGGCAGCAATCTCGGCAACATCGACGCGACCGGTACATAATAGCCGTTCGATCAGCGCGCCGCGCATCCGGTCCTCGGGCGTGCGGACAAGGCCGCGCGTCCCCATCAGCAGCCCATTGGCCGCGCCAACGCGGTAACTGCCGACATGCTTTTCATTCTGCAGGAACAAACCATCGAACTGGCTGATCGCCGATGCGCCCAACCCGATCAGGGTGGTCGCGCGATCGTCGGTGAAGCCCTGAAAGTTGCGGCGGAGTGTTCCCTCGCGCGCAGCACGCGCCAGCGAATCCTCCGGGCGCGCGAAATGATCGAAGCCGATCGCCTCGAAGCCAGCTTCCAGCAGCAGGTCGTGCGCCAGTGCACTTTGCCAGAAGCGTGCCTCGGCATCGGGCAGCAGCGATTCGTCGATCCGGCGCTGACGCGGCAGGAGTTGCGGCATGTGTGCATAGCCGAACATCGCCACCCGATCGGGCGCGAGCAGCAAGGCCGCGGAAATCGTCGCG
>Ga0172379_10010910_pt1 | contig 10914 bp, 12 predicted proteins | sample GrowelOW334metaG_FD_119756 | JGI IMG/M metagenome (GOLD analysis project Ga0172379, IMG submission 119756) | Groundwater microbial communities from an aquifer near a municipal landfill in Southern Ontario, Canada - Groundwater well OW334 metaG | ecosystem: Environmental > Aquatic > Deep... | reverse complement strand
CTTTTTTAATATTTTATGCTTAAGGAGAAAGAATATGAGAATAGCGGCGAACATAGCCGAGCTGATAGGAAATACCCCCCTCGTGGAATTGCATGCCCTGACCAAGGGATTGAATTCGCGGGTCGTCCTGAAGCTCGAATACTACAATCCGGGACACAGCATCAAGGACAGGGTCGCCTTGTCCATGATCGAGGCGGCGGAGAAAGAGGGCACACTCAAACCGGGGATGACGATCATCGAGCCGACGAGCGGCAACACCGGCATCGCCCTCGCGATGCTGGCGGCGGCCCGAGGCTACCGATGCATCCTCACGATGCCCGAGACGATGTCCATGGAGCGCAGGCTCCTCATTAAAGGATATGGGGCGGAGATCGTGCTCACGCCGGGCGCCGGGGGCATGACAGGCGCGATCGCCAGGGCGACCGAACTCGCGGCGTCGAAGCCCGGCGAGTATTTTATGCCCGCGCAATTTGACAATCCGGCCAACCCCGAAGCCCATCGCCGTGGCACCGCCGTGGAAATACTGAACGACACCGACGGGCAGGTGGACTTTTTCGTGGCGGGCGTGGGGACGGGAGGAACCATCACGGGAACGGGAGAGGCGCTGAAGGCGCGCAAGCCTTCGGTGAAGGTCATCGCCGTCGAGCCGGCTGGCTCACCCGTCCTGTCGGGAGGGACGAAAGGGCCGCACGCCATCCAGGGCATAGGCGCTGGCTTCGTGCCATCCGTCCTCAATACGAAGATCTATGATGAAATCATAAAAGTGTCGGACGCCGACGCCATCGACACCGCGCGGGCGGCTGCCCGACGAGAAGGGATCCTTGTCGGCATTTCCTCGGGGGCGACAATCTGGGCGGCGCTCCAAATCGCCCGACGGCCGGAGAACGCCGGGAAACTGATCGTCGCGATCGCCGCCTCCTATGGAGAGCGCTATTTGTCCACGCCTCTGTTCCAGGATGAGGCCAGGCCAGCCGCGACGTCCCGCGCCGCCGAACCCGCGGGACAAGCCCTTGGCGCGGAAAAGGCGGTTTGACCATGCGCGGCCCAAAAGATGATTTTCTGTTCGACGTGAAGCCGCGTCCTTCTGGCCTCATCGGAAGGATGAAGGAAGACATAAGCATCGTTCGCGAGCGCGACCCCGCCGCCCATTCTTCCCTGGAAATCGCTCTCGCCTACGCGGGCCTGCATGCCGTATGGGCGCATCGAGCGACGCATTACCTCTGGACAAGGGGCGCGAGGATCTCGGCGCGAATCCTTTCCCAACTTGCCCGATTTTTCACGGGAGTGGAAATCCATCCCGGCGCGAGGATCGGCAGGCGGCTTTTCATCGACCACGGGATGGGCGTCGTGATCGGGGAGACCGCCGAGATCGGCGATGATGTCACCCTGTATCACGGGGTGACGCTCGGTGGCACTTCATTGAGCAGGGGCAAGCGCCATCCTGAGCTGGGGGACAGGGTGACGGTCGGCGCCGGCGCCAAGATCCTCGGCAACATCAGGATCGGATCGGACAGCAGGATTGGCGCCAACGCCGTTGTCGTGAAATCGGTGCCCGAAAACTCCGTCGTCGTCGGCATTCCCGGCCAAGTCATCAAAAAGGCCCATCCCCACCATGAAGGCGATCTGCCCGACCTGGATCATTCGGCCATGCCCGACGTGATTGGCGCCTCGGTGAGGGATTTGATGAGAAGGGTGGAAAAACTGGAGCTGAAATTGGCCGCTTCGGAAGCGCGGCGGAATCGCGGCTAGCTCCCAAGCCTTTACTAATCGGCTTGGTTTCAGGTACTATCGTCCCTGCGGCCGGAACCGGATGAGTTCCGGATAAAGCGCACTGCGAGGTAAAGTGTATGCGTTCATATTTTATCGCCGGCAACTGGAAAATGCACAAAACGGTCAAGGAATCGGTCGCGCTCGCTTCCGAGCTCAAGGCGAAGCTCGCCGGCTGCAAGGAAAAAGTGATGATCGCCCCGGCCTTCACGGCCTTGTCGGAAGTGGCGAAGGTCCTGGAAGGCTCCACTATCCTTCTTGGCGCCCAGAACATGGGACCCGAGGAACAGGGCGCCCACACGGGCGAAGTGTCCGTGCTTATGCTCAAGGATATTGGCGTCAAGGTCGTCATCCTGGGACATTCGGAGCGCCGGCACAATTACTTTGAATCGGACGCCCTCATCAATAAAAAGGTGCTTCTCGCCCTTGCCCACGGCCTCGAAGTGGTGCTCTGCGTAGGCGAGACGCTTGAGGAGAGGGAATCGGGCAAGCTCGAGACCGTGCTTTCCACGCAGCTGCGCGAAGGTCTCTCCGGCGTCGCGGCTGAAAGCCTCGATAAAGTGACCATCGCCTACGAGCCCGTTTGGGCGATCGGCACCGGAAAAACCGCGACGCCTGACGACGCCGACGCGGTCCATGCTTACTGCAGGAAGGTCCTCGCCGCCCTTTACGGAGACGGGAAAGCCAAAACGACGCTCATCCAATACGGCGGATCGGTGAAGGCGGACAATGCGGCCGCCTTGATGTCCAAACCTAATATCGATGGCGCCCTCGTGGGTGGCGCCAGCCTCAAGGCCGAAAGTTTCGTGCCGATCGCCTGCTTCAGGTGAGGAAGAAAAAGGTCTTGATACGGGACCTTGTTCTCGTATAGTATAAGGGCTTGCGCGCGATTTGCGCGCAGGTCGTCAATTTTGCATTCCGGGAGTTGTTACCATGGGTTTTTTCGCTGTGCTGCTCCTCGTTCTTTTCGTTCTCGTCTGCCTTCTCCTCATTTTTCTCGTCGTCATCCAGGATGAAGATTCCGATTCGATTGGCGGCATTTTCGCCGGCGGATCGGCGAGCGCGTTCGGATCGAGATCATCGAATGTCGTGATACGGATAACCTATGTGCTCGGCGCTCTCTTCTTCGTGACGGCTTTCTCGATGGCCCTCATCAACAAGTCCTCCACCGGCAATATAGCGGCGGTGGCGACCCAGCAGGGGCAGCAGACGACGAGCACCGAATGGTGGAAGGGCTCCGACGCGACCACCACTACCCTGGGACAGGCTCAGGGCGGACAGACTCCCGCCGCTCCCGAAGGGACGACGCCGACGACGAAGTAAGGATCCGCGGCGAGAAGACTCCTCCCTTTCTTTCGTTCATCGAGGATGGAGTGGATATATGATTCTTCAAAAGGTATTTCTGCCTTCGACCATAAAAACGGGCCTCGAGAGCGACAGCAAAGACGAGCTTTTCGAGGAGCTTGTCGATGTGTTGGCAAAGGCGTATCCGACGCAATCCTCCTTCCCCCGCCAGCAGATAATCGATTCCTTGGCAAAGCGCGAGGCTAAAATGTCCACCGGCATCAGCAAGGGCATAGCCTTGCCCCACGCTACGGTTGAAGGCCTCGATACCCTGAGAGGCGTGCTCGGCATTTCTTCCCGGGGCGTGGATTATGATGCCCTGGATGGGTATCCCGTATTCCTCGTATTCCTTCTCCTCACTCCTCCGAACGATGCGGAGCTCCACCTTCAAGCGCTTCAGCGTATCGCCTCGCTGATCGATGACCACGACGTGACTTCGAGATTGGCGGCATCGGCCTCATCGGCCGCCGCCTTCGCGGTGATAAAGGATTTCGAGCGCGGCGAGCTGGTGGGATGATGTTGATCGTGTGATTCCACCCAGCCTGTGCCGCGGCAGGGCAGAGGGAACCGCACCCGGCTGTACAGTTCAATGTATGGAGAGAGAGGTGCACCGTGGATTCTCTGAACGGACTGGATAAGCTATTGGAAGCCGAAGCCAGGGCGGCCGCGCTGATCAAGGACGCCGAGGCCGAAGCCGGCTCTATCGTCAGCAAAGCGAGCGAGGATGTTCGCGCGAGGGAAAAGGAAAAACTTTCCAAACTTCACCTGGAGCAAGAGTCCGCCCTGGCGGCTTTCTCGATAAAAACGAACCAGACATTGAAAGGCGCCCTGGATGACTACCGAGAAGCGCTGAAAGCCCTTCCTCTAGATGAGGAAGCTTTGGCGCGAGCATGCAGGGCGTTCATGTCAGCCGGGGCATGAGATGGCCGACTCCTTCGAACTCGCTTACCTGTACGCGAGAATCTGCGGGGCGTTTTCCTCCATGAATTTGGGCGCGAAGGGCGCCGACCTGGCGCGCGAGTCCTCGCTCTCCTCGATCTGGAAGCTGTATTTCGAGGAGGAAATCCCGGATAAGCCCGAAGCCTGGCTCCTCGCGACGCTTGAAAGGCGGGTGCTGGGACGCTCTATCGACCGCTTCCTGGCTCTCGCGAATCCGGTGATGGGTTCCGACGGATTCATCGACGCGCTGGTCGCCAAATACGAAATCTCCGTCATCAAGAATATGCTGCAAAGGATCGCCGAATCCGAAGCCAAGCCCGAAGCCACGGTTTTCACCAATGAGCGTATCCAAAAAGCCCTCTCAGCCTGGCCGCGCCTTAAAGAAATGTTTTTGGGCACGATCTATGACTGGGTGGATGAAAGCGCCCTCGTCGACATCGGAATTACCGAGAGCAGGCTGGACAAGCAATATTACGCGCGATTGTGGAGTTCCGCTTCATCCCTGCCCCGGGGCAAGCTTGGCAACATTCCCGCGCTCATTCTGAGGGAAATCGAGTATCAAAATCTTGCCTGGGCGCTGCGTGTACGCCGATATTATGGGTACGGCAGGGAAAGAGCCTTGCCCCTTCTCGTCGACATCGAAGGCGAGGACGTGCTTTCGCTCGCCCTGGGAACCTTCGATCTCGACATCGACAATATGGCCAGTTTCGCCGCCTGGCCGGCGAAAAAGCTGCTCGCGGGACAAACTTCGAGTCGCCTGGATATCCCGACACTGGAGAATAGGCTTCAGCGGGATCTCTTTTCCTTCGTGAGGAGATCCATGCATATGTATCCATTCGGCTATACCCCGCTCTTCTGTTATTTCAAGATGCTCGAAGCCGAGGCTTCTTTCGTCCTGGGCATTCTCGAAGGCATTCGGCTCAAGTCCCCGACGGAAGAGAAAATAGAGCTTGCCTGGGCTCTCGCGGGAGACAGCGTATGAGTTCTACGGCCATGCGGAGGATGGAACTCCTCCTGCTCAAATCCGACATAGACAGCGCCTTGCGCTATCTGTCCTCAAAAAATTGTTTCCAGATTATTTTTCCCGAGACCGCTCCCCCGCCTGAAACGAAGGAGAAGCAGACTGCGGCCGCCGCCCAGGCGGAAGCTTCGGAGGAAGCTTACCTAGCTCGCCTGGATGGGGCTTTGGCCAAACTAGGCCAACTCGGGACCTGCCTTGGCCTGGGGCAGGGAGACATGGATCTTGGGGCCGCTCGGCTTCCCGACGATGCGCTTCTCGATGATATCGATAGGATCTCCTCCTCCTGCGCCGAAAATGAGAAAGTCAGGCTTGCCCAAAAGCGGAAGCTGGATGATTTGGAGGAGTCGCTACGCGAGCTGCGCGCCTTCGCCGGACTTTCGCTGCCCTTCGAAGACATCGGCAAGCTTTCCTTCGTCTCGATGCGCCTTGGCAAGGTGGATCCGGACAAGATTCCCGCCCTGGATCGCGCGCTCGACGACAGGGCGGCAATAATTCCCTTGGATGATTCCGGCTCGATCGTCGCCGTGGCATCGAGGAAAGGCCGATTTGCTCTCGAAACGGAACTGGCGAAGGCTGGTTTCGTAAGGATGAATATTCCCCCGGATTTCCGTGGCGTGCCCGCCGATGCCCTTATCGCCCTGCAGACCTCCTACGAGGAAGCGAAGGAAAATCTAGCCGCCCTGGAATCCCGGAGAAAGGCCGAGGCGGAAAGGGTTTCCCCCGCCTGGATCGCCATGCTTTCTTCGGTAAAGCTCGGGCGCGCGCTCAAGAAAGTGGAGAAGAAACTCGAAGGCACGGAATTGGTGTTCAGGTTGGCGGGATGGGTGCCTTCCGAAAGCGTGGAAACCCTTATCAACGATTTCCAATCCATGTTTGGCGACCGCATCGCCATACGCTTGTACGATCCCGAGGATGAAGAAGGGAATTCCGCCCCAAAAGGCAGGGAAGTGCCGGTTCTCCTTAAGCAGAGCGGCTTCGTCTCGGCTTTCCAGGGCATCGTTCTTTCCTATGGGACACCCGTCTATGGGGATATCGATCCTACGCCCTTCGTGGCGTTCTTTTTCACCTTCCTGTTCGCGATCATGTTCGGCGACCTGGGGCAGGGAGCGGTGATACTAGGGCTTGGCTTCCTCATTTCCAAGGCGGAAAAAGGATTTCTGCGCGGCTATAGAAAATATTGGCCCGCTTTTATCGCCGCGGGAGCTGGCTCAATGTTCATGGGACTGCTTGTGGGATCGCTATTCTCCGACGAAAAACTGCTCATTCCCGTGGAGCGCTTCCTCACGGGGTTGATCCTTGGAACGCCACGCGACCGTTTCCTCGATATCATGCCCAGCAACAGCCTGGGATCCATGTTTTACTTTTTCGGATTCACGGTCGGCATAGGATTTCTCATCAACTCGACGGGATTGGTCATAAACATGATCAACCTCGGGCGCAAGAAAAAGTGGGGAGAGGCTCTTTTTTCGAAGACGGGGCTTTCGGGTTCCTTGCTGTTCTGGTGGGCCTCGGGGATGGGCGTTCGGGTTATCCTTGGGGGAAAGCTTGGGTGGATCGACTTCATCGGCCTGGGCTTGCCCCTTCTCGCGCTTTTTTTTACGAAACCCCTCGAGAACGCGATAGCGGCGGCGGCCAGGAAGCGTAGCGGCGGGGAGAGCTCCGGCGAAACGGGGCAGGAGAGCGAAAAAGCCTCGGTGATCGATGTTCTTGTCGGTGGCCTGGTCGAGATAATCGAAACCTTATCCTACTACGCGTCCAATACCATGAGCTTCCTGAGAGTGGCGGCTTTCGCGCTCGCCCATGCGGTCCTTTCCTTTGTCGTTTTCACGATGGCTGAGCTCGTGCGCACAAGGGCGCCTGGGGGTGTTTTTTTCCAATTCCTCATTTTCGTGGTCGGCAATCTGATCATCATCAGCCTGGAAGGGTTGATCGTCACCATCCAAGTGATACGATTGCAGTATTATGAATTTTTCTCCAAATTTTTTACCCAGACGGGGCGAGCCTTCGATCCCCTACGTTTCGAGCCATGATCGCGGGATTCCTGGTTGATGCCCCATGCCAATGAAAAGGAGCGAGCAAATGAAGAAAAAGATCGCAGCGGCAATTTTCGCGACGGCGGGCGCCGTGTCCACCTTCGCCCAAACAGCGGCCGGAGCAGCGGCGGCGCCCGCGGCCTCAGCGTCGAGTTCCGCGATAAAATACATCGCGGCGGCGCTCGCCGTTGGATTGGCCGCCATCGCCGGCGGAATGGCGGTGGCGAAGATTGGAGCCGCCGCGATGGGCGCCATGGCGGAAAAGCCCGAGCTCTCGGGCAAAGCCCTGCCCTATGTTGGCCTCGCCGAAGGCATTTGTCTGTGGGGCTTCCTTGTCGCGCTGCTCATCCTCCTCCTTTAGGGCAAGAAGCATTTCGTGACGGAGATTTTTGTCATCGCCGAAGAGGAACTTGTCATCGCTTTCAAGATGATAGGTGTCGAGGGTGTCGCGGCGACGGGAGCCGAGGACGCGCTTGCGGCGTTTCGCGGAGCCATTGGCGCGGCGGAAGCCTGCAAGATGCTCATCCTGACCGAGGATATCGCCGACATGCTGGGTTCCGAGCTCATCGACTGGCAGCTTGCGGGCCGATATCCTCTCATCGTGGAGATACCTCCTCTCTCGGGCTCCTCGCCCGATCACGTCAAGCTTGTGGACGCCGTGCGGCAGGCGATAGGAATAAAAATCCAATGAGGTTCGGGAAATAAATGGAAGAGATAAAGGGCACCGAAGCGCTGGAACGCGAAATTCTCGATGACGCGTCCAAGAAAGCGGAGAGGATCCTCCGCAAGGCCAGGGAGGATGCCGACAAGCTCACGCAAAGCTCTGCTGACTCCCTGGACAGTAAGATCCTGGAAATGGAAAGCCAGAAGAAGGAAAAGTTCTCCCAGATGGAGAGGGAAATCCTGTCGAAGCTCCCCCTTGAGAAAACCCGGCTCCGGGTCCAGTTTATCGATGAGACGCTCAAGGTCACGGTCCGGCGATTCATCGATTCCATCGACGACGCCGAGCTGGGCGTTTGGTGTCTTGCCGAAATAAAAAAACGTTCGCGACCATTCATGGAGAAACAATTCTCCGCGAGCTACAAAGGCATCGATCCCTCAGTCGTCAAGGAGATGGAGGCGTTCTTGGGCGTATCCATGGCTCCCGCCGCCGACCAGGACCTCAGCGCTTCTCGCCGGGGCGTGCTGATAGCCAGCCTCGATGGCGCGATGGTGATGAGGCTTACCGAGGAAGCGCTCGAGCAGAGGCTGCTGGATGAGTACCGAGGTGAATTGGCCACGGCCCTGTTCCCCTCCACGGCCGGCGAGGATGGCAGGCGATGAAAGCAGGAACGATAACGCGAATCTCCGGACCGATCGTCAAGGCCAAAGGCGTGAAGGGCGCCGGGCTCTACGATGTGGTGAAGGTTGGCACCGCCCGCTTGATCGGCGAGATAATCAGGCTCGAAGGCGATACGGCCACGATTCAGATCTATGAAGACAATACGATGATGCGCGTCGGGGAACCCGTGGAATGCGAGGGGGAACCACTCTCCGTCCTCCTGGGGCCTGGCCTCATCGGTTCGATTTATGATGGCATCCAGAGGCCTCTCCCGGCGCTGAAGGCCCTCTCCTGCCCGATGCTTTCGCCGGGCATTGAAGGCGAGGCCCTCGATACCAAGAAAAAGTGGCATTTTGTCCCGGCCTTGGGCCCCGGCGATCCAATAGGCCCGGGTTTGTCGTTTGGGGCGGTTCAGGAGTCGCCGTCGGTGCAGCACCGCCTGCTTTTCGACGCCGCGGCCCCGGAGGGAAGGGTAGCCTGGGTGGCGGAGGAGGGGGACTACACCATAACGCAATCCCTCGTGCGATCGAGTGATGGCAGGGAATACGCGGCGGCCTCACGATGGCCTGTTCGCAAGGCCAGGGGCTTCTCGGCCAAGCTTGTCCCGACGGAGCCGCTCGTCACCGGGCTGCGCGTCATCGATGTGCTCTTTCCCGTGGCCAAGGGCGGATGCGCCGCCATACCAGGCGGCTTCGGGACCGGCAAGACAATGACCCAGCACGCGATCGCCAAGTGGTGCGACGCCGATATCATCGTTTACATAGGCTGCGGCGAGCGCGGCAACGAAATGACCGAAGTGCTCACGGAATTTCCCCAGCTCATCGACCCCAGGACGGGGCGTTCGCTTATGGAAAGGACGATCCTCATCGCCAATACCTCGAACATGCCCGTGGCCGCCCGAGAAGTCTCCATCTATACCGGCATCACAATCGCCGAATACTACCGTGACATGGGCTACCATGTGGCGGTCATGGCCGATTCCACCTCGCGCTGGGCCGAGGCGCTCCGCGAGCTTTCGGGGCGGCTTGAGGAAATGCCCGCCGAGGAAGGCTTCCCCGCCTATCTGCCCACGAGGCTGGCCGAATTCTACGAACGCGGCGGCATGGTCACCACCTTCGAGAACAAGAAAGGCTCGGTCACCATTATCGGAGCCGTGTCCCCTCCCGGAGGGGATTTCTCCGAGCCGGTTACCCAGCACACGAAGCGATTCATACGATGCTTCTGGGCGCTCGACCGGGACCTCGCCAACGCGCGCCATTATCCGGCGATTTCCTGGAACGACTCCTACTCGGAATATGTCGACGACCTCATGGCGTTCTGGGACGGCATCGACCCAACCTGGAGGACGCTCAGGGCAAAAACCATGGACATTCTCAAACGGGAACGTCGTTTAGCGGAAATTGTCCGCCTCATCGGGCCGGACGCCCTCCCCGACGAGCAGCGCCTGGTACTCATAACCGCAGAACTCCTGAAAAACGGCTTCCTCCAGCAGAGCAGCTTCGACGCAGTGGATATGTATTGCACCCCCGCGAGGCAAACCCTGATTCTCGACTGCATCCTCACCTTCCACGAGTCGGCGGAGGAGGCGATGCGCTCCGGCGTACCTCTCCCCAAAATCGCCGCGATGCCCCTGCGATCGAAAATCATGCGCCTTAAAAGCACCATCTCCAACGAGCATCTGGAAGAAGGGCGAGCCGTGCTTCAGGAAATCAGGCAAGCTTTCGCCCTGTTAGGCGCGGGTACCGACAGGACGGTCGCATCATGATCGAATACAAGGGATTGAAGAAGGCTGATGGGCCGATCGTCATGGCCGCGAGAACCCAGGATGTGGGATTTTCCGAGCTTGTCCGCATAAAAGACCGCTATGGGATCCTCAGGGTAGGAAGGGTTGTCGATCTTTCGGAGCAGGCGGTGGCCATCCAGCTTTTTTCGGAGACATCGGGGATATCGCTTGAGGACTCCTGGGTGGAGTACCTCGAAAAACCCCTCGAATTCCGCGTGGGCCCCGACATCGTCGGGCGCATTTTCAACGGTCTCGGCAAGCCCATCGATGGTTATCCGGAAATTCCTTCCTCGGACCTTCGCGACATCAATGGGCTCCCCATAAATCCGAGCGCGCGGGTATACCCAAAGGACTTCATTCAGACGGGCGTTTCGGCCATCGATGGCATGAATACGCTCATCAGGGGGCAAAAGCTGCCCATTTTTTCTGGCAATGGGCTTCCCCACAACCGACTGGCCGCTCAGATCATCAGGCAGGCCAAGGTCAGGGGCGGAAACGCGCAATTCGCCGTCGTTTTCGCGGGCATGGGGATCAAATTCGACGTGGCGCGCTATTTTATCGATACCTTCGAGCAGTCGGGCGTGCTTTCCCGCGTCGTCATGTTCCTCTACCTGGCGGACAGCCCCTCCATCGAGCGGCTCCTTACGCCCCGCGCGGCCCTGACCGCCGCCGAATATCTCGCCTACGAAAGGGGCATGCATGTCCT
>Ga0172379_10010909_pt1 | contig 10915 bp, 13 predicted proteins | sample GrowelOW334metaG_FD_119756 | JGI IMG/M metagenome (GOLD analysis project Ga0172379, IMG submission 119756) | Groundwater microbial communities from an aquifer near a municipal landfill in Southern Ontario, Canada - Groundwater well OW334 metaG | ecosystem: Environmental > Aquatic > Deep... | reverse complement strand
CCGTTGGAGGTGCGCCCTCCAATTTTTTTGGCCAAGTTTTTTGGTGCCCCGGAGAGGAATCTTTCAGCTTACAGGAGCATCGTCTTACAGACGCAGTACACCTTTTGGATATTTTGTTTCGTACCTCATAAAATACCTCAAGAAGGTCTTGCGGAACGGGTCCCCGCCCATTCCTCACCTCTTTTCCATTTGTTCACGGCGACCTCGCCGTTCACAAATAAGGAAGAAGGGCTTCAAGTCCTCTCGCGGAAAGCAAGCAGTTGCTTTCCTCCGGGCACATTAAAAAACCGCTCAACGCGGATTTTTTAATGTGCCCGGGAGAGGACTTGAACCTCCATGTATTGCTACATACGCACCTGAAGCGTACGCGTCTACCAATTTCGCCACCCGGGCCTGTTTTGGGTTTATTTGTATGTTATAACAAATATCGCCCCAAAGCGCTACTTTTTCTTGCCAAACCATTTACCGAATTTTTTGTTGAATTTATCGAGATTTTCTTGCTCGTCCTTGTTGGATATTTTTGGTTCCCGCTTTTCCTGATACTCAGCAACTTCTTCCGGCGTGTAAATTTTTACCTTGCCGTTCTTTGAGTTTTGATGAAGAAGTTCCTGCGCTTTTCGTTCCAACTCTTGTTTTGACATTTGTAGCTCCGGTTTTCTTTCCGTCAGACTGTTTCCGCTCGGATTTCCGATTCCTTCTTCAATTCTTTTTTTAAGCGCGTTGATCTTTTCTTCATCTGTTTCTTCCGTTTTGTTTTCTTTATTCTCGCCGGAAAATTCTTGCGCTAACAACTCTAATTGTTGTTTTTTCTCCTTAATTTTTCGTTTTGTCTTCTCGCTCGGATACGGATCTTTGAACAATGCTGTAAGACTTTGCTTTAAACGTTGTTTTTCGGTGTCGATCTTCCTTTTTACTTTATCGCTCGGGTTTGGGACACTTAACAAACTTTTAAGACTGGGATTCAGTTTATTGAATACTTCTTTATCCGCAGTATTTAGTTTTTCCATTGGGGATTCGGTTTTTTCCGTACCGTTTCTATCTGAAACAGGGTTTTTGATTCTTTTTTCAATTTGTTGTTTGATCTCGTTGTTTTTTTCTTCCCTTGTTGCGCCGTAATCCGCTGGTTGGTGGAAGGAAGAGGGGTTTGATTTTCTCCGTGTTAATTCCTCTAACTCTTGTTTTAATTTCTCAATTTTCCTTTTCACTTTGTCACTCGGATTCAGTTCCTGTAACATGCTGCGAAGTTGATTCTTCCTCTGTATAACTTTTTTCGTATCTCCCGAGAAAACTTCCATGTGCTGTTTAATTTTTCCGCTTCCTTCCCACATATCATCAATCACGTCTTCACTAAAAAAACCTTTCAAGATACCGTAAAAAACTCTTTCCTGTGTTACATCGTCCCATAATTTTTCCGGTCCGCCGGGTTTTCTTCCACAGGCAATCCATTTTTTGTACACATCCTGCGAATGAGTACTGGGGATGGTAACGAGAACAAGGTCGTCAATATCTTCCAAGCCAAAAGTTCTTTTTGATTCAATCAGCTGTTCCTCTTTGTGCTGTTTTTGCGCCTGATCATGACCGACATACAGCTGTATTCCAAAGTCTTCTCGGTCTTCCGTTTTTGCTTTTACTCCGCGGGTATGTGCCGGTATGACGAGAAAGCCATCCACCTTTCTTTCATAATCATCAAAAACATCTCCGTGGTAAAATTTGTACGGTGCGTTATTGTCAATTTCAAACTTTTCCATCTGTGTAGTAATCAATTTTTCGGCAACGAGTCCGGCAGAATAAACATTGTCTATCAAATCCTCTTTCTTTCCTTTTTCGACACGACTGTATCCTCCTTTTACCGCATTCATATACCCCCTCATGGCTCCATCCATCCATTTGGGTATTTCTCTTTTGGCTTCGGTCGTGGCAATCTGTTTATCAAGCAAATCCCTCATCGCCCTCTTCGCTTCAGCGACAACAAACTCTTTTTTCACGTTTTTCGGAAGGGCTTTGTCAAGTCTATATAAAAGTTCCCACTCTCCATCAGTAGCAAGATCTCCTTTAGTAACAGGAATCGTTTTACCCCTCCATTCAACATTCATGTTTTCGTCAACGCGATAATCCTTGTTACCCGCACTCTCTTTGTTTATGGAACGCACCTCTTCTTTTCTATCAACCGCAAGGATTTGTTCGTGAAGCCAGTCCATAATCTTCTGTTTTTCTTTCTGCAACTCCAAAACATCCACCCGCGCAACATACGGGACCATTTCTTCCAGCTCCTTTTTTTTCAATTTATCCTTTATTTCACCTAAAGACTCATTTACCTTTTCCTTAGCGACATCACTAAAAACGCGCAGGGTTTCTTCAAAATGTTGTTTCATATAAATAAGAATATCAAAAACGACAGCAACAAGCAAAAAAACAGATCACTCGCGCAGCCCGACCAAAAAAAACAAGGTTCAACCTTCTGAGGAAGGTTGAACCTTGTTTTTTTTGGTCGGGCTGCCGGGAATCGAACCCGGTCTACATCCACCCCATGGACGCGTACTACCGGTATACTACAGCCCGTTAGAAAATTGAAAATGATCTTACTTCTTACAAAAGATCTAATTTGCTAATTACATAACATCAAGAATCTTATCTCACGGTCAATTTTCTAACGGGCTACAGCCCTTCGGAAAATTTTAGGCGGTTCTTTAAATATCTTTTACCCATTCCTGTCTTTAAATACTTTTCTCTCGCCCGCGCATCAAATGCGTTTTTGCAAGCCTCATAATATATAAGCTCCATGGGAATTCTTCGTTTTGTTGATTCTACCTTCCCTTGATTATGCTCTAAAAATCTTTTTTGTAAATCTTTAGTATAACCCGTGTACCACTGACCATCTTTTTTGCTTTGTAATAGGTAAGTGTAATACATAACATCCGTTCCTTTACTCTATCAGAAATTTTTACTTTTGGAAACCTTTTGATTGCAAAAAAGTAGCTTTTTTGGTATATTACTCAAGTACTCAGCTTTGCTCGCGGGCTTTGCCCGCCGTAGCCTTGGCGGAGGCGGGTATAATTTAATGGTAGAATGGCACTCTTCCAAAGTGCATACCGGAGTTCGATTCTCCGTACCCGCACCATATCGTGATAGCGCAAGAAGAATAGATTTTTAAGGGGTTTTTAATTAAAAAATTATTACCTCTTTGAAAAATAGAACCTTTTAGGATTAAACCCTGAAAGGTTCTATTTCGTATATCTTACTAATTTTATACCGTGTACAAAAAAGCAATGCTTCTACAAAGTGATATTTTGCCCCATGTTTTAATTGCTCAAGGAATATTATATATTATTTTCTAATATTTTTTCCATAATCACAGAATTACTCTTAGTATAACTTTCTATTTTATATCCCATTTTATCATATAATGATTTTGCTTCATTATCCAAAAAAACTTCAAGTTTAATAATTGAAAGGCCTCTTTCAATCGCTTCTTTTTCCATTAACTTTAATAAATAAGTGCCAATTCCCATATTTCTGAAGAGAGGAGAGACCTGGAAGTCATTGATGAACAAAAAATTATCCTTGGTAAACAATTGAAAAAAACCGACGGGCACACCCTTATATTCTACTATCTTTACTCCTCCTTTCTTAAAATCATCATCAAAATCTTCAAGCACCTCCCTTTCTGTCATTTTTCTATTCTTCTTTACCATTTCGATCATCATATTATTAAGCTCTCGACAAAAAAAGTAATCACCTTCAATAGAATCTCTCGTCACAATATCTTTTTCCTGAACTTTATTTTTGTCCATACTATATAATTGGATTAATTATTAACATACTATACAGATAGCTATCCCTTTGCAAGGAGCACAAGAACAAACAAAAAAACCGACTCTATCGGTTTTTTTGTTGTTAAAAATTAATCTGCCAAATCTTTCTTTTTCTCCTCAAACTCCTTCTTCTCAATTTCTCCTTTTGCATAGCGTTCCTTCAAAATATCCAGAGCGGAATTGCCATGAAAATGTCCGCAGTGTTTCCCATGGCACACTCCAAATCGTTTCACAAGAAAGACAACGAAAGTAATAACCGCCACCCAACAGAGAACCGTAATAATCATTTCAAACCCATCGTGGCGAGGATAATAATCGTAATTGTAATAGCCCATCATATATTTTATTTAAATTGCTCTAATAAATGATTAGTACGCATTTTGACGCACTTTTATTTTCAATTCCAACTTTGTTTAATAATTTTCAATTTTTAATTTTGCAATTTTCAAATCCAAACAAAAACGTTGGTTTTAAAAATTTGTTATTGTAAATTGATTGAAAATTTGTAAATTGAAAATTAACAAGTCTATCGTTCCTCTATTATAATCTCCGGGTATTTCTCTTTCAACCCCGCCACGATGTGCGTAACATCCAACTTCTTATTTTGATCCAAATTCTTTTCCAGTGTTTTTCCGTAGCGGATATTTTGCAAAAAATAGGTTTCACCCGGCAATAAATATCCCGCCATCGTAAAAAAATCTTCCTCACTGTGACACCCGGGAAAAACCGTGGTACGGAACTCGTGGGGCAAGCCGGAATTTTGAATGAGCGCAAAAGTTTTTTTCACATCGTCGATCATTCCCTCTTTTTTTGACCTCCCAATCAGATTATATTTCTCCCACGTGTGCTTCAAGTCCATCGCGAAGTAATCAACAATTTTTTCCTTCAAAAATCGTTCAACGGTTTCCGGCGACGTGCCGTTCGTGTCCAGTTTCACAAGCAATCCGATCTCACGAACTTTTTTGATAAAATCTCCCAAATCTTTATGTATCGTCGGTTCTCCGCCGGTAATAACCAACCCATCAATCATTTTTTTCTTTTTCTTGAGATACTCCAATACTTCTTCCTCGGAAATGTGCTCGGTATCCTGATCGGCGAAAATAAGTTCCGGATTATGACAGAACGGGCAAAGAAAAGTACACCCGCGCGTAAAAATCATCGCCGCCGTTTTTTCGGGATAGTCGAGAAGCGTTAATTTTTGAAATCCGCCGATGAGCATAAAATTAAGTAAAAAGTTAAAAGTTTAAAGTTTAAAGTCCATCCGCTCACCATTCCGTCATTCCCGCGCAGACGGGAATCCACGTCTGGAGATTTAAAAACTTGACAAAAATATTCAATTCATATATAATAATATCAGTATTATTTTCAACAAATGAGGTAATAAAAATGAAAAGGTTCGTTATTTTTTCCTTTGAAGACTACGAGGCGATTGGCGGTTGGGATGATATTGTCCGTGATGAAAATCATGAAATATGCTCTTTTGATACACCAATAGAGGCAAAAAAATATGCAACACAAAATATCAGCTCTTTTGATATTGTGCAAATTATAGACATCCACACAGGAGAAAAAGTAATCTAAACAATCAATTGTCCAGCCCGCACACGCGGGCTTTTTCTTTTTCAAAATTTTTAGCTGATAAGAATTTCCAATTTATTTTGAACTTCTCTCATAACGAATTCGCTCAAATGGTCTATATAATGAATTTTTCTGATTCCCCAGTCTATCGTTCGTATTTGATCAACAAGAACCGAACCATTTATGCTATTTTTAACAATCGGCACCTCAAAAGGATAAGACTTTGTTTGGGACGTAATGGGACAAAGAATAACCAACCCGCTCGGCAAATTATACTTTTTGCGAGAAATAACCACCGCTGGACGATTGCCTTTTTGCTCATGCCCTTTTGCTGGGTCAAAATCCACCCATACAATATCGCCTCGTTCCGGAACATATTTTTTGTTTACCATATTTCTTTTCCTTTTGGTGACCCCCAATCAACCAATTTATGTTTGTTTTCTGGCGTAATTTTTTTTACCAATTCATCAAGAGTATATTTTTGCGGTTTTTGCGCCTGCTTTATAACAATTTCTTTACCAACAAGAGCAACCGAAACCAAACTCCCCTCTTCAAAATGGCAACTCTCCACCACTTCTTTAGAAAGGCGTACTGCGAGACTATTCCCCCATTTTTGTATTGTTGTCGTCATGGGTTAAGTATATACAAAGTAGATACACAAGTCAAGAAAGCGTGGCGGTTCAATCGCTTGGAACCACAAACAAATTTCTTGACCATCTTGCCCGAATGGTGTATAAATGAAGTCGGACTTTGTCGCGAGGAGAAAACCGTGTCTAAAAGAATCCCCTATCTCACACCAGCACAATATAACGCTCTTTATGAACAATTTTTAGAAGATGAAAGAAAGGATCTCGGGTCTTCAGAAACCGTTCTGGGAGACAGCCATTACGAATCGCCGACGAAAGTCGTGTTTGAATCTGTTCTCTTAATGCATATGAAGGTTTCCGGCGCCGTCCCCGCAAAAGCGGCAAATACGCCTGAAAGCGAAGATTTTTTGTACCCCGCGGACAAATCAGAAAAATATCCAATTGATAATAATGGATATGCCTCCGTTAAGGAATTCCTTAAAAAGGTTACCTCCGGAAGCGGTTGGTACGAAAAAACCGATCTTGAGAATACCTCAAAGATAGATCAGATGCATTTTGCAAACACGATCATCTTTTTAGCCAACCTTATGCTTGAGTAAAACAAAGCCACTCCGAGTTCGGAGTGGCTTTCTTTATTCTGTGATCTCCTTATTACTTTACCACTCCCGCCTTCTCGCACTTATCTTTTTTCTTTTGTGAAACTGTTTCTGTTTTGTGCGATATCATCGGCGGGATGTATTCTTTTCTTTCCGCGTACTCGCTTTTCTTTCCGTGATTCCATTGTGAAACCGGGCGATGGTATCCCATAATGCGCGACCAGATCTCGCACTCGGCATCGCAGGTCGGACATTTCGGTACTTCGCCGTTCAAATAGCCGTGCGTCGGACAAACAGAGAAGGTCGGCGTAAGCGTAAAGTACGGCAAGCGATAATTTTCAGCAACCTTCTTCACGAAATTCCGCGCCGTTTTCCAGTCGCGCAATCTTTCTCCCAAGAAAAGATGAAGAACGGTTCCGCCTGTGTACTTTGTTTGCAATTCATCTTGGTGATCCAGCGCATCAAGCGGATTGTCGGTGTGCCCGACGTGAAGATGCGAAGAATTCGTGTAATACGGCGCCTCTCTCGTTCCCGCCTGCAAAATTCCGGGAAAGCGTTTCTGGTCTTCTTTCGCAAAACGATACGTCGTTCCTTCTGCCGGCGTCGCTTCCAAGTTGTAAAGATTTCCCGTTTCTTCTTGATAATCGGCAAGCCGCTCGCGCATGAAGTCTAAAATTTCAAGCGCAAAGTCTCTTCCCTCTTTTGAAGAAATGTCTGTATTTTTATCAAAGAAGTTTCGTATCGCTTCGTTCATTCCATTCAAGCCGATTGTACTAAAATGCGCGTGCAAATTCGGAAGATATCTTTTGGTGTACGGCAACAATCCCCTTTCAATATTATCGCCGACGACTTTTCTTTTCATCTCCAAAGAATTTTTCGCAAGGTCCATCAATTTTCCGAGACGCGCAAAGAATTGTTCTTTGGTGTCGGACAAATAGCCAATGCGAGGAAGATTGATTGTTACCACGCCGACGGAACCGGTCATTTCTGCGGAACCGAAAAGTCCGCCGCCGCGAGCGCGCAATTCGCGCAAATCCAACTGAAGCCGACAGCACATACTTCGCACATCGCTCGGATTCAAAGGAGAATTTATGAAATTCTGGAAATACGGCGTGCCGAACTTTGCCGCCATTTCAAAGAGCGCCTGCGCGTTTTCATTGTCCCAGTCAAAATCTTTCGTGATGTTGTATGTCGGAATCGGGAACGTAAACACGCGTCCGTTCCGATCGCCGTGCGTCATGACCTCAATGAACGCTCGATTGATCATATCCATTTCTTTCTGACAATCACCGTAGGTAAAATTCTGAATTTCTCCGCCGATGATCGGCTGTTTCTTTTTCATGTCCGCCGGACACACCCAATCCAAAGTGATATTGGAAAAAGGCGTCTGTGTTCCCCACCGCGATGGCACATTGAGATTGAAAACAAATTGTTGGATCGCTTGCTTTACCTGTTTAAAAGTAAGATCATCTTTTCTTACGAATGGCGCGAGATAGGTATCAAAAGAAGAAAATGCCTGCGCTCCGGCCCATTCATTCTGCAATGTGCCTAAAAAGTTCACCATCTGCGCAACACACGTTTCAAGATGTTTCGGCGGATCGGATTCCACTTTTCCCGGCACGCCGTTAAATCCTTCTTCAATAAGCGCGCGCAAACTCCATCCGGCGCAATAACCTGAGAACATATCAAGATCATGAATATGCATATCCCCCTCGCGATGCGCCTCGCCGATCTCTCTCGGGTATACGGAAGAAAGCCAGTAGTTCGCAATAATTTTTCCGGAAGCGTTCAAAATGAGTCCGCCGAGAGAATACCCCTGATTGGCATTCGCGTTCACCCTCCAATCCGCTTTGTTCAAATATTCCGTAATGGTTTTTTCCACTTCAACAAAAGTTTTTTCCGCATCTCGTTCGCGGGCGCGGGAGTCGCGGTAGGTAATGTAGGATCGCGCCGTTTTATAAAATCCGGCGTTCATGATCGCGAATTCAACCACGTCCTGAATTTCTTCGATCGGCAATTCTTCTTTTCTGGACTTGCGCAAAAATTGCGAAACTCCCTCGGAAATGCTTCTCGCCTTCTTCTCGCCAAAATCCCCTGTTGCCGATCCCGCTTTCAAAATCGCTTGATATATTTTTTCACTATCAAACGCAACTTTTTCTCCGTCTCTTTTTACGACAACAAGCGATTTTGCTTTTGGTTGCATAATTTCTTTTTAATAAAAATAAATTTGTTGTAAATAAAATCCCTCAAATAAATATCCACAAAAAAACCCGCTTTGTGTTCGATCCTCAAAGAGAATACTCGCGGGATAATACCAACATAATGTCTTTCTTCCAGAATCGCAAAAGGAAAAGTATGAAAACCGTAGGTTTTCATCCGCCAGTCCCCAGACTGGCCCCTACGCCGAAGCGACCGCGCGAGCGATTATCCAGAAAGTGCTCCGCTTACTTCTTTATTATAACTCTGTAGAAGCCTACGTGCAAAAAGAAAAAACCGGCTCAACAAAGCCGTTTTTATAAAAAAAGAAAAAGGCTGTGCATAACTCAAAAATATCACGAATTGCCTTGGTTTTTAAGGGAAAAGAAAAACGAGAGCTTTTAACAGCTCCCATTTTTCTTGTGGATGTTTAAAAAAATTATCAACGATGGAACAACCCCTGCATTACTCCGCGAATGGCCATATTGGTGATCTGCGCCCCGGTGTTCATTTGGATTTGTTGTCGTTGCATCTGTGACTGCATTTGAATCTGTTGCTGCTGCATCTCGGTCTGCATCTGAATATCCTGTTGTCTGAAATAGGCTTCCTGTTGGTTTTCCTGATACCTCATTTGCGCATTTGAACTCCTGTTCGCGTATGATCGTTCGATCTGCATTCTTATTGAATAAACTTCCCTGGCTATCTGATTTTCCGGCACAGACTGAGATCTCATTTGCATAATGCGATTATCTAGCCGATAGTACTCCGATTGACGCGCCTGCTCAGCATGTTGCATTTCTCTCCTATATTCAATCTGGGTTCTGTGTTGCCCTTCCATTTGAGCGTAACGAGCGCGGTATTCCCCTTCCTTTTGAGCAGAACGAGCGCGCTGATACCCTTCGCTTTGACTGTACGCCGACTGTTGCATGCCCTGAATCCCCATATTTATCATGCTCTCCATCTCGCCCTGTGCCATCGCGGGATTATTGCCCAATTCATAAGCAAGAGCACTAACTACCGCCAGTTTTGCAATTTTTGGATGTTTTTCCAGATATCCTTTCATTGCTTCTACGGCTCGGGTAAAGATAGATGGTTTCGCTTCCTCTTGTTTTGCAATTTCTTGTTTATTCTCTTCTTCTGCCTCTTCAATTATCTCTGCCGTCTGTGCCTCTTCTACAGAATTTGTTTCCACATCGTGTTCCTGTACCATTTCAGCCGCCAGTGTATCAATTTCCTCATCGCTCATTGTTTTCTTAAGTACGTGTTCCCGAAGAACTTCCCATGTTGCCGGATTTGTTTGAGGAAAAATTGCAACATACCCTTCTCTTTTTTCTATTCCTTTGGTTTCAGGCAGTGCGGGCATATTTCCCGGATTCAAAACCACTTCCGGGGAAAGATCGTATTGTGTCTTTACTTCCCCTGCCACATTCACTTTAACATCATAAAGCGTTTCCGGTTTATCTTCGGTTTTTGGTTTCATTTCGGGCACTGGCGGCATATTGCCCAACTTAAAGTCGCTTTCCATGGGAACATTGGAAACAGGCTCAATATTCATCCTGAGTTCCTCCAGTAACTTTTCTTTTTCCTCATTGCTTATGGATTGAGGCGGGGTGTCGCCCGATTTCACCTCCTCATTTACATGGGGTTCACTTTTTATTTCCTCTATACCTGGGAATTTTTCCATAATAGTTTATTGTTTTAACGCTTCTTCTGCCGCGATCGCGTCCTCAAGCTCTTTTTTATCTTTATCTATAGCCTTTTGTATCTCCACCGGATCAGTCTGCGCTGCCATCCATTGGCGGGTTTTTTGAAGAATTGCGGAAATATCCGAAGGGTCTTTTTCCAATGTCCAAACAAAAACCTCCAAAGCATCAAAAGAAAGATGCGGCACACGTTCGCTGAGCATAGCCTTATCCTCGGCAGAAATTGCCAGCCCCTCAATTATTTTTTTCGCCGCTTCAAGTGTTTCCTTATAAGTATTCATAATTTATATTTTAACATATCTCATTTTCTTTTGGCAAACCGCGTTATAGGCCAAAGAAAATGTTACCGAAAATTCACGGATAGTCCATAATTCGGTTACCGTAGCCTTATGACTATGGAAACAAGAGACAAAGTGTTTAAAGAGAATTTGGCGGACTGGCTT
>Ga0172379_10010908_pt1 | contig 10916 bp, 13 predicted proteins | sample GrowelOW334metaG_FD_119756 | JGI IMG/M metagenome (GOLD analysis project Ga0172379, IMG submission 119756) | Groundwater microbial communities from an aquifer near a municipal landfill in Southern Ontario, Canada - Groundwater well OW334 metaG | ecosystem: Environmental > Aquatic > Deep... | reverse complement strand
GGAAAAAAAACAAGCTACAATTAAAGAAGAAGTTGCCGAAAAGCAAGAAAAGAAGGCTGAAAAAGCTGAAAAGTATTTTTATGCTGTTGGAAAAAGAAAAACAGCTATTGCCCAGGTGCGTATCTATCCGACCAAAAAACCAGTTGAAACTTTGATTAATGAAAAAGTCGCTAGCAAATATTTCTCCGTGCCCCGTTTTGAGCTCGTGGCTAAATCACCATTTGCTATTTCCGGACTGGAAGATCAGTTTAATACGACAGTAAAAGTTACCGGCGGAGGCATCAACGCGCAAGCAGAGGCAATTCGTTTGGGAATCTCTCGTGCGCTCATAAAGTTTGACGAAAGCCTGCGTCGAGCACTCAAAGATAATGGATTTTTGACAAGAGACTCGCGGATTGTGGAAAGAAAGAAACCTGGACTTAAAAAAGCCAGAAAGAGTCCACAATGGGCGAAACGTTAAGATATTTTCTAAAAGACGATCGAATGGCGATCGTTTTTTATTTTTTTTAGTTCTTTGGAAAAGGAGGGTGGAGCTTATGACAGAAGTTAATTCGCATCTTGGCGTGGAAGAGATGGCATGGATGGTCGAGGGTGATGGGCGTTTTTTTGCAAAAAAACCTACCTTGAACTCAAATACCATAGGTGGTCGAATAGCGACTCGATCATCGGATTTCCTGGTGATTATGCTTAGACCACGATCCGAAGGTGATGAGCTCAAGATTGCTGATGACGCAACGATTTATCCCAAAAAAATATTTATTACTAGTAGCGGGCTACTTTTTCGACCTCAAGATAGAAAAGAAGGTTTGCGTAATGACTTTGAGGAAATCTGGGATCCTGAAAGGAATTCGCAAGAAGAGTACAAGGTAGTCTCTGAAAAGCTGCTTGTATGTTGGTTGCGAAGAGGCATAACTCGAAATCTGGGATAAGTCCGATGTCGATTTTAAGCGAAAAAGAAAAAGCGCCGTAGACAGAAGTGTCAGCGCTTTTTTGATTTTGCCGTTTTCTATCCAATAGCTTGGAAACAATTAATTAAATAATTTGGCGTTTGAAAATTAATTCCCATATGCAATCTTTCCGCATTGTAGTAACTTAGATATTCTGGCAATGCTCGGTTAAAGATCTTCACATTAGTTGGTAATTCTCGCAGACATTCATCTTGCAATGTTCGATTGAATCTTTCCACATAAGAATTATCATTTGGTTTTCGGACGCGAGAGTGACGGTGGAGAATCCTAATGCGTTCCGAAAAGTGCTGAGAAAACTCACTGCCATTATCCGATTGAATACAGTTAAATTTAAATGAAGCTAGTCCCTGCGCTCTTTTCAAAAATGCAATACTCATTCTAGTATTAATCCGTTCTGTAGCCCAAGCATAGCACCAGCGGGAATAGACATCAATGAGCGTGTAAACGTAAATCCGCTTTTTCTCGTTAATCATGAGATGAATTGTGTCCACCATCACCAAATCTCCAGGTTTCAAGGCCTCTGGGCGCTTCGCAGATAGGTGCAAGCGTTTCCAAGGACTACGCTTCTTTACAAGGCCAGCATATTCCAATTTACGCTTTACACTATTTAAACTGACCACGATCCCATCATTCTTTAAGTGCTGATGAATCACATCGCTGCAACGATTATACTTCTTTTTACATTCAATAATCTTTTCCACAACATCCTCTGAAAGTTCTCTTGGATGATGATGTGGACGAGATGACATAGTTGGAATGTAGTGGATACCACCGGGCGGTGATTTCTTGACCCACTTACTGACCGCCCCCTTAGTGTAACCGAAATATCTCGCCACCTCGCTCACAGATTTACCAGCCAAAACCATATTAACTGCTCTGGCTCGCAACTTAGGCATTCTAGGGTTAGTTGTATACATACTTAGAAACGTTAGAATTTAACTGGTTATTCTATACCAGAAAACGTTTCCAAGCTATTGAGCTATTACGTTTTGCTTGACAGTTTGTTAAAATTATACTAAGATATTAAGTCGCGTGTAGCATCTCGCATGACGCGTGTTACCTTAAAAATTTAGGAGGTTTTATGAAGAGAATAGCTAGTTTAGCTCTGGTCGGCTTGTTTTTCTTGGCGATGGGATCCTTCACCAGCGTTAGTGGCGAAGAGGTGATGATGGGCGTTGACGTTTCAATTACACAAAACTTTTTTGGGAGAACGACGATTAATTTTATTCCTGAAACGCCTGGGAGAGATGGGGATGGGTTTGTTGTTTATAATGATAGCAGCAACCCTGTCCAGATGTATTTTATCCCTGAGGGGGAAAGTTTGACCCTCGAAAAAGGGAAAAAGTACAGGCTTTGTTATGCCAGGGTCTATCAAACAAACCGAGGCTGGGTGTTGGGGGATACGTTTTATATGCCCTGCATTAACCCGGATGGTATCGCTGGCGCTATCGTAGGAGATATATTTAGCTACCCGGTGTATTCGGTGCTTGTCCCTATGAATGTCATAAGTGACTTTGAAAAAGGGGGATACTTGCTTACGGGATTTTATATGGTCCCGCCGTTTATGGGAATAAAAGACGCGGTCAGGGTAGTTTATGATCCTTTTGTGCGTTGTGGGAAACAGCCCATATCGGAGACTTATGATAGTGATAATATGTTCGGACGGATCTTTCAAATTCCAGCCGACGGTTGTTATGTGTCGGCAACCTTTTCAAGCCTTATCTACGACGGTGAACGGACCATCGTTTCGAGCTCCAAAACAGTGCAGTAATATTATTACCTCGGCACTGCGCAAGAAAAAAACGGGAAGACAGAATTTATGTCGACCCGTTTTTAAATTGCAAAAATCCACCTCACCCTAACCCTCTCCTTATAAAGGAGAGGGGACGAAAGAAATAAAAAAAAGCCCAAAACATTTCTGTTCGGACTTTTTATTGTAGATAATAAACAGTAGACTATTTTTTCTCCGCTTTAGCTTTTTTGACAGTCTTGGTCGCTTTTTTCTCGGCGGTTTTCTCGGCGCGTTTTTTGAAGCGGTCAACTCGGCCGGTGGTGTCTAGGGATTTTCGTTTGCCGGTGTAGAAAGGGTGGCAAGCAGCGCAAATTTCCACTTTCATCTCTTTGACGGTGGAACCGGTTTCGATGATGCTTCCGCAGGCGCAAATAATCTTGGCATCGGAGAAATAGTTAGGATGAATGTCTTTTTTCATAAAAATGGCCTTTTAATAGGTTATTATTAGCACCTATCAAATCTAGCACAGCTTTGGGAAATTGACAAGTATTGGGTTAGCTGATATGATAAGCAAGTGCTAAAACTCATATTTTTCGCGCATTGTCCTGCCCTGATGCGTAAAGCGGTCGGGGAATAAGATGCGGATTTTAGGCAATTTTTGCCAAAAGTCAACGAAAAATAGCGGTATAACTAATTTAAGGAATAAACATCATGGAAGAGAAGAATGAAAAGACCTCGCAAGAGGAAAAAAAGGCAGTGGCTGAAAATGTGGTCGACTGCTTTTCTGACGTTGATTTTTCCAAAGTGGAAATCAACATGGAAGAAATGTTTCGTAGCGGTGTGCATTTTGGACACCACAAATCGAGAAAAAATCCAAAAATGGACGAGTTCATTTTTGGTGTGAAAAATGGGATCAACATTATTGATCTGCAAAAAACGGAAAGTAAATTGAAAGAAGCTTTGCAGTTTATGGAAAGCGTGATCATGCAAGGTAAATTGATTCTTTTTGTGGGCACAAAAAAACAAGCCAAGAAAGTGGTGGAGATGGCAGCCAGAAGATGCGAGATGCCGTTTGTCACGGAGCGTTGGTTGGGAGGAACATTTACTAACTTTTCTGCTATTGCCGGCCGAACGAGATATTTGCGTGAAGGACAAGACAAATTGGCTAAGGGTGAATATGAAAAATATACTAAATTTGAGCAAATGAAATTTGCGGAAGAACTGAACCGTCTGGAAACAAAGATGGGTGGCATAAAAAATATGTTTAGTCTTCCCGGCGCCGTATTTGTGGCCAGCGTGGTGGAAGATAATCTAGCGATTAAAGAAGCCAGAGTGAAGGGTGTTCCGGTGATTGCGTTGGCTGATTCCAATGTTGATCCGCGAGATGTGGATTATATCATTCCTGCCAATGAAGACGCTGTGTCGGCGCTCAAAATCTTGATGACCTATGCGATCAAAACAATTCTTACGGCAAAAGAAAAGAAACGGACAATGCCTGTTGTGCCAACAGAAGAGAAAAAAGAAGTTAAATAAAAAATATAAATATATGGCGACATTAGAACAAATTAAAAAAATTAGAGAGATGCTTGGTTCAGGCATCGTGGACACAAAAAAAGCACTGGACGAAGCCGATGGTGATGAGACCAAAGCAATTGAAATTTTGCGTCAAAAAGGACTCTTGAAAGCCGCCAAAAAATCAGACCGCGAAGCGAGTGAAGGTGTGGTCTCAGCTTATGTGCATCCAAATGGTCGCATTGGAGTGATTTTGAAATTGCAATGCGAAAGTGATTTCGTGGCCAGGAATGAAGAATTCGTAGGATTAGCCAGGGATATTGCGATGCATATTGCTGCCATGTCTCCTAAGGACGGGGCAGAATTGCTCTCGCAAGCATTTGTGAAAAATCCTGAGCAATCAATCGAGGGACTTTTGGGAGAGAAAATTGCCAAAATCGGCGAGAATATCCGCATCGGAGAGTTCTTTCGCGTAGAGGTGTAAGTTACTAGGAAAAGACCAATATGAATGTTTTAGTTAAAATATATCCCTGGGAAAATTCCCGGCTGTGCGTGAGCGAAGTGCGGCTCAAAAAAGACGATCGCGTGGTGGTTTCTTGCGATTATGTTAACGAGCTGGGCGTGGTGGAAGGGGATAGCAAGGAAACGGGCGCCAAAGATAGTATTTTGCGTTTGGCAACAACGAGAGACATGAGTATTTTTGAAAAATATGAAACGGACAAGGAAGAGGCGCTTTTGTCTTGTAAGACTGAGTTGAAGGCATTGGGATTGGCAATGAAGGCGATTGATGCCAGAATTAGTCTTGATGGCAAGCAAGTAATTTTTGCTTTTACTTCTGATGGGCGGATTGATTTTCGGGAATTGGTGAAAAATCTGTCCCTCAAACTCAAGAAAAATGTGCGGATGCAACAAATTGGATCACGGGATGAAGCCAAGAAGTTGGGTGGTTGTGGAGTCTGCGGACGGAATCTGTGTTGCGTGAAATTCAAAAGCACCATTCCTAGCATTACGACTGATATGGCGCGCGTGCAACAAATCGCTCACCGGGGCACAGAAAGAATTTCTGGTTTGTGCGGAAGGCTTATGTGTTGTTTGGCCTATGAAGCGCAGTGTTATCGCGAGATGCTAGTGGGAATGCCGGAGATGTATAGCACAATCGAAACACCAGAAGGCGCAGGCACCGTGATCGAGATTAACGCCATTACCCAAGAGATTAAAGTGAAAACAAAAGCGGGAAAATATGTTACAATTAAAAAAGAGCAGTTAAAAAAATAAACTATGCTACAATCAATTGTTCCACCATTACTTGTCATTCTAAGCGTTATCGGGATAATTTTATTTTTGGCAAAAAAAAATCAACAATTGACAAAGCTGGAAAATGACGAAAAGTTGGCAGCACTCAGAAATGGCTCAGGATTGGCGGGGGAAAACAAAACAAAGATTACGGCGAAAGTTGGACAGATTGGTTTGGTAGTTTCAGAAAAGGCGGTGCGCAGAATGCGACTACTATTTTTGAAGTCAGAAAACAAGTTTAAACTGTTGGGAGAGGGAATTCGCAAAAGACGAACTAGTAAGCTGGAAGAGAAATCGGCGGCTGAGACGGCCTCCAAGGAAAGCGAAAAGTTGGATGGGATTTTGGACCGAACGGAGAAATTGACACCGGAAAAGAAAGAATTGAGAGAGAGGTTATTTTTAAAACGCAAAAACTATCAAGAAGAGCCACAAGAAAAGTTTTTTCGACCAATCATCAGTGATCATGTGGTAGTGCCAAAAAGAAGACGCGAGGTGAAAGATCGCCTGGAAGAATTGTTAATTGAAAGAATCGCCGCCAACCCAAAAGACATCGAAGCCTATGAGCGGTTGGGGGAATATTATTTGGAGATTAAGAATTTGGAACATGCCAAAGAATGTTTCAAGCAGATTCTCAAGCTAAGTCCCTTAAATAGTAATGTGCGGTATAAGATGCGAAAACTGGAAAGAATGCTCAAAGGCTGATATAATCCAAAAAGTGATTATGTCATAGGCCGAAGTAGTGGAGTGGCAGACCTGCCCGCAATGCTTCGCATAGCGATGCAGGCGGGGGCAACTGTTTTAAGCGCTATCAATGTTTGGTAGATAAGAATAATAATATTGCCGAAGTAGCTCAATGGCAGAGCAACTGTTTTGTAAACAGTAGGTTATCGGTTCAACTCCGATCTTCGGCTCAGGGTTACATTAAAAATTAAAAACGAATCAGAACTCAGAACACTTGCCTTTTGTGTTATTTTTGCTACAATTGAGTCATGGCAATATTAGAAGGCAATTCAATAGAGAAAATAAAAAAGCTTTATTGCGAGGAGAAGTTAAGTGCCCAAGATACCGCAAACAAGCTTGGTGTTCCTATTGATGCAGTTTTTTATTGCATGCGAAAGAATGGAATAGTGCGGAGAAAAAAGCAAGAGAGTAATGCGATCAGATTCGAAAGAGCTACGCCATCTTTTAGCGTAGTTGAAGCAACAACTGAAAAGTTGAGATTATTGAAAGCAATAGGTACGATGCTTTACTGGGGAGAAGGGTGCAAATCGGATAAGATGGCAATCGTAGATTTTGCTAATAGTGATAAAGATATGATAGTGTTGTTTTTGGAGTTTCTGAGAATAGTTTGCGGGGTGGATGAAAAAAAATTACGAGTGTTTCCTTATTTTTATGCCAACCAAGATAGTAAAAAAAATATAGCGTACTGGAGCAAAATAACCGGTATAAAAAAATCTCAATTCACAAAACCCTATATTAGGCAAGATTTTGATGAAAATAAAAAAGATAAAATGCCGTATGGATTAGTGCATATCAGGTATGGTGATAAGAAATTGCTCAATTTGATAAAAGATTGGATAGAGGAGTATAAAAAATTAATGGGTCGGTACCAAAGTGGTTAACTGGGTGTGACTGTAAATCACATGGCCTCGTGTCTACGGGGGTTCGAATCCCTCCCGGCCCACAGTATTATTTTACGCCGTTGTAGCTCAGTCGGTAGAGCGCATCCATGGTGGAGCCTAAGGCTCTTGCCCGCTATTTGGGAAACTAAATAGTGTCTCCCGAATAACGGTTAAAGGCCTAGCACAAGGCTCAGACCGTGGCACTCTCGCAAGTAGCGAAGGGCCCGAACGACTGACAAGGGAAGCTAAGTTTTTAATTAAATATGCTTGATATACAGTCTAATCCTCTAATATAAGTGTGTTTAAAAAATAGAGGTATAAATGAAGGATGAGGTCTGCGGTTCGATTCCGCACAACGGCTCAGGGAATATAAGCAAATAATCACAATTAACTAGAAAAATATTATGGCACGAGAAAACTTGGCGAAAATGAAATGCTTGGAATGTTCAAACATCAACTATTTCACAACCAGAAACAAGAAAAAGCTAAAGGAAAAATTGGAGATGAAAAAGCATTGTCCAAAATGCAAAAAGCATACCTTGCATAAGGAAATGAAATAATTTGATTTAGGATTATCCGCCGTCGCTCCTATGGAGCTATGGCGGGACAAAGGCGGGTGTGGTGAAGTGGTATCACAACGGTCTCCAAAACCGTTATCCCAGGTCCGACTCCTGGCACCCGTGCAAATGACGAAAAACGGCTCTAAACAGCTGTTTTTTGTTTAGCTGTTGACTTTTATCAATTTTTGTGCTATTATGTTCGGTTATGGTTCTTTAAATATAATTGTCAGAAATTAGCAATAAGGAAGGTTAGTTTTAAGTTTTTTTATTGTTAATTTCTGGCAATACCAAATCGGATAAATACTAAAAAGGAAAAGGAGGAATTCGTATGTATTTAAACTACACGACATACGCGTATTATCAAGATTCGCTTGTGATGATGTCGATGCGCTTCCCTGGCAGTAATAGGAAGGAGTGTTTCACGAAAAGACAGCGCCCCGGTCGGATTTTTTCTGTTTCAGAGGAAGAAATCAAGGCGATTATCGGTGCGGAGTCAACGAAAACTCGTACCACGACAATCAGCACAGAACGCAATGACAAACACCAGGGAGTGCTTGTCAGCGTGAAAAAAGCCAAGATTGGAGCGAGCCGGCGGTCAAGGCATTTGAACAAGCAAGTGTTGCGAATTGTAGCCCGTTAGTATTACGGGGTTAGATGCATTCAAATGAAAGGAGAAAGCGAAATGGCAAAAATCATTGACAGCGAAAACGAAGGAGGGAGTTATAATATCCAGCCGGGGCATATCGATACTGAAAAGCATTTTTGGGATGCGTTCAGCAATACTGAAACGGAAATCTCGGCGCGACTCATCGTCAGTCTCTGTCAGAAGAAAGGTGGCTGGGTTCCTTTCACAAAGGAGGAGATTGACAGGCACACCAACCAGAATTTCCACTTCAACAGGCTGTGTGATTCTTGGGAACCGAAGGATGAACGAAATTACGTCATTCTAGGCGAAGATGAGAAGTATCGTGTTACTCACGAATTCATCGCCGCCTGCTTCAAATCCTCACCGTCAATCTAACACTAGGGCGAATGCCCACAATTTCAGCCAGGGGTTGCTTACGAGCGATCCCTGTTTTTTTATTTCATCAAAGTCATCGCACGCTCTAATCTCACCTCAATCCGATCCCAATTTTCCAAGATATTGTTCCCTCCAAAGGCGGGCAGGCCTAGTCGTATCCCTGCCTACCCTGCCTACCGGCAAGCAGGCGGCAGGCAGGCGTAGAAATAGTCAAAAAATGCTTAATTTGGGCGTTTTTTTGTGTTTAGAACTAAAACTTTATAAATTCTTGCGCGATATCTTGCGCGATTATTGCGCGATTATTGGGAGTATGCTATACTGGGAGTAATAATATGTTTAATCCGAAATATAGACTTACTAATAGCATTGTCAAAATGTTGACTGCGGTGGCGGAGGCCAAGGCGGTTATTGAACGCGCCAAAATTCTTCCCAAACAGGAATTGAAATTGCGTCGGCAAGCGTTAATCAGAATGAGCCATAGCTCAACGGCGATTGAGGGCAACCAGCTAAATATTCATGAAGTGGAAGCTTTGGTGGGACGCAAAAAAGTAGATGCTCCGCAGAGGGATATTTTCGAGGTTCAAAATTATCTCAATGCCTTGAAATATATTGGACAAGTGGTCGAAAAGAAGCAGGCAATTACCGAGAAAATTCTACTAAAAATTCATAAATTGGTGACGGATAAAACTTTAGACCAAGAATCATCGGGGAAATATCGAAAAGGTCCAATCTATGTCGTAAGGCGACGCTTAGGATTGCCGAATGAAGTTATGTATACTGGACCAGATGCTAAAAAAGTTTCGGGACTTTGTGCTGATCTTGTCGATTGGATTCGAGAAAGTGAAAAGCGAGATGTTGATCCGATTATTGTGGCGGGCATTGTTCATCAAGAAATCGCGGTGATTCATCCCTTTAATGATGGGAATGGTCGAACAGCACGGGCGTTGGCAACGCTAATTTTATATAAACGAGGTTATGATTTTCGAAGACTTTTTGCTTTGGAGGACTATTACAACAAAGATAGGCAAAGATATTACAAAGCTATTAATATTGGAAAGACATATGATGAAAGAAAAGTTGATTTTACCTCTTGGTTGGAATATTTTACTAAAGGATTCAAGGGTGAAATTGATAATGTAAAAAATAAAATAATGGCACTTTCGGCCAAATTGGACGATGAAAATATAAATTCGCAAATATATCTAGATAAAGATCAAATGAAAATTTTGGATTTTCTAGATAAGATTGGAAAAATAAATGTTAATGACGTGGTGGATATTTTAGATTGTCCCAAGAGAACTGCCCAGTTTCATCTGCAAAAACTCAAAAAAACTGGCATAATCAAGCAAATTGGAAATGGCCCAGCTTCTGCTTACATACTCAAGAAATAAATATATAGCAGTGTCATCGCTCGCCCCAATCTCACCTCAATCCGATCCCAATTTTCCAAGATATTTGTCCGAAGGTTATCTAGTTTCTCGTGCAAATAGTCAAAAAGCGCCAAATCCCGGCGTTTTTTGTTTTTTTGTCCTAAAGTAGGTCAAAAATTGACCATAAATCGTATTACTAGTATATAGGCTAAATATTTACGAAAGGAGGTGAAAAATATGGACAGCAATGTGAAAATCGCAAGTGGCATAAATCTGGTGGCAGGTCTTTGGCTGATGGCTTCGGCTTTTGTGATGGCTGTGGGATTCTATAGCAATCCATTTGTAGTTGGTCTTTTGGTAGCAGTTTTTGCCCTAATTGAGCTTGCGGATCCAGGAAGCTCTAGGTGGGCTGGCTGGGTTTCTGGCCTTTTGGGTTTCTGGCTGCTGATTAGTCCGTTGTTTTTGACAATGGCAACTATGGGTGCGATCTGGAACAGTGTCATTCTAGGTCTTGTTATTGTTGGTTTTTCTCTTTGGGGTATGATGTCCTCACCTTCGATGGGTCGTGGACACCCAAGCATGAGTTAAACACTAAGAGTAAAAGACTAACATGATAAGTCAAAACACTAAAATGAAATGCCGCTTAAAGCGAAAGAAATAAGGTTGAAATAGGACCTTATTTCTTTATTTGCAAGAAAAATTGTATTACCAAAGGGCAATTACATCTTTAAGCTCAAATCCGAAGCACTTTTTATGGCCTCTTTCTTGGCGGCAATTGCCATTTTGCTCATAGTTTTCCAGTGTTTCTTGAGATCAGTTGCTAGGGCTTCGATTTCTG
>Ga0172379_10010907_pt1 | contig 10916 bp, 10 predicted proteins | sample GrowelOW334metaG_FD_119756 | JGI IMG/M metagenome (GOLD analysis project Ga0172379, IMG submission 119756) | Groundwater microbial communities from an aquifer near a municipal landfill in Southern Ontario, Canada - Groundwater well OW334 metaG | ecosystem: Environmental > Aquatic > Deep... | reverse complement strand
TTCACCTTCCTTCAGATTCCATCTCGCGATAGACACCCTTGGTGTTCGGCTTCTGGTTCCCCTTACCGGGCCCAGACGGGACTTTCACCCGCTAGCAGGTGCGCCCTGCCGGGCGCACAAAAATAAGGCTGTCCACCCAATCGGTGGACAGCCCCGAACAATTATTTTTTACATCTTTTTAACGGTTATTCTTAACTGCCCGCTTTCTCTTGGCTGAATCCTATCATCGCGTTGGGTAAAACGCCATACAACTATAGTTGTAAAACGGCCCTGACAGGACAGCCATGCAGGCGACGGATGTCCTAGGGAATTGTTTTAGGTCTTTTTCCGGTATTGGGTATATTCATGGCATGGATAGCATGCAGTTCGAACGCAACAATCTGGACAAGGCGGCTTCCCCGTACCTTCTTCAACACGCTGATAACCCGGTGTGGTGGCAGGAATGGAGCCCGGAAACCCTTGCCTGGGCCGAGGAAAGCGGCAAGCCCGTTTTGCTCAGCGTGGGCTACGCAACCTGCCATTGGTGCCATGTCATGGCAGCGGAGGTCTTTTCCAACCCTGAAGCAGCGGCGGCCCTGAACGCAGCTTTTATCGCCATCAAGATAGACCGGCAGGAGCGCCCCGACATAGACCATTGGGCGATGGATTTCATGACCCGCAACTACGGGCAGGGCGGTTGGCCGCTTAACGTCTTCATGACCCCCGCCGGGGCTCCCTTCGCGGCTGCTACGTATATTCCTATCCGCCCGGCCCACGGACTGCCCGGCTTTGTCGCGTATCTGGACCGGGTGCTGGAATTTTATGGCCAGCACGGAGACACGATACCCGCCCATGAACTTGGGTGGTCCGGGAAACCGGAGCCTGTGCCGACACTGATGCCGGACTGGAACGGGCGGGCAGTCTTGGATGACCCGGTTATCGGGCTGCACCTGGATACGTACGGCGCGGCTCTGGACATCACCTGGGGAGGCTTTGGGGAAGGCCAGAAGTTCCCGCCCCACTCTTCCCTGTTGTTCCTTCTGCAACTTGCCCTGGGCGCGGATCCAGCAGGGCGCGACCGGATACGGAACCTTATCGGAAACACCTTGGACCAGATGCGTACCGGCGGCCTGCACGACCACCTGCAGGGCGGCTTCTTCCGTTACTGCACCGATTCCGCCTGGACCATCCCCCACTTCGAGAAAATGCTCTACGATCAGGCGCAGTTGCTCTGGATATACACGCTGGCAGCACGGGTCTGGGACCGTCCGGACTATGCCGAAACGGCCAGGGGCGTGCTGCGCTGCCTGCGGGAAAGTTTCCTGGAAGACGGCCTGTTCATTTCCGGCCTGGATGCCGATACGGACCACCACGAAGGCGCCACCTACCTGTGGAGCCTTGCCCAGATCAAGGAGCTTGTCGGCCCAGAAGGCCTGGAACGCCTACATGGGGAATTCCATATTTCCGAGGGCGGAAACTTCGAAGGGCTCAACCATCTCATACTGAAGAAGCACCGTCACGACAAAAGTAACGGCGACCGGGAACTCCTGCTGGCAGCCAGAAAGCGTAGGACGCAACCAACGAAGGACAGCCTGATCGTAACCGGGTGGAACGCCCTGGCGGGCATCGCGCTGGTGCAGGCTTGGAGGTTGCTCGGTGACCGGCAAGCCTTGGAAGACGCGAAGCTCCTTTTCGACCGGATTCTGGCGCGGCACTACATGGATGGCCAACTGGCGCGTTCCAGCCTTGGAGGGGACTTCAACAATACGCATTACCTGGAGGACGCGGCGGCCATGCTACTTTTCGCTGGATTCCTGCATGAGGAAGATCGCGGCAGGGGTGCCATCCTTGAGGAGTTGAGAACCCTTGTTTCATCCTTCAGGATAGACAAGGGCTGGCTTGCAGCCCGCAATGCCGACTTCTTCGAGATCCCCGCCACCGGCTTCGATTCGCCCCTACCCTCCAGCGCGTCGCTTGCCGAGGCAGCCTTGGTGCGCGCCGACTTGGTGCTTTCAGGTACGTACCGTCCCTGTGCGCCAGGATCGGCCCTTCGCAATGATTTCCAGTCCTGGGCCTGGCTCCACGCGCAGGGCATATTGCCCGTAGCCGGCGCCCCGGAAGTCCTGCCGTGGTCAGCGTTGCCCTTGGGGGCGGTCCAGCATCAGGCAGATGTGGCAAGCATCTGCCGCTTGGGCAGCTGCCAGGCTTTGGATCGGTGACCAAACGAGTTGATAAGCCAAGCTCAGTACAGGTGGTTCATCCTTGTCCGCTTGGTTTCGAGGTAACCCTCGTCGTAGGGGTTTGAAGGAATGACGACGGGGATCCTGTCATCGACGGTGATGCCCTCCGCGGTAAGCTTGGAGATCTTGTCGGGGTTGTTCGTCATAAGCGACACTGATTCGATGCCCAGCAGGGAGATGATGCGGGCGGCGACCTGGTAATCGCGGCCTTCGCCGGGGAAGCCCAAGTATTGGTTGGCCTCCACCGTATCCAGTCCCAAGTCTTGCAGTTGGTAGGCCTTTATCTTATTCAGCAGGCCGATGCCGCGCCCTTCCTGCTTCATGTAGACCACCGCACCAAATTCCTGCTTGCCGATATAGGCGAGGGCGGCTTCCAGCTGGTCGCGGCAATCGCAACGCAGACTGCCCAGGACATCACCCGTATGGCATTGCGAGTGCACCCGGAGGGGAACGCCGCGCCTGCCGCGAACCTCGCCCTTCACCACCGCCGTATGCTCCTTGTCGTTTTTTGCGTCGTAGAAGCCGTACAGGGTAAAATGGCCAAAGCGGGTAGGCAGGTCCGCGTGGGCAACCAGTTCAACGCAAGGGCCGCAATCGGTGCAGTACGAGTCCTTGCCCGCGCAATAGTGTTCTTCAAGCACGAAATCGGGCCTGGCACTCAGTTTGAGTTCCAGGTCCTCCCGGGATATTTCCTTACTACAATTGTCAACAATCATCGTTTCCATGTGGAAGAAGATACTTCTTCCACATGGAAACGGCAATAAAAGCGCTATTACCTGAACTGGTGGGTATAGGAGAGGGCCACCCGGTTGAAGTACCAGTACGAGTCCTCGTACACCCGGGTACGAAAATCCCTGTTCAGGGTTGTGGCATCGGTCCAGTCGGGTTTTAGCTTGAACTGGGCCAATACGGCGAGGGAGTCGTCCTTGCCGAGTGTAAAGTTCATGACCGAACCTATCTGCCAGATGCGGAAATCCGAACCCCAGCTGTCACCGGAATCGGCGGAAAGGGGTCCGTAATCGCGCACGTCCCCGAGCCATTCCTCGCTTTCCACCATGATCCCTGCCAGGTTGAGGGCCAGCGGCATCTGGTAGGCCAGCACGTAGGTGCCGTAGAATTTGGCGCCGTTGAAATTTTCCCCCGAATCGGCTTCCCACAACCACGCGTCGTGGGCACCAGCTCCGGTGTTGGCCTCGTATTCGGCCTTTGCGGTGGCCAATAGAACGACGTGGTTCCATTCGCCGGGCGCTATGGCCGCCAGGTCGAACTGGAAGGTTCCCGCTCCCCAGACGCGCCAGACAGCACCGCCAAAGGGTGTCAGGTCGATGTCGGATTCCGCGTTTCCGGCAGGGTTGATCCCCAAGCCGCGGAAGGTACCCGCCGTCCAGCCGGTCCCGATGCCCGCACCGGCGTCGAAAACCAGGAAGGCGATGGGTGTAAGTGAAAGCTGGCCTACACCGTTCACCGAAACTGGCGATACTTCGAGGGAAAACTTGCCCCGGATGTTGTTGCCCTTGGTCATTCCGCCTTCCCCTACCATGAAGGGAACACGGTCTACGATGGAAAAGGCGGCCTTGGCTTCCGCTCCGCCCCAGGTGGAACCCAGGGAGCGTGTAGCGTCGGGGGCATCCTGCCCTTCCAGAAGCTTATACTTGGGCGGCGCGAAATCGGAGCTTTCGAAACCGCCCCAGTTGGGTGGATAATAGGCGAAAAGGACGTTCATGGATTTTTCCAGCGCGAACGCGGGAATCGCCGCCAGTGTGGCAAGGCAGGTGAACAGCGCCAGTCGCGCGATCAGGGATGCTTTCATGCAGGTTCCTCCAGAATCAGATTATCGGACAGTTCAGCGCTTCTCGATCGAGCGCTTTTCCAGCATAAGGAGCGCCATCACCTTGGCGTCTCCGACGATGTTGTCTATTACCGCATACTCATTGGGTTGGTGGGCGCTTTCGTCCAGACGGCTCCACACGACAGAGTCCACGCCCGCGTTTCGCAGGTACGCTCCGACGGTGCCGCCGCCTATGCCGATAGGACTGGGATCTACGCCATAGACTGTCTTGATGGCGGTCGCCAGGCTTTTGACCACCGGGGCGTCCGGTGAGGTGGATTTGGATTCGACGGACTGGACAGCCTCGTGGCTTATGGTTACCTTGCGTTTCTTTTCGACCTCGGCGATGATGCGGTCAATCTCGGCCATGACCTGCTTGATAGGATAACGCGGCAGGATACGCATATCCATATAGAATACGTCGTCTCCGGGGATGGAATTGATATTGGGCACGTTCGCCTCGGACTTGGTGGGTTCGAAGGTGGAACGGTCGGGATCGAAAAGCGGATCGTGGATGGGAAAGGCCAGTTGGAGTTCATCGTGGAGGCGTACCGCCAGTTCGGCGGCAGCCAGGTGGGCATTCGCTCCCAGATCGGGCATGCTGCCGTGGCACTGGACGCCCTTGGTATGGATTTTCAGCCAGATCAGGTTCTTTTCGGCCACTTCCATGATCGAACCGTCCCTGTTGCCCCCGTCCGGAATGAGTACCATGTCGTCGGCACGGAACAGGTTCCGGTTGGCCAGCAACCATTGGATACCCATGGCGGAACCCACTTCCTCATCGGCAACAAAGAGGATCTTGACTGTATGCGGAGGCTTCACCCCGTTTTCAAGCAGTGCCAGCGCCGCTACCGTGGCCGCGACCAAACCCTGCTGGTTATCTTCCACCCCGCGGCCGTACAATTTCCCGTCCTTTTGGACGACGGTCCAGGGGTCGCTTGTCCACATGGAAAGGTCACCAGGCGGCACTACATCCAGGTGGCTCATGATCCAGAGCCGCTTCGAGTCCGATTCCCCAGGGATGGTGGCGACCAGGTTAGGCCGGATGCCGCTAGGCACGCGGGTGTCGGGTGCGTCGTGCCGTTCAAGCTGGTTCACACCGTGCTTTTTAAGCCACGATTCAAGGGCCTCGCACTTCTTGAGTTCCCCTTCACCGTCGGATTCGGGTGCCATGGCAGGAATCGCACAGAGCAGGGTTTCCAGCTCGACAATGAGGGGCACGCTCTTTTCTATGTTGGATAAAATGTTAGCGCTCAAGATGAACTCCTTTGAAAATCGACTCGGCCCGGCCAGCTACCATAAAGTTATGGTTCGGCCTGGCTGGCCGGTACTGTTTTTTCTACAAGCCCGCTTTCAGGCGGTATGCTTCCCAACTGGTGCGCACCAGGGTGTCAACATCGGAATGACGGGCCTGCCAGCCCAGCAAATCATGGGCACGCTTGGAGGAAGCCGTAAGTGAGGCGGGATCGCCCGACCTCCGTGCGACGATTTCGGAGGGAATGGGGCGGCCGCTGATGCGCCTGGCAGATTCAAGCAACTCCAGGACCGAGTAGCCGGCTTCGCTGCCCAGATTCACCACCAGGCTCTTGTCGTTCTTGCTGATCCAGTCGAGGGCGGCTACGTGGCCGGCTGCCAAATCGGACACATGTACGTAATCGCGGACGCCTGTGCCGTCCCGGGTATCGTAGTCGTTGCCGAAAATCTGAACCTTCGGCCGCATGCCGCACGCGGCTTCCATGACTACCGGCAAAAGATTGGCGGGATTCCTCTCAAGACCATGCAGGCGGCCCTTGACGTCGTAGCCCGCGGCGTTGAAGTAACGCAGGGCGGCGTAGCGCAGGCCTTTCAGCTTGTCGTACCAACCCAAAAAACGCTCGATTTCCAGCTTGGTAAAGCCATAATAGTTTTCAGGGTTTGTGGGATGGTCCTCATCTATGGGCACATACTTGGGTTCTCCGTAGGTGGCGGCGGAAGAAGAGAAGATGAAATTCTTGACCCCCGCGTCGCAGGCGGCGTTGATGAGGTTGAGGGTCCCGGAGATATTGTTGACCGAATATTTTTCCGGCTTGAACATGGACTCGCCGGCGCCCTTGAAGGCTGCCAAATGGACAACCGCGTCGAAACCACCCTTGAACACGGTGGACAGAGCTTCCGTATCCAGAATGTCGCCCTGCACGAAACGGGCTGCCGTAAACAGGTTTTCACGCAGGCCGCTGGACAGGTTATCGAATACGGTAACGGATTGTCCGCCGTCCAGGAATTCCCGGGCGACATGGCTTCCAATATATCCGGCACCGCCGACGATCAGTATTCTCATATAGTACTCCTTCACATTTTACCTATTATGCGTATTTATTCGGATTCGTAAACACGTTCGGATAGTCGGACCGGTGCAAGCTACTTCATGGCAATTACATTGGCGCCTTCATCGATTGCGCCTATTCCGCGAACAACTCTTCCAGCGGGACAGAAAGGTCGGGAAATAGGACCGAGGTGACGGCAACCCCGGCAGGTCCGGCACCGCGGATTGCTCCGGCAGAGCCAGCGGCTCTGAAGGGTCGGCTGGAAAGGTCGAATATGTGTTCCTCACCGAAGAAACCTTCATCAGTAAGTGCGAATACCTGCACGGCACGGTCGCCGGGGTACACAATCCAGTATTCGCGCACGCCTTCGCGTTCGTACAGATCAAATTTTTCCTTGATGTCCTTCTTGGAGGTATAGGGCGAGATGATCTCGACTACCAGGTCGGGCGCGCCCAGGCAACCTTCGTCAGTCAGCTTGGTCTTGTCGCAGCTGACCACTAGATCCGGTTGCACCACAGTGATCGAATCGCGCCAATCATCGGTGCCCTTATCGGGCAGTACCACATCGAAGGGCGCAACATAGACTTTGCAGGGTTTCCCTTGAAGTAATTGAAAAAATTCATGCTTAGCACGACACTGATGGCTTGGTGGTGCCGGGAAGGCGTGGCGCACATGTCGTACGCGACGCCGTCGATCAGTTCCCAACGCTCGTCGTCCGGCCAGGACGCATAATCCCGATAGGTGAAGGGCACTTCATTTCTTTTGACAACCACTGCCATGACCATACCTCCAGTATACAGGAAGTACGGGCAAAAAGCGCGCGACGCTTTAACCCGGGTTTCTCACACCTTGTCGCACCTGAATGTGAGAATAGTTAACAGAACAACAGATGCGACAAGGCCCGCGCTATCGCCCTGATATCTGCGTCGCTCCTTGTCTCGGTGCTCACACACAAGAGTATGCTGCGCTCCTCGACTTCGATCGCTCCTTGATCTCAGGGCGATCCCGCTGTGAGGAATCCGGGTTAAGGGGGGGGCGGGAAGGATTTTTCAAAAGTTGACAGTGTTCTGTATTACCGCTAATTTAAAGCGGTTGAACAGGAAGGAATAGTGATAGTCAAATTGAAGGACGTCGCGGCAAGAGCGGGCGTTTCGGAAGCCACCGCCTCGCTCGTCCTTAACGGAAAACCCGGTATCAAGGAATCCACCAGGGCTCGGGTGATGGAAACCGCAAAAGCCCTGGGGTATACGCCAAACGGCATGGCCCAGGGGCTGGCCACCAGCCGCACAAAAACCATTGGTCTTGTGGTTACCGATATCGAAAACCCTTTTTTTGGCAGCCTTACCCGCCACATTGACCAAGCCATCCGGGGCTTCGGCTACGGTCTTATCCTGTCTGTCTCCAATGACAATACGGAGACCGAGGACCAGATCCTCCAGGACTTCCTGCGCAAGCGGGTGGAGGGCATCATCGTGGTGCCGTCCTTCGCCAAACGTCAGGATTTTCGCATCTATGACACCCTGGAAAAGCGGAAGATCCCCTTCATCTTCACCACCACCTACTACCCGGGCTATGAAAACCGTTCGGTGATGACCGATTTCCCCCGGGGAAGCTACCTGCTGGTCAAGTACCTGTTGGACCTGGGGCACCGGTCCATCTGCTTCCTTCTCTCCTCGGATCCAACGGTAGCCCTGAGCGCCCTACGCCTGCAAGGCTACCGCAGGGCCTTTCAGGAGCGGGAATTGGAAGTGGATGAAAGCCTGATCATTCCCTGCGGTCGGCCTGACTACCACAGTGCATTCCAGGAGGCGAACCGGTTCCTTCGGGGTCGTTCCACGGATGCGTTGATCAGCATCAACGACTATATGGCACTGGGGGCGAAACGGGCAGCGGAGGAGCTGGGGTACCGGATTCCGGAGGAGTTGTCGATCGCCGGTTACGACGATGTGGCCTTCGCGTCCCTCTCGGAAATTCCCCTGACCACGGTGCGCCAGGATATCCCCACCATAGGCCGTGAAACGGTGGACCGGCTGTTCAGCCTGATCCAGGGTACACGGACCGACCCGGAACAGACCTGGGTCCAACCCGAATTGATAGTCCGGCAGTCCACTGGTCCCCGCTCAATAGCCACTCAGGCGCGATAGGTTCCGGAGCCGATCGGCATGATCGGAATACATGGTTTTGTACAGGCCAAAACGTTCAGCGTAGATCCGCGCCCGTTCCGCATTGGGCTCAAAGCGTTCGGCCCGGCGGACGTAGAGGGAGGCCGCTTCCGCCGCGTCGCGGTACACATCGGTCCGGATGCCCGCCAGCATGGCGGCGCCCATGGCCCCTGCGTCCCTGACTTCCAGGCGTACCACTGGCAGGTTGAAGATGTCCGCCTTTAGTGCCAGCCAGGCGTCGGAGGCCGAGGCACCACCGGTTACCACCAATTCATCCATCCTGATTCCAAAGCCTTCCAGGCGCCTCAGGCTTTCCAGGAAGTAGTAGGTGATTCCCTCCAAGGTGGCCTTGAACAGTTCACCCCGGGTGGTATCGAATTTGATCCCCTCATACACCCCTGAAGCCCCGGAAATGAAATGAGGCGAACCGGAATTTTCCAGAAGGGGCAAAAACAGGGGCCGGGCCGGACCGGGGGGCATTTCCCTCTCCAATTTCGCATAAGCCCTGCTTATATCCGGCAAATCGGCTGCGAAGGTGCGCAGGAACCACTCCGCCACGGAACCGCTTTGGTTGTAGATGAAGGACACAAAAAGCCCGGAAAGGCAGTGGTGCTCAACATTCAGCCCCAGGGCATAGAGATCAGCGTGGGAGGGATGTCCGGCATAGACTGGCGTGATGCACTCAAAGGTACCCATCCCGTCCACCGCCGTACCGGAAACGACACAGCCTGCTCCCAGGGCATTGAGAATCTGGTCGTGTCCCCCCAGAATGATCACCGCCCCCTGGGGCACCCCGAAGCGGGCTTCACCTTGGGGGCTGACCTTACCGACCACGGAACCTTCCGGAAGCACCATGGGCAGGAGATCAGGATTCAGCCCCGAGGCCTTGACGATCCGCTCCGACCACTGGCCCGCATCCAGATCCAGCATCAAGGCCCGGTTTGCGTGGGAATATCCGCTGGAAGGAAAGGCTCCCAGCCGGAATGAAATGTAATCGGACCAGCAGAGGAATTTCCTCGCCTTCTCCAACGCACGCGCATCATGCTTCGCAAGCCAAAGCAACTTGGGAAGGCTATGATTTTCCGTTGGAATATTGCCGCTGATGCGGAAGAACTCCTCAGGACCAATAGTGTCGACGATCGGGGCAAGTTCCTCCCGACCCCGGGGATCGTGGCCCAGGATCGAGATGGGGCTCACCGGTCCTACCTCGTCCACGAGGACAAAGGATTCGCCCATGGAAGTGACACAGAGGGCGGTGACCGGATCTCCTGCGGCAGACGAAACGGCACGGTGGACGGCTTCCGCCACAGCGGCTTCCACCTCCGCCACCGGGAGTTCAGCCTTACCCGCTCCCCGTTCCACCCGGTAACAGGCAGAACCAGCAGCCAGACGGCGGCCGTCCACCGCGTAGATGACAGCCTTGCACCCTGTGGTGCCCACGTCTATCCCCAGAAGGCTCATGGTTCCGCCTCTAGAAGAAGTCCTTTATTTCCGAGAAGAGGGGGTACTTCACCGGCTCATCCTCCTCTATGGCAGGGAAGCGTGGCAGGGAATCCAGGAAGCGGTTGTCACAGGTATCATCGTTCACGGAGCTCACCTCCCCCACGAAGACCTTGCCCTTCCCCGGTTCACCGTAGAACTTGTGGTATACTTCCGGCTCAAAAAACACGCTTTCCCCGGGCTTCAGGATAACCTGTTCCCCTGCCTTGTAGGTGCGCTCCATACCGTCTATGGATACGGTCACATTTTCTTGGGAGAGGGTTTCTTCCTTGGTGGACTTCCACATGTGGAGCACCAGGTTGCCTCCGCCGCGGTTGATGATATCCTCCATCTTGGACCAGTGGAAATGGATGGGAGTGAGTTGGCCCTCACGGACCACCATGATCTTTTCCGCGTACTTCTTGATGTACTTGGGATCCTTCATGTTGCCGTTCCGCACGGTAAGCATGATGAGTCCGCACTTGCTGAAATCCCCGGACCCGAAATCCGTCAGATCCCAGCCCAGGTAGTTGTCGATAAGCTCCCGGCTCCCTTTTTCCTTTCCCTTCCATTCCACAGCGGTCCAACGGACCCAATCGGGGACGGCGAATTTCATCTCATCCAGAAACCGGATGGAATCATCGATTAAACCATTAATCTCGCTTCTGCGCATGGCGATGCTCCTTAAGACACACGGAATTATTTACTGTTCTTGTCCAGTCCCACCGCCAGCAGCAGGACGACACAACGTATTACCCATTGGTAGTATTCGTCCACGGCCAGGATAATCAGACCGTTGGACAGAGCGCCCATGATAAGGACACCGAAAATGACCCCCCGCAGATTTCCCTCGCCGCCGGAGATGCTGACACCCCCAAGAACGACCGCGGTGATCACCTCAAGTTCAAAGCCTGTACCCAGGGTG
>Ga0172379_10010906_pt1 | contig 10918 bp, 9 predicted proteins | sample GrowelOW334metaG_FD_119756 | JGI IMG/M metagenome (GOLD analysis project Ga0172379, IMG submission 119756) | Groundwater microbial communities from an aquifer near a municipal landfill in Southern Ontario, Canada - Groundwater well OW334 metaG | ecosystem: Environmental > Aquatic > Deep... | reverse complement strand
AACCCATACAAGCTCGCAGAGCACGATATTGTCTATGAAACCTGGATTAATGCCGGTGCATTCATTTTCAATCACACGGGAGGCTTTTTCCGCCTGGATTGTATCGTCCTGAACCAGATAGCGTACAAGGACATTTGTGTCAATTCCAAGCATGTTTCCGCCCTGTCCCTATGGCTTTTCCCATATCCTCCAGTGTCACCTTCTTCATTGGCCGAGGCAGCATGCCCTTAAGGGATTTCAATGAGGTGTGTATTGGAACAGTTTCAATGGTCCCATCCTCCCTAATCACGAAATCGAGTTTGTCCCCAGTCTTGATATGGAAGTGTTCCCGTATCTCCCGTGGAACCGTTACCTGTCCTTTACTAGTCATGGTCGCAATCATATTCCTTACTCCCAGTATAATTCCTTACTTCACTGTAAGACTATATGCCCCAAAGTCAAGTATTCTTTGAATTTTGTTCTCAGCGGCATGGTCCGATTCCCATTGCAAAAGCCTTGTAGTATCCGTCCAGCAAAGCTTTTCTTGCCATTGGGTGCGCTCCTCTACAGAAATTTTTTCCGCAGGAAAAAATTAAATCTGTCATATTGACTGAAAATCCGCACCGATCTTTTTGAAGTCGTCTACGAATTCAGGATAGGTGACCGCTGCGGATTCCGCGTTTTTCACTACGGTTTTTCCTTCGGAGTTTAGTCCGGCAATCGCCAGGGCCATTGCGATCCTGTGATCGTGATGGCTTTCGACTTCGGCACCGTGGAGTTTTGAATTCCTGATAATCATGCCGTCGGGAAGTTCTTCGACATCCGCGCCCATTTTGCGAAGTTCGCAGGTCATGCAGGTGATGCGGTCGGTTTCCTTGATGCGTGCCTGTGGAACGTTTAGAAGCCTTGTGGTTCCGGTGGCAAAGCATGCGGCTACAGCCATCGCGGGAAGGGCGTCGGGAGTGGAATTCAGATCAATATCAGTCCCATTGAATTTCCCGGACGACCTTACAATTGTGTTTTCAAAACCCCGTTTGATGTTCATGCCCATTTTTTCAAGATATGAAAAGACTTCCTTGTCGCCCTGGCGGTCGTTGAAATCAAGATTTTTTATCACAACTTCGCCGCCGGTGACTGCGGCGGCGACAAGAGGGAAGGTGGCCGTGGAAAAATCGGCGGGGACTGTCAATTCGAAAGGTTTGTATGTCTGACCGCCTTTGATTTTGAAGCTCATGAGATCGTTTGAATATTCAAATTTGATGTTTTGCCTGTTGAGCCAGTCCAGGGTTATTTCGACGTACGGTTTTTCGTTGAGGTTGAAGACGCTGATTTCGGTGTCTCCTTCGATGAGGGGAACTGCAAGAAGGACGGCGGTGAGGAATTGGGAGGATTTTCCTTCAACGGTCGTTTTGCCGCCTCTGATCGGGCCCTGTATTGAAAGAGGGCATTTCCCGTCATTTGAAACCGTTTTTGCACCTAGCATTTCGAGTGCGGACAAGACTGGAGCCATGTGCCGGGTGCGGAGGGAATCGTCTCCGTCGAATTCTGTTTTGTGGGATGAAATTGAAGAGAGTCCTCCGAATATCCTGAGCGTAGTCCCGGAATTTCCGACATCAATGACGCCTTGTTTCATGGACGGTTTTCCGGCGACACCTTTTATTATCCAGAGATCTTTCCGCTTGTCAATCCCCGCTCCGAAGGCGGAAGCGGCATTGAGGCTGGAAAGGGTGTCGCCCGAAATAAGGGGGCCGTGTATTTTGGAAGTACCGTCGGCCATGGCGGCTATTGCGACAGCGCGGATCGTGTGGGATTTAGAACCCGGCACCGATATTTCGCCTATGATTTTAGATCTGTTGACTTCAAGCTTCAAGTTTCGCCTCCGTTTAACATAGATCGTATGCGGGATTGTAATTTAACCACAAAGACACAGAGACACAAAGGAGATTTCCGATAAATATATGCATTTTATATTCAGCCCGTTCAGTTTATACTCCACACGGGTGAAAATTTAGCTTTTGGTTGCGAAGATTTTGAGGATTGGTTTGCATTCGGAGAGGCTTTCTATACTGGGGTATCGGAAGCCCTCGATGAATGCGAATCCAAACTCGAAAGATCGCAACCGCATAGCGGCGAGTATCTTGCGTCCGTATTTTTCCGATCCGCAATCTGGCTCGCCAAAAGTTAAATTTTCACCCGTGTGGAGTATATAAACGGGAAAATGTGATATAGTACACCGCATGCTAAAAGATATTCATGTTAACAAAACTGCAGGAGGGGTTAAAATGTTTCTCCATGAGATATATGGCAAGGACAGAATAAGGCTTCATCTTAATGATATGGACAAGGAACAGGTGCTTAAAGAACTCGTTGGCCTGCTTGTCAAGACGACGGGAACAGAACGCGGGGACGAAATTTTAAAGGTGATCCTGGAGCGAGAGAAGCTGGTGTCCACCGGAATCAACAACGGGATAGCGATTCCCCACGGGAAAATTGATAATCTGGACGGGGTTGTCGGTGTCATTGGAATGTCAGACAAAGGGATCAACTACGATTCCCTGGATGGTAAGCCATCCCATATAATCTTCTTATTCATAAGCGGCAAATCCAAGCCCGAGGAACATCTGATGATGCTGAACAAAATTTCCATAATTGCGGGAAACCAGAGATTCCGCAGGGAATTTCTAACGGCTGAAAATCCCGAATCCGCCAGCCTCATATTGAAGAAATATGAAGCCAAACACGGCCGCAACCGAAACACTGACAATCGAATTTAGGGGTTCCCTTTCACTTTCATTCGATGACAAATACGCAGGTGGGGGCGAAAAGGTTGGGCATGAGTTTCGCCAGTAAATTCTCGTGAATCACGCCAATGGGGATTTCACTTATGACATTGAGGTTTTTCTCCTTGCACAAATTGCGGAAATCGCGGATCGTACCGAGGTGTATGTTCGGAGTGTTGTACCAGTAATGGGGAAGGTCTTCCGTAACCGGCATTTTCCCCAGGAACATGATTTGAAAACGGGATGAATAATAGCCGATGTTTATGATGCTGACAATCGCCTTCTTCCCCACCCTCATCATCTCCTCAAGGAGCTGGTCGGGACGCTTGACCGCCTGAAGTGTCTGGCTTAAAACTACATAATCGAAGGACTTGTCCGGAAACTCCTTCAAACCGTTGTTCAAGTTGCCCTGGACGACCGGGACTCCGGCGGAAACGCAGTCTAGGATTTTCTCCTGGGAGATTTCGATGCCGGAGCCGTAAACATTTTTTTCCTTGCGGAGCAGGGCGAGAAGACTGCCGTCGCCGCAGCCGAGGTCGAGTATCCTGCAGTTTGGAGGTATGATGCCGGCGATGGCAAGTATGTCCGGACGCGCTGACAGATTTTGTCTTATTTTCTGTGTCATTCGGCCTTTTCCTCCTCGTATCTGCATTTCAGGAAGTCTGATATGATCCTTTCAAGAATATCAACTTCAAGAAGGAACGCGTCATGCCCGTAAATGGATTTGATATCGCAGTATGTGACATCAATGGAATTATTCCTGAGAGCCTTGACAATCTTCAGGGATTCATCCGGGGGGAAGAGCCAGTCGCTGGAGAATGACAGCACAAGGAACGGGGAGCGCACCTTTGAGAACGCCACGGCAAGATTTCCGCCGAATTTTGCGGACAGATCAAAATAATCCATCGCCCTGGAAATGTACAGGTAGCTGTTCGCGTCAAATCTTTCCACAAACTTCTCGCCCTGGTGCTTCAGATAGCTCTCCACCTTGAAGTTATGCCTGAAATCGAAGGAGTAGCTTTCGCTTTCCTGTAGTTCCCGTCCGAATTTTTCATCCATAGACTTGTCGCTGAGATAGGTGATGTGTCCGAGCATTCTCGCAATTGCAAGTCCGCTTTCAGGCACTTTGTCCTCGTAGTTGCCGTTGTTCCAGTTCTGATCTTCCATTATGGCCTGCCTGCCGACCCAGTTGAAGGCGATACTCTGGGGCGAAAGGCAGGAGGTTGTCGCGATTGGGATTACGCTTGCGACCGCTTCCGGATATTCGACCGCCCATTCAAGGGCCTGCATTCCGCCCATTGAACCTCCGCAGAGGGAGAGCCATTTTCCAATGCCCAGATGTTTCATCAGACGGTGCTGGGCGTGTACCATGTCGGAGATGGTGATGACCGGGAAATCCATATTGTAAATCTTGGAGACGTTTTCGGATTCCGGATTGAAGGAGCGGGGGCCGGTTGAACCGCTGCATCCTCCTATCACGTTGCTGGAGACAATAAAATACTTGTCGGTGTCAAACGCCTTGCCGGGGCCGACCATGCTGTCCCACCAGCCGATCTTGGCCTTGTCGCCGTCAAGATATCCTGCGACATGTGCGTTTCCGCTGAGGGCGTGCAGAATGAGGATGGCATTGGATTTCGTATCGTCGAGTTTTCCGTAGGTTTCATATCGGATGTTTACAGGGCCGAGTTTTCTGCCGCAGTCGAGCAGGAGTTTGTCGTCCTCGGTGAGCCCGAAGGTGAAATCCTGCGCTATCACTGCCCCTACGCTTTTTTCTTCCATAGTTTTTTTCAAATCCATGTGATTCTGATTAACCCGTGAATATAAATTTGAATGGGGAAATTACAATTGCATCTCAACTATGACGCTGCGCCCGATGCATCTGTCATCAGGAACGCACTCTGGACGCGCAGGGCAGACATTGCGGTGCCCGTCCATAGGATGAAAGACCGGAACCGACATCTCAAAGGCATATCCGATAATCCATGTTTCCTATTCCAGCGCCTGGGCGAGATCTTCCTTCAGGTCTTCCTTGTTTTCGATACCTACGGAAAGCCGGATCAGGTTCGCGGTGATCCCCTGTCTCCGGCGATCCTCCTCGGAAAGGACTGCGTGGGACATTTTCACCGGATAGCACACAAGGGATTCGACTCCGCCAAGGCTTTCCGCAAGCATGAAAAGATTCAGCTTTTCGCAGAACTTCTTGACATCTTCATATCCACCGTCAAGGAGAATGCTGATGACTGCGCCAAAACCGGTCTGCTGTTTTTTCGCCAGTTCATGGTTTTCATGGCTTTCCAATCCGGGATAGAAGACTTTTTTTATTTTCGGATGTGTCTGCAGCCATTTTGCCAGATAAATAGAATTTGCCTCGTGCTCCTTCATGCGGACCGCCAGAGTCTTTAACCCCCTGAGGGTAAGCCAGCAGTCAAGAACTCCCGGAACTGCGCCGCCCGCATTCTGGTAGAATTTCATTGCCTCATGGGCTTCTTCGTTTGAAGTTACGGTTGCGCCGCCGATTATGTCGCTGTGACCGGCAATGTATTTCGTGGTGCTGTGGACGATAATATCGGCCCCAAGGGAAAGCGGTTTCTGGAAGAAAGGGCTGAGAAAGGTGTTGTCAACAACCAGAAGCGCCTTTGACGATTTGGATACTTCCGCGATTTTCGCAATATCGGAAATCTTCAGCAGCGGATTGGTGGGAGTCTCCATCCAGACCATCTTCGTGTTTTTCCGGAAGGACTTTTTGAATTCGTTGATATTATAGGTGTTGGCATAGGAGACTTCTATCCCCTGTTTCTTATATACTGATTCCAGAAGGCGGAAGGTTCCTCCGTAGAGATCCTGTCCGGCGACGACATGATCTCCCGCTTTCAGCAGCTGGAGGACACCAACGGTCGCCGCAGAACCCGATGCATAGGCGAGCCCGTGTTTTCCGCCTTCAAGTGTGGCGACGGCGGTTTCGAGCGCCGTGCGTGTCGGGTTTCCCGACCGGGAGTATTCATATGGACCGAACTTATCCAGGGACTTCTGATAAAAGGTCGAAGTCTGGTAGATCGGGACTACTACAGCCCCGGTTTCCTTGTCCGGATCCTGTCCGGCCCTTATCGCAAGTGTTTCAAATTTCATCATTTACCCCTTGATTAATTTTCTTTTTGAGTGTCGCTCGACACTCAAAAAGAAAATTTTATATTACTTCTCCTCAAGAACGTTCTGGAAGAGCCAGGTTGAAAGATATCTTTCTCCGGTGTCGCAGATGACAGTGACAATCGTTTTCCCCTTGTTTTCGGGACGTTTCGCCACCTGCAGGGCCGCCCACACGTTTGCTCCCGACGAGATTCCGGAAAGTATGCCCTCTTCTTTTGCGAGACGGCGCGAGATTTCACCGGCGTCATCGTGTTTCACTTTTATGATTTCATCGACTAGATCTTTCCTGTAGACGCCCGGAATGAAACCGGCGCCGATGCCCTGTATCTTGTGGGGACCGGGATTCCCGCCGGAAAGAACCGGGGATTCAAGAGGCTCGACGGCTATTGCCTTAAAGCCGGGAATGCGTGATTTCAGAACCTCCGAAACGCCGGTTACAGTTCCTCCGGTGCCCACCCCGGCTATGAAAATATCGACTTTTCCGTCGGTGTCGCGGTAGATTTCCTCGGCTGTCGTCTTGCGGTGTATTTCCGGATTCGCAGGGTTGTTGAACTGCTGGGGAATAAATGAACCGGGAGTGTTCCTCTGAATTTCCTCCGCCTTGTCAACAGCTCCTTTCATTCCTTTTTCTCCCGGTGTCAGGACAAGTTCCGCACCGAGGATTTTCAGAAGTTTCCGGCGTTCAAGACTCATGGTCTCCGGCATGGTTAAGATCAGCTTATAGCCGCGTGTTGCAGAGACAAACGCAAGGGCGATTCCAGTGTTTCCGCTTGTCGGTTCGACTATTATGCCGCCCGGTTTGAGTTTCCCCTCACGTTCGGCGGCGTCAATCATCGCCACGCCGATACGGTCTTTTACGCTCCAGAGAGGGTTCATGGATTCAAGTTTCACCAGAACTGTCGCCTGTGAACCATTTGTAAGCTTGTTGAGTTTCACCAGAGGAGTGTTACCGACAACCTTTGTAATGTCGCTGTAGATTTTCATTTTATCTCTCCTTTTTTATTGAGCCGTTGGCCCGTTTTTAAATTTCATAATTTGCCGACGGATTCTTCTCCATGTTGTATTTGTCAACAAGATCCTGAAGTGTTATTGCTTCCAGGGTGGCTTGAATTTTTTCATCGAGTATTTTCCACACGTCTCTGGTAATGCAGCCGGGAAAGCGGCCGCATTTTTTAGGGTTGCCAATGCATTCCGACACGGAAACCTCCCCGTCCAGAGTCTCGACAATCTCCTTCATTGTTATAAGTGCCGGAGCCTTTGCCAGCATATATCCGCCCTTGGCCCCCCTTCCGGAAACAATGAGATTCTGAGCCTTGAGCGGAATTACTATAAGACTCAGGTATTTCTCGGAAAGCTCCTCTTTCTTTGCAATATTTCTCAGAAGGGACAAGCCTTTCCCATAATCAAGGGCGAGCTGAAACATGAGACGTGCTCCATAGCGTGCCCGCGTTGATATTTTCATGCGCCCATTCCTTTAAACATTACTATTCCTATTCAAATGGTAATATTTTACCGTGAATGAGATTATTCAAGTACGAAATTCAACCTCCTCCAACCTGAAAATTGAGTTTTGCAATCGTATCCTTTATATCAAGAAAGTTCACAAGCCGGAGGCTTGTGCTACTTCAAGATGGCCCGCGCCAGTTTTCCCGGTGCGGGTGTTTTTACGGTGTTTTTCATTACGGCAGAGGATCGGGGGTTTTCTTGTCAGGATCAAGAATGAACTGATCAAAGCCGACTTTGATCTTGTCACCGGAGTCAACGACATTTGCGGTGATTTCCTCGATTTCCCTCCTTGCCAGTTCAGGAACTTTTGTCTCCGGAGCGCTCGGAACCGCCTCTATCACAGCGACAATCTGGGATTTCTTGGAAGTTGTTGATTCGCTTGAAAGCGCCCAGCCGATTATTGGAAGATCTCCGAGCCACGGCACCTTGTTTATGCTTTTTACAATGGCTTTCTTCTCGACTCCCCCGACAACAAACTGTCCTCCGTCATTGTTGACGGTCACCTGCGTGCTTATCTCGCTTTTTGAAGTTCTCGGAGTTCCATTGCCCTGAAAGCCGATCAGGCTCGTGTTTGTCATGCTGATCGTGAGTGTACTGGATTGTTCATTGACAACAGGCCTGAGATTCAGGACGAATCCGTAGCCGTCCACTGCGGTGTCCTGTCTTGTCCCGCGCCCTATGGAGAAATTCTCCGAACTGTCATATCTGTCATACGTCACCCATGCGTAATTGAAAGCCTCCTGCGGTGCTGCGCCTCCTCCTCCGACACCGGCGGAAGTGGCTGTCAGTCTTTCAAGTTTCACATTAAGAACCTTGACTGTGTAACCCAGAAGATCCCCGTTTGCGGGTTGTGCCGGCAGGACGCCTGCGGCATCTCTGGGATATGGGAGTCTGGCGAACTGAACACCTTGGGCGGCAGCTTCCTGCTCATTTAATTCCAGAGTATAATGATAATGGGTTCCGTCAAAGAACTTTGTGATCTGCAAATCCCCGCGGTACGGAGTTCCCGGAAACACGCCGATGTTATGATTGGCTTCGGTCAAGGTCACAGGAATCCCGTTGTCGTCAACTGCGCTCAGACGGTATCTTCCGTCATTTGCCCCTGTGGCATCGGGCGGTATCGCGGATGAAACCGTAGAATCGTATATCCGCTGATCGCTGAGACGGATATAGCTTATTACGTCAATGTTCGACAGTTTTGTTCCGTCGCGGAAGTTTGGCAGTCTTGTGGTCGCCTCAATTCTCGCATCCTGGTTGTTCATTATATTCACTTCACCGTAAGTCAGGACGGCGGCCTTTCCTTTTGCTTCGAGAAAATCGAAGTATTTGGAATTCCATTTCGGGCTGAAATGTATGAATTGCGTATGTGATTTGTTCACAAACGGGTAGGCCACGGCGTTGTTTGCGAAATCCCACTGCTTTCCGAACCGGCTCGCGACTGAGACGAGATCGGATCCGGGCCCGTTTTTCCATGCCTGGACATCTAATCCGAGATTTCCGTCTTTTTCCACATCGAGTTCGTAGATAGTGTATTTCACCTTCAATTCCTGTATGGCGCCATCATACTGTTTTATCATTTCATTGACGTTCTTGACCTGATACGGCGGAACATAGACGAACAGTGCGTTGAGCGGTGTGTCAACCACTATTTTGTCTTTCCCTCCCTCAAGTTCCTTCTGGTCGGGAAGGTTCAGACCTACATTCCTGAGTCGCTCGGCAAGCCAGGAGGCACTGACATATTTCGGGAAATATGCGTATGCTATTGATCCTGCGGAATTTGTCACGCCAGGTCTGTCAAGTATGGCGACAGTCTCGTCAAAGCCAAGTCCGTTTTCCTGTTTCCCGAATCTGTAGTCTTCCGCGGAAACAATCAGAATTCCGGAGCCGTCGTTGTATTTTATGGCCTCGACCTTGGCTTTGTCTCCGGATATCTGTTCCGACCTGACCGCTGACTGGAAGTATGCAACAAGCTCATACGGATCCGCGTTTTTCAAGACATACGCCTTCGTCAATATGTTTGGGTTGTTGGTCGAGGAGACCAGGTGCAGGCTTTTTGTGTCGTCCTTGACATCAATCCTGAGATGTGTCTGGATCTGGCTTCCGTTTGGAGCGGCTGTCGGAGTCGCTATGCCGCTCACATTATCTCCCGCCTTCAATGCGAAGGGTAAAGCGGCCAGCGAACTGAATAATATTGTCTTGGCTATTTTATTTTTCATTTTGTGTATCATCCTTTCTTTAGATGGTCAATTTTCTTTTGTTGATTCGATAAGTTGTTTTGCAGTGACGGTTTTCCCCGTCCACTCCGAGTAGTTCTCAGTCGGAGTGATGGGTCTTGCGGAAACTGTGACATACACCCTTGTTTTCGCTTTTGAGTTTTCAACCGCGCCGAATATATATTTCAGAACCGGTATGTCTCCCAGGAACGGTATTCCGTTGTACTGGCTCACTTCGTGCTCCCTTGAATAGATTCCAAGAATCTTTTCCATCCCTGTCGCAAGAGTCAGCCACGACCTGAAATTGCTGACATTCTGGACGGGAGTCCCCCTGCTTGTCTCTTCGACTGTGTCAAGGATGTTCAGTTCCCATCCGAACTCAAGGGCTGCGGCTTTGTCGCCGGTTTCGCCTGTGAAATTGATTGTCGGCCTTCTCAGATAAAAGTAGAAGTCTACGGGTACCTGGTTTATGGACACGGCCTGATCCTTGTCCTTCTGGATATTCTGATAGTTCGGCGTAAATCTTATCCTGTATTTCGCCTGCACGAAATTATTTATGCCCGGATCATGGGTATAATCGTTCACGATTGTGAGAGCTCCGGATGTCGAGACCTTCGCCTTTCCTTTCTGGGCGAGAAACCTGACGAAACTCGCGTCAATGTTAGGGGCGACCATGAATCCTCCCCACGAATGCGCGGCCGTTCCCGCAATATTTGTGAGATTCGCAGGATTGGACACGCTGGTGAATGACTTGATATTCGTAAAATCCCAGTTCGCATTGAAAATATTTGCGCCGGGGCCGTTCTTCCAGCTAAGATAGTCAATGCCAAGCTCCTTGACATCATTCTCGTTTAGCTCATAGACATTCAACGTCAGCTCCACCTGCGGCACGGGGCGGTCGAACGCCTGATACCATTTCAAGGCGAGTTCAGCCTTTGCCTTCGTATCCTTCCAGTAGAAAAGATTGCTTGCGCTGTCAAAGAAATAGGAGCCGTCGGCGCTTCCAACTGTCGAGCCTATCGGCAGCATGTCGATTGACGCCCTGTGCTTCGGGCTATAGACGAATTTCGTTATTCCTGTACTCTGCACCACGGAATTCTTTTCGTCCTTCAACCCGTTTGGCCTGTCCAGCTTCTCCACGAGATCGTCAATGTATGGAACAAGGGCAGCCGGCATGTTCACAACAAGGAGTTGCCGCCTGTTCGCCTTGTCGTTCATGCGCTCGATGCTTGACTCCTTGTAGTAGCGCTTGACGGCGCCGAGCACCCACGGGGTTATGTCCGCAGCCAAGGTGTT
>Ga0172379_10010905_pt1 | contig 10920 bp, 9 predicted proteins | sample GrowelOW334metaG_FD_119756 | JGI IMG/M metagenome (GOLD analysis project Ga0172379, IMG submission 119756) | Groundwater microbial communities from an aquifer near a municipal landfill in Southern Ontario, Canada - Groundwater well OW334 metaG | ecosystem: Environmental > Aquatic > Deep... | reverse complement strand
CTCTAACCAACTGAGCTACGCGCCTGAAGCCTGTGTAACCTCAGACCGACTATTATACCAACAGATTTTTGTTAAGCAACTCCTAAACCAACATTTGATCTTGTAGCGCCTTGATCTCGTCCCTGACTCTTGCCGCCTGCTCAAATTCAAGATTTTTCGCATATTGGTACATGGCATCTTCCAGTTGTTTCAGCTTTTTACCCAACTGCTTGGGCGTCATCGCCTTATAGCTCGCCGCGACCTCTGCCACCTGCTTATCCGCCTTACCGGCAGCCGGCAGCCCTGAACCGGGAATCGACACCTGCATAATATCCGTTACCGACTTATAGATCGTTGCCGGTTCTATATGATGCTCGATATTGAACTTGTGCTGTTTTTCACGGCGGCGCTCGGTCTCATCAATCGCCTGCTGCATCGACTTGGTGATTTTATCGCCGTACAAGATCGCCTTGCCGTTAATATTCCTCGCCGCCCGGCCGATGGTCTGCACCAATGACACAACCGACCGCAGGAAACCCTCCTTGTCAGCATCCAGTATTGCAACCAGCGACACTTCCGGTATATCAAGCCCTTCGCGCAGCAGGTTGATGCCGACCAGCACATCGAACTGCCCCAGCCGCAAATCCCTGATGATCTCGACCCGTTCCACGGTATCAATGTCGGAATGCAGATAACGCACCCGCACCCCGTGTTCCATCAGATATTCGGTCAAGTCTTCCGACATCCGCTTGGTCAGCGTGGTCACCAGCACCCGCTCTTTGACTGCAACGCGCTTGTTGATCTCCGACAGCAAATCATCGACCTGGGTGGTTGCAGGACGCACCTCCACCACGGGATCAAGCAAGCCGGTCGGCCTGACCACCTGCTCGGCAAATACGCCGGAATGCTCTTTTTCGTAAGGGCCCGGCGTTGCCGACACATAAATGCGCTGCGGCGCTCTCGCCTCAAATTCTTCAAACGTCAACGGCCGGTTATCCAGCGCGGAAGGCAGCCTGAAGCCGTATTCAACCAGCGTTTCCTTGCGTGATCTGTCGCCCTTGTACATGGCGCCGATCTGCGGCACGGCAACGTGGCTTTCGTCGATAATCACCAAGGCATTGTCGCGCAAGTAATCGAACATGGTAGGCGGAGACTCACCCGCGCTTCTGCCGGACAGATAGCGGGAATAGTTTTCGATGCCGGAGCAATAACCGACCTCCAGGATCATCTCGATGTCAAACAGCGTCCTTTGCTCCAGCCGCTGCGCTTCCACCAGCTTGTTTAACGAACGCAACTGCTCCAGCCGCTCCTTGAGTTCTATCTTGATGGCTTCAACTGCCGCCAATAACTGCTCCCGTGGCGTCACATAATGGCTCTTCGGGTAAATCGTATAACGCGCCAGCCGCTTCAAGACTTCGCCGGTCAGCGGGTCGAACAACGACAGGCGCTCCACTTCGTCATCAAACAACTCTATCCTTAACGCATCGCTGTCCGACTCGGCCGGGAATACGTCAATCACCTCGCCGCGCACCCGGTAGGTGGCGCGGCGCAGCTCAACGTCGTTGCGGGTGTACTGCATTTCCGCAAGGCGACGCAGAATGTCACGCTGATTAATCATGTCGCCCTTGACCAGATGCAGTACCATCTTGAAGTACGACTCAGGCTCGCCCAAACCGTAAATTGCCGAAACCGTTGCGACGACTATCGTATCCTCCCGCTCGATCAGCGCCTTGGTCGCTGACAAACGCATCTGTTCGATATGCTCGTTGATTGCAGCATCCTTGTCGATAAAGGTATCGGATGCCGGAACATAAGCCTCCGGCTGATAATAGTCGTAATAGGACACGAAATATTCGACGCTGTTTTCCGGGAAGAACTCCTTCATCTCGCCATACAACTGCGCCGCAAGCGTCTTGTTGGGCGCCATAATCATCGCCGGACGCTGTACCTGATTAATCACATTGGCTATGGTGAAGGTTTTGCCCGAGCCGGTAACGCCCAGCAGCGTCTGATGCACTTCGCCATCACTCAAGCCTTCGATCAGCTGCCTTATCGCCGTGGGCTGATCACCGGCAGGCTGAAACCGGCTTTGAATTTTAAACTTCTTTTTCACTGATACTTCTCTATAAACATCACGCACTAGACGGTGGTTAGCTGCCTATTATATAGGGTATAATCATTTTTATCTTTGACATTGATTTTTCACGGGGAAACATGAGCATCAAACTTTCTAATAGGGTCCAGGCAGTTAAACCATCACCTACTTTGGCGATCACCGCCAGAGCCGCTCAAATGCGCGCTGCCGGTAAAGACATTATTGGACTCGGCGCAGGCGAGCCGGATTTTGACACTCCAGACCATATTAAAGCGGCGGCTATTAAGGCCATTGATAACGGCTACACCAAATACACCGCCGTTGACGGCATTCCCAGCCTGAAAAAAGCCATTATCGCCAAATTCAAAAACGATAACGGCCTTGATTACCAGGCCAACCAGATTCTGGTGTCCTGCGGCGGCAAGCAAAGCTCGTTCAACCTGACCCAAGCCCTGCTTAACGCTGGCGACGAAGTTATCATTCCCGCGCCATTCTGGGTCTCCTACCCCGACATGGTGCTACTGGCCGATGGCGTGCCGGTTATTATCGAAACCACACAAGAGCAGCATTTCAAGATTACGTCAGCACAACTGCGCGCCGCCATCACCGGCAAAACCCGGTTAATCTTCATCAACAGCCCGTCCAACCCGTCAGGCATTGCCTATTCGCTGGAAGAACTTAAAGCGTTGGGCGACGTGCTTAAAGATTTCCCCAACATCATCATCGCCACCGATGACATGTATGAGCACATCCTTTGGAAAAAAGGCACATTTGTTAACATCCTGAACGCGCATCCAGAATTTTATGACCGCACCGTGGTCATGAACGGCGTATCCAAAGCTTACTCCATGACCGGCTGGCGCATAGGTTATGCCGCAGGCCCTGCGGATTTGATTGAGGCGATGACCACTATCCAGTCGCAAAGCACATCGAACCCGACCTCGATCTCGCAACATGCCGCCGAAGCCGCGCTAACCGGCGACCAAAGCTTTATCGACGACATGTGCGTTGAATTTAAAAAGCGCCACGATTTTGTTGTCGCCGAACTCAACAGCATTGACGGCGTAGAGTGCCTGGACGCCGACGGCACGTTTTACGTGTTCCCTAACGTGGAAAAACTCATAGCCCGACTGGACAACATCAATGACGACCTTGAGTTTTCCGAATACTTGATCGAAGAAGCCGGAGTCGCCTTAGTGCCGGGCTCCGCGTTTGGCTGCCCCGGACATATCAGAATCTCGATAGCCACCAGCATGGCGAACCTGCAAAACGCTTTGGAGCGGATTAAGAAAGCGATTTAAGAATAACAGTACGCAATTCGTACCCTACATGACTTGAGGTGCCAAAATGAAATATACCGTAATTTTTCACCGTACCGCAGAAGGCATCAGCGTTTCGGTTCCAGGACTTCCTGGGTGTTGGTCTGAAGGAAATACTGATGAAGAAGCTTTGGAGAACATCCAGGATGCTATTCAAGAATATCTGGCTGCGGTAGCAGAAATGAACCGTGATAAGGAAACACACGAAATTGAAGTAGCGGCATAATCGTGTCGAAACTTCCAGGGATCAACCATCTTGATGCAGTACGCGCTCTCGAAAAAGCTGGTTTTCGAGTAATCAGGCAGAGCAAACACATTGTCATGAGTAACGGGGAACGGATTCTGACTATCCCGCGCCATAATCCCGTCAAGGCGTTCACCATGAGCGGCATTGTGAAAGATGCAGGCATTTCTATTGAACAGTTTAGGGCATTGCTTTGAGGATACTACTTTGCTATTTGAGTCAGACGTATTGCCCATATGAAGGCTAAGAAAATACCAATATTAAAGACATATTTCGATTGGCTTGAAAAAGCCAAGTATGAGCTTTCAAAGTTTGAACAGTCTTGTAATGCGTATGATATGGCAAATTGCTTTCTTACACTGAATGCAATACCTGAGTGGATTGAAAAGTCGGATGATTCGCCTGAAGAGTTAAAAGAGTTAGCCAAGGAAAAAATAGCTATAATGAGAGGAGAAAACAATTTTGCTCTCGATGAAAATAAACTAGGTGAACTAGATCATCAGCTACGCTTAATCAGATTGTTTTGTAATCATTCTAAACATAGCAAGCTGAAAGAAAAGTTAAAGCATATTTCAATGAGTTCGTCCTTCCCCTTAGAATTCCCAATTAGATTTACAGATTTATCTGTTGGCTCTGAATTTATCGAAGCTCATGGTATTCTTAAAAATGTCATAGAATTTTGGGATTCCAAGATAGGACATGCTTAACAAGCGCACTCAACGATGACAGCAAGTAGGGTGCAATAGGCAAGCTGTATTGCACTGCATGTTTGGCTTCGAAAATGGCGCAATACGCTATAGCTATTGCGCCCTACGAATTAAGCAAGCATGATCCGCTTAGATTCTTACCAACTCCCCCGTATGTTCCATAGAAGGCCACAGCCCTACTAGCGCCAGCACTGCGCTTTTTTTGTAAAAACTCGATAGAAATCTTATCCGGCGAGCGTATAAACGCCGGATGACTGAAGTTGCGCTACGACTGGGATTTAGTGTTTCTTGGCAATAGCCTTGGGGGAAATGCCAAAATGTTTTATGAATGCCGCGCTGAAATTGCTTGCATGGCTGTAGCCGACCAGGTCTGCGGCAACACTCACCTGACACCGTTTCGATTCCAGCAACTGATAGGCGTTATTCATCCTGATTTCCAGCAACAAGCCATAAGGCGTGTTATTAAAAAAATGGTGGAATAAATGTTTTAATTTGAATTGATTGGTTCCCACCCTTTTTGACAGTTCTTCCACTGACGGAGGGTTTCGAAATTCATGGAATAGAATGTCTTGTGCCAACTTCGCTATGGCCCTGTCCTTTGGGCTAAATCTCGCCGAATCCCGATGGCTGTCTTCGCAAAGATGACTTAATTCGGCAGCCAATATGGACATGGCTTGCCCATGCATAAATACCCGTTTTACTTCCCTGGACACATTACAGGTTAGCAATTGTTGTGCGGCCATTATTCCCTGGGAAGAGATAGGTTGATGGCTTAATAATTGAGCGCCGTTTTTATTGAACAACTGAGTGGATTTGTTTTCGCCAAAATACCTGTCCAACCATTTTTTACTCATGGAGAGACGCAGCTGCGTCATGGGTTTATTGGCCTGGTATTGCCGCTCGCCAATGCTCGAAGTGATTGTTGTTATAGCGGCGTATCCTTCGTTAAAAGTAACCTCGCCATGATTGCCCGCAAAGCGGGATTGCCCTTTTAAGCCTAGCGTAACCACCAGCCGCGGCTCCTGATATTCCATTTGGCTCAAAACAGCCAGGTCTTTAAACGGCGTGTAGCGGGTTTCTATGTAGCTCAAATCTTGATCAAGCTGGAATATATTGGAGTAACCAACTCCCAGGTTTTCCGGCAAGGACTGATGCAGGCAATCCTGTTGCTGGTGGAATTGCAACTCGTCACTGCTTATGCTCCACCGTCTCGCTGTTGTTTGTCGTATTTCCCTCATTACCGGCCTCTTTCTTTTGCTATGGATCTATCCGGTTTTTAAGCACGAATCACGCCTTGATTTGTTATCGCATTATTTTTATGGCGTTAATGATTATTTTCGGCATCAATAAAAGATGCTTCTTTAGCAAATACACGGCATATCACGCACTAAATTCGAAAAAATAAGGCATATCACGCAACCCTACTTTTGGCATACAAAATACTCTGTTTGCCATATGAATGTGCAAGGAAACCGCTGCTGTGATTGGGTAGTATCTCCGCACATATTCGAGGCATTGCTTTGAGCATCGAATAAAAAATTCTCAGCCAATACTGAGGTGTGTTTCCTTATTACGTTGGAATTATCATGAAACTCTTATGCTCCAATCGGCCTGTTACGCTTTTACGGCTAAGCAGCTCCCTGTTTATTTCCTTATTACTGTTTAATTCCAGCACTGCCGTGATGGCAAAAGAGCAGCCGAATACTGCTGCCGAAACAACAAAGACGACGGGCAAAAAAGCCAAGTCTAGGCCGGATAAAGCAGCCGCAGCCGAGAAGCCCATCGCACTTAAAACGATGGAGGTGACGGAAAAAAGTGACCAGAAACTTGCAGCAGCCAGCGCGGAAGTTGCGCTTTCGCCGGGCGGAGTCAGCTTGGTTGACATCAATGGGCTGCATGACCGCAACGTTTCCAGCGTAGCGGATTTTTTTCGTTATGTGCCCGGTGTTTGGGCGACCAGCCAAAGCGGCAATGACGAAGTGTTTATTACCAGTCGCGGTTCGAATCTGGATGCCAACAACTTTGCCGGGAGCGGCGTTAAGTTGCTGCAAGACGGCCTGCCGGTCACCGCCGCTGACGGCAACAACCACAACCGCATGATCGATCCACTGGCTTCAAGTTTTGCAACCCTTGCGCGCGGCGGCAATGCGTTCAAGTACGGGGCCAGCACCTTGGGCGGCGCCATCGATTTTACCTCGCCCACCGCCCATGACAGCCCCACCGCGAGACTTTCGCTCAGCGGCGGCAGTTTCGGCCAGTTTCTCGGACGGGGAATAGTCAGCAAGGTTTTCAATGACAGCTTTGACGGCTTATTGACTGTCGAAGGCAAAGAATGGGATGGCTACCGGGATCACAATAAGCAGGATCGCTTTGGCCTTTACAGCAACTTCGGCTGGCAGATCTCCGACTCCATCGTTAACCGTACGTTTGTGAGCTACATTAAAAATAATCAGCAGCTCCCCGGTCAGTTGACTCGGGCGCAATTCGACGCCAACCCCTACCAGGCCAGCACCCAGGCGATTGGCGGTCATTACCAGCTGAATACCGAGACTGAACGTGTCGCCAACAAAACCACCTGGACGATTGATGACAAAAGCTCGCTCGATGTCGGCTTTTCTTTTGAAAACCAGCATCTTTATCATCCGATCGTAGACACGGTGCATTTTTTCCCTGGCGATACGGCGGACAGGTTCAGCCTGCTGGTCGATTCCGTCCAACAGGACTGGGGCACGACCGCCCGCTACAACCGGCGTCTGGACAACCATGAATTATTGCTGGGCGTGAATTACGGCACCAACTCGGATAAAGGCGGCAACTACACGAATGTCGGAGGCAATCGCGGACCTATGACCAATCAAATCACCAAGAAAGCCGATAATGTCGAAATTTTTGCCCAGGACCACTGGCATATTACTGACAAATGGACGCTGACACCCGCGTTGCAAGGCGTGTTTGCGCACCGCGAAGTCAATAACAAAAGATTGCCCATTCCCCAGGACGCCAACTCCAATGTTTATTCTCAAGGCGGTAACCCCAGCAATGACTATTCCGGCATTAATCCCAGTTTAGGCTTGATGTACAACCTGACCCAGAGTTCCAGTCTTTACGGCAATGTCAGCCGTTTATACGCGCCACCGACTAACTACAATATATCGGATAACATCACCGCCGGTTCAAGCACCACCGATCTAAAGGCAATGGAAGGCACGTCTGTCGAAATAGGCACGCGCGGCAATCAAAAAGTCGGCAATACCAACAGTGTGAATTGGGATTTGGCGCTGTATTATTCATGGCTTAACAACGAGATTCTATCCACTACCCCTCCAGGCGGTTCTGCCAAGGCAGCGAATTTTGATAAGACAATTCACGCAGGCGTTGAAGGTTTAATCGGCGGCAGCTTTGCCCTGGATGGCAAGGGTACGCATACTATCAAGCCCATGCTGACCTACACGATCAACCATTTCAATTTTGATAATGACCGCACTTACGCAAACAATGCTTTACCGGCAGCACCCGAATATTTCTTAAAAGGCGAGGCTCTCTATCACCATGCGAGCGGATATTTTATGGGGCCCACTTTTGATGTGGTCGGCAAGCGCTGGGGAGACTACGTGAATACCTATAAGATCAATTCTTACGGCCTGCTGGGCATGCGTACCGGCTGGTCTAATGATCATTACAAGGTATTTCTCGAAGGCCGGAACTTGCTGGACACCAAATACGTTGCCAATACCAACATTATGAATACCGCAACAGCAACTGATGCGATGTTAAATGCCGGCGCACCACTGTCTTTTTATGGCGGCATAGAAATCACTTATTAATTACTCATCTGTAAATATTGGATTGGTGCTGCACCAACCCAACGAGTTACGACGTGAACACTCGACGGTATCAGTGATAGCTCTGATACCGTTTTTTGTAATATCAGTTTATTAGCATAACGCCCCAATGAAAATACTCTTTGGATTAATCAGCCGAATCAGATTGTTGTTTCTATTCTTAACAGCCTTTTCCTCATTCCCGGCTATCGCCCAGGAAACGGAGCCCTCTTCTGTTCTTATCCATGCCGCGCGCGTTTTCGACGGCAATATCATGAGAACAAATACTTCGGTATTAGTTATAGGCGGACAAGTCGCCCAAATCGACGCCCGCGAAGCATTCAAGTCCGGCGCTGAAAAAGTCATTGATCTGGGCGATGCAACCCTGCTGCCCGGCTTTATCGAATTGCACGCCCATCTGGGGTTCCAGCATATCCCCGCCGATACCGTTTTAAAGCACGGCATCACCACGATTCGGGATGTAGGCGGGCCTTTGCACCAGCCATACGGCGGCGACGGCAGCTTGCGCGTGCTCACTTCCGGGCCGATTATCACCGCGCCCGGCGGCTATCCGATTCCTGAATTGGGGGCTGAAAATATCGCCATAGCCGTTGCCACGGAACGGCAAGCTCGGGAAACCGTCCGCTCTCTTGTTAACGGCGGCGCTGTTGTGATTAAGGTCGCGCTGGAACCCGGAGGCGAAGCGGGTGCGCCCTGGACTTCGGGTCACCATCATGCAGAGCATGGAAATCCCCATGCGAAAACATCACATTCAAAAAAGACATGGCCGCTATTGCCGGAAAATATCGTCAAAGCGATTGTCGATGAAGCGCATCAACAGGGCCGTAAAGTGGCAGCGCATATCGGCGAGGCCAAAGGCGCAAAGATAGCGGTTAACGTCGGCATTGATGAATGGGCGCACCTTCCATGCGACATTATTCCCGATGCATTGCTGAAGAAAGCGGTGGAGCAAAAGGTAAAAACCGTCACTACGCTGGATACCTTATCAAAGTGTCCGGGGGTTGCCCACAATGCCGGTATCTTGGCCGCATTGGACGGGGAGCTTTTGTACGGCGCTGAGATTGCGCACCCCGACATTCCCTGGGGCATAGATGCGCAGGAGCTTATCTCTATGATGCACATGGCAAACATGCAGCCGATTGAAGTCTTGCGTAGCGCAACATCGAAAGCAGGTCGGCATTTGAATAGTCCGCTGCTGGGCACCCTGCAACCCGGCGCACCGGCCGATATGATCGCCGTGAAAGGCAACCCCGCTCACGCTCTGAAAACACTGGAATATCCCGATCTTGTCATGTCGGGCGGCAAAATTGTATTGAACAATTTTGAAAACCAGCTGCCAGTTTCACCGTAAACACCCAATCATTTAATGGTTCAAACTTAGCCTGTTTTGCCCTGGGATGACCTTTACCAAGTCCCCGTATTTTCCATGGAAAGCCACGGCTCTGCTGGCGCCAGCGGCGCGCCTTTTTGCAAAAGCTCGATGGAAATCTTGTCCGGCGAGCGTATAAACGCCATATGCCCGTCACGCGGCGGGCGGTTGATGACTACGCCCGCATCCATCAATTTCCGGCAGGTCTCGTAAATGTTATCGAGCTCAAAAGCCAGATGACCGAAGTTGCGCCCGCCGCCGTAATCTTCGGCATCCCAGTTGTAAGTCAGCTCAAGCAACGGCGCGTGCGTTTTTTGGGCTGGCTCGGCATCCTGCGGCGCATGCAGATAGACCAGCGTAAAACGCCCGGCCTCGCTCTCCATCCTGTGGCTTTCAACCAGCCCCAGCTTGTTGCAGTAGAAATCAAGGGATTCGTTAAGGTCACGAACCCGAACCATGGTGTGTAGATAGCGCATAGTGTTACTCCTTACGAATATTTCGCTTTGATTTCGGCATGCCTGTAGCAACCGGTGGTGTGATCGTTGACCATGCCGGTCGCCTGCATATAGGCATAACAAATGGTGCTGCCGACAAACTTGAAACCGCGCTGCTTAAGATCTTTGCTCATCGCATCGGATTCCGGCGTAGTGGCAGGGACGTCTGCGTGGCTTTTGCGCGCATTGTGCAGCGGCCTGCCGTCGACAAATTGCCAGATATAGCCGTCGAAACTGGCAAACTCCTGTTGAACCTTTAAAAAAGCCTGCGCGTTGACGACAGCGGCATTAATCTTCAGCTTGTTTCTTACAATGGCCGGATTAGCCAGCAGCTCGCTGATTTTTTTATCATCATAGCCTGCAACCATTTCGGCATCAAAATTATCCAAGGCCTGTCTGTATCCTTCGCGCTTGTTCAGAATCGTTGACCAGCTCAAACCCGCCTGTGCGCCTTCAAGAATCAGGAACTCGAACAGCAGCCGGTCGTCATGCACCGGCACGCCCCATTCGAGATCGTGGTACCGTTCTTCACTTGGGCTTGCAAGCGCCCATGTGCATTTTTTCATTGGTGTTCCTAATATATTAAAGCCATGCTGGGTTACAACTCGCGAATGATGCGCTTCACTGCGTTCAGCACATCCTACAGTTATTGACAATATCCACCTCAAACCGCATCATCGAGCCAACTTATCTACCGGCTATTCTAACCTATGAGTAATGACACCCTACAAATACGCCGTATCGCTATTGATACCTATCATGAAAACGTCGCTTATCTGAATCGCGAATGCGGTATTTACCGGGCAGAAGGTTTTCAGGCGCTTTCCAAAATCCTGATCAGCGCCAACGGCTCCAAGGTGCTCGCCGTTCT
>Ga0172379_10010904_pt1 | contig 10920 bp, 8 predicted proteins | sample GrowelOW334metaG_FD_119756 | JGI IMG/M metagenome (GOLD analysis project Ga0172379, IMG submission 119756) | Groundwater microbial communities from an aquifer near a municipal landfill in Southern Ontario, Canada - Groundwater well OW334 metaG | ecosystem: Environmental > Aquatic > Deep... | reverse complement strand
CCTTCCATCAGGAACATCCAGGACGCCAAGTTTTTTTGCGACTTTAATGATGATGGGGATGATGTGAAGCGTGAGAAGAAATGAAAAAATGAGAGTGAAACAATTACGTGCCACAACCATGTACATGGGACTACTCCTTTTTCTACCGCATTTGTCGCCCTGAATTTATTTCAGGGTCTACGTCAGAATGGGTCCTGAAACAAGTTCAGGATGACCCCGGGGACAGTTTTTCCACTAAACCGAATGCATAAGTGTTAGATCTTACGATTCAAGTCAGTGACAAAAAAACTATACTCGTGCGATGATAAAAATTCAAATTCCACCGCCAGGATATAGATAGGGAGAGAAAGTGTGGTGTTGTCTTTAATAAATGGGGCAATTTTGACCCAATCTTTTTCAGTCGTAATGAGCGCCGAACTGTTTGTCAGTTGTGCATGTGCAGCGAGAGTTTCAAGATCAGTTGGGGTATAGGGGTAATGGTCGGCAAACTCATGCGTATGCCCAATGGTTAAACCGTTTCCTTCTACGGTTGATATGAAACCGCTGAATGATCCGATACCAGCAAAACAAAGAAAGTTATGGTGAGTAAGTGATGCGAGGTCTACGTTGTTACCGGCGCTATCATAAATTTTTGTAGCGGCGTGTTTGCCGGCTAAAATTTTTGTTGGATCAAAACGAGGGAAGAATTTTTTTTTGATAGCGGGGAGCATTTCTTGATCAATTTTATCAGCATGTGTCAGGATAATGCAATCGGCCCTGGAATAATCTTTTTCTCTGAGGGGGCCTGCTGGTAAGCAATGATTGTTTTCAAATGGTTTGCGCGCATCAACGAGTAAAAATTCGTAATCCTTTTGAATGTGACGATTTTGATACGCATCATCAAGCAGGACCACTGCGGGGATGCCTGTTTTATTCACAAGTGTTTTGTATGAAATAAAGCGATTTTTGCCAACAGCAACCGGAACATTGAGTCGTTGAGCAAGCATGAAGGCTTCGTCTCCTGCTTGCTCAGGCGAAAATAATAATTGTGAGCCCTCATTAATAATCCAGCTTTTATCTGTTGTTGAAAGACTGCCGCCGTAGCCACGGGTGATAATAGCAAGGTTGCGATGAGAAAGTAGATTGGCAAGAAAGTGGACAAACACTGTTTTGCCAGTACCTCCCACAGATAGATTTCCTATCGCGATAACACGGCTTGGGAGTTTTTGAGCTGGCATAAACGTTGAAGTGACTAGCCGCCAAGCCCAAAATCCTATGCGATAGAAGAATTCAATAAAGACGAGTAAAGAGAAGACAAGGCGATCGACTGCGCGCCGTTCGCCTTGTTTCATAGTCCAGAGATATAAGAGATAATACTTCACGCTTGTTGTTTATTTCTCTTTTTCTTCGATATAACAAACTACGGTGTCGCCTTCTGCCCAATCCTTAAAGGATTCGGTAACGAAACCGCATTCATAACCAGCATGAATTTCTTTAACGCTCTTTTTGTCGCGTTGAAGGCTGGTGATTTTTGCTTCACCAATAACGCGGCCGTTACGTACACATTCAACTTTGCTCTTGTTCGTCATGATGCCGTCGCGCATGTAGCAACCGGCGATAATACCAACGCCTTTGATATCGAATACTTTTCTGACGGAAGCTTCGCCAACTTTTTTCCAGATAGTGACGACTTCGCGTTTTGAATTCAAAAGTTCTTGGAGGTATTCAAGCATTTTATAGATGATATCGAATGCTTGAAGGTTAACGCCTTTTTCTTTAGCCATGAGCATGGCATTTTTTTCGGTTCTTACATGGAGCGTTAAAATGATCGCATCAGTGTTTTCAGCTAATTCGACATCGCCTTCAGAGACATCGCCGATAGTTGAAACGACAACACGGATAGGACATTTAATGTCTTTGTTTTGCTTGATGAGTTTATCGATTGAATCCATGATGGCTTCTTTTGAGCCGCGTGTATCTGTTTTTATGATTAGGTTTATATTTTGGTTACTGTGGCTCTTTTTGGCATGCTTATCGTGCTGCTTAGGAAGCTGAGCAACGGAAGAAGCCTCAGATTGAGTAACCGAAGTGACCGTTGATTGTTTTGATTTCACATCAAGGTACTGTTGCATTGGTACAACGGTAAGATAGTCGCCGATAGAAGCAAAATTATCGAATCCAATAACCTGTACGGGTTGGGAAGGTGGGGCTTGGGTTACTTTTTGTCCGAAGCTATTTTTTAAGAGACGAACTTTACCGGTGCTTGTGCCACAAATAAAGAAGTCGCCTTGTTTGAGGGTCCCTTGAGTACAAATGACTGTCGCAACCGGCCCAAACCCTTTTTCCATACGAGATTCAAGAACAAACGCTTTTGCTTGCGCGGTTGGATCAGCTTTAAGATCCATCATTTGAGCTTGCAAGATAATCATCTCGAGAAGCTCATTAACGCCAAGACCTGTTTTTGCTGAGATTGGCACAACGATTGTTTGTCCGCCCCAATCTTCAGGCATGAGTTCATATTTGACGAGTTGTCGCTTAATGGTCTCAATTGCAGCTGTTGACGAGACTTTATCGATTTTATTAATAGCGACGATGATAGGAACGCCTGCCGCTTTTGCATGATTAATGGCCTCAACGGTTTGAGGTTTAATGCCATCATCGGCAGCAACGATGAGGACAGCGATATCGGTGATACGTGACCCGCGCTCGCGAATGAACGAGAAGGCTTCGTGGCCAGGGGTATCTAAAAATACGATTTTACCGTGGGTACTATCGACTTCATACGCGCCTAAGTGCTGCGTGATGCCGCCTTTTTCTCCCCCGGCAACGTTCATTTTGCGGACGTAATCAAGAAGCGTTGTTTTACCATGATCGACGTGGCCCATGACCACGGCGATAGGCCAACGAGTGATACCTTCTGTGTGAGCAATTTTTTTAGTAGAGGTTGTTTCCTGCTGCGCCATGGTGGACTTAATGCCGTAGGAGGTAGCAAGTTGTTGAATAACTTCAACTGAGATTAAGTGGTTGATGTTACACGCCATTCCTTTTTTAAGAAGAGCAAGAATGACATCTCCAACGGGACGGCCCAGAAGTTGTGCTGTTTGGCCGACAGAAAGACTTTTAGTTAATGTAATTTCTGTAACGGGGGCCTTGAAATCTTGTTCTTTATGAAACACCTGACGTTGTCTACGTCTAAAACGACGCTGACGCTTTTTAACAAAGGGTTTTTGAATAAAGCCTTTAGAGATAAGAATTTTGCTTACTTTTTCTTGAACTTGAGGCTCTCTTTCCAGTTCCTGCAGGTCTTCGGCCTTCAAGAACGATTGCTTGATTGAAACTTTTTCTTGCGGTTGATTATTGCTGAGGCCTTCGGGCAGAGAAAGATCCTTGGTTGAATCTATAAATGCGGCGCCTTTTTTTTCTTCAGTAGGAGTGTGTTTGGTTGTTAGCATTGGTTCAGGGTTTCCTTTTTGTTGTGCCTCGGTTGGCTTTATTTCAGATTTCTTTTTGCCGAATATCTCACGGATAACTTTGATCGTATCATCGGAAATTTGAGACATATGACTTGCCAGAACAATATTTTTTTTCTCAAGCGCTGACAAGATTTCTTTACTTGAAATCGCTAGTTCTTTTGCTATTTCATAAACACGCATGATACGTCCACCCGAATCATAGGGTTAATTAAGACTTACTCTCTTCCTCTGAGTCATCGGCATAAAAGGCCATGTCGTTGCTTGACGGTGATGCATCTTGGAGTTGAATATCAAGTTCTACAAGGCGCGATGCCAGCGTTATGTTTTGTCCGAGCTTGCCAATTGCATATGAACGCTGATCTTGTGAAAGCCAAACGGTTGCTGTTTTTTCATCGATAATTTCAACCTTATCAATTTCAGCCGGCTTAAGACTAAAACGAACAAGCGTTTCAAGATCGTCCGTTGCTTCAATAAGATCAATTTTTTCTTGACCAAGTTCTTTGAGAATTGGTTTGATACGCGCGCCGCCAACACCAACGCAGGTTCCAACAGGATCGATGTCTTTGCTTGACGAAGCGACGATGGCTTTTGTTTTGTAGCCAGGGATACGTACGATTTTTTTGATTTCAACAAGCTCTTCAAAGACCTCAGGAATCTCAAGTTCAAGGAGTTTTTGAACAAAGTCAGACGATGCACGATCAAGGATAAGTTGGTAGTCGCCCCGAGCAACTGAAAGCACTTCTTTGAGCAGCGCTTTGATTGGGTGTCCAACCTTGACCACTTCGTTTGGAATGATGTTCTCTTTTGGAAGTAGTGCCATGACTTCGCCGATTTTGACAACGAAACTAGCGCGTTCGCGTTTATGCACCATGCCATTGATGATTGCGCCTTTTCTATCGTTGAAGTCATTAAAGATAGCCATTTGTTCAAGGTCACGAATTTTATTAGCAATGATCTGTTTGGCGACAAGAATCTCGATGCGGCCAACGCCTTCCTCAAATGGAACTTTAATTTTTTGATCCTGCTGAATTTGAGGATTGATCAGACGAGCTTTGCGCAGTGATACTTCGGTGTCATCGTCAGTAACGTTTGCTACCGCTGTTTTTTCTACAGAAACTTCAAGCTGTCCCGTTTTACGGTTAAAGGCAGTGTAAAACTGAACAGTTGGAAACTTCTTTGCATAAGCAGTTTGGATGCCTTCGCAAACGATTTCTATCACTTTTTCTTTATCAAGGCCACGTTCTTCTACAAGGCCTTCGATGACGTCTGACAAATTCACAGTACCCCGCATCCTGAAAACACACAAAAAACCACTATTTAAACTTTACAAAATATTTATTAGTCTAGAGAAAAATCAGGAAAAGTGAAGAAACATGTGAGTTCTGCGCTTGTTTATTAATCAGGGAAGATAGAGGAAAGGGTTTTTATGAAATCTAAGAGTGTAACGAAGAGGTTAAAGCATTTTCTTCTTGTGGTGATGATCGGTTCATTTAGTTCGTGTGGGCAGCGATCTGAGCAGCAAGTTGTTGTACCCCTTGATACTAGTAAACAAGTTCTTAAACAAGGCAATGTAAGCGACGATAAACCAGTTAAAAATGAGGAACCTATGGTAGTTACGTGCGCATCAGGATTGAAGTATGAAGTGTTAAAGCCTGCCCCTCAGGGAGCAAAGCAGCCAGAAAAAGGGCAGCAAGTAACCGTGCATTACACCGGATGGCTTGAACAGGATGGTAAGCCTGGTATGAAGTTTGATAGCAGCGTTGATCGCGGTGAAAAATTCACCTTCGTCATCGGTGTTGGCCAGGTTATTAAGGGCTGGGATGAAGGCGTCCTTGATATGAAGGTTGGCGAGAAACGTCGCTTAACCATTCCTGCTAAGCTTGGGTATGGAGCGCGCGGTGCCGGACGTATAATCCCAGCAGACGCAACGCTTATTTTTGACGTTGAGCTGTTTGATGCCGTTGGTGCGGCCGATGCCGCCTAAAAAGTAAAAACATTCGAAACGAGATTGTTTTTTAGAAAGAGGTAGTAATGAAGATTTCGCATTTGTTTCTAGTGCTAGCGTTAGTAGGTCTTTCTGGATGTGCAATGGAAGACAAACCAGCTGAAAAAGTCGAGCAAAAAGATCCGGCCAACGCTTACGCGCTTCCGTTAAAGGCTGAGGTTGCCGAAGCACTTATCAAAGATGTTTACAAAGATATTTCTGGTTTTGGTCTGAATGCCGTAGAAAGTGCAAAGATTAGCTCCAAGGGAGGAAATGCAACTTATGGAGAAATACTTTTCTCTTCTCTTCAAACATTGCTCTATGAACTTAATCTGACCAAAGATGATACTTTTTATGACTTAGGAAGTGGCGTTGGCAAGGCGTGTATGCAGGTTGCATTGGTGACGCCAGCAAGAGCCGTTGGTGTTGAGTTGTCACCATCAAGAACGGCAAAAGCTCGAGAAGCTTTAAAGCGCGTTGAAAATAGTTACCACATCAAGTCCAAGGTAGAGTTTAAAGAGGAAAATATTACCGATGTTACGATGAAAAAATCTGCAGTTGTCTTCACTTGTTCGGCCTGTTTCCCTGATAAATTACTCAATGACATAGCCGAAAAATGTAAGAAAACGCCGGGCATGGTTCGTGTGCTGTCGCTCAAGGCGTTGCCGGGACTTACACCGGTCAAAGTGTATAAACTTCCTATGACATGGACGTTGCAGACTGACGTTTTCTATTATGTTCTAGCGAATGATTAAGCTACCTTTTTCATGATATGTTGCCGGCGTTGCTGATAAAGCAATGCCGGCTATTTTTACGTCAAAAGTGTGCAGCTCAAAATAACGAGTGCCGCGAATGCAACGACGAGATAATTGAAATAACGATCAATAAAATCTTTAATCTGTGGCCCCCATATTTTTATTGACCCTGCAATCAAGAAGAATCGAGCGCCACGGGCGATGAACGAATAAAAAATAAAGGGAAGTATATCAAGGTTGCAAAAGCCAGCCGAGATCGTGACAGCCTTGTAGGGAACGGGTGTAAACCCTGCGATCAGGACCGCCCAGTTTTGATAGATCTTATATTTAGCAACGATGCCGTAAAATGTTTTTTCTGTAATAATCCATGAAACAAGTTTGATTCCAACGCTTTTCCACATGACTGCGCCAATTATGTATCCAAAAATACCGCCAACAACGGAAGCAAGTGTTGCAACCCAGGCGTAAAACAGCGAGCGTTTGTTGTTGTGAATGCAATAAAGAATCAAAAGCGGGTCAACGGGGATAAAAAAGACCGAGGACTCAATGAAAAAAAGAAATGCCAGCCACACGTTGGCAAAGCGCGATGTTACTTTTGATCCCATCCAGTCATAGATTCTACGAATCCACTTCATAATTTCTCCTAACTGTTTTTAAGTAGTGCATCAAGGTATGTTGGCAGGCTATCGATCGCAATGCGCTCTTGGGTCAGTGTATCGCGGTTGCGCGCTGTTACTTTGTTGTCTTCAAGTGATTCAAAGTCAAAGGTAAAGCAGACGGGCGTACCGATTTCATCTTGGCGGCGGTAGCGCTTACCGATCGAGCCTGATTCATCGAGTTGAACTCTGTAGCCAGTTTTTTTCAAGTTAAAAAAAAGCGTTCTTGTTTGTTCTGATAGTTTGTTGGTCAGAGGTAGGATGGCAGCCGTTACAGGCGCCACCGTTGGATGTAAACGTAGAACTGTTCTGGTTTCACCCTCAATATTGTCCTCGTAGTAAGCATCAAATAAAAGTGTTAAGAAGAGACGGTCAACACCAACCGAGCATTCAACGACATGGGGCATGTACGATCTCTTGGTGGCTTCATCAAAAATTGCCAAATCTTTGCCAGAATGTTTTGAATGTTGTGTCAGATCAAAATCAGCTCTGTTTGCGATACCTTCAAGTTCTTTCCAGCCGAATGGGAAGTTATACTCGACGTCAACGCATGCTTTGGAATAGTGTGCAAGCTCGTCGCTCGCATGAGGACGCAGGCGTAGCTTTTCTGGTGTGATGCCTAGGTTGGCAAAAAACGCTTTACGGCGCTCGCTCCAGATGGCAAAGAAGTCGTCTGCTTGCTCGCCTTTGCAAAAGAATTCAAGTTCCATTTGTTCAAACTCGCGCATGCGAAACAAAAATTGTTTTGGGGTAATTTCGTTGCGGAATGCTTTACCGATTTGGGCGATACCAAAAGGAATCTTTACGCGATTGCTTGACATGACATTTTTAAAGTTAATAAAAATTGATTGTGCTGTTTCTGGGCGTAAGTATGCGTCGCTGGAAGCGTTGCTCATGGCCCCAAGTTGAGTTTTAAACATGAGTTGGAATTGGCGGACGTCGGTCCATTGTTTAATGCCGCATGAAGGGCAACTTTTTTCAAGATCAAGTTCGTCAGCCCTGTATCTTTTTTTACAGTTCAAGCAGTCAACCATCGGATCACTAAAATTTGCCAAATGGCCGGAAGCTTTCCAAACCTGCTCGGCACCAAGGATTGATCCGTCAAGCTGAACAACGTCTTCAGCAAAACTGGTAACGCTTTTAAGCCATGCTTGTTTGATATTATTTTTTAACACGGTTCCCAAGGGGCCGAAGTCATAGACGCCGTTGAGACCATCATAAATTTCAGCAGAAGGGTAGACAAAACCACGTCGCTTGCAGAGCGCGACTATTTTTTCAAGGGTTACGGTAGAAGATGACATAGTTTTTTCCTTAATACTTCCGCTCGTCCTGAGCTTGTCGAAGGATACGAGCGCTCATATGGTTCGACAGGCTCACCATGAGCGGAGAGGTGAGTTAGACTTCCCGAGCCGCGGGACTTATAGTAAAATGTAGCTGCAAACGTGAAATTAGGCAAATTACCGAGCAATGAATTTAAGGCTTTCGACCAGAGGGTCGATAAAAAGATCAGCCTTTGTTTCTTCGTTGACTCCAATTTCAACCGTGATGGCAGGAGGGCAAATGCCGACAAGTGGTTTGGTTGGGATGCCAAACGGGCCTTCGACATCGAATAACTTTTTGTTTTCAAACTGGCAGAGCGATGCTTTGATCGTATTGGCTATAACTTTGGTTTGATATTTATTTCTGAAGTGCGCCTGATAGAGGGGAACAGGAGCAAATTGATTATCGGTATACGATGTCCGGTCAAGAACAGGATTGAAGATGAGGTGGTAGATAAAGAGTTTTGGGCGTGCCGCTTCTTCCTTATAAAAACTGAGATGAATGACAAGATCGGCATCCAGCTTGTTGGCCATGGCAGCTGTTTGATGGAGCCCTTTTTCCTGTCCGGCAGCCCGTGAGGTTTCAACATCAACGTTAGCGGCATCTTTGAGCTTTGCGGCAAGGGATTGTGTGAAGCGCAGCGCCTCGCCCTGTTCGTAACCACTTGCAAGCTTGCGGCCGGTGTGGCTAGCGCTTCCTGCCGGGTCAAGAATGATTAACGGCTTACGCGCCAGGGCTGACCCTTGAAATAAAAAAACAGCGAGAACAAGAGAAAAAAGTTTTACACGATTACTTTTATTCATTTTTTCCACTTTGTTAAGTAACTCCGCAACAAATGACCACTCTTTAATACTACCCAAAAAGTGAAAAAAGGGTAGACCTGAGCTTGGGGCTATGTGGCGTTTGAAAAAAGAGTAAAAGTTGTCAGACTGGTTTGGTCTTGTCTGTGCATACAGCCTAACGAAAGGGTCCTGCGTGAACTATCCACTAGATACTGTTGTTGTAGAAAAACTTTGGGCTAAACAGGCCTCAAATTTGCCTTGGTATACGCCGTGGGAGAAAGTGTGCGACGGAAGCCAGGAGCAGATACGATGGTTTGTTGGCGGCCAGCTTAACGCCTCGTATGCATGTCTTGATGTGCACGTTAAGGCGGGCAAGGGGAAAAAGGTTGCAATCTACTGGCAAGGTGAGCAGGGACAGCGACGCAAACTTACTTACGGGCAGCTTTACGCCATGGTCAACAGGTATGCGGCGCTTTTACAACAGCAAGGCGTCAAAAAAGGCGATGTTGTTGTTCTTTATCTTCCTATGATTCCTGAAGCAGTTGCTATGATGCTTGCCGTTGTTCGTCTGGGCGGGGTGCACGCGGTTGTCTTTTCAGGGTTTAGTGCGGCGGCATTGCGTGAGCGCATTGTTGCCACGGGCGCAAAAATTATTGTGACCGCAGATGTTGGCTACAGGCGGGGTAAGACATTGCACCTTAAACCTATTGTTGATCAAGCAGCTGAAGCTACCGGTATTGAAAAAGTGCTGGTCATCCAGCGAAGCCAAGAAGCCATACAGATTAATCAGGAGCGCGATGTTATCGTGAGTGATTGCGATGATGACGAGGTTTATGTTGAACCTGAAAAAGTTGAATCAAGCCATCCCCTTTTTATTCTCTATACCTCGGGGACCACGGGCGTGCCAAAAGGGATTATGCACGGGACTGGTGGGTATTTGACCTATGTTTATAGCACGATCAAGTGGGCGTTTGGTATTAACGAAGAATCAATATACTGGTGCACCGCCGATATCGGTTGGATTACGGGCCATTCGTACGTTACATACGGTCCGCTGCTCCATGGAGCCAGTATGGTGATGGTTGAAGGGGCGCCGGACTACCCAACACCTGATGTTTGGTGGAAGATTATTCAAGATTATCGCGTGTCCATTTTTTATACCTCACCGACAGCCCTGCGTATGTTTATGAAGCAGGACGAAGCACAGATTGCCCAACATGATTTTTCCTGCCTTAAAATTTTAGGCTCGGTTGGTGAACCAATCAACCCAGAAGTTTGGCGCTGGTACGACCGCGTCATCGGGCGCCAGCAGTGCCCGGTCATTGATACGTGGTGGCAGACGGAAACAGGAGGGTTTATGATCAGTCCCATGGCCAATCAAGAACGCATCACCCTTAAACCTGGGTCGGCAACCTTGCCACTACCCGGAGTTATAGCCGATGTGGTTGATGAACGTGGAGAAAGTGTCCCGGCCAATACAAAAGGTTTTTTAGTCATCAAGCGCCCTTGGCCTGGCATGGCAATTGGGATTTTCGGCGATCAAGAACGATTTAAAGAAATTTATTGGTCAAAATTTCCTGGCGCGTATTATTCCGGCGATTATGCGAGAAAAGATAGCGACGGTTATTTCTGGCTCCTTGGCCGTGCCGATGAAGTCCTCAACATTGCGGGTCACCGTATCGGAACAGCAGAGATTGAAAGTGCAGTGCTCATGCATGGGGCTGTTGCCGAAGTTGCGGCCGTTCCCGTTGCCGACCAGGTAAAAGGTGAACAGGTTGTTCTTTTTGTGACGCTCAAAGATGGTATTGTCCAGAGCCCACATTTAATTCAAGAGATTATGCTGGTTGTGCGTAAAGAAATTGGTGCATTTGTCACGCCGCGCGAGGTGTTTGTTGTGCAGCAGCTCCCCAAGACTCGTTCGGGAAAGATTATGAGGCGCTTGCTCAAGGCTGCGCTGAACGGGAATGGGTT
>Ga0172379_10010903_pt1 | contig 10920 bp, 10 predicted proteins | sample GrowelOW334metaG_FD_119756 | JGI IMG/M metagenome (GOLD analysis project Ga0172379, IMG submission 119756) | Groundwater microbial communities from an aquifer near a municipal landfill in Southern Ontario, Canada - Groundwater well OW334 metaG | ecosystem: Environmental > Aquatic > Deep... | reverse complement strand
CCCTATACTCAGCATCGTGATACATTTGGCGCGGCCCTGGGCGGCCGCATCGAACTTCCATAACAATCCACACCACAACACTGAATACATCGTAAGGAGTTCCCATGCTTAAAGAGGAGCTGATCAAGAAGAGCCCCGTTCGCGTCCTCGAGCAGGGCATCGAAGGTGGCCTCAAGGCAGGCAACATCGGAGTCATAGCGAGCCGCAAGGGCATAGGCAAGACGAGCGTCCTCGTCCAGCTGGCCCTGGACAAGCTGATGCAGGGCAAGAAGGTAATTCACGTTTCCTTCACCACGCACACGAGCTATGTCATTTCCTGGTATGAGAATATTTTTACCGAGGTCGCCAAGCGCAAGAACCTCGAAGACCTGTCCACGGTACATGACGACCTGATGAAGAATCGCGTCATCATGAACTTCAACCAGGAAGGCGTGAGCACCGACCAGATACTCAAGTCCCTGCGCGCCATGATCGTCGACGGCGGGTTCAACGCCGACGCGGTGATAGCAGACGGTTTCGACTTCGCCAGGGCCGACGCGGGCCATTTCGCCAAGGTGCGCGCCTTCGCAGCGGAGATGAAGCTGGAGTTCTGGTACTCCTGCACGATGACCGGCGAAGAGCCGCTCCTGGACAAGAAGAACATTCCCGTCATACTGAGGCCGTTCCTCGAGGAAATCTCGGTGCTGATAGTGCTTGAGCCCAAGGCCGAATACATCCATTTCGTCGTGGTCAAGGATCACGGCCGGATGAACCCCGCCGACCTCAGCATAAAGCTTGACGCCAAGACCCTCCTGATCGCCGAAGCCTAGTTTTCGATCATACCGGGGCGTCTACTTCGTCGCGGCCCTTTCTGGTCCTCTTGACGTGCGAATAGCACGCCTGCGAGGCCCGGAAGGGGCCGCTTCTCGTATACGTCGCTGCGCACCGTTCGCCTTATGGAAGAATATTGTAATGCGCGCTGAAAGCGCGCTGGGCGTCCATCCCCGGTATGATTGAAAACGCTCTATAGGGAAGAGCGGGGCGTCTACTTCGTCGCGGCGCTTTCCGGTCCTTTCGACGTGCGAAGAGCACGCCTTCAAGGCCCGAAAAAGGCTGCTTCTCGTATCCATCTCCGCTATGAGTGAAAACACTTTTGCGGGGAAGAGCGGGGCTTCTGCTTCGTCGCGGCGCTTTCCGGTCCTTTCGACGTGCGAAGAGCACGCCTTCAAGGCCCGAAAAAGGCTGCTTCTCGTATCCATCCCCGCTATGAGTGAAAACACTTTTGCGGGGAAGAGCGGGGCGTCTGCTTCGTCGCGGCCCCCTCCGTTCCTTTCGGCGTGCGAAGAGCACGCCTTCGAGGCCCGGAGGGGGCCGCTTCTCGTATACGTCGCTGCGCACCGTTCGCCTTATGGAAGAATATTGTAATGCGCGCTGAAAGCGCGCTGGGCGTCCATCCCCGCTATGAGTGAAAACACTTTTGCGGGGAAGAGCGGGGCGTCTACTTCGCCGCGGCGATTTCCGGTCCTTTCGACGTGCGAATAGCACGCTTCAAGGTCCGGAAGGGGCCGCTTCTTGCATCCATCCCCGGTATGAGTATCAACGGAAGATTTCAGCCCAGGGTATGGAAGAACACGGTAGCGATGAAGCCGAGCACCGTGAAGAGTCCGACCGTGCCGATATTCCGCTCGTAGGCCTCGGGAAGCATGGTCTGGGCTATCATGGCCAGCATCGAGCCCGCGGCGAGCCCCTCGAAGAGGGAATGCGCGACCGGCGGGAGCGAGGCCGAGATCAGGTTGCCCAGGAGCGCGCCGACGCCTACGGTCAGCACGAGCGACGACCACATCCAGAGTATCCGCCCCGGCTTGGATCCGGCCTCCCTCATCATGGTGGAGCTGGAAAGCGATTCGGGCAGGTTGGCCATGAAGAGCCCGGCTATGAGCGCGGGGCTGGCGTTGAAGCCCGACATGCTGGCCCCGATGACGAGGGATTCCGGTATGCCGTCCAGGAACAGGCCTAGCCAGATGGCGGTGGCGGCCGACGAGTGCGACTCGAGCGCGGCGGTCTTGAACTCGGCCTCCGAGGGGCGGTACGCGTTCTCGTCCATATGGCGCGCGGCCCTCTCTACCCACTCGGCGCCGCTCAAGGCGGCTTCGGGTATCTTGCCCGTGCGGCCGCGCTCGGTCGCCAGCGCGCCGACGGCCGCCTCGAGCTCCGGGCTGGACGCGACGAGAGCCTCGAAGTCAGGCTTCCTGATCTCGTAGGCCGTCGTGTCGACGAGCGGCACGGCGTCGGCGGTCCTCGGGGCCTTCCACAAGAGCGCCATCTCGCCGAAGGTCTGGCCGGGGCCGAGCTCCGCGACCGTCGTCCGGTTGCCGGCCGCGTCGGCGTACTCTATGGCGATGGCGCCCGATTCGACGATGTACATGGAGTCGCCTGCGCCGTTCTGCAGGAATACGGGCGCGCCCGCGGCGAAGCGGCGTAGCGTCATGCGCGGGACGATGGCCTGAACCTGCTCGGCCGGAAGCGAGCGCAGGATGTCCACGGAGCCGAGGCGCTCGAGCAATCGCTCGGCCCGCCGCTTCTTCTCCGTCTTCATGCTGTTGAGCAGGGTGGATCGCGTCCTCGCGGCTCCGCCCTTCCGGTCCGCCGCCCGCGAAAGGGCTATGAAGACGAGGCATCCGGCCAGGAGTCCGGCGGCGAGAGGCGCGAAGCCGGCGTCGGCCCGCTCTACCGCGGGGTTCACGAGCTCGAAGGAGACAGCCGCGATGAGCGATCCGGCGCCGAACGACATGACGGCCGAGATGACGGTCCTGGAAGGCTTGGTCAGGATGCCTATGAGCGCCCCGACGGGCAGCGATACCGAGCTGAGCGCACCGAAGAAGAAGGCGGCGAAGGCCGACGACGACAGGAACCCCATGGTAGCCTCCAGGATGAACGCGATCCGACTGTCCTTAATACTAGTCTATCCGGCGAGCGTAGGCGAGCGGCTCGAAGGGGGTTCGCGGACGGCTATAAACTGATGCGTGTTTCATGGTATGCTCGCATCGTTACCCGTTGTGTTACGCCTGTGTACTCCGCTCGGTGCCGGTCGCGGCGATGAGCCATTACCACCAGTAAGGATCGACGATGAGAATCGACGAATGTATATACTCGCGCGGCTCAGCCGCCGAATCGATATCCGATGAGGAGCTGGCCGCGGCCTTCATCGAGTCGCTGCAGACCATAGGACCGCGTCACCGCGTGCTGGTGATTCCGCCTGACGGCACCAGGAACCATGCCAAGGCCGGCGTGCTGCTCAAGGCCGCGTATGATTATTACGGCGATGCCCTGGCGGCGGTGATGCCTGCCCTGGGTACGCACCGGCCCATGCCGGACGCGGCTCTCTCGGCCATGTTCCCCGGCGTGCCGCTCGGGCTGTTCAGGCCCCACGACTGGCGCCGGGATGTGGTCGAGCTGGGCCGCGTGCCTGAAAGCTTCGTCCGCGAAGTTTCCGAGGGGCTGTGTACCTTCGACTGGCCGGCGCAGGCGAACCGGCTCGTCGTCAACGGCGGTTTCGACCTGGTGCTCTCGTTGGGGCAGGTCGTGCCGCACGAAGTAGTGGGCATGGCGAATTATTCCAAGAACCTGTTCGTCGGGGTCGGCGGCAAGGACGGCATAGACCGGTCGCACTGGATAGGCGCCGCGTACGGCATCGAGCGGACGCTGGGCCGGACCGACACGCCGGTGCGCTCCGTGCTCGACTACGCCCAGGAGCATTTTGCCTCGGCGATACCGATGCTCTATGCGCTGACGGTGGTCGGGCCTGACGGCGTGGCCCCGGGCGGGATGCACAGCCGCGACATTACCCGCGGGCTGTACGTCGGAGCTGGCCGGCGCGCGTTTGAACAGGCGGCCGCCCTTTCTGCCCAGGTGAACATAGAATACCTCGTCAGGCCCGCGCCAAAGGTCGTCGTTTACCTGGATCCGGATTCATTCAAGTCTACCTGGCTTGGAAACAAGGCCATATACCGCACGCGGCTGGCCATAGCCGATGAAGGCGAGTTGCTCGTGCTCGCCCCCGGCGTGGACAGTTTCGGCGAGGACAAGGCCATCGACGAGACTATCCGGGACTACGGGTACTGCGGCGCCGCCATGGCCCGCGAACTCGTCGAATCGGGCGAACTGGCCGGTGACCTCGCCGGCGCCGCCCATCTTGCCCATGGTTCCACAGAAGGCCGCTTCTCGGTGACCTACGCCGCCGGCGGGCTGGCGAAAAACGAAGTTCAGGACGTGGGCTACGGATGGGCGGACTGCCAGGATTCCATGAAGCGGTACAGCCCCGAGAAGCTTTCAGACGGCTGGAACGTCGTGGAAGGCGAAGATGTATTCTTCGTCCGCAACCCCGCGCTGGGCTTGTGGGCTACCCGGGAGCGGTTCGGCGAACCTCGATGATACTGGACGGAGTTGAACATGGAACAGGAACGGTCGACCGCCTGCGCTGAGGCGTACGGCATCGTGGCAAGGGTCAGGGCGGCCATGGCCGAGCGGCTCGTCGGCAAGTCCGAGATCGTCGATGCGATCCTGACCGCGGCGATGTCCGAGGGTCATGTGCTTCTCGAAGGCGTTCCGGGCCTTGCCAAGACGCTTGCCGTGCGGACTTTTGCCGAATCCGCGGGACTTTCATATAAACGCATCCAGTTTACTCCGGACCTGTTGCCCGGCGACGTGACGGGGACGCTGTTCTACGACGCGGGAACCGGCAGCTTCGTGCCGCGCCAGGGGCCCGTGTTCGCCAATATCGTGCTGGCCGACGAGATAAACCGCGCGCCGGCCAAGGTGCAGTCGGCCCTGCTCGAGGCGATGGAAGAGCGTCAGGTGACGATGGGCGACCGTAGCCTGCCCTTGCCGGCGCCTTTTTTTGTATTGGCGACGCAGAACCCCATAGAACACGAGGGAACCTTCCGCCTGCCGGAGGCTCAGCTGGACCGCTTCATGCTCAAGGTCGTGGTCGACTACCCCGACGAGGCCGAGGAGCTGGACGTGGTGCTGCGCTACGCGGATTCCGCGGCGCGCAACCAGGCGGGGCGGCAGAAACCGTCCGGCCCGGCGATATCGCCCGCCGACTTCGATACCCTGAAGAAAGCGGCGCAGGCCGTGCGCTTCGAGCGCGACGCGGCCGCGTATGTCGTAGCCGTCGTCAGGGCGACGAGGCCCAGGCTCGACGCCAAGGATCTGCCGCAGGCGCTTCGGGAACTTTCGCGGTACATCGAATACGGCGCGAGCCCGCGCGGCTCGCTGGCTCTGTACCGGGCTTCAAGGGCCGCGGCGTTGCTCGCCGGCCGGGACTACGTGCTCCCTGACGATGTGAAGCGCTCGGCGCTCGCGGTGCTCAGGCACCGCATCATCCCGTCGTATGAAGCGGAAGCAGACCGCGTGAACGCCGACGCCATCGTCAAGGGCGTGCTCTCGGCCGTACCGGTGCCCTGATGGACGAGGCGTCGCTCCGCGAGCGCATCCGCAGGCTCGTGTTCGCGGCGCCGGCGCTCTCCGAGGCGCTGACGTCGGGCAACTTCAGGTCGGTGTTCAAGGGCCGGGGCATGGACTTCGAGTCGCTCCGCGAATACGACGCCACCGACGATGCGCTGCGCATGGACTGGAACGCCACGGCCCGCTTCGGCCGGCCCTACGTGAAGACCTACCGCGACGACCGCGACCTTACCCTGTACCTCATCATCGACGAATCACCCTCCATGGATTTTGGCGCCGGGCGCTCCAAACGCGAGACCGCGGCGCTTGCCGGGTCGCTCCTGGCGTATGCCTGTTCGCTCAACGGGGTACGCACGGGCGCGCTGTTCTTCGGCGGTGCGGCCGGGATGGATGGCCGCGCTCCGGCGGAGGGGCAGGGGGCCGCGAGGGCATTGATGGAACGTCTCGCCGCGGGGCCGGCGAGCGCCGCGGGGCCGGCCGATAAAAAAAGCGCATCCGGGTCTGATCTGGGGGCCGCGCTCTCGGCAGCGGCTTCCATTCTGAAGCGCCGCAGCCTGGTGCTCGTCGTCAGCGACTTCATGACCACCGGCTTTTCGTTGCCGCTGGCGTTGCTCGCCCGCAGGCATGATGTAGCCGCGATGCGAGTGCATGACGCGCTTGATGCGGCACCCCAGGCCTTGAGCTTTTCGCTCAGGGCCGCCGATGCCGAATCAGGCCGGAGCCGGCTCGTGGTGCCGCGCTCGGCCACGTACCGGGAATCGCGGGCGGGAAGCGCGAAGTCGGCAAGGCTGGAGTGGCTCGTCGCGCTTTCAGCTTCAAGGGTTCCGTACCTGGAAATGGATGCATCCACCGATCCGGTGGATGCCCTGGTGTCATTTTTCGGACGCCGGAGGGGCCGTTGATGCGACGGCTTCGTCTGCTGCTGGCCCTGGTCTTTCTGGCGGGATCAGCGGTTATCGCGTCAGCCCAGGGCGTCGTCACCGGGATGCCGGAATTTTCGCCCCCGGTATTCGTGCCGGGTGAAGCCGTAACCGTCATCGCCATGGTCGATCCCGGTACCCTGCCCTGGACCGTCGCGACGATTCCGACAGGTTTTACCGAAGCCGGAGAATCAGGGCCGCAGGTTTTGTCCGTTGCGCTCGAGAACCGCAAGGGCTCGCCGCTCCTCGTCGTGCGTTTTATCGCATGGCGGGCGGGGCCAGGATACCTGCCGGCTATTACCATAGGCGGGCTTGATATGCCGCGGATACGCTTTGATTGTCAGTCTACCCTGACGGAAGGCAACTTCGAGGCTCCCGAACCGATGCCGCAGCTGGACATGCCGGGGCTGTATACGAAGCTGTATGTGCTCGCCGGACTGCTCCTCGTCGCGGCGCTGGCTGGAATCGCGGCGGTAACGAAGGTGGCGCCGTGGTTCCGGGCCTTCAAGGCACGCAGGGCGTACGCACGGGCGAGGCGGGAGTTCGACGAGCTGCTGGACCGGCTGGACAAGGCATCCGCGGGGCCGGCGGCCTGGGCTGCGCTGTGCGCAGGCCTGCGTACGTTTGCCGGGCTCAGGATGGACGCCGACCTGAGCGCCATGACGGCGTCCGAAGTGCTGCGCTTGCCGGCCGGTACGGTGCCTGGGGATGCGTGCGGAGACCTGGCGGGGATTCTTGCCATGGGCGACGAAGCGCGTTTTGCCGGAAACCGTGATCTGCAACCGGCTTCCGGCATCAGGCTGGCGCGGGCGTTGGCCGACAGGATCGACAGTGCGCCGCTCGCCGCTGGGGCACCCGGAAGGACGGGCCATGATATCGTTTGAATACCCCGCGGTCCTTGCGCTCTGTCTCGTTCCGCCCGCAGTTGCCGTCATGAGCGCGGTGCGGAGCTCCAGGCATACGAGGCGGCTGGCGCTGCCCCTGGACCTCTGGAACGGCACCCGTACCGCGGATGCGCCATCGTTCTGGCGGCTGGCCAGCCTGGTTTCAGGCCTTTTCTACGGCCTGGCCTGGATGGCGCTCGCCCTCGCCGCGGCCGGGCCGGCGGGCGAGTCCGGGGATGTTCCCTCATCGAATATCGGCATAGACCTCGTATTCGCAATCGATGCATCGCCGAGCATGGCTGCCGGCGACCTGGATCCGACACGGCTGGAGGCCGCGAAAGCCTTCGTGCGCGCATACGTGGAATCACCGGAAGGCGCCGCAGGCGCGGCCGTCGGTCTCGTGGCTTTCGGAGCCGAGGCCGCGCTGGCCTGTCCGCCAACGACCGACTACGCTACCGTGCTCGAGCGGCTGGAGACCATAAAGCCCGGTATCCTGGGCGACGGAACCGCGCTCGGTCTCGGGCTTTCGAGCGCGTTCAGGCAACTCGCAGCGTCGGGCGCTCCCGGCGCCGTCGCCGTGCTGCTGAGCGACGGCGAGGACAATGTCGGCCTGGTGCACCCCGCAGACGCCGCTCGGGCCCTGGACGCGTACGGCGCTGGCCTGCTGGTAGTCGGGCTGGGCTCCCGCGGCGACGTCCCCATAGACTACGTCGATCCGGCTACCGGCCAGCGCATGAGCGGGGCGTACCGTTCCGGGTTCGATGACGCCGCGATGTCGTCCATAGCGGCGGCCGGCGGCGGGATCTACCGCACGGTAGACGATACCCGGGCCCTCGCCGCGCTGGCGGCCGAACTCGGGGATCTCGGCTCAGCCTCCGTCGCGGCGCGCTCCGGAACCGGTGCCGCGATGCCCGGCGGCGGCATTGCCGCGAAGCGTCCGGTGGGGCGGCCGCTTTTCCTCGCGGCGATGGCGCTGGCCGCCTTGGGCTGGGCCATCCGGCGGCTGCTGTTCGGAGGCCTTGCATGAACCGGTTCGCCTCACCCCTGGTCTGGGCATCGGCCGCTCTGGTTCCCTATGCCTTTCTGCAGATGCGTTTCCTGCTGCGCTTGCGCGAGGTTCCCGGGGTGCTCGGCTCGTTGGGCGCTCGATCGGCCTGGAAACGCTATGTCGCGCGGCGGGCCATGGCTTCGGTCGCGGGCGGCGTATTCTGGGTAGCCTGCGCGCTGGCCTCGGCAGGAGCGTTGAGGTTGCCCCGGTATGTATCCGAGCCGGTACTCGGAGCGGAAATAGCGTTTGTCGTCGACGCCTCCAACTCGATGCTTACCGACGATGGGGGCGGCCGGAGGCTCGAACTGGCCAGGGATTTCGCGGCCAGGCTTGCCGCCGCCTCCGATGGCGCGAGTCTCTCCGTCATCGCCTTCCGCGGCCGCCCGGCAATACTCTGCCCGCCTACCCGCGACCGGCACGCCTTCGGGGAAGCGTTGCGCTGGGCCGGGCCTACCGTAACGAGTTCGGCTGGTTCCGATGTCGGCGCGGCTCTTGATGAAGCGCTTCGACCGGTTCAGCGGACCGGTACGGCCCGCGTCATCATTGTTTTCAGCGACGGCAACGATACCGGCGGTCAGGCCGGAGCAGCGGCGTCGCGCGTCGCCTCGGCCGGGGCTACGCTGGCCTTCGTCGGTTTCGGCGGTCAGAAACCCGAGCCCGTCGCGGATGCCGATGGCCGGCCGGTGGCCGGAAAGGGCGGGCAGACAGTTCTGACCGCCCTCGATGAATCGGCCCTGCGCGACTGGGCCGCGGCGGGGCGGGGCATATACGTCCGGGCCGACGATCCGGGAGCTTTTGCGCAGGTCGCGGCCCTGTGTTCCGGTGCGGCGAAGTCGACGGGAAAGCGCCGGGACGTCCGTGTCGAGGTGGATGCCGCGCCCGCGCTCGCTTTCGTCGCCATGGCGGCGCTCGGACTGGCGCTCGCGCTGTCCGCTGCGCCGCATTCCCGCGCGGTACGGCCGGCGAAAAAGCTCCCGCGCGGGCGCAGGGGAAAAATCAATGGGTGAACGACGTTCCGGAGCCGGCCGCGGCAACGCATTTTTCGTTCCGGCGCTTGTCGCAGCATGCGCCGTCGTGTTGCTTTCATCCTGCGGCTACGGAAGCGCCTTCATGGTGGCCCGGGCCAATGGCCTGCACCGTTCCGGATACGCCCATGAAGCGGCCGCGCTGTACCTGAAGGCCGGCGCCGGTATCGAACCGGTGGCTTCATATGACCTCGCCAACGTTTTTGCCGCGCTCGGCGAGGCGGCTCCGGCGCAGTCGATGTACGAAGCGGCGATGGCTTCCGGCGATGCGGGAATAACGGCGCGATCCTGGTACAACATCGGCGCCGCATCCTATTCCAGGGGCGAATATCCGGAAGCCGCGGCAGCGTTCAGGAAAGCCCTTGAGGCGCTCGTGCCGGCCAAAGGCGAAGCGGGGCTGGTACGCGAAGCCTCAAGGGCATTCGAACTGGCTCTAAAAGCCCATGACGACAAGCGCGACGCAGGCGTCACGGAACGCAGCAGGTATGGTTCCGGTAACCCCGGCGGTGAACTTCAGCCCTTCGCCCTGTCCAGGACCGACGAAAAGACGCTGTTCGCTCCCGGGAATTACGAGTCCGGTACCGTGGAGGACCACTGATGAACGTGCGCCAGGTTTTTTGCGCCTTCGCGGTGTTTGCTGCCTCGCTCCTCGCGCCGCCTGCATGGGCCCAGGATGAGCGCCGGGTCAGCATCGTGCCGGAGCGGCCTCCGGCGGGCTCGGCCTTCGTCGTGGTGGTAATCCTTCCCGGCGAGGCCGCCGAGGCTGTGGTGCCCCTGGAACCGGCGCTGCGCGGCCCCGCCCGGTATACGGGCGCCGATGTGCGTCCCGGACTGGACGGCGAAGGGCTGGGATCGGCGGTCGTGGAGTACCGTTTCATCGCCGGGGACGCCGGTACCATAGACATCATCGACCTCTCGGCGCGTTCGGCCACGCGGTTGCTGCAGTTCGGATCCTGGTCCATAGACGTTGTATCCGCCAGCCGGGAAACCGCGCGGCGGTACGGAACCTGGCGCGCGCCTGATTCGGTCCTGATACGCGAGCCGTTCATCGCTACCGCGCTCGGTTCGGACGGAAATCCCATAGCCTGTCAGTCCTTCGCCGTGGAAGGCGCCTTGTTTGAACCTGTTCCCGGCGAGCCCGGCACATTCCGCGCCGTGGCGCTGGAGCCAGGAATCCTCCGGCTGCCGCGCCTTGAACCCGGAGACGAGGCCGGACGCTTCGAGTTACGGCCATTTTCTGTAGCCGTGAAGGAGTTGCCGGCCGGCGCCGGAGACGTCGATGCCGTCGGCGGTCCCTGGAGGCTCGAGCTCGTGGTACCGGAATCCGGAACTACGATCGCGGAGGGCGGGGTCGTAGCCTGGGAACTGCGGGCTACCGGTCCTGGCTGGCCGGGCCTCGCGGCTTATCCGGAGCTGAGCGTAGAAGCCCCCAATGGCTCTGAAGTGTCCACCGGTGCTGGCCTGACCGATTCGGGGCGAACAGGAACGGCTGGAGAGAGCTTTGCAAGCGTCCGTGGCGCTTTCAAGGCGCAGGCGCCAGGTATCCATACGGTCAGGGCCTTGCCCTATACCTGGCTTGACCCTTCGACACGTACGGT
>Ga0172379_10010902_pt1 | contig 10921 bp, 15 predicted proteins | sample GrowelOW334metaG_FD_119756 | JGI IMG/M metagenome (GOLD analysis project Ga0172379, IMG submission 119756) | Groundwater microbial communities from an aquifer near a municipal landfill in Southern Ontario, Canada - Groundwater well OW334 metaG | ecosystem: Environmental > Aquatic > Deep... | reverse complement strand
GGCCTGCCCTATGCTCCGGGCCCAGGGGAGGAGCTGTGACGGTCTCCGACGACGAGCTGGTGGAACTCCTCCAGACCCTCGAGACGATGGCCCTCCTGGCTGATGTGGAGTGCGCCTCGAACGCGGTCTTGGATTGGATCAAGGCACATCCCGGAGAGGCCAGGGTCATTCAAGACATAAGCCACAGTAAAGACTTGTTTTCACACATGAAACGTAATACGTCGAATCTGATCCAGTTTGCACTGAATTCCGCCTACATCAGAGCATCTATAACCAATTTCAAGTATTCGAAATCAAAAATGGACCTGGTCATGCTGGAGCTGAGCCGTCCCGTGACTCCAAATCGTCCTCGTCTCAACTCATATGTCTGGACGGTCATGAGGCTGTTTGTCTCCAGCCTGTGTGCCAGTGCCATCCTGATCGATCTACACCATGCGGTTCGCGCCATTCAGACGCAAAAGTGGAAGTTCGTAAATGAGACGTTCGCAGAGAAGGTGAGAGAGATCGTCGTGTGGAACCGCGAGCAGTATATCGCACAGCAGGCTTCGATCCAAGTACTCCAAGGTGACCCTGTCGCGGCGATCCGCACGCTGTCCGTGCTCGAGGCGCGCCTGAAGGACGTCAACCCGTTCGACCTGTTCTCCTACACCGGCCTGCCCTATGCTCCGGGCCCAGGGGAGGAGCTGTGACGGTCTCCGACGACGAGCTGGTGGAACTCCTCCAGACCCTCGAGACGATGATCGTCCTGGGTGACGTAGAACGTGCCTCGATCGGGGTCCAGGACTGGATGAAGGCGCATCCTGGAGAAGCCAGGGTGGTTCACGACATGGGTGAGAGTCGGGAGTTGTTCTCTGAAATGACACGGGATATGTCGAATTGGATGAGGTTTGCGCTCAATTACGCTTACGTCAACGCATCCAGGGGAGATTTTTCACGATCCAGAACACAGGCCTATCCATTGTTGTCTCGCCTGGTCGAATTTACGGTCCAAAGTGGGCACCGGGGTTGGACCATGGCTCTCAGGAGGGAATGCATCAGTAGTTTGTCTTGCGATTCCAGGGTGGTCGATCTGGAATATTCCATCTTCTTGCTCGTGGATCGAAACCGATTTACCCGAGACGGAGATGATGTTCGATGGGAAGACGTCGGCAGGCAATCCGCAGGCGAGATCCAGGCTATCATCGTGTGGACCCGCGAGCAGTATCTCGCGCGACAGGCGCTGGTCCGCGCCCTTCAGGGTGATTTCGAGACGGCGATCTGCTCGTTGTCTCTACTCAAGGAGCGCCTCGAGAAGATGAATCCGGAAGACCTGTACATCTACACCGGCCTGCCCTACGTGCCGGGCCCGGGGGATGAGCTGTGACCGTCTCCACCGACGAGCTGATGGAACTCCTCCAGGTCATCGAGACGATGATCACCCTGGGTGACGTGGAGTGCGCCGTGGTGACCGTTCGAGACTGGATGAAGGCGCACCGAGGTGAAGCCAGAGTCATTTTTGAAATGAAAAAGAACAAAAAGCTTTTAAGTGAAATTGATCCTCAAATATCTTCAATCATGAGAATCGTGCTTCATAGAGGCTATGATTACAGCGAAGATTTCCTGATGTCAAGGACACATGTGAGCAAATTGCTCTATGAGTTCCCGTCATTCTTCAATCACTGTCCCATCATCAGATCGTTACACTCCGAGCACATGTCAAGGTTGTGCGCCAGCATTAGCGTCGGAAACATAGGTTGGCTCATATCAAAACTCGATCACAACGATCTTCCAGGAGAGTGGACGGATGTAGGTAAGGATGTGGCCATCAAGTTCATGAACATCGTTGTCTGGACCAGGGAACAGCATCTGACGAAAATGGCGTTCATCTATGCATGTTACGGCGACTTTCGTATGGCCATACGCACACTTTTTGCGCTCATGGAGCACCTGGAGCACGTCGATCCGGACGAACTCTACTTTTACACCGGCCTCCCCTACGTTCCAGGCCCGGAGGATGAGCTGTGACTGTCTCCCCCGACGAGCTGATGGAACTCCTCCAGGTCATCGAGACGCTGGTCGTCCTGGATGACATGGCGTGCGCCGTGGTGACCGTCAGAGACTGGATAAGGGCGCATCCAGGAGAGGCCAGGGTCATTCATGACATGGGCAGCAGCGAAGACCTGTTCTCGCACATGACGCTTGGCGTGTCGAACCTGGTCAGGTTTGCACTCAACAACACCTATGTCAATATGGCAATCCAGGACTCAAAGATCTCGAGATCCAAGATGCAATTGGTTCTCCTGGATATAAGCCGCCCAGGAACGCCTGGTCGCCCACATCAGAAGTCTTGTGTTTGGAACATTATGAAGCTGTTTATCGCCAGCTTGGCTTCAGACGTTACGCTAAGCGAACTGCAGCAAAACATTCACGCCGTAAAGCACTGCCTCAAGGAAAGAGATTCCAAAAACGACTTTTTCGCAGATGAGGTACAGAAGATCGTCGTATGGAATCGTGAAGAGCGCCTCGCTCAACAGGCGACGATTCGGGCGCTACGGGGAGATTTTGAGACTACGGTTCGCTATCTGTTTGCGCTCTTGCACCACCTCAAGGCCACTGACTCAGACGATCTGTACCTCTACACCGGCCTCCCCTACGTTCCCGGCCCGGAGGATGAGCTGTGACAGTCTCCGACGACGAATTGATGGAACTCCTCCAGGTCATCGAGACGATGGTCCTCCTGGTCGACCTGAGCTGCGCCAAGGCGACCACGCGGGAGTGGATGCAGGCGCACCCGGGTGAAGCCAGGATCATCCATGAACTGGGTAAGAACAGGGAACTTTTCAGCGAGATGGGAGAGCGAGAGTCGCATAACATGACGTATGTATTGCGCTACTCCTATGAAGAACAGTTGATGGATCATTTTGACGAGTCCAGGACTCGTCTTTATACCGTTTTCCACGAATTCGAATTAGACAACCTGATTTCTGACATGGATTATCAAGGTTGGTTGATGCCGCTTCGAGCCGAGTGTGTTTATCATCTTCTTCGAAAATCAGAGGAAAGGGGCATAGGCCACGCAATTTTCATGCTGAGGAGCGGCAAGAAACTTCGCGGTTGGGCGGGCAGGACTGGGCTCAAGCTCGCGACTGAAATCCAGAAGGTCACCATATGGACACGCGAGCAGCACCTCGCACGACAAGCCATGGTCCGCGCGTTGAGAGGAGACTTCGGAGCTGCGATCCAGTCCCTGTCCACGCTCAGGAGCCATCTCGAAGAGAACGCCACGGACGACCTGTACATCTACACCGGCCTGCCCTATGTTCCGGGCCCGGGGGAGGAGCTGTGATCCCATCCGACGAAGAGATCGTGGAGTTGATCGGCCATATCGAGATTCTCTGCGTGCTCGGCGTCGACGTGCGGGAGCAGGTCCAGCCCGTGACCGATTGTATCTGGAGCCACCCCGATCTCGACGTCGATATCTTCCGCGTCCTGGCCGATACTCGGGGCGTCGTATGGTCCATGGAGTGGAACGGCGAGATCTGCAGGGCATTCCTGTACGGCTGGCTCTGGCATCGCCGTCGAAAATTCGAAGTCATGCGCCATGAACTCGTCACTGGTACATCCATGGTCTCGAAGATAGCACAGAAAACGATGGGAGCCCATGACCCTGGCCGTCATCTCCCGGACCTCTTCGACCACATCAGTGAGCTGCTGCTCAGTCGTGTAGGAGATGCAGACCGGTGCATGCAGATCGATAGCCACTTCGACCAGACGGCGGCCCACGCGATCGGAGCGCTCTCCCATCACGATACCCGGCCCGAGCAGCGCCCCGAGCTGCTGTCCATGTGGAGCGAGATCGCAGACTTCTACGAGTCCATCGTCGTCTACAACCGCCCCCAGTACCTGATGCGCCAGGCGCTCATCGAGCTGGCTCGCATGAACCTGTGGGGGTCGGCAGCGGCGCTGACGGAGCTACGACTCGTGTACGGAGCAGACGCGGGGAACTTCTGCGAAGAGATGGGGGAGTTCCACGGGCTACCCTATGCGCCGGGGCCGGGAGACAAAATATGAACATCGATATCGACAACGTCATGAACCTCGTCCATACGCTCGAGACCTTGATCTTGCTCCAGTCTGTCCGAGAAGCACAGGAGGTGATCGCGGCTTGGATCTTGTCCCAGCCTCCCGATCTCGCTTGGGCGGTGATGACGCTCCTCGGCACACCCGAGCCCTCCTGCTTCTCCGTGGACGATGCCGATGTCCTCCAAGCCATGTGCCGATGGGGCGCCGAGACCCTGCGACGCCAAAAGGCCTGGGATATACTGGAAGCTCACTTCAGGGCCGATGACGATGACCGACCCGAGTTCTTCTCCGTCCGAAAATCCTGGTTCTCGTCAAAGCACTGGAGTGATACCTGGCCGGAAGAGACCGCCGGCAGAAATGTCACCGTGTCCTACTCGGTGCAGCTGCAGGACCTTCGGGCCCAACCTCATTGGATTTTCGACAACGACGTGACGACCGAGAGCTTCAGCTACGGTAGTCCCGTGAGCTACCCCCAATACGAGGCGCCCAGCCGCTCGTGGAACGCATGGGCGAAACGTGTGGAAAAGGCGACACGAGGGGCCGCCAGAGCAGCATGGGAAGCTGGCTTCTACTCGTGCTCCTCGTGCGGGAACCATGTGCATGCAGGCCTCTACGTCTGTGAATGTGGTGGGGACGACACATGATCGACGATATTCCAGCCGAACAGTTCCTGGAGCTGCTCGCGACACTCGAGACGTTCATCGCCCTGGGTGAAGAGGACCGGGCTTTCGGGTATGCCTCGGATTGGATGGACGCTCATCGTCTGTCCCAGCCCAGCCGCGCAGGCCTGTGCGCCATGGACTTCATCGAGATGGGCTTTGAGAACGGCTTGGCGTTGAACCTGGTTCTATCCAGGATCTTCGAAAGGGAGCGCGACGAAGCATTTCTGGAGACGTATTATTTCTGTAATAGTGCAATCCGGACGATACGAGAGATGAGTGGTGACATGACCCTGTCTCTCTACAAAAAAGTGTGCTTTCAAGCCATCCGGACGCTGCAGAACATGGCCATGGACTTCCAGCAGCACAAGGGCTGGATGGTCAATTATACTCGCGGCCTCGATGACTTTGATCTGCACTCCATATTGGAATGTGTATTCGCAGAAAAAGAGAATCCGTCATTCATGCATGTCGTAGAACAAATGAGATCCATCGCGCGAGACATCCCGGTGTGGAATGAAGTTCAGCATCGGGCCTTCCGTGTGATCTGGCACGTCCTTCACTTCCGGCTCGGTACTGCGAGGACGGAAGACCTCCTCCTCCGACACGACTTCGAAGAGTTCCGGGACAGCCTGGATACGGTCCCGGGATGCGGAGACTATACCGGAATTCAAATGGAAAAGGATCTTTCATGAGCATCGACGAAGACGTCACCATCGAACTTGTTGGATCGTGGGAGACACTGTTGCTCCTCGGTGACTTTCCCGCCGCCGAGAACGAGGTCCGGATGTGGGTTCAGGGTCAGGACGACGCCCGCATCCTGCTCGACCCCCTCTGGGCCGATATGATGCCCTCGGTCGTACCCGAGCAGGCGCGCTGGCTCTTCCTGTCGGCTTACTGCAAGGAGCGCGATGAAAGCTTCATGGTGACCCACCGTGCGATGTACGACCGACCGTTCCGGGCCTTCGAGAGCATCGTGGCGTTTCACTCTGGACTGCGGTACGTGCACATGATCCGCAACGCCTTTGTGATCTTGGCCACCCTCACCGAGACGTGGTCCCTATGGGAAGCTGAAGGCATCGAACAGAACCTGCAGACCATGTACAAGTCCGTCCAGTCATACTCCACAGACCAGTTCCACCGTGACCTCGTCAAGGGCTTCTCCAGCAGCGTGAAGCCCGAAGAGACGATGTCCAGGATGCAAAGATTCGCCGACGACCTGTGGCGCGAGTTGAAGAAGGTCCCCGTGTGGAACTCCACGCAGGCCAAGGCCATGTCCATCCTTCGGCACCTGTGTCGGTTCGAGTTCGAGAGGGCCACCTGGGTCGTAGAGCAACTCTCCGATCTGTACGAGAAGCCTGGCCACGTGTTCGAAGCGTACGCCTCGGAGTATACTGGCAAGCCCTGGAAGAGGACGCCATGAACGTACCTCGAGAAGACGAACTGCTCGAGATGGTCCGAACCATGGAGACCTGCGTCCTTCTCGGCGAAAAGGACACCGCCACGGAGATCGCTGCCCGTGCGGTGGAGGAGAACGACTGGGACCGGAGGGTGTTGTTGCAGCTCGTGGGGATCATCCATGATCTGATCGAGGAGCCACCGACGGCGGCCATCGTGGGTCACATCTTGGCCAGCCTGTACGATCACATGCGGGACGAGGCGTTCAAGTCGTCCTATCTGCGTATGTCGGACAAGATCAAGGCGGGGATCCTGAAGATGCAATCGAAAGATACCATGATCTCCACGCGCGCCGTACAGATGTTGTGGGCCGTCATGTGCCAACCGTGGTCCACATGGCACGGTTCAGCGGCATCGTATGCCATTCAATACCTTCATGACATCGTCCTGCCCGGCCTGCCCGAGACCAACACCAGGATGGACCGCAACCGATCCAAGCTCCAGGCCTACGCCTTCATGCGCGACATGGTCGTCTGGAACCGAGGCCAAGCGCTCCTGCGTGACCTGTGGTTCGACGGCGTGAGCCACGACCTCTTCGCCTTCCGACAGAAGGTGGCGATCCTGGTCGAGTGGGACGCAGACAAGGAGGCGTGGCACCGCGAGTTCGGATTCTACTCCGGAGAGCCCTGGAAGGGAGATCCTGTGGTCTGATCTCACGCCCTCCAATCGATCCAGACCTCCGTCACCGCCCACCCCGTCTTCCCACGCTCCATCGTCACCACCGCGCTCTCGATGGCGTCTGCTTCTATCAGGTCCTCCACCTTCCCGCGAGCACCGACGACCAACACCTCCTGCGCGTCTGCACATACCTCCGCGTCCGACTGCCCCCGCCCCCACTCCTCGGGCCGGTCCTGCACCGCGGCGTCGATCGACTCCCCGAGCGCCATCAGCGCCGACATCGGATCGATGCCCACCGCCAATACGTCGACCTCCAAGGCATAGGCGATGAACAGCCCCGCTCCATCTCCATGCGCACGAACCCAGGCGCTGACCTCAAAACCTTGTTTCATCCTGTCCTCCGGAATATCGTATCATGACACGTTCGAGAAGCGCCGTCAAGAGCCTTGCTATCTGGTGACTTCAGGTTAGAGCTACGCACCCCACAGGAGGATGTGATGAACAAGACGGATCTGGCCCAGACGATCGCCTCGAAGCTCGACATCTCCAAGACCTCGGCGCACACGCTGGTCGACACGGTCTTCGAGACCATCGCCGACGCCATCGTGCGGGGCGAGCGCGTGCTCATCTCCGACTTCGGTACCTTCACCGTGTCCCACCGGCGCGGCTTCCGGGGCAAGAACCCGAAGACCGGCGAGGGAATGGACATCGCCGCCACCCAGGTCCCCACCTTCAAGACCGGCCGCGGACTCAAGGCGCGGCTGAACCCGTAGCCTACATGTTGTGGTCGAAGAACCACCTCGCGTAGCTCGCGTACTCCTCGGGGGGCGGAGGGTCTCCGCCTCCTACCCAACGATCCAGGTTCTGACCGCGCATCAGTTCTTCGATCATCGCGTCCTCGTCTTCCTGACGGGCCACGAGGATCAGAGCATGGTGCTCGGCATCGAGCTGGAAGAACTCGATGACGGGAAGATCTGAGCCGCGTTCTTCGAGCCAGGAGACCGCGGTGCGCAAGACCTGTTCCCGCATCTCGATGTCTGCGTAGAGATGGCGGTAGACCCCGTAACGCTCGAAGAAGCTGCGCAGCATGATATGCGCGGCTTCCGGGTCGCTCAACAGGATGCAGGTCTCCACTGCGTCGATGAGTTCGACGAGTTCCTCGGCTTCCGGCAGCGGACGGGGAGGAACGGTAGCGGCATCGGGCATGACGGAACCCTCGCGGGTCCCCTAACACGCGGAGAGCATGATCTCTCCGTGCTCCCTCCGTGAACTCCATGTCTCCACACCTGCAGCAGATCGTGAGGCGGGCGTGGAGACCATATCAAAAAACATGGCAGATTTTCAACGAAATAACTAGTTCTGAACATGTCTTATAGCGGCATCTCCAAAAAAGATGGCCAGAGATCGGTCCTGGCCAAAACGCGAGTTAGTCGTGGTTTGGAGGTGCAGATGTCTCATCCTACCCGTCTCATCATGTTCTTGGAGTTGACCCGGGGCTGTGACAACCGGGCTTGTCCGTCCTGGGGTACGGTCTGTGACTACCCCGAGGTCCACTTCATGAAGTCCGAGGTCCTCGACCGGGCCACGACCGAGCTTCACGAGGTCCTCGACGGGGAGCATCCCTTCGAGGTGGTCGACGTGTGGGCCTACGGTTGCGGAGACTCTCTCGACCATCCGGCTCTCGGGGACATGCTCCATCGGATCCACGACCGTCTGGGGGACAAGGGAAAGCTCTCGCTCGCGACGGATTCCCGACGGAGCATTCCGGGTGGGGACTGGTGGAGGGCTCTGGACAAGATCAAGGTCATCCACAAGCAGCCCGACGACTACGACTGGGCGGATGCCGCCCGGCGGTGGTCCGAAGCCCTCCCGGGGTTGCCCATGAGCCACAAGCTCATCGTCTCGAAGATCACCTGCAAGCACTGGGACACCTGGCGGTCCCAGGTGGTCGCGGGTGGTCCCATCACCGAGCTGAAGGCGGTACCCTGGCACGACATCCCGCTCGGTACCGACTCCCCGAGGTTCAAGCCGCGGGTCCAGATCACAGTCGAAGAGGGCGTTCCCTGGCGTGCCGAGCCCTATCCCGGGCGCCCGGTCCGGCGGGTCATGATCGCATGGGACGGCTCCCTGCGGCGCTGCCTGGTCTGCCCGACCCGGCACGAGACCGTGCGCGACCTGGTGCTCGGTGAAGACACCATCTGCAACACCTGCTTCCCACTCACCGGGGGCAACCTGGTGAAGTTCCACGACGACTACGTGTCCGTGACTCCGAGCGCTTCGTGCGTGAGCGACGGGTACATGTTCGTGTCGTCCGAGCCATAGGCGAAGACCCCGCCCCCCCCTCCTGCTCCCGCGATCTTCTTGGAGATTCCATGATCGATCGAAGCCTGGAGAGGTCCTTGGACAAGATCCGTGCCATGCACGCCGTGAACGAAGCCATCCTGCACCTGACGGCCTTCCGGTTCGAGCACGGCCCCAGGCTGGCTTGGATCACACCGGATGTCCGCGTTCAGATCGGATGGGTCTTCGACGGCTGCGGGTGCAACCCCGGCAAGGCCCCCATCGCTGCAGCGTGGAAAGATGACGAGACGCTGCTCGTCCTCTACCCCTACGGCAACATCGAGAGGGGGAGCCCCTGGGACGTCCCCATCTGCTTCTGGGCGCTCTCCAGGACGCGTTTCTGCTACTCTCCGCGCATCTGGCACGCCTGGGCGCCGACGCAGTTCGCGAACCAGGAGTCTCCGTCTCGCTCCGAGTGCATCTGCGTTCGATGCGGGGAGGAGGGCCGGCAGGGATGGCCCGGGTTTCACCGGGCGCTCCCAGAGGGAGCCACTCCGTGCACCGAGGGCGTACCCTCAACAGCACGGGAGTGGACCGAGCCCCTGCGTGCTGCGTCGGCGGCCAAGGCGAAGTGGGTGTAGCCAGGCGGGCGATAAAGAAACACTGCAGACAGAATGAGGATTCTTCGAGATTGAAACACGACGACATGAAGAACTAGGAGAGGGGGAGGGAGAGGGAGAGGGAGAGGGGGCACCCGTATCGGGTTAAGCACAGATGCAGAGGTCCACATGTCCCGAACCCTCCTTCGTTCCGGCGGCGCGTACCAGATCGAGCCCGACGTCCTCCGGGACCGGCGCACCTCGAAGCAGGCGTCCATCGGCGTCCCCTTCCACATCGCCGAGGCCGAGGGGCGTCCGGTCTATCCGCTCGAGGGCCAGGACACCTTCTACGATCATCTCGAGGCGAAGCTCCTGGTCCCGAGCGAGGCCAGTGGTCAGGAGCCGAGGCTGGTGCTCTCCGAGCGCGTCTGGGTTCGAGCGCCACTCTCGGACAAGCCGATGGGCTACGGTGTCATCGGGCTGTTCACGCACACGGCGAAGATGGCGACGATCTCCTGGTCACTCGCGGCAGGTGCGCCCGCCTGGGGCGGGACCTGTCATGCGGCGCGGGAGACTCCGATCTGGCGCAGTCGTCCTGCCGACTACATCTGTGCTTCCTGCTACGCGCTCGAGGGCAACTACCGGTACCCCAACAACATCTTCTTCCGTTCTGTCCGACGGCATTGGACGGTGAACCTGCTCGAGCAGGACATGACGGGTGCGCTCCTGGCGAGCGCGCTGGGGGACGCCTTCGAGGCCTATGCGCGCTATGCGAACCAGCCGACGTGTCGGAGGAAGACGAACGCGGGGCGCACGGTACGGGAGATGACGGAGCTGGGGGTCTGGGACGGCCACCAGCTGGTCGTCCCCGCACGCACCCGAAGCCGGGGCCTCTTCTACGTGCCTGGACCTCCAACGCCTCTGCGCGACGGTACCTTCGAGTGGTCGTCGTCCACCGCCTTCTTCGAGAGCCAGGTGCCCAAGGAGGGGGACGTGGTCGGGTTTTTCCGTCTACACGACTCGGGGGACTTCTCGATCGACCCCAGGGTCGAGCTGTGGAGCGCGTACATCCGGGCCTGGGGGCTCGTCATGGAGCGCTTCCCCGGGGTGACCTTCTGGGCGCCCACCCGGTTGCACGTGCCGGGGACGGAGGAGGTGCTCAAGAACCTGGTGGCGCTGCAGGCGGAGCATTCCAACTTCGTGCTCCGGCCCTCGTCGCTCTTCATCGACAACCCGGCGCCGATG
>Ga0172379_10010901_pt1 | contig 10921 bp, 9 predicted proteins | sample GrowelOW334metaG_FD_119756 | JGI IMG/M metagenome (GOLD analysis project Ga0172379, IMG submission 119756) | Groundwater microbial communities from an aquifer near a municipal landfill in Southern Ontario, Canada - Groundwater well OW334 metaG | ecosystem: Environmental > Aquatic > Deep... | reverse complement strand
GTGCAATTCGTTCACCTTGCAGCGGGAAGCGATCTGATCAATGCCGGCACGGATGTGGGAATACCGTTCATCGGTTCCGCGCCCGATCTCGGCGCATTTGAATTTGGAAATGTTTCCGGAGTTGTTCCTTCGCATCGCACCGCAGCATCATTTGCCCTTGAGCAAAATTTTCCGAATCCATTCAATCCTTCGACGACCATTACCTATCGGATGCCGGCGAAGGGCCGTGTTGTGATGCGCGTGTTCGATATTCTGGGAACGGAAATTACAACGCTTGTCGACGGTGTCAGAGATGCCGGAGAGTATCACGTTCAATTTGACGGATCAACGCTCTCTTCCGGTATCTATTTCTATCAAGTACAGACCGATGCCGCTCTCCAGACCAAGAAAATGATGCTTTTAAAATAATAATTTTTCATTCTCCCAAGGGAGGGAGAAACCATGAAAGAATTTATTTCCGACGATTTTCTCTTATCAAATAAGACCGCCGTTAAATTATATCACGACTACGCTTCCGCACAACCGATCATCGATTACCACTGCCATTTATCTCCGCAGGAAATTGCCGAAGATAAACGGTGGGAAAACATGACTCAGATCTGGCTCTACGGCGATCACTATAAATGGCGCGCCATGCGAACCAACGGCGTCGATGAACGATTTATCACCGGGAAGTCCACCGATTGGGAAAAATTCTACGAGTGGTCAAAAACTGTTCCGAAAACGTTGAGGAATCCGCTTTATCACTGGACGCACATGGAATTGAAACAGCCGTTCGGGATCACCGATGTTGTGCTGAATGAAAAGAGCGCAAAGAGCGTGTGGGAACGGACAAATGCGCTGTTGAACTCCGACGGATTCTCGTGCCGGGGGATCATGAAAAAGGCCAATGTCGAACTTGTGGTCACGACGGACGATCCGACTGATAATCTGGAGTATCATCGAAAAATCAAAGCAGATGAAAATTTTAATGTCCAAATTCTTCCCGCCTTCCGTCCCGACAAAGGAATGGCGGTTGAGAATCCCGCAGCATTTCAATTGTGGGTAGAAAAACTCGGTGTGTCCGCCGGTATGACGATTGCCAATTATTCGGATTATCTCGATGCCATAAAAAAACGGCACACCTATTTTCATGAGCGGGGATGCCGGGTTTCCGACCACGGAATAGAAACAGCCTATGCCGAGGAGTATACCGATGCCGGGATTAATGCGATCTTCACCAGGATCATGTCGGGGAAATCGTTGACGACAGAGGAGATACTGAAATTCAAATCGGCAATGCTGTATGAATTCGGAGTTCTGGACCATTCACGGGGATGGGTGCAGCAGTACCATCTCGGTGCTTTGCGCAATCCAAATACACGGATGTTTACGGCACTGGGTCCCGATACCGGATACGACGTGATCGGAGATTTTGAAATAGCCCGACCGTTGACGAAACTTCTTGACCGTCTCGACAAAGAAAATAAACTGGCCAAGACAATTGTTTATAATTTGAATCCGCGCGATAACGAATTGATGGCGTCGATCATCGGCGCGTTCCAGGACGGCAGCGCGGCCGGCAAAATTCAATACGGAAGCGCATGGTGGTTCCTCGATCAGCAAGACGGTATCGAACGTCAACTCAGCGCGTTATCCAACATGGGATTGTTGAGCAGGTTCGTGGGGATGCTGACCGACTCGCGCAGCTTTCTTTCGTATCCCCGGCACGATTACTTCAGACGGATCGTCTGTTCGCTGTTCGGGGCTGATATAGAGAACGGCCTCCTGCCGAACGATCTTGAATTGATCGGAAATACGATTACCGATATTTCATACCGAAATGCGAAGAACTACTTCGGTTTTACCATCGGGGAGAAAACAACAACGGGAGTACCTGTATGAAGAACGTGCTGACGATTATCAGGCCGAATGATAATGTGGGAATTGGTGTTACACCTATTGCCAAAGGCGAAAAATTTTCAGTGAACGGAACAGAATATACCGCCGCCGACGAAATTGGAGTCGGTCATAAAATTGCATTGAAGAATATCGCCAAAGGCGACGGGATATTTAAATACGGCATGCGGATCGGAAGTGCGACCGAAAACATTGCAGCCGGTTCGTGGGTCCATTCGCACAATCTGCATACCGATCTCGTCGGTACGCTGACCTACGAATACAGACCGGAACCGGTTCACACGAACACCAGCACCAACCCCGTTCCGATATTCCGGGGGTACAAACGGGCAAACGGCAGGGTCGGGACGCGCAATGAAATCTGGATCATCAATTCCGTCGGATGCGTGAACCATTCGGCCGAGCGGATCTCAAAATTGGCGAATGAACGGTTTCACCGCGATAATTTCGACGGCGTGTTTTCATTTTCCCATCCGTTCGGATGCAGTCAGCTTGGAGACGATCTCACCAGCACCCGTGCCGTTCTCGGGGGATTGGCACGCAATCCCAATGCCGGCGGAGTGCTCGTACTCGGGCTTGGATGTGAAAACCTTCAGCTCGATACGCTCATTAAAAGCATTCCCGATATCGATCATCGGCGGCTTCGGTTTTTCAACTCTCAAATGGTGACGGATGAAATTGAAGAGGGATTGAAAATGATCGGCGAAATATTCGATACGATGAAGGATGACAAGCGTGAAGAAGTTCCTGTCTCGGAATTGACGATCGGTGTCAAGTGCGGCGGTTCCGACGGATTCTCCGGGATCACTGCAAACCCTCTTGTCGGAAGAATTACCGATACGCTGACACAGTACAACGGCCGGGTTCTGCAGACGGAAGTTCCGGAAATGTTTGGAGCGGAACAACTGCTGATGAACAGGGCATCATCCGAAGAAGTATTCACCGGTATCGTTCATTTGATCAACAATTTTAAAGAATATTTTATCAAATACAATCAACCGGTGTATGAAAATCCATCGCCGGGAAACAAAGCGGGGGGATTGACGACACTGGAGGAAAAATCGCTCGGCGCAATTCAAAAAGGGGGAACATCGACTATCTGTGAAGTGTTGGAGTACGGCCAGCAGATCACACAGCGCGGATTGGCGCTTGTCAATTCTCCCGGGAATGACGGAGTTTCGTCAACCGCAATGATCGCCAGCGGCGCGACAATTGTGTTGTTCACAACGGGACGGGGAACGCCGCTCGGTTTTCCTGTTCCCACCATCAAGATCTCGACGAATACAGCATTATCGAAAAATAAACCCAACTGGATCGACTTCAATGCCGGCAGTATCGCCGACGGAGAAAAAACATTCGATGAATTGAAGGATGAATTTCTCCGATTCATTATTGACGTTGCGTCCGGAACAATTAAAGCGAAAAATGAAACGAACGGTTACAGAGAGATTGCAATCTGGAAACAGGGCGTTACGTTGTAAGATACGACGTCGGAGCAAGACATGACTCAACTGACTAGAGCAGTAGTACACAATAAAAAAGAGAATTTTCCCGCCGTAAAAATCGGTTCGTTAGCAGCGATGCCTGAAAAAGTTTTGCAGTTCGGTGAAGGTAATTTTCTCCGTGCATTTGTCGATTGGCAGTTCAACGAATTGATCAATGCCGGATTGTTTACCGGAAGCATCGTCGTTATCCAGCCTCTCGCTTCGGGAATGGTGCGGCAGCTGAATGAACAGGATGGTTTATATACCGTTGTCCAACGCGGATATCGGGAGGGAAAACTCATCGAACGGATGGACGTTGTCACCGCCATCAGCCGCGGAATCAATCCGTATGAACAGTATGACGAGTTTCTCGACTGTGCACGAAATCCGGATCTCCGTTTTATCATCTCCAATACAACGGAAGCTGGAATTGAATATGTCCGGACCGAAAGACCGTCATCCTGTCCACATTCGTATCCGGCAAAAGTCGCCGTTTTGCTGTACGAACGGTACAAGAAGTTTAAGGGTGATCCGGCAAAAGGGTTGATTATTATCCCGTGTGAACTGATCGAAGCGAACGGCGACCATTTGAAACAGTATGTGCTTCAGCATGCGGCGGATTGGCACTGTGAGCCTGAATTTACGGCGTGGATCGAACAGAGCAATTACTTCTATAATACGCTGGTCGATCGGATCGTTCCCGGGTATCCGAAGGACGAAGCGGACGCATTGAATGCAGCATTCGGATATGTCGATAAAAATATTGTCGCATGCGAAGTGTTTCACAAATGGGTGATCCAGGGAAACGAGATCGCACAGAAAGAACTCCCGTTTACAAAGATCGGATTGAATGTTGTCTGGACCGATGATATTACCCCGCATCGGACATTGAAAGTTCGTATCTTAAACGGGGCGCACACGACATTTACGATTCCCTCAATTCTTTCCGGAAATGAATTCGTCAAGGAAAGTATGGACGACGCGGTTGTCGGTGCATTCATTCAAAAAGCGGTGTTCGATGAAATTCTGCCGACACTCCGGTTCTCTGAAACTGAAAAAGAAAAATTTGCACGGGCGGTGCTGGAGCGGTTTAAGAATCCATTTATTAAGCATGCGCTGCTCAGTATCACATTGAATTCCGTCTCAAAATACAAAGTCAGAGTCCTTCCGTCGCTTCTTGAATATGTGACCATCAATGCATCGGTTCCCCGGCATTTGGCGATGGGTTTGGCGGCGTTGATCAGGTTCTATAAACCGGAATCGAAAAATGAAAAGGGATATCAGGGAATGTATAACGGGAAGAGTTATCCCATCAGCGATTCGGCGGATGTTGTCGAGATGTTCGATGCGGCGTGGAAGAAAGCCGGGACGAATCATGCCGTTGTCGCTAAAGAAATTTTGTCGAACATTCATTTTTGGGAGACCGACCTTGCTGCCGTTGCCGGACTGCTCGATGATGTCGTCAGGTATCTTTCATCCATTGAAAAAATAGGAATGAAAGAAACGCTTCGTACATTGTAAGGGAGTCCCTTCCCGGATATAATTCCTAACACTTCACCCATTCATTCTCATCTTTAAAGGGCTGTATCATGGATCAAACGGAAAAAATGAGCAACCACCGCTGGAAAATTTGCGCACTGTTGTTCTTTGCAACAACGATCAATTATATGGACAGGCAGATCCTCGGTTTGCTTGCGCCGATATTGCAAAAGGAAATAGGATGGAGTGAGATCGAGTACGGCTGGATCGTTACGGCGTTTCAGGCAGCGTACGCTCTCGGACTTCTTGCCTTTGGCTGGTTCATCGACAAGTTTGGGACGAAAATCGGTTATACTGTTTCCATTACCGGGTGGAGTATCGCCGCAATGGCTCATGCCGCCGTTACGTCGGTGATCGGATTTGGAGCGGCCCGTTTCGGGCTGGGCTTAAGCGAAGCCGGCAATTTTCCTTCAGCACAAAAAGCAACGGCGGAATGGTTTCCCAAAAAGGAACGGGCGCTGACGACAGGGATTTACAATTCCGGCGCGAATATCGGAGCAGTCCTTGCTCCCGCCGTCGTTCCATGGTTAACGGTAACGTACGGCTGGCAGGAAGCATTTATCGTCGTTGGAGCCCTGGGATTTATCTGGATCATATTTTGGATGATGATGTATGATAAGCCGGAGAATATGAAGGGGGTCAACGCGCTGGAACTGGCGCATATTCAGAGCGACCCCCCCGAACCGACAACGGAAAAAATCCCGTGGGCAAAGCTGTTGACGTACAAGCAAACATGGGCATTTATGATCGGGAAATTCCTTACCGATCCGATCTGGTGGTTCTATCTATACTGGCTTCCGAAATATTTAAATACCGAATATGGCTTGTCGATTACCGATCTCGGACTTCCGTTAATTGCCATCTATACAATGACAAGTGTCGGCAGCATCGGCGGCGGCTGGCTTTCATCCCGCCTGATAAAAAAAGGGTGGACGATTAACAAAGCAAGAAAAACGACCATGCTCGTAGCAGCATTGCTGGTGCTGTCGATCATCGTGGCGTCGCAGGTTACCGATTTATGGATATCGGTTATTCTCATCGGGATCGCCGCAGCCGCTCACCAGGGATGGTCCGCAAATATTTTTACGACGGCGTCGGATATGTTTCCGAAGAGGGCCGTCGGTTCCGTCACAGGGCTTGGAGGAATGGCTGGCTCGGTGGGAGGATTGATCTTTGCGCCGTTCATCGGCTACATGCTTGAATGGACCGGGAGTTATTTTGTCCCGTTCATTATATCGGGAACGGCGTATTTGCTTGCACTCGGGATCATGCACATCATTGTGCCGAACCTGGAGCAAGCGGAAGTGTGATTTCATCGATTCACGTTACCAACTATCCGGAACTACTATGTCACTCAAAATAAAATCAGCAAACGAAACAACGTTCGATCTTGTATCGCTCGGGGAATGTATGGTCAGGTTGTCTCCTCCCGGGCATCAACGGATCGAATTTACACCGCAGCTCGAAGTGTGGGTCGGCGGCGGAGAATATAATGTTGCTTATGCCTTATCGCGTCTTGGCCTGCGCACCGGTTGGACCGGCGGATTGAATGATTCGCCCGTTGGAGCCATTGTCCGGAACCATGCCCGCGCAGTCGGCGTCAATGTCGATTATGCCGTCACTCGAAAATACGACGGCATGGGAAAAAAAGACCGTATCGGTTTGAATTTTACTGAAGTCGGTTTTGGTCCGCGTGCATCTGTTACGCTGTATGACAGGGCATATTCTGCAACCGCGGGAATTCAGCCCGGGGAAATTGATTGGAAAAAATTGTTCAAAGAAAAAGGGGTCCGGTGGTTCCACACGGGGGGAATTTTTTCTGCATTATCCGAATCTACGCGTGCCGTGGCAGGGGAGGCAGTGAAAGCGGCGCATGAAGCAGGAACGATCGTTTCGTACGATCTGAACTTCCGGTCAAAGTTATGGAGCAGTAAGGAAGCCATTGCAACAACGAAACCGCTCGTTCCCTATATCGACTGCCTGATCGGCAATGAAGAAGATTTTCAAAAAGTGCTCGGCTATGAAGTGGAGGGAGTCGATGTTGAAAAAGGAGAAATTGACACGACCGCATTCAAAAACATGGTCAATAAAGTTGTGAAAGATTTTTCCAATGTTAAAGTTGTCGGTACGACCCTTCGCGGTGTACGGTCGGCAGGAATTAACGATTGGTCAGCAATTATGTGGAGCGAAGGGACATTCTACGAAGGACTCAGCATGCCGGCACTTGAAATTGAAGACCGGGTGGGGGGCGGCGACGGCTTTGCCTCCGGATTTACATTTGGATTCTTGAACGGCAAAACACCGCAGGAATGCGTCAACCTCGGCGTTGCGCATGGTGCCATGTTGATGACGACCCGCGGCGACAGCAGCATGATCACGCTCGATGAGCTGCTTCATGTTGCCAAAGGGGGCAGTGCCCGAATCAAACGATAATTTATTAAAACATTAAAAGAGAAAAGCCGCTGACGGATTTTCCTTTTTTATTTCAGGGATCTGCTCTATGAAAACCGCTTTTGTGATTATCGTACTATCCGTCACACTTTTGTTTAGTCAGCCAAAACCTATTTCACTCTCGGCGACGAATCCTGTCTCGATCGGACGGCCGAATGAAATTATTTCCATCGATCTTTCCGGAGTGTATCAAAAGCACCCGGAACTTCGTCATATTCCCTTGATCGTCCGGGAAGGGAAAAAAGAATTGGTTTCTCAAACAATCGACAACAATTCGGATGGTGAAGCCGATGAGTTAATATTTCAGGCATCGTTCAGATCAAAAGAGAAGAAAGATTTTCTCCTTTCTCCAAAAATAACCAAAGACCTTAAAAAATATCAATCGCACGTCGACGGACGATTTGTTGCACCGCGGGAAGATTTTGCATGGGAGAATGACCGGATCGCATTCCGGATGTACGGTCCCGCGCTTGCCGCAGAAGTAAACAACGGTATCGATGTCTGGACGAAACGGGTTCGGTACCCGATTGTAAAAAAATGGTATGAAGGAGAAGAACAAGATCCGAAAATTGTCTACCATATCGACCACGGCGAAGGAGCTGATTTTTTTAATGTCGGCAGGTCTCTCGGTGCCGGCGGAAGCGGATTATTCCTCAACGGACATCTGATTCAGCCGGGTGTTTTTTCTCATTACAAGATTATTGCCAACGGACCGCTTCGGGTAATATTTGATGTCTATTACGATGCATGGAATCTTGGAGGTAAAAAAGGATTACAACGAAAACGGATATCATTAGATGCCGGATCACAATTGAATACAATCGAAGACGAATTCGTTTTTAACTATCCGCCTGACTCTCTCGTCATTGCGGCAGGATTGGTGAAACGAAGCAATACGACTTTTCAAACGGCAGATGACCGGCAATGGATGTCGTTATGGGGTTTGACAACCGCAGATTCCGTAAACGGTTTTCTCGGAACGGCAGTCGTGTTTCCGGCAGCAGTCAATGGTGTTGATGAAGATTCTCTTCAATATCTGCTTCGAACGTCGATCGGATCGAATAAGAAATTTACCTATTATGCCGGTGCCGCGTGGACAAGGATGGGGGACATACAGTCGGAAAAAGAATGGACTGAGTATCTCAAAAAATTTGTTGAAGCGCTGCAGCATCCGTTAACAATCACCATTAATTGATACAGCCTACAGGAAAGATCAATGAAGAAAGAAGAAGTTTTATCGAAAATATCAGAATCCGGCGTTGTTGCCGTGATCCGTATGAAAGATCCCCAAAAATTGGCAAAAGTGATCGAAGCAGTCCGGCAGGGTGGAGTCACGTGCATCGAAATAACAATGACCGTGCCCGGCGCAGTTGAAATAATCCGTACGTTGTCGTCAACGATGCCGTCGGACGTGTTGATCGGAGCCGGGACGGTTACCAGCGCGCAGGCGGCAGAAGATGTTATTGCTGCCGGTGCAAAATTCGTTGTCAGTCCTATTTTAAATCTTGATGTCATCGCTGTGTGCAAGAAACATGCCGTCGCCTGCATGCCCGGTTGTTACACCCCGACAGAGATATTTACGGCATGGAGTGCCGGTGCGGATGTTGTGAAAGTATTTCCCGCTACTTCGCTCGGACCGAAATATTTCAAAGATGTTGCAGGACCGTTTCCCGCCATCAAATTAATGCCGACCGGGGGCGTGACAATCGATAATGTCGGCGAATGGATTGCCGCCGGAGCGGTTGCGGTCGGTATCGGAAGCGACCTGCTCGACAGGAAAGCGATCGACGAAGAACATTATGAAGTATTAACGGAACGCGCTGCACGCATGTCCCAAAATTTTACAGCGGCGGCTGAAAAATATCGGAGGGGGAAATAACGATGAGTACGCTCTTTGATCTTACAGGAAAAACAGCGGTTGTTACCGGCGGAAGCACCGGGCTCGGTCAGGGAATGGCGCTCGGTCTTGCCTCGGCCGGAGCGGATATTGTCCTTGTCGATTATGTTGAAAGTACGGAAACAGCAGAAAAAGTTCGCATCCTTGGACGAAAAGCGTTACCGATTGTCGCAAATTTGATGGACATGTCGTCGATCCCGCTGGTGATAGAGAAAACGGTGGCGGAATTCGGGAAAGTAGATATCCTCGTGAACAATGCCGGCATTATCCGGCGGATGGATGCGATTGATTTCACCGAAAAAGACTGGGATGATGTGATGCAGCTGAATTCGAAAACGATTTTCTTTTTAGCCCAGGCAGCGGCTAAAGATATGATGAAACGGAAGAGCGGAAAGATCATCAGTACTGCGTCGCTTCTTGCATTCCAGGGAGGGATTCGTGTCCCGTCGTATTCGGCGAGCAAGGGTGCCGTTGCGCAGATCACGAAGGCTCTTGCCAACGAGTGGGCAAAATTCGGAATCAACATCAATGCCATTGCCCCCGGATACATGGCGACGAACAATACGAAAGCGCTGCGTGAAGACGCTCTCCGCGAAAAAGCAATCGTTGAAAGAATTCCGGCAGGCCGGTGGGGAACACCGGAAGATCTTCAGGGTGCAGCGGTGTTCCTGGCTTCGAGAGCATCCGATTATGTAAACGGTCATGTCCTCGTCGTCGACGGCGGATGGATGGCCAGGTAAATTATTTTTGAATGGAAAAGGATTATACGATGAATATACGCTATATACCAAATCAAGCCGGCGTTGCGCGAATGACCACCGAAGAGCTCCGCTCGACATTTGTGGTGGACAACTTATTTGACTCCGGGAAAATATCGTTGACGTACGTCGATGCCGATCGTGCCATTATCGGATCGGCGGTTCCCGAATCGGTGCCGTTGAAACTGGAAAGCAGTAAAAAAGAAATGGCTGCCGATTATTTTTGCGAGCGCCGGGAAATCGGAATCGTCAATATCGGCAATGACGGAACGATTACTGCCGACGGAAAGGAATACCGGCTTGCGAACAAAGAACTGCTCTATATCGGCAGAGGAGCAAAAGAGATCAAATTTTCAAGCAGCAGCGCGTCGAATCCTGCGAAATTCTTTTTGATCAGTTACCCGGCCCATAAAGAGTACCCGACGACATACATGCCGCGGACGAGTGCGAACGTACGGAATCTCGGTTCGCAATCCACCGCAAATACGCGGACTTTGTCGCAGTTCATACATGAAAACGGTGTGAAAAGCTCACAACTCGTTATGGGATACACCGAGCTTGCCGATGGAAATATCTGGAACACCATGCCTCCACACACGCATCTCCGGCGGTCGGAAATCTACATGTACTTCGATTTACAAGACGATAATATCGTTGTCCACTTAATGGGAGAACCGAAAGGGACGAAAAGTCTCATTCTCCGAAACGGACAGGCGGTGATCTCCCCAACGTGGTCAGTACATTGCGGGGCAGGAACAAGCAAGTATACATTTGTCTGGGCAATGGGGGGAGAAAATCAGGCATTTGACGATATGGATGCTGCACCGTTAAAGGAATTGCTGTAAGTATTTTCATTGTGAAAGAAGCGTGATTTATGATAAAAACCCTGTTCT
>Ga0172379_10010900_pt1 | contig 10922 bp, 12 predicted proteins | sample GrowelOW334metaG_FD_119756 | JGI IMG/M metagenome (GOLD analysis project Ga0172379, IMG submission 119756) | Groundwater microbial communities from an aquifer near a municipal landfill in Southern Ontario, Canada - Groundwater well OW334 metaG | ecosystem: Environmental > Aquatic > Deep... | reverse complement strand
TTTCTTTATCATAATATTTTTTATTGGTACCCCCGACAGGAATTGAACCTGTATCTTTGGCTTCGGAGGCCAATATTCTATCCGTTGAACTACGAGGGCGGATTGAAGTAAAAACTAGTGCGCCCAGATGGATTCGAACCATCGACGGCCACCTTATAAGGGTGGTGCTCTACCGCTGAGCTATGGGCGCGCGGTAAATTTTGACTAATGAGACTATATCAGATTTTGTTAAAAAAATCAAGACCCTGCGGTTCTAAAATATTTTTTAGAATAATTTTTTTTAATTAAAAAATAAAATATAAAATATATTTATTTTTAAAAATATTTTTTAAAAAATAGTTATACACAGTTAAAATACAAAAAACTATTTCCAAAAACAAAAAAATTCTTTATACTATACACATAAAGTAGAAAATATTTTACAGAGATGCTTGTCCTGTGAAAATTACACAAAAATATTTTGGTGTGCACCATGGTCACAACAAAATTAGTGTCTTCTTTTGAAAGGGGGTGCCAATATGAAAAAAATTAAAAAAGCTAAAAAGAAAATTGTTAGAAAAGTAAAAAAAGCTAAAAAGGTGGTAAGAAAAGCTGTTAAGAAAGTAGCAAAGAAAAAAGTTGCTAAAAAAGCTGTTAAGAAAGTAGCAAAGAAAAAAGTTGCTAAAAAAGCAAAAAAGAAATAATAGTTTTTTAAAAACCCTGTGCCGTTCTGGTACAGGGTTTTGTTTTATATTTCAAACTCAACTACCTATTTACCCACCCGCTCTTCATCACTAAACACTTTTACTACTCCAAATTCGCCATCATATCCGGGTTTTACGTAAATTTTACCGCTTCGCACTCGTTCAATTGCCAGGCCAATGATTTTTTCCGAAGCTTCGGCAATTTCTTCTATACTAATATTTAATAAAATATTAAATTCATTGCCAAATTTTTTAATTAATTTATTATAAACTTCTTTTACTTTTTTAGTGTTTACACCGCAATTAAAGGCATTGGCAATAATTTCTGACAGCGGTACCAAACTTTTAAATGGGATTCCGAAAGCTTGTCCTGAGCGAAGCCTAAGGACTTCTTCTTCGTTACGGTCAGCTAATTCAATCACCCGGTTCATTACCCCAATTACCAATTCCCTTTTACATTTAGGGCAAATATTTTTTAATCTTTTGGTTTCTTCGGGAGCGCAAACAAAATTACAATCGCGATGACCGTCATAATGATATTTGCCCTCTTCTGGAAAGAACTCTATTGTATAAAGAAATTTACTTTTATTTTGTGATTTTATTATCTTAAAAATATTATCATAAGTAATTTCTTTTTGATTCCCAAATTGCAAAACATTTGCTTCACGGCCAATTTTTTCCAAACTATGAGCATCAGAATTGGATACCAGTGCAATTTTATCCAATTTACTTAAACGCCAGTTCATTAACGGATCGCTAGATAACCCAGTTTCAATCGCAAAAATATTTGGGGTTAATTCTTCAAAGGCTTCTTCTAAATTATTATAACCGCCTTTGGAGCCGAAAATTCCAAACCATGGAGTCCAGGCATGAGCTGGGATCATAATCATTCGTTTATCTACTTCCAACATTATTTTTAATAAATCCTTAACAGTTAAACCCAAAATCGGCCGGCCATCTGAACGTAAATTAAAACCTAATTCTCCTAATTTATTATTAAACTTTTCTGCCACTGCAATATTTGGCGCAAACACGCAAACATGAATTCTTCGGGTTTTGTCTTTGTGTTTCTTGATACACGATAACTCTGTACCAATGATAAATCTTGTTTGTCCCCTCCTGCCGGAGGAGGGGTGGCCGGAGGCCGGGGTGGTGGGAGTTTTTAATTGAAATATTCCCGTCTCTCCTATTTCTTCTAAACTATCCTTAATATGTTCAAACCACTTAGGATGAGTGAAATCTCCAGTCGCTACTATATTCACCCCCCGAATCGCACAAGCTTTGGCAATTTCTGGCAATTCTAAACTCTTACTACACGCCCGTGAGTATTTGGAATGGATGTGAAGATCGAGGATTTGTTGGATCATACTAATCCTTTGTCAAAACTTGTGTATCTTTTAAATCCATTCTAAATTCAAAACCCATTTTTTTAAAACCATGTTTTTCATAAAATTCATGCACTGAAACTTTTTCCATTTTACTAGTACCAATAATTTTGTAACACCCTTGTTCTTTGGCTTCGGCAATAGCTAACTCCACTAACTTAGTTCCTAAACCTCGACTACGATGCTCCGGTTCAATATAAACATTTTCCAAATAAGCATAGGGTTCTGGGTGGCGGTCTTGAAACATTATATAAACAAAAGTCCAACCCAAAACCTGACCATCTTCTTCTAAAGTTATTTTAACAGCAAAGGCGTCTTTTTTTATTTCTTTTTTAATTTCCATATTAAATAAAATAATTACTTTAACAGCCTCTTTAAAATTTTTCCTAATTTTTCCGCACAGACGCCACCGTTTTCTCTTTCATAGGGAGCACGCAATAATTTTTTACCAAGCAAATCACCATTATCATCCAGCAAACTCCAACCACGCACTTTGTAATTCTTTTTTTGTTTAGTAGTTAATTTATTACCACTATAAATTACCAAATCCAATTCGCGTGGCAAATATTTTTCTAGTGTTTGTACACAACCAAAAACATCTTCTGGCCCTGTTTCGCCATTGGTATGACGAGCATTACCGACTACGTAAATTAATTTAGCTTTGCTATTTTTTTTGATTGTTTCTTTAATACCATTTGGTAGTAGGGCGGCGATAATACTTGTATGCAAACTTCCCGGACCTAGAATTATGTAGTCAGTTTCTCTAATTACTTTTAAAGCGTCTTTGTAAGCTGAGACCTTTGGTTCTAAATAAACTTTTTTAATTTTTAAACTTCGATCATACTTGGGCACATCAATCGCTCCTTCGGTTTTGACAATTTTTCCATTAGTTAATTCGGCACAAATATTTGTTGATTTTAAAATATTAGGGTAAACCTTGCCAACCGCTTGCACACCCTGTTCAAAAGCGCGCAAAGCCTGAACAAAATCACCACTCATTCGCCAAGCAGCAAACAAAAATAAATTACCCAAATTATGCCCTTTTAATTTTCCCAAATCTTTAAAACGCTGGCGATAAAATAATTCTTTTAAAAAAGAATAATCATGACGGCTCATAGCCAAAGCCACCCGCATTACATCTCCTGGTGGCAACATATCATATTCGCTACGTAATTTCCCCGAAGAACCTGTTGAGTCCACCATAGAAATCACGGCCGAGATATCAAATAAGGCCAAATTTTGTTTTAAGGCTACTACGGAAATTGCTCCCCCATTGCCTCCACCAATTACCACAACTTTGTTCTTCATATATTTAAAAATTCTAAAACTTTTTTGTCCATTAAGTCATTAACAATAAAATCCGCCCTACTTAAATTATCATTAATATAAATATTTTTATAACCAATACAAGTCATACCCGCATTTTTGGCCGACACTACGCCATTTTCCGAATCCTCAAAAACTATACATTCCTCGGGTTTAACTCCAAGCAAACGAGCAGTGTGTAAATAAATTTCGGGGTTGGGTTTACCACAATAATTTACATGGTCACTAGAAACAACTTGTTCAAAATATTGTCCCCAATTAAAACGTTTTAATATTGTTTCAATCATCCACAACTTTGCTCCCGAAGCTAGGGCAATTTTGTAATCACTGGCTTTAATTTTTTTTAATAATTCTTCGGCATTTTTTTGTGGCACTGAAAACTTCTGATAAATTTCTTTTATATAATCCTGACGACTTTCAGTAATTTTTTCCACACTATCACTAATCTTAAACTTTTCTTTTACCCAACGTACCACTTCCTCTTCGCTCCGGCCATTACAATAAGCTATATAGGCGTCATCGGGTACAATATTGTATTGAGCCAAAAATTTCCGGTCAAACGCTAACCAAGCTTGATAATTATCAACCAAGACTCCATCCATATCAAAAATTATTGCCTTGTATTTCATATTATTCAACTGTCACACTTTTGGCTAAATTACGAGGACGATCAACATCTTTACCAAGTATGACTGCCATATGATAAGCAAACAATTGCAAAGGTAAAGTATTTACTAATGGTTCCAAAAGTTCCATAGTATCGGGAACATAAATAATATCTTCGGCTAATTCTTTGGCTGCTTCATCACCAATAGTTGCCAATAAAATAATAGGTGACTTGCGCGCTTTTACTTCTTCAATATTACTGCGCATTTTTTCGTATAATTGATCTTTAACAAGTAACGCAAAAATAGGAAAATCTGGCGAAAGCAAAGCATTTACTCCATGCTTCATTTCTCCGGCTGGGTAAGCTTCGCTGTGAATATAAGAAATTTCTTTTAATTTATGCGAACCTTCTAAGGCAACTGGGAAATTTATACCCCTACCCAAAAATAGAAAATCTTTGTAACCAGAATATTTTTGTGCCAAAGCTTTTATTTGCTCACTTAATTTTAATACTTGATTCATTTTTTCCGGAATCTCCAATAAAGCCTTGATTAATCTTTGGCCAGTAGCCAAAGTTATATGCTTTAAACGACCAAATTGAATAGCATAGAGAATCATGATCGCCACCATATTGGTAAAAGCTTTGGTAGAGGCAACTGCTAATTCTGGACCCGCATGAATATAAGTACCACCATCGGTTTCGCGAGCAATTGTTGAGCCAACTACATTAACAATCCCCCGGACATACGCGCCTTTACGTTTAGCCTCACGAATTGCCGCCAAAACATCTGCAGTTTCTCCAGACTGAGAAACAGCAAAGACCAAAGTTTTGTCAGTAATAATTGGATCACGATAACGAAATTCAGATGCCACATCAACTTCGGTAGGAATACCGGCCAATCTTTCAAAAGCATATTTACCAACCATCGCCGCATAACTAGCCGTGCCACATGCAATCAAAACAATTCTTTCTATGGAACGCATTTGGTCATCAGTCATATTTAAACCACCTAAATGCGCAGTACCTTCTTCCAAATCAACCCGACCACGAATTGCATCTTCAAATACTGTCGGTTGATCATGAATTTCTTTGAGCATAAAATGATCATAGCCCTGTTTTTGGGCTTGTTCGTCGTTCCATTCAATTTCTTCTACTTTTTTATTAATTAATTCATCACGCAAATTAAAGGTTCTAACACCTTCTAAACCAATTTCGGCAATTTCGCCATCTTCCAAAAAAGTAACTTTTTTGGTATAAGCCAACATTGGCGTAGCATCGGAAGCAATAAAATATTCACCTTCACCAATACCAATTACTAGTGGGCTTCCTAAACGTGCTGCCACAATTTTGTTTGGTTCATTGGCATGCATGGCCACCAAACCATAAGTACCACGTACTTGTGATAAAGCAGTTTCTACAGCCAAACGTAGATCTCCTTTATAATTAACTTCAATTAAATGCGCTAAAACTTCGGTATCAGTTTCGGATTTAAAAGTATGACCAAGTGAAATTAATTTTTCTTTAAGCTCGCGATAATTTTCGATAATGCCATTGTGAGCAATCACTAATTTTCCATCGCAAGCAAAATGAGGATGCGCGTTACTTTCGGTCACCCCGCCGTGAGTAGCCCAACGAGTGTGAGCAATACCAACTGTGCCCTCAATTTTTGTGTCCTTGAGCTTATCAGCCAAACTATCAATTTTGCCCACTGCCCGCATTCGTACAATTTCGCCATTCATTACAGCCACTCCTGCGCTGTCATAACCACGGTATTCCAAACGACGAAGTCCTTGAATTAAAATCGGCAAAGCCGCCTTTTTACCAAGATAACCAACAATTCCACACATAAAGTTAAATTTTTAATTTTTAATTTAAAATTTTTAAACAATTTTAAATAATTTAATTTTCAATTGCTAATTTCCAAGTTCTCTCATTCTCTGTCCAATTCACTTTTTTAGATAATTTCTTTTCTAACAACCCAAAGACTTGTTCTGTTTTTAAAATATTTTTTTCTACTAGAAATTTTGTGATCAATCCTAAAAAGAAAATATTATAACTAAATTTTTCAATTTTTAAATCTTTAAATTTATCAACAAAATCATTTATATCCAATTTCATAATTTCTTTAGTTTCATAATTTTTTGTTCTTGTTCTTGCCTGTTCACTCATAACCAACAAAACATTTGGTTCACTAAACCGGGGGTAAGCAATTTCCGAATTACTTATAATTAAAAACGACAACGAAACTCCCCCACGTTGTTCTAAGCCATAATTAGGAATTTGGGTTATATTTAAACCATTGGCAAAACTGGCTTGGGCTAATAAATCGGAAATAGATTGTATACCTTGGCCGCCGTCGCCAGCCAAAAGAATTTTTAAAATCATAATTCACCTAATTTAAATGTCTCTTTTAATCCATTCAATTTCTCAATCGTTCCTATCCCAACAGTCTTCCAATTCGTTGGGCAAAAACTTAAAACTTCTACCAAAGAAAAATGTCCGGCTTGTTGAGTTTGAATCGCTTTTTCCAAATATTCCATTAATTGTTTTGGTTCATTTACTGCCGTGCGAGCTAAAAAGGCTCCTTCTTTGACAATTCCTTTTAATAACTCTGGACCAAAAAATGGCTCTTCAATATTACCTTCGGGACTAGTAGGAGTAATTTGCATATTTAGTGTTGTTGGCGCTGTTTGCCCACCGGTCATTCCATAAACGGTATTATTGGTAACAATTACCATAATTGGTTCGTCACGTTTCGCTGCATGAATTAAACTTTGTAGACCAATTGCATAAGCACCACCATCACCAACCAAAGCCACACAAAGAGAACTTTTTCGCGCGCGTTTAAAACCCATCATTGTAGGGACTACTCGTCCATGATGTGTTTGGAAAGTATTTATTGGCAAAAAATTCCAAGCCAATAAAGCACAACCAATATCAAGTCCTAATACCGCTTGTTTTTGTAGCCCTAATTTTTCTAAAGTTTTGTTAAGCATGAGTAAAGTAATTGGGTACCCACAGCCTGGACAAAATTTTGCAAGATTTTCTGACATATGTTTCGTTTCCCTCCCCTATGAGGGGAGGGTTAGGGTGGGGTCTGGATTATTGCTAAACCCCCACCTCGCCTCCCCCTTGTAGGGGGAGGAAAGTTATTTAAAAAGGTTAATTACCTCTTCCACTTCTATTCCCAAACCAGGCTTTTGTAAATATTCAAAACTAACAGCAATTTCGGGAGCTAGTTGATCACGGACAATTCTGGCCAATTGGCCAGCACTAGATTCTACAACTACAACTTTTTTTACACTTTCCCAACCGCAAACTTTATCTAAATCTTTTTTAGGGAAAGGTCGTAAAGTTATTGGCCGAAAATATCCGGCCTTAATTCCATTTTTTCTTAATTGTTTTACTGCTTCTTTTACCGCCGAACCAACAATCCCATGCGCAATTAATAATACTTCGACATCAGTAGTTTCTAGAATTTCGGCTTTGGCAATGAGCGGAGAAATTTCTTCCCAATCTTTTTGCGCTAAACCAATTTGTTCATTCAATTCTTCTTCCATTGTATAAATATTTGGCCAATGAACAATTTTATCTTCGGGAACTAAAGGATGAGCGGAAATATTCTCAATTTTTAGAGAACTTAAATCTACACCACTCTTCATTTTTAATAAATAGCCATCAGTTAAAACAATCGCCGGAAAACGATATTGCCAAGCATCATTAAAAGCTTGACGAGTTAATTCGTATAGTTCTTTGCTAGTGGCTGGCGAATAAACCAATCGCAATCCTTCGCCATTACCACCAAAACAAGCAAGCATTACTTCTTGTTGCGAATAAATTACTGTGCCCGATGAGGGGCCACCGCGTTGGCCAACAATAATTACAAATGGTAGTCGCATACCTTCGGCCATACTCATGCCATCTTGAAGTAAAACATGACCAGGACCACCCGAGGCAGTAAAGGCTTTTTGTCCAGCCAAGACTGCCCCACATACCGCAAAACCAGCCGCAATTTCATCTTCGGTTTGTAAACTTGGTTTACCGGTAGCAATCCAACCCGACAAAATTTCGCAAGTTGGGGTAATGGGGTAGCCATACATCACACCAGCTTCGGCATCCAAACAAGCTTGAACCACAATCTCCGAACCAGTTAATAATTTTTTTTTATTTTCTAACACATGATTATAAATTAGCGGCGATTTCTAAATGATTAATAGTATTAATACCAATGGCTTCTTTGGGATCCATAATCACCGAAGATAATTTTTGTTTTTCATTAAAAGCCAAACCTACCAAATCAGTTAAATAATACTCACCCTGTTTATTATTATTTTTTAAATTTTTTAAATTACTCCACAACCAATCACTATTGAAACAAAACAACGCGGTATTTAGTTCTTTAATATTTAATTCTTTTTCTGTTGCATCTTTTTTTTCGACAATTTTAATAATTCTATTTTTTAAACCGCCACGGACGATTCGGCCATAATCATAAAAACTTTCTCGCCAATCATTAAAATCTTTTACTTCCGTAGTCACCAAAGTTAATTGATTATTTTTTTCTAAATGTTTTTCGACCAATTTTTTTATTGAACTAGCTGTCAATAACGGCATATCACCATACAAAATCACAATATTTTCTACTTTTCCTTTTAACAAATCTTCGGCCGTCATTACTGCGTGACCAGTACCCAAACGTTCTTTTTGTACCGCATAAGTAGCGCGATTTTTTAAATAATTTTGTACTGCTGGGTCATCATTGCAAACTACTACCACTGGTTTTAAACTAGCACCCAACATTTCGGCTGTACGCATTACATATTCAATCAAAGGCAAACTATTTATTTCATGCATTACTTTTAATTTGTTGCTTTTCATTCTCGTGCCTTTGCCAGCGGCCAAAATAATTATACCTAGACTAGATTCTTTTGCCATCATAATTTTCTGCAAAAATTAATTCTTTAAAATATTCTTTTAAAACTCCCAAACTATCATCACAACGCACACGTACACCAAATTCTTTATTAATTGCCTCAAAATCTTCTGGTTTGTAACGACGATCATTGGCTGCAATTCTTACGTAAGCCACTAACTCTGGGTATTGCCTCAATAAACGTGCTGTTTCCCAAGGCTTGTCATTAAAAAAAACAGTTCCCGCTCCGGTGGACTCTTCACCCAACAACAAGCGAAAAACCTCTTGCTTGCGAGCTTCCGGACGATTATCTACTGTACAAATTACATCGGCTTTATTGTCTTCAATATCAAATGAAAAATATTCATCTAACCCTGCTAAAGCAAGTTTTTCTTTTTGCCATTCTGGAACTCCCAAACTAATTAAATGATGTTCTAAACCAAAATCACACACTTGTTGAACCAATTCCTTGGCTCCAGGCAACATAACTGGTTCGGTTTTTAAACCTTGCATCACTGCTTCTACTTTATCTGCAGCTAACTCTTTTCCGTCACTTGCTAAATGTTTTTTTAAAACTTCTATAAAGCGTTCATAAGTAATTGTAATAACATCACCAGCCGTTCTGGCTTCTTCATAAATCGAAAAAGCACGTTCTTCATTATAGCCATGGTTAATCGCAATTTCTCTAAATAATTTTTTAATTCTTTCGGTATCAATTAAAGTACCATCTAAATCAAATAAAACTTTATCAATTTTTTTGGTCATAGTTTTTCCCATAAATTATCAAAAATAATTTTTTGTGTTTCAAATACACCTTCGTTTTCAATTACCACGCCAATTGGTTCTTTTTTGGCATCTAAGGAAATATAAGCCGTCTTGCCCGGATAAATAATTATGTATGTCGGATTGGCATTCTCCGCTTTTAACCATTTGCGCTCATCAAGCCCACGTAATTCTCCACCCTCGCCAATGGCAATTACTTTTACCGCAATATTTTTGCCAATCCGTGCATCAGAAAAAGTGGAAAAATTATCATACAAATATTCGCGAATACCTACTGCCGAATAAATACGATATAAATTATCACCGCTATTTTCGCAAGTATTTAAAACATCTTCCAAAATTTGGCAAATTTCTTTGCGTTCGTAATAGCGCGCTACTGGCCGCTCGCCACCCTTATTATATAAGGCTTGTAATTCTGGAACTGTTTTTTCTAATTTTTGTCCGGCCTCGCTTAATTCTAATTGCTGAACTTTAACTAAAGTTTGTAATTTTTCGGGATCTTCGGCCACAAAAAATTGTTTGGTATCTTTTTGATAATAATTTACCAAGCTTTTTTCTTGTAACCATTTTAAAGCATCATAGGTAGTACCGCGATTTAAATGACAATAATCGGCCAAACTTCGGACTGAACTGGGACCCAAAGACAGCAAAGCTAAGTAAATTTTGGCTAATTTATCAGTAAAACCAAGCTTTTTGAAAATTTCCATGTCCATATTTTGTCATTTTTCTAGCTACAATATATTTTACCATAAGGGAAATAAGTGTCAATTTTTTTTCGACAGATATTGTGGATAAGTTGTTAAGCGGTGGATAAAAGCCTTGACAAAAGTGCTAAAATGTGCTATAATATTTTGTTATTTATCTAGAATAACGTTTAGAGAGGCGTTATTGGCTAAAATAAGCGAAATTTTAACCAAAACAGACCTCTCTAACACAGAGGTTTTGTGCTCTTGAAGCACAAGCTCTTTTCACGTTCAATTTCACAGAGAATTTGCAGTTGACACAAAGGTGTGTCCAACTGCCCAATTTTTGCTTTGCAACCCTGGGAACAGAAGCCCTTGGTTGCTGAGAGGAGGCCAACATGGCCATCCAGCCCGAACTCCTGCGCGAGATGTGGCGGACGATTGAAGACGGGGAATACCTCGTTGTCACCGCTTTCGACTCCTTCGTCGAAGCTGGGGCAAACTTCGAAACGATCAAAAGAGCATGTCTCGGCGATGAACCCT
>Ga0172379_10010899_pt1 | contig 10922 bp, 8 predicted proteins | sample GrowelOW334metaG_FD_119756 | JGI IMG/M metagenome (GOLD analysis project Ga0172379, IMG submission 119756) | Groundwater microbial communities from an aquifer near a municipal landfill in Southern Ontario, Canada - Groundwater well OW334 metaG | ecosystem: Environmental > Aquatic > Deep... | reverse complement strand
GAGGGAGTGGAAAGCGGTGCGGGAGTGGTAATTGAAGATGTGCTGATTGGAAAGGTGGCTGAGGTGAATCGCTATACGAGTTTAGTGCAAATGATTAATGACCCCAATACCAAATTACTGGTAGGAATACGGAGGATTGGTGATGGTACGCAAAAACCTGCCTCTATTGTGGCTAAGGGGATATTGCAAGGCCAATTTGGTGGGAAAATGATTTTGGACAAAGTGCTGCAAAACGAGGAGTTGGCTAAGGATGATTTGGTGGTGACCGTTGAAGACCCCTCCGGGCCGATTGGTTGGGTAGTCGGGAGGGTCGAAGAGGTCTTGCCAAAGTCGGCCCAGCTATATCAAAGAGCGCGCATTAAGCCTTTTGTTGATTTGACAAATTTAAACATTGTTTTTATTGTTTTACCGCAAAAATGAAATACATCTTAGTTATAATGCTGGCTCTATTTTTGGCAATACTGCAAGGAACACTAATTCCTTTAAATTTATTATTTTTGCTGGTAGTTTTCGTGGCGACACTGCGGACACCAACCGAAACTCTTGTTTTAGCGTTTTTTGGGGGGTTGTTTTTGGATTTAGCGCTCGGAAATCATTTGGGGGTATCCAGTCTGGTATTTTTGGTAATTTCCGGGTTAATTATTTTATACCGCCGGCGTTTTGATCCGGCGCATCTTTTGTTTTTACCATTATTTATAACACTCGGGACATTAATTAATTTATTAGTTGGCCGACAACCTTTGGCTTTAGGTAATTTGTTGATCCTTTTGGGGTTGAGTTTGGTTATCCGGAAATTAATAATTGTGCTTTATGGCGGTTGGGATAATATAACGATTGATAATCAAAGGAATAAGATTCGTTTATGAATGACAGCCGGGTATTTAAAGTTAATTTTCTTTTGGTAGTTTTGGGGTTGGTGTTGTGTTTGATGTTGACCAAGTTGGCGGAATTACAACTGGTATTTGGCAGCAACAATCGCAAGACGGCTGATAATAACCGTTTAAGACAAATTGCCAATCCGGCGCCCCGGGGTTTGATATTTGACCGGGCAAAAAGGCAATTAGTGGAAAATATCCCTCTCTACCGAAGCTGCGAGGTGGAGGAAAAAACGCAAACGATTGTTTGCAGGAAGCTTTTGAGAGATGAAGCGTTGAGGGCCGAAGTAGAGGGTGGAGTTAATGCTGAAAAACTGCGGACCGATGTCGGGAGAAATTACCCTTACGGAAAAGTTTTGGCGCACTTGCTGGGATATTTGGGTGAAGTGAATGAAGACGAGGTAAAAAACGGGTCTTTCCGCTTGGGTGACTTTGTCGGCCGGATGGGAATGGAACAGCAGTACGAAAAAAACTTACGGGGGGTTAATGGTTTGGAAGTGACTGAGGTTAACACCCAAGGAGAGATTATCAGAGATTTGGGGAAGATTGAGCCGGTGGCGGGGGAAAACCTGTATTTAACGGTTGATGCAGAATTGTCTAGGGTGGCTTATGAGGCTCTGGCCGGGCGTCCGGGGGCGGTGGTTGCTACTGAGGCGAAAACCGGCAAGGTCTTGGTGCTGGTTTCCAGTCCATCTTTTGATCCGAATAATTTGGAGACGAAATATTTTCAGGATCCGCAAACGCCTTTATTTTTCCGGACAATTTCAGGAACGTACCCACCCGGGTCAGTCTTTAAGATAGTTACCGCCACGGCGGCAATTGAAGAAGGGAAAGTAGACCAAAATACACTATATAAAGATTCGGGCATTATCCAGATCGGGGACTTTAGTTTTAAGAATTGGTATTTTACGCAATACGGGCGGACGGAGGGAGAAATTGGGATTGTCAAAGCAATCAGCCGTTCGACCGACACCTTTTTTTACAAAGTGGGTGAGTGGACGGGAGCGCAAAAGGTGGTGGATTGGGCCATGATTTATGGTCTAGGGGCAAAGACTGGCATTAATTTGCCCGGGGAAGCGGCAGGTTTGGTGCCCGACCCGCAAAAAGAGTGGTATTTGGGCAATACTTATCACCTGGCTATCGGACAGGGCGATTTATTAGTGACCCCCTTACAGCAAAACCAGCTGGGGGCGGTGATTGCCAATAATGGTAAGTGGTGTAAACCAATACTTACGGAAAATGAGGCGGTTGATTGCCGGGATTTGAACTTGAAAAAAGAAACTCTGGATTTGATTAAAGATGGTTTGGTGGCGGCTTGTTCGCCGGGGGGGACGGCATATCCGTTGTTTGACTTTAAGCCGCAGGTGGCCTGCAAAACAGGAACAGCGGAGATTGGGGATAAGGCGGAAAACACCCATGCTTGGTTGACGGCCTTTGCCCCTGCTGATGATCCGCAGATTGTGGTGACAGTACTAGTGGAAGCCGGCGGTCAGGGCTCTGATCAAGCCGCTCCCATTGCCCGGAAAGTGCTGGAGAAGTGGTTTGGAAGATAGATACCTTATTTGTAAAAACCGCCATGGTATTCCATGGTTTGCGGTGCGTTGGGAAAATGTTCTGGACAAATTTCACCACGCAAATAAGATAACGGAGCAGGAGTGTTAATATCGCCTTGCCACGCGATACCATGTTCTCTTCTGGTCCCTGGTTCGGTAAAACTAACCTGAAGTCCCCAGGATGGTGGTTGTTCATCGCCTGGTTTGGAGGCGAGGTTGTAATTTCTCACCCGTACCGTTTGCTGTCTGCCTTTAAGATGACAAGAAATTTCATCTTGGGGTGGGTCATTAGTCCAGATATCGTTTTCCAGGTGCCTATCACTCCACACGATGGCTTGGATACCGCCGGTAAATCCTTCTAGCCAGTCGATCAGTCCTTGCCCGAAGAGAGTTTGTAAATGCGTAAGGGTTTGTTGAGCTTCGGGTGAATCAACCGGAGTTTCGTGAGGGTGGGTGCAACAATGAGAGAAAATTTCACAAGGCTCACCGTTGGCGTCAGCGCCTTCTACTAGATTTATTCCGTGAGATGTGGCGTACGCTTGTGCTTTTTCGTGAGCGGCAAGGGCTTGTAAGTATTCAGGTGATTAATTTGGGTCGACTGATAGGGTATAAACATAATGTTGATGGGGAAATAACCCTGCTGGTTCACCTTCTCTGCCGGCAAAACTGGGAGCCATTGTTTTATCCTTATCTGGACAGGACAATTAATAACTACATTTTAACCCTTTTTGTCAAATCGGGTTGATACGGGTACGGGTTTTGTGTTTTGTTGGGGTGCGTGAAAAGGAGGAGGAAGGGGAAATTGATGGATACAAAATGTGTGCAAGGCGGTTCTCCACTTGACATTCGTTTTAACATAAGGAATGCTATATCAATGGATTTGATAATTGTGGAGAGTCCGACAAAGTCAAGAACCTTGGGCGGTTTTTTGGATAAGAAATACCAAATTGTGGCAACAATGGGGCATATTATTGATTTGCCAAAAAACAATTTAGGGATTGAAGTAGAAAACAATTTTAAACCGCTGTACGAGGCGTTGGCCAAAAAAAAGGAAGTAATTAGCCAATTGAAGAAGTTGGGCAAGGAAGCGGAGACGATTTATCTGGCGACTGACCCTGACCGGGAAGGAGAGGCGATTTCCTGGCATGTTGCCGGTTTGATGAAAGATAACAAGAAGTTGAAGCGGATTACCTTTCATGAAATTACCCGGACGGCGATTGAAAAGGCGCTAGCAAGCCCCGGTACGATAAATATGCAATTGGTAAACGCGCAGCAGGCCAGAAGGGTGTTGGACCGGCTGGTGGGTTATAAATTGTCACCGCTGTTGTGGAAAAAAGTCCGGCGGGGTTTGTCGGCCGGGAGAGTGCAATCAGTAGCGGTACGGTTGATTGCCGACAAAGAAAAAGAAATCGCCGCTTTTGTGCCGGAAGAATACTGGAATATTGTGGCGGAGTTGAAAAAAGTTGATGATACAAGTGCAAAATCAGTTTTCCTTGCGAAACTAGCCAAAAAAGACGAGAAGATTCTAAAAGTAAAAAACAAGGCCGAAGCGGATGGCGTCCTCAAAGAATTAAACGGGGCCTATTATTCGGTTTTGAATGTGGAAAAAAAGGAAGTCCTGCAAATGCCGGTTTCACCTTTCCGGACTTCAACTCTTCAGCAAAAGGCGTCGCAATCTTTGGGTTTTTCGAGTAAAAGGACGATGCAGGTTGCCCAAAACTTGTATGAGCAGGGAATTATTACTTATCACCGGACGGATTCGACTTTGTTGGCCCAGGAGGCGATTGGCAAGGTCCGGGAATATATAAAAATGGCTTTTGGAGAGAAATATTTGTCCTCAGAGCCTCGGCAATACAAAACTAATTCGAAAGTGGCACAGGAAGCCCACGAGGCAATCCGGCCGACGGAAATGAGCAAAAAAGTGGAAAATATTGAGGGATTAGACCGGGATGGGCAGAGGTTGTATGAGTTAATTTGGAAGCGGACGATGGCCTGCCAAATGAAAGAGGCGGTTTGGGAGAATACCAAAGTGGACGTGGAAGCCAGGACAACCCGCAGGTATATTTTTCAGGCAGAAGGGAAAAGATTGATTTTTGATGGCTGGCTGACTTTGTATCCCAAAGTCAAAGATGAAGCGCTTGAAACCTTGCCGAAATTGGCCAATAGTGAAGAATTAAAGCTGCTAAAATTAAATTCCGAACAAAAGTTTACCCTGCCACCAGCCAGGTTTAACGAAGCGTCCTTAATTAAGGCTCTGGAAAAAATGGGAATTGGTCGTCCGTCAACTTATGCCCCGACAATCTCGTTAATCCAGTTAAGACAATATGTGGAAAAAATCGAAGGCTTGTTTCATTCAACCGCCTTGGGGACAACGGTGGTGGATTTTTTGGTTAAGAACTTCCCCAAATTGTTTGATTACGATTTTACGGCCCAGATGGAAGATGAATTGGATGATATTGCCAATGGGAAGCGGGAGTGGGTGCCGGTGGTGAAGGAATTTTATGACCCGATGGCGACGAAATTAAAGTCAGTTGAGAAAAATGCGGAGAGAGTGGCGGTGCCAACGGAAAAGACGGGTGAGAAATGTCCGGAATGTAAGGAAGGTGATCTGGTAATCCGGGTGGGAAGGTTTGGGAAGTTTATTTCTTGTGCCCGCTTTCCGGATTGTAAATATACGGCGCCGTATATCGAAAAATTAGAGAATGTTAAATGTCCGGATTGCGGGGGTGAAGTGGTGACGCGGCGGACGCACAAGGGGAAACAGTTTTTTGGTTGTGCCAATTACCCGAAATGTAAATGGGCTTCCTGGCGCAAACCGGTACCGGTGAAAAATTAGAGCTTGCGGATTTTGCGGCGGAAGGTTTCAAAATAATAGAGCGGTAAATATTTGATTTTGTCGATGACCAGATCATGAGCAGGAACGTAGCGCACTTCTTGTCCGCCAAAACCACGTTTAAAAACGGAAACACCATAAAAGCGGTGGCTGGTTTGGAATTCATCAACGATACCCCAAAAATTGTAACGGGGAATACGGTGGGCTTGGGCATCCTGGATTGCCTGCCATTGGATGGCATAAGCGCCGGGTAAGCGGCGGCCCTCTTGGGTGCTGGCCCCAAAGTGGTAGGAGGATTCGGTCGGGTAATGAATAATCAGGGCTTGGGCGAGGATTTTATTTTCCAGTTTGGCAGTATAAAGGAGGGCTTGGTTGTGTTGGGCGAAATGCTTAAATTCAGAAACAATTAAGGGGTAGGAAAAAGGAATAAAATGTTGACGTTGGGCGGTTTCCAGTTGTAATTGGTAAAAGTCTGAGGCGTCTTGGGGATTAGTGGAAGAAGTAACAGTAATCCCCAGATTTTGTGCTTTTTTGATTTCGTAGCGGGTGGTTTTGCGCATTTGGCTCAAAATCTGTTCTGGGGTTTGTTTGAGGTCTAATTGGAGGGTGTGCTCGGCGGTAAGATGCATGGGGGAAGGCTGAAAGCGTAAGGAGGTCAATAATCGCCGGTTATCTGGATTATCAAGAAGCTGCGGGCGTAAACGGATAAAAACACATTTTTCTGACTTGGCCAATTGAGTAAGGTGTTCAAAAAGTATCCCTACGGCTTGCTCAGAACTTTGCCAATCAAGAAGTGGGCCGCCGGGGATCGAGAGATATTTGCCGCGTTTGGCGTTTTCAAGAATTGCAAGACAAACGCCAAGCAAACCATCTTCATGAATTCCCAGATAAAAGACTTTTTTCCCCAAGGCTTCGTTGGTTTGGCCGTGATAATAAGATTGCAAAAAGTTACTTTCAGGCCGTGAAGTAACAAAATTTTCCCAAGTTTGGGCGTCGGTGATATTTTTTAGGATGACCATTGATTGATTAGTTTAACAATAAACTGAGCATCTTTGAAAGAGGTTAGGGGGTTGGTGGGTAAATTGAGACAGGTTTGACAAATTCGCTCGGCGGTAGGGCAGCTACCGGAGCTATAACCGGCCCTAAAAAGATTATTTGAAGGGGTGACGGGCTGGCGGTACCAGGGATTTTTATCCAGAATAATTTGATGCTTAATCAAATATTGGCGGAGATTTTCCGGCTGACTAAGGGTGATTGTGTAGCGCAGATAAATTGAATTTTTACTGTAGTCCGGTTTTTGAATGGCCGGATTGGTCAGGTTTTGCTGATAATAGAAGGCAATTTGTTGCCGGTGATTATTGAAACGGGAAAGTTTATTAAGTTGATTGAGCGCAAGTTTGGCGAGTGGTTCGGGGAGCTTGCCTGGAAAAATAGGTGGAGTAAGATGGGCGCGTTCCAGGGGGTATATGGCTTTGGAAATAAGTTTTAATTTTTGGCTCAGACTTAAGAAGGCCTTGCCAAAGAGGGAATAATGATTTTTGACAAAATTGGTGATTAAGGGGTGTAATAATTGCTGGGTTGTCCACCAAAAACCAGGTGTTGGGATTGCTGAATATAATTGGTTTGAACAGTTGACTAATTGTGGGTTATTAACAATTAGGGCACCGCCAAAAACTGAGGAAATGACTTTGTCACGGCCAAAACTTAAGATGGCCATATCGCCAAAACTACCGATTGGCTGGTTGTTGTAAGCTGCACCCAGGCTGTGTGCACAATCTTCAATTAAGAATAAAGAATGCTTTTGGCAATAATTTTTAATTTGATCGATTTCACCGGGGAGGCCGAACGTGTGTTGGAGAATCAGGGCTTTGGCTTGGGTGGTTTGGGGCAAGGTTTTTGAATCAAGATTAAAGTCGCCTCCGATATCAAGATATTCAGGTTGTAAACCGTTCCATAAAATTGCATTCGGGACGGCGCTACAGGTAAATGACTGTAAAAGAATTGGGGTTTTAGGTTTTAGATTTAAGGTTTTGAGGGCGATCATTAGGGCGCTGCGGCCGGAGTTAAAAAGATAAATGGCTTTTGCGTTGGGGAAAAGTTTGGCAAGTTGTTGGGTTAATTGGTCTTGAAAAAGGTGTTGGGACCAAGAGGAAAGATTAAATAATTGCGCTTGTGCAAGCCGAAGGTCATCTGCTTCCAAATTTGGTGAAAGAGAAATATGCATCATTGTAATTTTTTTAGATTTGTAACAAGAGAAAGCGGTAAGCGGCCTTCAAGGAGGATGGTTGCCGGGGGTTGAAGTAGTGAGGCGAGCTGTTGGAGGGAAACTGCTGGTTTGATAAGGGTTGCGGGAGCGGACTTGGCAAATTGGGGTGAAGTCGTCAAGACCAGGTCAATATTTTTAAGTAGTTGGGAAAGCTGGAGGTTAATTTCTTTCTCCATTTTACCGAGTTCTAAAAAGCCATTGGATATGACGATGCGGCGGCCGGGATATTTACGGAGTTCTTTTAGGGCGGCCTCAAAGCCGACCGGATTGATGTTGTAGGAATCGTCCAGAAGGGTAATTTTAGAGGAAAGGATGACTTTTTTGAGACTATTGTCAACGGCGTCTAGATTGGAGACTCTTTTTTGGAGAAGAGAATAAGGGATTTTAAGCTGGAAGGCAACCGCTAGGGCGCCGGTGAGATTCTCCAGTAAACTGGTCGTGGTAAGATTGGTGGTGAATTGATAAGCCTCGGTAGGAGTTTGAAGAGAGAATTTTGTTTCTAAAGACGATGTTTTGGTAATGGTGCTCAAGAAATCGGCTTTAAGATTTTTGGTAGTGGTAAGAGCATAGGTGTACAAGCGACGCTTTTCCTGTTGGGCCAAATTTACCAAAGGTAAAGTTGCGGGTTGAGAAACATTGATAAAGAGAGGGTTATTGCCAGGCAGATTGGTAACAATTTCGTATTTGGCTTTGAGAAGTTTGTCTATGCTGCCAAAAAGAGCAAGGTGTTGCGGAGCGATGCCGGTAATAAGACTTACAGAGGGTGGGGTAAGTTTACAAAGAGATTTAATTTCGCCGGGGCGGTACGCGCCCATTTCGACCAAGAAATAATCAAGAGGTTTATTGATCAGGGTTTTGACGGTTTTGATAATACCCAGTGGAGTATTGTAACTGGCAGGGGTTTCGACGACCGAGCTTTGTGTTTTGAGCAGCTGATGTAAAAGATGTTTGGTTGAAGATTTACCGTAACTGCCGGTAATAGCGATAACCTGGGGGTGGTATAGGCGGAGTTTTTGGTGAACAAGTTTTTGGTTTTTGAGAACAATCAAACGCACCAATAAGGAGGTGGCTAAAATAAAGATTGGGGCGACCAGGTAGCCCAAAAGATCAAAGCCAAGATAATAACGGCGGTAGGCAGTTTTGAGGATAAAAAAACTGGTAACCAATAGAAATCCCAGGGAAGCTCCAAGAAGCGCCAGGCCGCGGAGTGAAAGTTTGGGCTTTTTTAATTGTGAGGTAGAGGTGTTGCTTATCAAATAGGCCATTTCGATTAAAAGGAGAAAAAGATAAATATAATAGAAAAGATTGCGATTAACGAAGTAGTATCCGGCCAAAACAAGAATTTTGGCGGCAAGCAGGGGTGTTTGTAAATGCGTGTGGGCATCTTTGGTGGTCAAAAAAACAGCAAAACGGTCGAAACGGTATTCTTTGATTTGCCACCAGTGTCCCAAGAGTAATTGGCGATACAGGTTGGCAAAAAACCAGATTCCCCAGTAGAGATATCTCATTGTTGGGACCAGCTATTTATTTCTAAAGCAAGAGCCTGCGGGAGTTGGTAAGGTAGACGGTGGGTTTGGTTGGGATATGTCTTTAAGTGGGTATTTGAGATATTTTGATATAGGTAATTGGCATCTTTAATGGGGGTTAGGTGGTCCTGTTCACCCCAAAGAATAAGGGTGGGAACGGTAATTTGTTGAAGGTATTTTTTGGCGTCTTCTTCGATAATATTGCGGAAAGTGGCTTTTTTGTTGACTGAGGTAATTTGTTCGTAGTCATGGTTGCGGGCGAGTTTATAAGCAAGCCGGCGAAGAGCCGGGGTGGGTTTGATTATTTTACTAAGGCCCAAAAATATCACCCGTTTTAGCCAGCAATCCCGGGAAATTCCGGCGGTTGCGCAAAGAATAATGCCCATAAGCTGGGGTGTCTTTTGGGCAGCAAGTTTAAGCGCAATCCGGCCGCCCAGTGAATGGCCAAAAAGATAATAGCCGGCCTTTCGGAATTCCAGTTGACAGCCTTGATTGACATATTCGGCATAATCCTGTAGATTCCATGGGCGATTGGGTTCCGGAGCATCAAAAAAGGGAAGTTCAGGCACGTAAACACGCCAACCTAAGGCGGCAAGCTCGTTTTTCAAACCAACAAGCTTGCTGATATTGGCTCCCCAGCCGTGGAGAAGACAAATATTCTTCACAATACCTATATTGTACCAAGTTTTAGGAAGAAATTTCTTCTAGCTGTTGTTGGGGCATGTGGATTTTACGGGGGACGACAATAATGGCCAAGACGGAAACGAGGGTGAGGATGATGCCAATAACAGAAAAAGCTTTATGAAAACCGACCAGAGAGGCAATTAAACCGGCCAGAATCGGTCCTAAAATATAAGCGAGGTTTTCGGCGGTGCGTTCCAGGCTGACAAGATCGTTGTCAAATTCGTGCAAACGGGATAGGTAGTCTTCAAAGGTGGCCATAATTTCGGGAACGGCTAGGCAACCACAGATAGAGGCCAATAAAACCAATGACAAAATAAGGGGGACATTGAGCGTAAAACCGACAATGATAAGGATTAGACCACTGCTAACCCCCGACAAAAAAGCAATTCTTTTTTTACCAAACGGACGGGCGGCCTTGTCGGCAATTAAACCTACAAATAAGGAAGGGAGCATATACAAAGTCAGCATTAAATTACCCAAAGGGTTGATTTTTCTAAGCTCTTCGGCCAGAACGGCGCCAACACTCCAATAGGCAGCATCAACTAAGAAAAGGGCAAAGATAAATAGCCAGAGCGGCCAAAGTTTGGTGGCTAAAACCCGCCAAATTTTCAATTCAGACATTAGACTTTTGCGGGGTGGGTGGTGATTAGGTGGTGGTTGATTGAGGGGAAAAACGGATTTAAAAATAATATACAGACCATAGGCAAGGGCGGTAAAAATAACGGTGGTGTATAGGGGTAACTTAAAACTCAGAGCCAAAAGCGAGCTGGCTAAGAGGGGGGCCAACATGTAAGCCGCGGCTTTAAAAGAAGACAAAATACCCCATCCACGGGCATGTTGAGGGATGGCCAGATAAGAAGGGATAAAATGAAAATTGGAAAAAGCAAGCAGTTCATAATAAATTCCCCAGATTGCCATTGCGCAAAGCAGGAAAAAGATAGTCGGCGGTAAAAAGAGATAGACGAGCGGAAATAAAATGGCAAAAAAGAGGCCTAAAAGTAAATAATAATAAAATGGTTTATTTTGGAGATATTTAGCGGCCAGCGAATCAAAAATCAAGGCAACAAGAGAAGAAGCGGCATAAATAAGCCCCATAAAAAAGGGGTTACCCAAGGAATTTTCCAGGTGAATCGGAGTCAGATAGGATATCATGCCATCGGCAAAACCGACAAAAAAGAGTATGAG
>Ga0172379_10010898_pt1 | contig 10924 bp, 18 predicted proteins | sample GrowelOW334metaG_FD_119756 | JGI IMG/M metagenome (GOLD analysis project Ga0172379, IMG submission 119756) | Groundwater microbial communities from an aquifer near a municipal landfill in Southern Ontario, Canada - Groundwater well OW334 metaG | ecosystem: Environmental > Aquatic > Deep... | reverse complement strand
GCAGGGCGCGTTCCTTAAAAAATGAATGCCATTCGTCTTTCGTTTTCCCGGCTTGCTCATTTACGCCGGTATGCTCACAGTCATACATAAACGCCCAATACAATCTGTTCTGAGCAACTGAGCGCGTGTTTACGGCCTTTTCTATCGTAACTTGCATCAATGGGTCGCTTGTTATGTTATTAACGGCAATAACGGCTTGTTTTCGCTTATCTTGGCTGTTGATTAGGATTGACTGCTTCATCTTCCACCATCCAAATACCTATTAACGATAACGCTCTGCTCGTAGGTGTCATAAGCGCCAGCCGCAGCCCGTAGACAATCGCCCATACTGCCTATACGGCTATGCTTAAATGTAGTGATAATCTCGTCATTGATGCACAGCGCGTATTCGCAACGGTTACCGGTTAGTTTGAATTGCTCGGTTATGGTTATCATTTGCGCTTACTCAGGATTCTATATTTTGTATCTGTGTCGCCTTTAATCCACACCGTCCAAGCTACCTCCATTGTCGGAGCGGCTTTCTTGTCGCCTTCTTTTCGTTGGTCGAATAAAAAATCAGGTCGCCATGACAATGGCAGAACATAAGCAGGCGGGCATTGCTCAAATAACTCAACTCTCTTTTTTGCATGCCAGTATTGAGACTTAAGAACCATTGCAACAATCGGAGCTTTCGTTAATGCGTGGCGTATAAATTCCTCGCTAATATTGAAAGGTGGATTTGTGATAATTGCATCACAGTCATAATCTGATATTAGAAAATCAATCACTCCTTTGCTGTATCCGGTGTCTCTTATGTCGGTAGCTATTACCTTGTGTCCATGCTCATAAAGAACATCTGCCATTGCACCATCACCACAAGCTGGTTCCCATATCGTACAAGGCTCAAGTTTTAGAAAATCCATTAGTGCATGAGTTACCTCGGGTGGAGTTGGGTAAAAATCCAACTCTCTGCGTTTAGTTGCTGTGCTGTTGTTTGTTAGTGTTAACGCTTCCATCTCAGCCCCTCCGGTTAAATTTCTGGCACATAGCCATCCTATCCCGCGTGACAAAATCAATGTCAGTCAGTGGCGTTGACATTGACCGTGTGTTAAATGTGCTGGTCTGCCGTGGCAATGGTCGCAGTTTCAGGCTGTTTGCGCGTTTATCGCCGGGAATGTTTCTTTTTAGTTCGTTCTTCATAAATGGGTAATTCCATAAATTTATCGGTGAAATAAAGTCGTAATGTCTCATTTTTTTACGAAGATTCTTTCTATGCCGTCTTTTCTATCACCAGAAGCGCACAAGACCATCTTAAAAACTTTTTCACAGGTTGATAATGGCTTGTTATCGAACGCGCATCCGTCACATAGCTTTGCCGTTGCTTTCACAGCCACGTAATCAACGCTCTCATAGGTAAACTCCATCTCTCTGCTTTCATTATCCATTCCACTTCCTCCATATCAACAAAATAATCGCAATCTGAATCAAGATATAAGCCTCAATCATGCTGCCGCCTGCTTCAATTTAGCATTGGCCCTATATCGCGCATTCTGTTCTTTCCGTTTTTCCCGGTTAGCTTCTGCCATGAGTGCGCGTTCTGCTTGAGTTGGCTTGTTGGCTTGGTAATAAGCGGCCATATATGCCTTTCTACTCATATCGGCATCCATCTATGCAATTTACTAGGCCAAAGTTTCACAGTTCTCAAGTGGCTCCGTCTGAAAGCACCTTTTCTCATCATAATGCGAGCAAATACTCCACGGTTTGGTCGCTTTTCAAAAATCTTTCTCTTTCTAAAAAATCTGTTTCTGTATAACCAAGGGGTCATATTGTCTGCGCCTTTAAACATCAATTTACCAACAACTTCTTTGCATTTATTCATGCTATCACCTTCTTAGCCTTTACCGCCATCTTAGCAAACCAGAACGCGGCCTTTCTTGAAATACCATTAACGCCTATAGCGTAGGCTAGTGAGTTTATTGAGTGGCGCTTGTTGTTTATTATCAATGCAGTTCTCCCCGTAATTTATTTTCTATTTTGTCGAGTTGAGCCTTTCTGTGCGCTTCAAATTCCAACCGTTCACGTTCACGCCGGGCAACGCCATCATCTTCTTCAATCGCCAGTATTGACTTAATCATGCCAAGCTTTGCCAGTGCATCAACCTTGCCGGTCTTTTCGTGAGCCTGCTCGATTAGCTTTTGAGTGGTTGTTGTTGGCGCTTCCAACATGTAACGCGATTCAATTTCTTTAGGCAGTCTCTTTAGAAAAACTGCCTGTTTAACTGAATCAGCCCGGCGAGCTTTATCAAAACCCTCGTTCACTATCCAACGTGGCTCGTCTGCCGTTTTAATAATCCGCGTATAAGCGTCTTTAAACGCCATTCTCGCCGCAACCTTGTCACCGTCTAAGAAAAGTCCGTACGCGGCACCACGAGCCTCTGCTATTGGCTGAGTCCACACAACCGTCGAGTATTCATCGAAAGATTCTAAGGCAATCGCCCAAGCTTCCTCTGCACCGATATGTTTTGATCCGTTCCTGTCTGAAATAACCTCGATCACGTCTGCCGGTGTCGGCGGGAACTTTGATCCTTTGGCGTGTTGCTGGATGCTATACAAGACTTGATTTAACGGGTATTCGCTGAGTATGTCGAATACCGCCATAACAACAGCATCACTAGGGACTTGATTGCTGACACTCATAGCGTGTGCGTTAATCCATGACGAATGGAATGTGCTGAAATCGTTGCTGTTCATAATTTGCTCGCTGTTGAGTCGATGATTAGGCCGGTACCGTTGCGCTGCTCTGGCGGGATGTATTGTGGGGCTTTGCGTGGTTGTGGCTGCTGTTTAGATTTTAATTGGCCTGATAGCCTATTAATGCAATCAACATACAATCCTGGATAACCGCCTCGTATAGAGTTGTCTATTATTTTTTGCTGATCTTCACTCGAGAATTCTTGAAGCTGATTACACGCTTTTGTTTTTGCCAGATCGGTAAGTGGTTTTTTAATTTCTTTCCTATGCTGCTCGAACTCATCAAAAGCAATCTTGTTAATTGAATCAGGGACAATGAATTTTTCTTTAGCTGCGGCCTTGTCCTTTCTCTTTGAAGTAGTCTCTGAAGTAGTCTCTGAAGTAATCTCTGTATTATAAAGGCGGTTTCCGCCATCACTGTATGGCGTTTTAAGCCCTTCTTGTATGGCGTTTTCCGACTCTACAGTATGGCGGTTTCCGCCATCCTTGATTTTAATGGCTTTGCTCGGTGTTTCTTCGCAATATTTAGCAAGTATTGCATTCAAAACGACCACATTAACCCGGAAATATAATCGAGCTGGAATTCCCTCTTTCTTTTCCTCAATGATGCCAAGAGATTTTAGTGTTTTTCTGGCTGTTTCCTGCTCCCTGCGGCTCAATCCTGTTTCATCCGTCCATTCGTCTTGCGTTTTCCAGAACCATCCATTATGGACGCCTGTGCGCTTGTTCCAGTAAACAGCTTGTGACAACATCAGGGCGGATGTAATTGATCCAGTTATGGAAACAAAGCACCTCTGGAATGCTATCGGCCTGTCAAATAATTCGACCATGTTCATTTATGCAGCCTTCCTGTATTTGCGCTCAAGAACAACCTGACCTTTCCCGGTTATGCAGGTCTTGAACGATGGGTATGTCTTGCCGTTGCTGTCCGTGTATGGTGTCTGCTCAATGACAACGAAAAGTCCCCGGTCAATCACAGATTGGTAAGGCTGATTGTTAATCATTAGGAAGCCATCTTCGCGGAGCTGCCTATATAATTTATTTTGTCCTGTTCCAATTACCTTGGCGAACTCACCAACTGAGCATGAACCATCCAACCGGCGAACCGCTAAAGCGAAATCCACTTTTGGCTTGTCCTGCTCAATTTGAAGTTTTGCGGCCTCAAGTGCTTCTTGGGTGTCAGCGGCTAATCTAAGTGCATCCGCAAATGACGTTGGTATTTTTGGCTGTGCTTCTTCCAGTTCTTGCCAACGATCAATAATTGCCAGCCGGTGCTTTACTGAATAACCAGAAATTACAAGGTTAGTTTCTCTGAATGGAAGATCAAAGCAAGGTGATTTCCGGTTACTTTTGTCTAAATAGGTGCGGGAGAATTCCCCCTCACCTATTTCAGCCTCGGAAAGTATGCGGCGAACGTCTTTTAAAACCTCGTTGTGCATCTTTCCGGTAAGAGAAGCTATTTCCAAGCTGCTCATAGTACGATTTGTTGTTGTGCTTAATGCGTTACTCATTTACAATAATTCCTGTTGTTAAGTCTTTAATGAAACCCACGCTTCCTTTGCCCGGATCAGTGGGTATTTTTTTGCCTGTAAATCGCTTACAGTCCCTTTTTCCAGTACCACCATAAAACAGATCGTATTCTGGATAATTCCCTCTAATCATCCGAGCCTGCCTTATTGCCGCTGCACTCGGTTTTGATGCCATTCCCGCCTCGTATGAAGCGCACTTGCCTATCCCGTAGCCGAAGCCGATAGGGTCCTGGGTAAAGTCGGCGCAATCCCTACAGCACACTATCGTTTGCAATTTTTATTATTTTGGTTAGGTGAAAAAAAAACCGGGGAATATCCCCGGATGAGTGCCACTTAGGAGAAAGTGAGTGAGCAACTATATCCCGGCATACTCAACGGTCTTAAAAACTGGTTAATTGAAAATATCTGGGCGAATATGCTCTTTACGCACAGCTCCTCCGGTTATCTTTTCAATGTGTCGTGCCTTTTTATGTCCGAACTGTCGTTTACCGTTTATGGTCATGCACAAAAATGGGACTGAGCAGCCGATCGCTCTTGCCGCTGCATCCCTGTTATTTTTAAAATATTCGAGTAATTTTTCCATGTCTTTATTTTAACGGAATGTTACTTGGTAGGCAATTATTTTAATTACTGATTGTTGCTCGATTTTAGGACACTCTTAATACTTGGTGAAAATAAAATAAATAACAAATAGTTATTGACTTCAAGACACGATCTGTTATTCTGTGTCCCGAAGCAAAGAAATTGTTTCACCAACCGCCCAGCGTAGTTGGAATTTGATCCGGGGAGACTTCACGCAACGTGATACCTGGATATGGCAGCACGGAACAGACGGCAACGGTACACACAGTTTGATAATGATTGATTTGACGGATCGGAAAGACGATCACTTTATCTAGCTCGATGTTTGAGCATCAAGCCAATAACTGGTACTTGAAGGATAAATGACGGCCGGGAAAGTACCGGCAACTAATTCAACAACGAGGCGATCATGAAACAACGAATCGAAGATCACGAAAGGCACTGGCACGAATGCAACGACTGGGAGCAGCGAGAAGAAGTGGCCGCTGGCTGCGTTATTGGATGCTTGATTCTGGCTGTACTGGCGATAATTTTTAACTAGGGGAAACAAGTGTTAATTGAAATAAAAAATAGGTTTAACAGTTCGGTTGTTTTTAGTCATGAGGCCGAGAATAATTCGATAAAACTTACGATAGAAATGGCAATTAAATCTAAGGCAGACTTGATCGGGGCAGACTTGAGCGGGGCAAACTTGAGCGGGGCAGACTTGAGCGGGGCAAACTTGAGCAGGGCAAACTTGAGCTGGGCAGACTTGAGCGGGGCAAACTTGAGCGAGGCGAGCTTGCGCGGGGCGAGCTTGCGCGGGGCGAACTTGAGCGGGGCGGACTTGTACGGGGCGGACTTGTACGGGGCGAACTTGAGCGAGGCGAACTTGAGCGGGGCGAACTTGAGCGGGGCGATAGGTAATATGAGTATTATTTTTTCAATGCAAATAGAAACCTATCCAATAACGTTTACGTCTGAAATATTGCAAATTGGCTGTAAGAGATTCACACATAAAGAATGGCAAGAATTTGACGATGAAACAATACAAAAAATGGACTCACAAGCTCTTTCATTCTGGAAAAAGTGGAAGGATTTTATTTTTATGGCGATTGATTTAAGGCTTAACAATTAAGGGGAAATTCAATGGAAACAATAAACAAAGACTTCGCGGACCGTAGCTGGATGAGAGTCAATACCAAATTAGCCAAACGCGGGAATCAATCTAACCTTGTCGGCGTAAAGATCGTAACAGCACTGATTATATGCGTCTCAGTCATGAGTTTAGTGGCTTTCGCACAATCAGCCAGGGCGATAGACCGTAGCAAGGATAAGTTGCTGATAACGCCAGAGATGGTGAGTTTCATGGAGACGGTCGGGCATGGTCAAGTTTTTACGATTTGCGAGTAACGACCATGAGCAATTACAGCGCACAGGTGACGTTTAAAGGCTGCGAAGTATTCACTCCATTGATGGATGCTGCATCGAGCAAGGAAGCACGAAAGAAGGCGCGGAAATTCGCGACAGACTGTTACAAGAACAGAACAATTAAATCAATCAAGTTATTCGGCCCCGTAGCTGAAAGCTTAGAAGAAAGACCATTTTAGGAGAGTGTTATGAGTACAGAAAAAGTTAAAAAAACCGGGCTTGAGCTATTAAGGGAGCCATTCCCAGACAATCAAATAAGCCAGCTTCCAAAGCCAACCAAGGCGCAAACAGACGCGGTAAGGGCTGATTTTAAAACAGGTATTAGATGCAAAGTTTGCGGTGCATGGCATCACAAAGACGTTGTTCACCTCAGCTACGTCGGACATGCTGCCTTGACTGATCGCTTGCTTGATTGCGATCCTCAATGGAATTGGGAGCCTTTATCGTTTGACGCAAACGGACAGCCACTAATGAAAGACGGTGGCATGTGGATCAAGCTTACTGTGTGCGGAGTAACGCGGCTAGGTTTTGGTGATGCAGAGAGCAAGACAGGCCCCAACGCTATCAAAGAAATGATAGGTGACGCATTGAGAAACGCCGCCATGAGATTCGGTGCAGCCCTTGATTTATGGCATAAAGGCGACCTTCACGCCGAAGAAGAACCGGAAGCAGAAAAGCCGGTTGATGCAACGTCATTGATTAAATCGGCAACCAGTTTGCAGCACCTAGCCTCAATCTGGCAAACAATACCGAAAGACCAGCAGACAAGGCTGGCGGCTATTAAGGATGACATGAAAGCCAAGCTTACACCGAAACAAGAGGCCGCGTGATGTTGGCGTGGGATAACGATGCTTTCTTGGCTAGGCTTAAAAAGCATCTCCCATCAGCAACCGTGTCATGCAGGACGAGAACGCCAGAACAACGCGCCGCCATGATGGATAAATTAACCGCATTACCTTCCAGCACTCACGCGCCTGTGCTGGGCAGTGGTGCTTTACATAATAAATAGGAGGCAGACATGCCAAAATTACTAATTGACGAATCAACCGGAGAAATACTTCAAGCGAATGTGATGGTTGCTGTTGAAAAAGCGCCAGCCATCATAATTGACATTGATGATGTTCGATTGTTCCACTCGGAACCGAAAAAACTGGTCGAAAAAATACGCACTCAGGCAGGGTTTGCCGTATTCGATGTGAGTAACGAGAAAGGTCGGAAAGCTTGCCGATCCCATGCAGCAAATATAATAAAGTGTATTGCCCCGGCATTAGAGGCAAGTAAGAGATTGGCAGAAGATGCTAAAAAAGTTGTTAAATCAGACCTTGAATTCAGAAAAACATTCGAGGCAGACGTTCGGGAAATAGCAGAGTTTCACCGCAAACCATTGACCGAGTACGAAGACGAGCAGAAACGCATTCAGGAAGAACAGGAAGCGCGAGAAGCCGCACGATTAGCCGAGGAAAAATATCTGGTCGACTGGGATGACGCCTTGCACCTAGACGAACTTTTCACATTCAGAAAAGAAAAGGAACGCGCCGAGGAAATAGCACGGGCAGAAGCTAAAGCGATTGAAGATAAGCGTTTGTTTGATGAAGCAGTCGCCAAGCAAGCAGAATCGGATCGTATAAAAATACAGGAGGAAGAACGCCGAAAGGTAGAAGCCGAGCAAGCTTCAAAACTGGAAGCAGAACGCGCAAAGGTTAGAGCAGAGGAGCAAGCAAAGATTGACGAAGAACGTCGCTTAGAACGCATTGAGTTCGATAAAAGGCAAGAATCAGAAAGACTTGCTGCGGAAGAATTACAACGTCAAAAATCATTAGATAAAGAAAAACAGAAAGAAACCGTTGCCGCTATTGGTCGAACATTAGCCAGAAACTCACCGGGGGCTTATACGCCAGAAGGTGTTCTTATAAATTCTGGTATAGGAGAAATTATTAAAGATCGACCAAGTGATGATGAAATCCTGCAAGCAGTAGCATTTTATTTCAATGCCAGCGAAGAAACCGTTTTGACTTGGTTTACCTCAATGGATTTAGAACGTCTTTGCATTAAAGCGGAAGCCTAGCCATGACAAAGATACATACATCAACACCAAGCGAACTACGCCGAATTGCCGAGGCAAAAGAAAAGAAAGCGGCAAGCAAAACCGGAGCAGCATATCACGCACTAATGCAGGCAGCCCAGGCGTTACGGTCTGAGGCTGATGAAATGGAAGGAGTTACAGAATGCCTGAATTAGTCGATGTATCGTACTTAATGAACGAGATAAAACGAAGCCGGTCAATTGCAAGAAGGCTGTTAAACCAGCAGCTAGAACCTGCAAACGGTGATCTAAAAAAGGGCACTATGGCTCTGTATAAGAAAGCCGATGTTGACCAGATCGTACACGAGTTTATCAACGGACGCGACTCAATCAAGCCAAACGAATGGACGCGCTGGGATATTGCGGAGCATTTTAACTGCCATTTAAGCACCGTAAACAGGTTGGTTTATAAAGATGGGTTCCCAAAGGTAAAGCGCCATTTCATACCAAATGTGGGGCGCAGAAATACGGCAGTTTGGGATTCCGATGCAGTCAAGGAAATAAACTTGATTGAGTTTATGAATCATGATGGCATCAATAAGATTAATAAGGAAAAGCCGAGAAATCCACTGACATGGACGCAAAAAGGAACGGTCGGCCTGATGTTGAAATTTATCATGGGCGAGTTTGACCGGGCAGATAAGAAACGGCGATACGAGTACAGGCGCTTGATTGCCAAGCACTCAGAATCAAAAACAATAACCGTTAGAATTGATGGGGTTTGGAATGGATAGAATGCAGATTGTAGTGGAATACTATAAATATGATCCTGATGGGCCTGTGAGTCCGTATTGGATAGGTTTTGCAGAACACATAGCCAAGATAACAAGACAAGAAACGCTAGCAGAATTCAAAACGGCACTTGATAAAATGCAGGATAACAAGAAATGAGCAGAGAAAGAGAAATACAGTTATTGAAGGCACAAATTAGTCTGTTTGAGAATCATGCTAATGATGCAAGAAAACACCTTGCGGAAATAGAAGGAGAACTGGCAAATCCTGAGACTGAAGCTGTGCATGGTGTTGTTTTGCGCGGTGGTTACCCCACATTCGTTGCGGATAGATTTAGAAAAAATACCGATGTTTTATTATACACATCACCACCAAAGCTTGAGCCATTAAGGCTGCATGAAATTGAATCAGAACACGACAAAAACGGTTGCGACCAATCAAATATTGGAATGAGATCATTTATGGATGGTGTTAAGTTTGCAGAAAAAGCTCACGGAATTGGTGAATAAATGAGACGCATGATTAAGCTATGCCGGGCGGCTCATTACCTCGATATGTCGGAGCCTGAATTCAATAAAAAGGTTAGGCCGCATATCACCGAAATCAAAGAAGGCCGGGTTATTAAGTTTGATGTGCTTGACCTTGATCGCTGGGTGGATAATTATAAAGCGGCGAACGGAAGGCCAGCAAAGGAGAGTAGCACATGGCAAAAAGAACCCCTGGACTTCGTAAAAAAGGCGAAATCTGGCACATTGACAAAGTTATCGCGGGGCAGCTCGTTCGAAAAAGCACTGGAGAATCTGAGCTTGAAAGTGCAGAGCGTTATTTAGCCCTACTAACCGAGAATCTTAGAAAGGTGAATATTTATGGGGAGAGGATAGAACATGCATTTAATGAAGCTGCAGCGCGTTTCGTGGAGGAATACGCGCACAAAAAGAGCATCAGCAGGGATATTTTAACACTAAAGGAGGTCATGCGAGAACTGTTTGAATAGATAAAAATAACATTAATTAAATCAATAACATAATAGCTTGGCCTTTCGTTCGCAAACCAATATAGGCAAGCTACGCCATCATTAAAACCGTCAAAATCTCGGAAATGAAAATATGAGCACTAAACAAGCAGCAATCAGAATGGCATGCGGCGACAACAATTATAAATGGCCTGCCCAGTTGTCAAGCGGCATTATGTATTACAACGGGTATAGGATAACAATTGGCGAATTTAACAAGGAGGCCAATAAATTCCGTAAGTGAAAATAAAGCTTGCTAATACGAGCACTGTTCGTTATAGTATGTTCACGGTTTGAATTTCTCGAGCCACTTAGGAGATACGAAAATGGGTAAATCAACAATTATTCGCATAGGCGATAAATTCAAAAAAAATGACACTGTTTACGAAGTTATTGGAACAAGGCCAGGAGGAATAGTTGATTTGCTAGATAGGGCTAAAACAAGGTTTACTATGCGCCAGCATAGTGAAGTGAAATTATGGGATCGTGTAAGTGACTAACCCAACACCCAACCAAATAAAACAAGCTCGCACGGACGCTGGCTTAACCCAAACTCAAGCAGCCGCGCTGATCTATAAAGGCTGTCGATGCTGGCAGCAATGGGAAGCAGGTAGTCGCTCAATGGATAAGGCGCTGTTTGAGTTGTTTATGATTAAAGTTAAAAATGGAAGTGAAAAATGAGTATGCACAAAATCCACCTTACACAAATAGAAGAAACAGGTCTGATAGCTCACGGTCTTGACATATGAAAGCACGATTCGAGGCATTACTGATTAGATTTGCGGCATGGGTAGTTTTTGAGAGAAACGTCACGCGCTGCAAAGTTGTTTCACGCCGGGATAATAACG
>Ga0172379_10010897_pt1 | contig 10925 bp, 10 predicted proteins | sample GrowelOW334metaG_FD_119756 | JGI IMG/M metagenome (GOLD analysis project Ga0172379, IMG submission 119756) | Groundwater microbial communities from an aquifer near a municipal landfill in Southern Ontario, Canada - Groundwater well OW334 metaG | ecosystem: Environmental > Aquatic > Deep... | reverse complement strand
CCATGCTAATCGAGACGGGAGAGATATTCGGCCTCGTCGGCTCGGATGGGGCAGGCAAATCCACCCTCCTCAGAATGGTCGCCACGATGATCAGGCCCACTGCGGGTAAGATCCTCATCGCCGGCATGGACGTCGTATCCGAGAAAAAAAAGGTGAAGAATCTCATCGGCTACATGCCCCAGCGTTTCGGACTTTATCCGGATCTGACGGTGGATGAGAATCTCCAATTCTTCATGGACATCTTTGGTATTCCCCGGGAGGAACGGGAAAAGAGGCGGGAAAAATATCTGGGATTCTCCAATCTGCTGCCCTTTACCGATCGGCCGGCAGGAGCCCTCTCCGGGGGGATGAAACAGAAATTGGGGCTGGCCTGCGTGCTGATCCATGAGCCAAGCCTCCTGATTCTCGACGAGCCTACCAACGGCGTCGATCCCGTTTCCCGTCAGGAATTCTGGGATATTCTGGATGAAATGCGCCGGGTCGGGATGACGATTATCGTCTCCACCGCCTATCTTGATGAAGGAGAAAAATGCAATAATCTTGCCATGATGCACAAGGCGCAAGTAATTGACATTGCGACGCCGGCAGCAATCCGGTCCTCCTTCCCTACCCTGGAGGCAGCTATGATCAGCCGTCTTCAGGAGGCGGATGCCGACATTACGAAAGACAACTTTACATTCAAAACATGACGGCTTCACAAAAAGTCGTCATTCCCGCGTAGGCGGGAATCCAGACAGGACACAAATAATTTAAAATGCTGGATTCCCGTTTTCACGGGAATGACAGAAAATGAGGCTTTCGACTTTTTGCGAGTTCGTCGAGTATGAACACATCCACCATACGGCAATCAGGAAACGGCGACGCCATTCAGGTTCAAGACCTGGAGAAACGCTTCGGCAAGTTTGTCGCCGTCAATAAGGTGACCTTCAGCGTCCGGAAGGGAGAAATTTTCGGATTTCTGGGTTCCAACGGCTCCGGCAAATCGACGACGATCCGCATGCTCTGCGGCATCCTCACCCCCACATCCGGTCAGGGAACAGTGGCCGGCTATGACATCTTCAGGGAGCCAGAGGAAATCAAGCAATCTATCGGTTACATGTCCCAGAAATTCTCCCTTTACGAGGATCTCAGTCCCTTTGAAAATATCCGTTTTTATCTCGGCATATATAATGTCTCGCCGGCCCTCTGGGCGGAGCGGATCTCCTGGGTCCTGGACATGACCCAACTGGGCGACGTCCGGGACCGCCTGACCCGGGAGCTGCCCCAGGGCTGGCGTCAGCGCCTCGCCCTCGGTTGCGCCCTGTTGCACAAACCGGACATTCTTTTCCTGGACGAGCCGACATCCGGCGTTGATCCCCTGACAAGGCAACATTTCTGGGACTTTATCCGCCAGTTGGCCTCCCAGGGCATCACAATTTTCGTTACTACCCATTATATGGATGAAGCCCGCCATTGCGAGCGGATCGTCATGATCAACCAGGGATCAATCGTCGCGGCGGGAAGCCCGGACGAGATCATCAGTCAGGCCTGTCCGGACACACAGAATGCAGACCTTAATGACGCATTTATTACCTTGATGAAAAACTGAAAATGAACTTACGGAAGATCGGCGCCATTACCCGCAAGGAATTTTATCACCTGATCAGGGATTATCGTAGCCTTTACCTGGCCTTCGCCATCCCCCTGATCCTGATCCTGCTCTTCGGCTACGCCCTGAGCCTGGATGTGGAAAACGTCCAGACCGTCATCGTGGATTACGACGGGACCAAGCAGAGCCGGGATCTTGTCCGCCGCCTCGATGCCTCCCCTTATTTCCAAGTCGTCGCCCACCTGAAGAACTCCGGGGAGGCAGCCGATTGGCTCGATCACGGCTGGACAACCCTGGCCCTCGTCATCCCCCCGGACTGGACGAGAAACATCCAGGCCGACCGGGAGGCGCCGTTGCAGGTCCTCATCGACGGCAGCGATCCTAATTTTGCTAATATCTCCGCTGGTTATATCACCGCTTTCCTGGAGCGGGAAAATACCAGATATCTCCACAATTTCCTGAATCGCCAAGGAATGGAACAGATGAAACCGCCTCTGGAGGGCCGGATCCGCATCTGGTTCAACGAGGACCTGGAGAGCAGAAACTTCATTGTCCCCGGCATCATTGCCGTCATCATCATGATTGTCGGGGCGATGCTGACATCCCTGGTCATCGCCCGGGAGTATGAAAACGGGACCATGGAGACGATCAAGTCCCTCCCCATAAGCGCCGGGGAATTTATCATCGGCAAGGCCATCCCCTATTTTTTTATCACCCTGGCCGACGTCCTCATCGCCGTCCTCATGGGACAGGTCCTTTTCGGGATCGTCATGAAAGCAAATTTCTGGCTCATGATCACCGCTTCGTCCCTGTATCTGGCCGTCGCCATCACCCTGGGGCTCCTCATCTCCTCAGCCACAAAATCGCAACTCGTCGCCAATCAGGTCTCGCCCCTGGTTACATTTCTCCCTTCCATGCTCCTGTCCGATTTCGTTTTTCCCGTCCTGAACATGCCACCGGTGATCCAGACCATTACCTACATCGTTCCGGCGAAGTACTTCATCGACATCCTCAAGGGCATTTACATGAAGAACCTTGATATCACCTATCTTTGGCCGAATTTCGCCGTCCTTTTCGTTATGGCCGCAATCCTTGCCGTTCTAAATGTCATCGTCCTGAAGCGGGAGGGAATGTAATATGAACTTCCTGCGAATACGTGAACTCGTCCGTAAAGAATTCATTCAACTGTTCCGGGACAAGCGGAACCGCCCCATCCTGATCATGGCCCCCCTTATTCAGATCCTGATTTTCGGCTATGTGGTAAATTTTGACATCACCAGCATCCGCGTCGCCCTCCTCGATCACTCCCACACCGTGGAAAGCCGGACGATTGTTGATGCCTTCAGTGCCAACCGCATGTTTCAGATCACCAATGTAGTCGATGATCCCAAGGCGATGGAAGAGCTGCTCCTGCGCGGGAAAGTGGACATCGGCATCAAGATCGCTCCCGACCTCGCCCGGAAGATCCGCCGGGGGGAAACGGCGGAAATCCAGATCCTCGCCGATGGCACGGTAAGCAACATGACGGCGATCCGGGTCTCCTATGTCATGACAGTCGTGGAACGCCTGAATCGCCAGTTTCTCAAGGACCTCTACCCGGTCCAGATGACGTACGGGCGCATCGACGCCCGCCTCCGGACCTGGTACAATCCCAATCTCTACAGCCGCCATTTCTTCGTTCCCGGGATCGTCGCCTTCGTCGTCATGCTGATCTCACTGCTCTTCACCTCCATGGCCGTCATCAAGGAAAAGGAAGGGGGAACGATGGAGCAGCTCCTCGTGACACCCATGAAGCCTTATGAGCTGATCATGGGGAAAACCATTCCCTATATCATTATCTCCCTGATCCAGATGGTTATCGTGACCATCCTTGCCGTTTACTGGTTCGAGCTGCCCATCCGGGGAAGTCTGCCCCTGTTTTTCCTCGCCATCTGTCTCTTTCTCATCAGCACGATGGGAATCGGCCTGTTCATCTCGACCATCTCCGCCACCCAGCAGCAGGCCATGATGACGACCTTCTTCTTCATTCAGCCATCGTTTCTCCTTTCCGGATTTGTCTTCCCCATCGCCAATATGCCCGTCATCGTCCAGTGGCTAACCTACCTGAATCCCTTCCGCTATATCCTCGTGATCATCCGGGGCATCTTCCTTAAAGGCGTGGGGATGGACGTCCTCTGGCCCCAGTATGCCGCCCTGACCATCCTGGGCCTGGCGGTCTTTACCGCCGCCGTCCTGCGCTTCCATAAACGGCTGGATTGAGCTTCACGACGCAAAATATCCCTTGACAAGCAAAAACAACCCCCCTACACTTTCAATCACCACAAGAAAGGAAGAAACATGAAATCAGCGGAGAAAATCTATGAACATATCAAGGCACTACCCGAACCTGCTGTTCTGGAAATTCTGGATTTCGTCGAATTCATTACAATGAAGATCGGCCGATCCGAATCGGATGCGCCGCGTTTCAGGACTAAGCGACTGCGCTCGCTGCGCGCCGCCCGCGGGATATGGCAAGATCGTGACGACCTGCCGAACTTCCAGATGCTTCGTCGTGAGTGGGACCGTGCTCAAGGTGAAGGATCATGAGTGAAGACAAAGCCGTTCTCGTCGACACGGACATCTTGGTTGACTACCTTCGTGGCACCCAAGAGTCTGTCCAATATCTGGAAGAATTGGACGTCGATCTCAAACTGTCCGTGGTCAACGTAGCGGAACTCTTTGCCGGCGTTCGGGATCACGAGCACGACGCAGTACATGATCTACTCGACTGTTTTGAGATAGTTCCACTGGATCAATCCCTTGCCAAACGTGATGGATTGATGCGCCGGGACTTTGGCAAAAGTCACGGCGTCGGACTAGCCGACGCCATCATCGCCGCTACGGTGGAAAAATTGGGCTGCACATTAGCAACATTGAACCGGAAACATTTCCCCATGCTGGATTCGGTAGTTGTTCCCTACCGGAAAGAATAAGTGCCCCACAGAGAATGATCCGCTCTTCCATCAGGGACGTCCACAATTTCCTGAATCGCCAATTTCTCCGTGACCTCTGCCCGGTGCAGATGACCTATGGCCGCATCGATGGCCGCCGTCCTGCGCTTCCATAAACGGCTGGATTGAGCCTCGCAACGCAGAATATTGATTGACAAGTAAAAACAAAAGCAATTAGGTATTGCCCTAATCGGGTCGCCGGGGGCCTTGCTCCTCCAACCCCAACAAGAAGGAGACAAACATGAACATTAGATTAAGACTGCTCGGTGTCCTCATTACCCTTGCCCTCGTTGCCGCTTGCGGCACCACACCATTGGCCACTCAATTGCCGGCACTCTCCATCGACCCATCCGAGGTAAGCGTCTCCGGCCTGTCCTCCGGCGGATTCATGGCTGTGCAGGTTCATGTTGCCTACTCATCCACCTTCAAGCGTGGCGCCGGGGTTGTAGCCGGCGGGCCCTTCTATTGCACCGAAGGATCCGCTGCCAATGCCATCGGCCGCTGCATGGCGCACAGCAGCAACATCCCGATCCCGTCGCTCGTGAACATCACCAACGACTGGGCTGCCGGCAATCGCATCGATCCGGTAAGCAACCTCAACACTTCCAAGGTGTACCTGTTCTCCGGCACGGCAGACAACACGGTGAAACCTGCCGTAATGAACGACCTCCAGGAGTATTACCAGGGCTTTGTGCCGCCCGCGAACATCTTCTACAAGAACACCCTCGCATCCGGCCATGCAATGATCACCGACGACTTTGGCGGCAGTTGCGCAACCACAGCCTCGCCTTTCATCAACGATTGCGATTTCGACCTCGCCGGCGAAATGCTCAAGCACCTGCACGGCCGCCTGAACGCACGCAACAACGGCACACTGTCGGGCAGCCTCAGAGAATTCGATCAAACTGCCTTCGTCTCCGGACACGGCATGGCTAAGACAGGTTGGGTGTACGTACCGCAGGCATGCGCGACAGGCGCCGCCTGCAAGCTGCATGTCGTTTTCCACGGCTGCAAGCAGAATACAGCCACGCTTGACCAGCAGTTTGTGCGCAATGCCGGCTACAACCGTTGGGCAGATACCAACAACATCGTCGTGCTATACCCGCAAACGAGCACTGCCGCCCCCAACGGTTGCTGGGATTGGTGGGGCTATGACAGCGCGAACTTCGCCCAGAAATCCGGCCCGCAAATGGCGTCGGTGAAGGCAATGGTTACCAGGTTGTCCGGTGCTGCGGTCACGCCGCCGGCTGCACTTCCGGTCTCCGTGGGCGTGAAATGAAATGCTGAAACCCTATCACGGAGCGATTCGTGACATTCCCATCCTCTTTGCTCATACGGGTACCAAAGACGATGGAGGGAATCGGGCATATGCCGTGGCGGTCATTGTCCTTCAACCCGATAGTCCGGGGAAAACGTTTTCATCCCTGGTCCGGTATCGTTTCTTTACGGCAAGAGACAGGTATCATTCCAATCTGTCCCGGCAGGAACTGGAGACGGCGCCGGAGGCGAATGACGTTAGCCGCAATCTCCGTAATTTTTTGGGGGACGCCCCTTTTGTGCTGGCATGGCCGCAACGGGACAATCTCCCGGACCTGAAGAAACTCTGCGGAGCGAGGCGGATCGTGGATGTCGGCGTTGCCTTTGAGTTCTTTCTTCCCGCCCTTGATTCCTTTTCCCCGAAGTTCTTATGGGAACACCTCAACCGCCAACCGCGTCAACGGATATACTTCACCGCAGCGGAAGCGGCAAAACTGGTTGTTGATCTGATTCGCCATATCTGCAGCTACCAGCTCAACGATAAAGAGCTGCCCAGGGCGGCCGCCCTCCGCCATTATCTGGCAAAGAGCGACACCTTATTCGGGAATGTTTTCTTACATTTAATCGAGCGACTCTCCAATTATTTCGGCGATCTTTTCAGCATCCGCAGGGACGACGACACGGCAAACTGGATCGGCTTTCTGAAGGAATCAAAAGGACGAAAGGGTCGTGCCGTCGCTGTTGGTAATCCCCATCACCGGATCAACATTGACTCCATGGAGGACATTTACAAGGGTATCGCCAGGGAAGTTCGTGATTTCGTCTATCGGCCAAGCCAGGCGAGATATGCCCGCCACGTTGCCGAAGCCCTGAACGACGCCGCAGTCCTGACTATCGAGGCCGGGACAGGTACGGGCAAGACCCAGGGCTATTTACTGCCCATATTCGCGTTTCTCGATCGCAATCCCGGAGCCCGCGCGGTTATTTCCACCTATACCAAAAGCCTTCAGAACCAAATCCTTGAACGGGAGGTGGCTTTCCTGAAAAGGACGATCAAGTCTTACGGGAAAATTACGGTGACCCTCCTCAAGGGAAAGTCAAATTACCTCTGCGCCTGGAAGCTGGACCATGTCTATGATGAATCATGGCGGGGCGCGGAGCTCCTCGCGTGGCTGTACTGCGTCAATCTGATTTACCATTTTCGGGAGACGGATAGCGACCGGATCGGGGAGCGGGTCCGTAAGGCCCTCGACCGCGGTCAGTTCCTCACCGGGCTTCATCGCGAAGCCTCCGCTCAGAGCGGCTGCGATGCGTCCCACGTGCAATGTCCCGCCCAGATTGTTACTTCCGAGGCCCGGACGGCCCGGCTGGTGATTACCAATCATCACAAACTGGCCCTCTTGGGGCATGATCTTGCCTTCAGCAAACTTTTCAAGATATTTATCATCGATGAGGCCAACCATTTTGAGCAAGCCTGTCGCAACGCCTACGGTCTTGAGATCCACTCCCGGGATATCACCGGTGCGGTGGATCATCTTCGCAATGCGCTAAATAAGCTCAAAGAACGATCGGCAGGGGAAAATGAGCGAGATGTGGAGGGGGCACTGAAGGCCATTGAAGATCTCATGGGCGAAATATCACAATTAGGTCGGGCATTGAGAACGATAAAGGCAAATAACGGAGCTACCCAAGGGGTCCAATGTCTGCCCCCATGTGCTGCTGCTTACCGGGATGGACATATCGAAGCCCATCTTCGGTCCCTGGAGGAGATAATTCTGCGCATTACGGAGCATCTGCACTGGCTCAAGGAAGATGACATCTGCCGGCTTTTAAAGATACAGAGTCGTACCCGGGAAAGAATGAAGAATGCCCGGAATGTTCTTATTGATGAGGAAAACAGCATCAAGGAAATGATAAATATGGTGGCGACGTCCAACCGCACCGCCGCCTTTGAGCTGTTTGTCAAGCACTGGTCTATCGATTCCACGCCCGTGGATGTATCCGAGCTCATCCGTCAAAACTTCTACGGGGATACAAAAGGACTTATCTACACCGCTGCCACTATCTGCAACGCGGGAAGTTTTGATTCTTTCAGTCGCATCGTGGGCCTGGATCGCCCTTTTTGTCTGGATGAAGAACATGCCGTCTTTCGTGATTTCCGCTTCGCCGAGATATCTTCTCCCTTTCCTCCGGAGGTTATGGAGATAGTCGTCCATCCTGAGGCCGTTAACGGTAGATACAACAACAAACAACTCTGGCTCGCTGCTACGGTCAAAATACTGCCGGAATTGATTCAACGTAACCGGGGGCGAACGCTGGTCCTCTTTTCCAGCTACGGCGACCTCGAAGCGGTGACGGAACGGCTCGGCGAAGAGATCGAGACCATGGGATTCCCTCTCCTTCTTCAACGGAGGGGCGCCCCGACAGCCGATCTTTGTGACGAGTTTCGAGAAGTGAAGGAGAGTGTTCTCTTCGGGGTCGATACTTTCTGGTACGGTGTGGACTTCAAGGGCGACACCCTGACGCAGGTTGTCATTACCCGGATCCCCTACGCCAGTCCATCCGAGCCCCTGCAAATAGCCCGCAAGCGGACCATGTCTCCGGCGGAATATAATCACCGCTACCGCTATGACGCCACTATCAAGATGAAACAGGGCATCGGCCGCCTGATCCGCAGCGAAACGGATCATGGCCGCGTGGTTATTCTGGACACACGCTGGCGCAAAAAGGGGAAATAAGAAAAGTCCCGCCATTGCCATCGCCGCCTCGTGGCGGAGTATTTGCAAGATAAATGGGGGAACATCGATATCAGCCATATCGAATAGTCATAGCCACTTTTACAAATGAATTTAAAGAACCAAATGAAGATGTTCCGGACCTAGGCGCTGAGATGACACGTCGTTGAAATTCAGTTTACAATGTGTTATAAAATCTAAGGAGGAGCGGTTTATGAAATGGAAAAGAAAAAAGGGCGATTTTATTGTATTATCAGTCGTTCTCACATTTATTTGTTCCTTGTTGGTAATGTCCCTGCATAATGCCGGGCAGGCGGCCCCACCTGCCGCCGGCCTCGAGAGACATGTGAAGGCGGGCCTTACGTGCCAGAGTTGCCATAAGGAGTCGCCGCCAAAGGATGTAGTCCCCGGCATGCAGTGCATGACCTGCCACGGAGACCTGAAAAAACTTCTCGAGAAGAGCAGCAAGGCCATCCCGAACCCCCACGCATCGCCCCATATCGCTCCAGGCGAACAGCCGAAGTGTGAGGAATGCCACCATATCCACAAACCGTCGGAAGTCAGTTGCAGCAGCTGTCACCAGGATTTTAAGTATAAAATGCCTTGAAAGTAGGGACCTGGGAGGACGGACATTCCGTCTGCGATCCTTACCGGAGATCCCCTGTAAATTGACGTTTCTTTAATAACAGGAGGTAGTTATGGAAAAAGGGAAATTTGGTACCGTAAACAGGAGGCAGTTCATCAGGGGACTGGGTCTGGGCGCGGGATTGCTCACCCTCGGCAAGCTCGACATGGCGCAGGCCGCCCTGCTGCCAAAGGCCAAAAGGAGCGAAAAATTTAACGTTGTCGTCATTGGTACGGGCCTTTCGGGGATGGCGGCCGCCGTGGCCGCTCAGAACGCCGGGGCCAAAGTGGCCGTCCTGGAAAAGATGGGAGAAAAGGGAGTCGGGGGCAACTCCGCACTTGCCGGCGGCCTCATCGCCATACCCCGTGACGGCAGCCGGGAAGCCAAGGCAGAGTACTTTGAAGACTTCATGAAGAAGAGTTCCGGCAAAGGAAACGCTGTTCTTTCCCGGGTGCTGGCCGAACAGTCTCTCGATGCCGTGGAATGGCTGAAAGCTCTGGGCGCCGAGCTTACAGCGCCCATTACCGTGGCCGGTTACCGTGTCAAATGCGTCATCTTCAAGCCCGGGGCCTACAAAGGGATGCCTAAGGGTCTGGAAACGCTGCGAGCAAATCTGACAAAAAAAGGCGGCAAAATCATTTATGAGACGAAGGCCAAGCAACTGATCATGAACGAGTACGGCGCCGTCGTCGGAGTCCGGGCGGAGGATGCCGCAGGACTTAAGGATTATCTGGCCGACGCAGTTGTTATCGCCTCGGGCGGGTATGGAGGCAATCGCGAGATGCTGGAGACCTTTGTCGATCCCAACGCCGACGAAATGATGGTAAGAGGTGTGAAAACCGCCACTGGCGACGGACTAAACATGGCCAGGGAAGCCGGAGCGATGTGGGTTAACATGGGCGGGATGGCGTCCGTACACGTCGCCGCTGTCTCTGCGAAGAACACGGCGGCCGGCAATCCGTTCATGGCTGTCGCCTATACCCTGGGAATCAACAAGGAAGGGAAAAGATATGTTGACGAATCCCTCGGATACGTGGCCAACGGCAAGGCCTCGATGAAACAACCCGGCCAGACGGTAGCCCTGATTTTTGACGAGGAAATCAAGAAACAACCCGGCGTCGCCGCCTCGGTCAAACAGTTTGAGGGCCTGGGGATTGATATTGTAGCTGCGGATACCATTAGTGAACTGGCCGCCAAGATCGGTGTTCCGGCCACGGCCCTGGAGAAGACCATTGCTGATTTCAATGCTGCCGTAAAGGACGGCAAGGCTCTGGACGCCCAACCCGCCAAGGCCGCCTTCGCCTATAAGATTGAAAAGCCGAAATTCTATGCTTTTTATCCCCTGTCTCCGGGGATTACCTTAACTTTTGGCGGCATTAAGACCAACGAAAAAGCCCAGGCTCAGGAAGCGGACGGTAAGGTCATCTCCGGTCTTTACGCGGCGGGGGAATGCGCCGGCGGTCTCTATTACGAAGACTACATCGGCGGCGCCTCTCTGGCTAACTGTCTTGTCATGGGACGCATCGCCGGACAACAGGCGGCAGCGAAAAAAGGCCCGGCAAAGAAGGAAAAAGCGAAAAAAGGCTAACCACGCCAACAATTAGAAAGGGGGCCTGCAAAAAATATTTGCAGGCCTCCTGCTTTTGACCCCGGATAAAGGGATAACGGTTCTCAATGCAAAAAGGCAACGCTTATCCATTTGACAAATAGATTTTGCGTTGTTTGATTAT
>Ga0172379_10010896_pt1 | contig 10925 bp, 13 predicted proteins | sample GrowelOW334metaG_FD_119756 | JGI IMG/M metagenome (GOLD analysis project Ga0172379, IMG submission 119756) | Groundwater microbial communities from an aquifer near a municipal landfill in Southern Ontario, Canada - Groundwater well OW334 metaG | ecosystem: Environmental > Aquatic > Deep... | reverse complement strand
TTCGGCTTCTTCGGTGTCCTCCCCGGGAGCCCTGCCGACCTCGCCTTCTCGACTCTCCTCATACTCGCGGCGTGTTGGGTGACGAACACCGTGTTTGCAAAGGGCTTTGGCGCACAGCCAAATGTCGAGTCGGTATATATCACTGGTCTCATCCTCGCGCTCATTATCTCTCCGGTCGCCCCGACCGACTATGCCGGGGTCGGACTCCTCATCTTCGCTTCAGCGTGGGCAATGGCGTCGAAGTATATATTCGCCCTCGGGAGAAAGCACCTTTTCAATCCGGCGGCGTTCGGCGTCGCGCTCTCGACAATCGTTATCGGGCAATCAGCCACGTGGTGGGTCGGCGGGAACCTGCCACTCCTCCCCTTCGTGGCCTTGGGCGGCCTGCTTATCGTGCGCAAGATACGCCGAGCGGATCTGGTTATCGCCTTCTTCACCGTGGCTCTACTCACGATCGCCGTGACTGCAACGAGCGGCAATTACCTGACCGCGATTACTCAGACCCTACTGCACTCTGCAATATTCTTCTTCGCGCTCGTGATGCTCACCGAGCCACTGACGATGCCGCCGAGCCGATTCTTGCGGATCATGTATGCAGCGATTGTCGGATTCCTCTTCGCTCCAAATATCCACTTCGGCGGATTCTACCTCTCGCCTGAGGTCGCCCTCTTAGTCGGCAACCTCTTCGTCTACATCGTCAGCCCCAAGGGTCGCTACCTCCTCTCGCTTGTCGAGAAGAGAGAGATCGCCACCGGCACCTACGAGTTCGTCTTTGCTCCGGATCGGCCGTTCGCCACCTTCCGTCCTGGGCAATATCTCGAATGGACCCTTCCGCACCGCGGGAGCGACGACCGCGGCAATCGCCGATTCTTCACGATTGCGTCGTCACCGACTGAAGAGACGATACGCCTCGGGGTGAAGTTCTATGAGCCAGAGAGCAGCTTCAAACGAGCGCTTAAGGCGATGCAGGTACACGACACCATATCGGTCTCGCAACTCGCCGGAGACTTCGTCCTGCCAAAAGATACCGAGAAGAAGCTCGTCTTCATCGCCGGCGGCATCGGCGTCACCCCCTTCAGGGGCATGGTGCAGTACCTTATCGATACGGAGGATGAGCGCCCGGTCACCCTTCTCTACTCGAATAAGACTGCAGACGAGATTGCCTACAGAAAGGTGTTTTGTACCGCGGCAGAGGTACTCGGCATGAAGACCGTCTATGCGCTCACGGACGAGCCGACCCCTGTACCCGGCACCCACAGCGGATTTATTGACGGTGCGCTTATCGCACGCGAGATACCCGACTACAAGGACTGCGTGTTCTATATCTCAGGGCCCCACGGCATGGTGACCGCCTTCGAGAAGACCTTGCGCGAGATGGGCGTCTCCCGCTTCTCGATCAAGACCGACTATTTCCCCGGTTTCGCTTAACCGATGTCGTGCTTCTTTTCTTCGAACTCCTTCTTATCTATCTCCCCCTTCGCGTAGCGCTCCTTGAGGATGTCGAGTGCCGAGCTCCCACTCTGGTTGTGCCCACAGTGCCAGGGCGACTTACCGCTCCGCACGTAGCGCACCACCGTCACGACAATCGCGACCACGACCACGACCCAGAAGACCGAGAGGAGCACGTGCACTAACCCGAAGCTTCCATACCCGCTGTACCCCATCATCGGATACCCGTAATAGCTGTTTCCCCACATAGTCGTTGCGTTAGGCTGATAATCCCCGTGAGTATATCACCTTGCTCCGCCATCGCGCAGCCCTTCGCGAAATCGGACTTCTCTCTCGTCCATGCCGAAGTAATGGGCGAACTCGTGCCAGATTGTCTCGGCGATAACCGTGCGGATATCTTGTCCGTCTTCGCGAGCTGCCTCCTCTATCGGGAGCCGGTAGAGCGTGATGGTGTCGGGGAGCGTAGGACCGATGCCGTAGGTGTCGCCCCGGAGCGTCGCCGGGATGCCCTGATAGAGACCGAGAAGCGTCTCCCCTTCTTGGAGCCCTTCCTGCTCCCGCACTTCTGCCGACGGTTCATCCTCGACCAAGAGGGCGACGTTTTGTACCTTCATGCGAAACTTCTCCGGTATGAGGAGGAATCCTTCTTCAACAAACTTCTCAAATGCGTCGCGAGTCATGTCTGGATGATACACCTGCGCGACCGATGCCTGCTCAACAGGCAATGTTCTGGTCGATCGCTGTCGAGTCCGCCACGTACTGGATAATCCAGACCGGACTGCCTGGAATGAGAGGATTATTGTTAAGGCAGGCATTGAGCGCCTTTACCTGCGTCGCGATACCGATAGGAAACCATGTCGGTGTGGTAACGCTCTTGCCCGAGAGGGTTTGTGCGGGAGCGAAGCTTCTGCCAGCGATAGCACGCCACATATACGGTACCGAGTAGATACCGACACGGATATCCTTACTATTCAGATAGTCTATCGCCCCTTGTATCACTGCATTGTTCACCGCAACATCGGGTGACCAACTATTCGCCTCTTCGATGTCGAGCCACCAGAGCGGTGACATGACTCCCACACCTGTCGCATACGTGTACGCACCTTTTGCGGTGTTGTAGCCATAGTTATAACTCGCGCAGACGGTCGGCTCCGGATAGGTGCCGCCGGCTGAAGCAGATGTCGTGATCTCACCGAAGAGCGTGTCACAGGTGCGCGGTGTGCTCATATTCGCGCTCGTCGCAGAACTGCCATAGGGCGCATTAAGATTGAGATAGAGGGTCGGGCGTGTGGAGCCAAACTGGGCAAAAGAATATTCTGAACGGGTACGCTCGTTATAGATGAATGCCTTGCCGGCGGTAACGCCGACCACGACAAAGCCAAAGCCGATTGGCGGATAGTCGCGCGTAGCGAACGAGATATCATAGCCGAGATTGCTCGAGGTATAGGGACTGCCACTCGTGTCAGGGCGCGTGAGCGGCGCCGCAACTGGTGTTGTCGGAGGCGTTGTATCAACTGTAAAGGAAGTGAGAAGATCAACAAAAGCGGCTGCGGAAACGCCAGGAGCTGCCTGGATAACTGTAATGAGACTGACTGCTTGTATCGTCGTTATATTTGAGAAAGCGGTTATAAGAGAAACGAAAGCATTTGCGGGTGTGTCGGGAGATGATTGTACAACTGCAATGAGACTACTTGATTGCTGCGTGGTGAGCGCTGCTGCAGACGACACTGATGGCAAAATACAAAACAGTATTGCGAGCACTGGAGTGATTATCTTCATATGCATTGGTTAATAATTGAATGGTACTCCTAGCTAGAGGGTGCGCAATAGGGATTGATTGTAAAGATTGAGACAGACTTTGTTGCGGGGGCTTGCGGCAGTTCGAACCGCTATCATAGAGGATACGCTGCTTGAGATTCCCTGTCGGTACGATACTCACCTGCATCTATTGCACGAAATGCTCGGATTTTCGCTTGGCACTATTTATTCTGCGTCAGCAAATACGATGAGCCGATCGGCATAACTCTTTTGCGAACTACTCCAAATCCCTTCGCAAGTGATGAGATTCAAGTGTGCCTTCCCGTCACTTGGACCAAGCGCGCCGAAGGCATCTTTGGTCTGGTTCTGTCCATACGTCCGGACTTTACGCACGACGAAATTGATAACCACCCCTTTGTCGTCTTGAACTTGCAGAATATCGCCCTTCTGTAATGTATGCAGATCATCGAACACTGCAGGAATGTTGTCTTTCCACCCAAAGTGTCCATCAATAACGGCAGTTCCTATCTCTCCCGGGCGCGGCCCGAGGTCAAACCACGCGGTCGTAGACGGGCCAGACGGAATGCCCATCAATCCGTCGGGAGTAACCCCTACGTATTCGATAGCAGCATCCACGCCAATCTTCGGGATCCTGAGCCGCTCTGGAAGTCCTGGTCCCAATCGTCCTGAACTCGGCCGTGCTTGAGGGACAACACTCAGGAATGTCCCATCCTTAAAGAAATTTCTGATCTCTACCGCGGACAATACGATTATCGCGATCGCGAGCAAGGCCACCGTCCATCTGGCTAAGGTTCCGAGTCGCATAGATTTCTCTAAGATAAGAGAGATATTATTCGGCACAGACCGGCTTCGTTTCTCCTACAGCCTCGTCTGCCGTGTCGGCATCGGCATCAGCCTTGGTAGCATGCACACGGCCGTCGATATGATTCGGCGGAGCATACACTGTGTAGATCTTGAGGGCTTCGGTACCCGTATTCCAGAAATTATGCTCGGTACCAGGGACTACGACCACCGCATCGCCAGGACCAATTGGGAACTTCTTCCCGTCTAACTCACCTTCACCAATTCCCGAAAGGAAGAAGAGCGTCTGCTCGGTGTACTTGTGCGTCTCTTTTCCGACTTCGCCACCGAGTGGGATACTCATCACGACAAGTTGGCTGGTCTTCCCGGTGAACATAACTTTCCGGAAGTTCTCGTTCTCTTGGGTGTCTTTGATGATATTAGTGTGATAGCTCATAGGTTTTACAATCGATACTGGTATCGGTGTCTTAGGGATGAATAAAAGAATTGCTGCAGAAACAATAGCGACGATACCGATAATGGTCAACGACTGTTTTGATGAGATTTTTGATTTCATAGTTTCTTAAGGGATTTTCCGATGCAAAGACCCCGCCTCGGCGGGGTCTTTGCTACCTCTAGAGAGCGCCGAGCTAATTTCTTCTAGAGAACAGATTCACGCTTCTTCAGGAAGAAGAATGTCGCTCCCGAACCTACTACAATGCCGCCGATCAGCATCAGAGTATTCCACCACGTAAACCCGTCAAAAGGAGGGAGTCCTGTGTTCGGCAGTCCCGGCGGATTCACTACGACCGTGGCTGGCGAGAAGTCGATAGCAATCAAGCCATTCGCGCTCCCTTCGGCTGTTCCGATGTTCGTCGTCGTTTGCGTCAGATTCGTTTGGCACGTGAACTGCCACGTTTCACCCGGATCAAGCAAGTTGTTCTTGTTGAGGTCTCCTGGGTGGCCGACGACGCGACCCGGCAGGCCGGTACATTTATTGTCCGAGATACTAACGTCGCTTAGCGGTGCAACGCCAGGGTTGGTTACTGAGTAGGAATACGTAACTGCCCCGCCGCCTGCAGGAAGGACGAATACGCTCGGTATTTTTACCAAGTGGATCAACGGTGGCGTCAATTTCGTACCGACAGCAACAATTGCACTTGCAGTGTCATACACATCCATGCCGTTTGCATAGCCATGAGTGGTAGCAGTGTTTGTCTCAGTTTGCGAGACAGCCTTGGTGCATTTGTAATTCCACGTCTCATTGAGATCAAGCAGTGAATTATTGTTGATGTCGCCGGAGACGAACTCTACTGGGCTGCACTTATCATCTTTGACCCATATCGTCGCCATAGCAGCCTTACCGATATTCGTGACTGCATAATTATAGGTAACCGGTCCGGGCCCCGCAGGCAAATTCAAAGGGATTGGAATCTTTGTAACGTTGATGTGCGGCAGAAGATCGAAGTAATGAGCGCCTGTGCTACCGCCGACTGAAGCTGAGGGAGGGACTTCCGCACATGTTGCTTTGGTGATCTTAGTGCCGGCTAGTGTGACCGCACCGTTTCTCGCGAGCAATCTTCCGAAGACTGTTGAACGGTTTTCATCGGTGATATCCGTGAGAACAAACATGTTTCCTCTGAACGTTGTTCCTGTTCCGAGTGTCGCGGAACTGCCAACTTGCCAGAAGACGTTACAGGGCTGAGCGCTGCCTATGAGGGATATTACGCTGCCAGCTGCCGTGGTGAGCGTGGAACCCGCCTGGAATACGAAAACGGCGTTCGGATCGCCACCGCCATCGAGCGTGAGAGTCCCAGTAACTCCCATCGAAGTGCCCGATTTATAGATGCCCGGTGCCAGATTGGCACCATTGTTTATCGTGCCCGCTCCGAAGGAGTCGATGCTACTTGCAGTGACCATGGTGGCCGGTGTTTCTCCTGCAGCTGTGGTGTAAGCGCTCGTCAGGGCACTCTTCACTGAACCAATGAGGGCTGGATCATTACCCGCGGCACCTGCAGGACCTGCAGAGTCCATCGCATATATCGTGCCAGTGACTGCCGCTGTCGTTAATCCAGTAATGGACGATCCTCCGCTGGTAGGACCGAGACCGACATTACCGCTAATGACGGTCTCAGCTGGATGGGTATCTGAGATTGCTGTATCTGCTAGGACTGCGAACCCATCAGCGGTACCGAGGCTCACTGCTGCTACGGCCGCTTTGACGGCGCCAGCCAAGCCGAGCATGAACACGAGAGAGAGAACGATTGCAGAACCTTTCTTGAATCCTTTCATACGTTCTTGATGTGACTAGTAAGATGAGTCTCTAACGCAGAGACCGGGACGAGATGATTTAACTTCTTCAGTATAGAACTAATTATCACGAATAGATACGACTTCCCTGCCGAGGGGGATAACCTGTCCGCGTTCCAGCCGGCATGAACGCGAACCGGAGCAGCGTAGCGTGCTAAAGTGGAGAGGTACCTTCCCTCATGAACGAATTCCTCAAAATGGACATTTTCTTCTTTGTCGCGACGCTCGCGACCGTACTCCTCGCTCTCTTCGGAGCAATCGCCTTATGGTGGCTCGCGCGCGTCCTGAAGAACATCGAACATATCTCTGAACAGGTGTCTCTTGAGAGCGACGAGGTCCGCGCCGATCTCGCCGAGGTGCGCTCTGATATCCGCCGCGGGAAGGGCCGACTGAGATCTATCTTCGGCTTTTTCGACAAGACGAAGAAGCGGGCATCAAAAAGAACTTGATGCGCAATAATTTCGTTACCATTCAATCAACGCTCTATGAAAAATAAGACGACTCATGCGAAAAAGACGAACGCCAAGAAACTCGCCGCAGAAATAGGCGCGGGACTCGTGGCGGCAGCTGGAGCAGCAGCGGCAGGCTACTACTTCTACGGGAGCAAGGATGCGAAGAAGCATCGCAAGATTGTTGCGAAGTGGGCGACCTCCATGAAGAACGAAGTGGTGCGAGAAGTGAAGCGTCTCAAGAAGGTCAGCCCTCGAGAATTCGCCGCCATCGTCGATCGCGTCGCGAAGACGTATCAGGTCACGCGCAACATACACGCCGCCGACATGAAGCGCGCCGCAAAGGAGCTCAAGGAGAATTGGGATGCAGTACAGCGCGAGACTGCGCGCACCGTACGCAAAACTGCTTCTCGCACGAAGACCGCGGTGAAGAAGGTCGCGAAAAAGGTCGCAAAACGAGCACGTTAAGCCTGAGCGCGACACAGCTCCGAAACAAAATAACCAAACCGCTCGAAGATTTGGCGTAGACGCTTGTCAACGCAAAAGCCGCCCTTTCGGGCGGCTTTTGCATACGTGATGCACCACAAGAGTACAACACAAGGTTGCTTCAAATCTCTAATCGCTTTGCTTAAGAGATTTTGGTCGCTTCCATTTTCTAAAGCGGAGTACCGCTAAGAAAATTAGGTCGCCTGGCGGTACTGTTGCTCGAGGCAATACAGTATCCCACCACTTCGTCTGAAATCCGGTATACTGACAGCATGGAAAATACTGGATCTTATGAACAAGTGAAGAGCGCTGCACTCACCTTCCTTAAATCGCATACGCTAGGAACACTCGCAACAGTGTCGCCCGATGGTGACCCACGAGCACGGGCTGTATACTTTGCCTGCGACGATTCGTTTTCGATTTATTTCGTAACGCACGCTGACACGCGCAAATGGGCAGACATCAAAGAACATGCACAAGCCGCATTCGCTGTGTCGGATGAAAAGATACCGCAGACCGTACAGATAGAGGGAACCGTCACCAACCTTACCAATACGGCGCTCATCGACCCAGCCCTAGTCGACCTCACAGTCGTGATCCTCTCAAACACTCTCTACTTCGCACCAATTACACGCTTCAGCCCCGCCGATATGGTCTTCCTCAAACTCACACCGAACTGGGTCCGTTGGGGTGACTTCTCCAAAGGGAACGGTACCCAAGATGTTTTGAAGGAAATTCCTCTCTGACTCACAACCGTGTTGCCCGAGGCGGTACGGTACCCGCCACCGCAAGCAATCCAAAGGTTCTTTCACGAATCCTCTTTTTTCTCAAATTCAAGACAGACCGAATTGATGCAATAACGCTTTCCTCCCTTTTCTGCTGGACCATCATCAAAAACGTGACCGAGATGCGCACCACACGTCTTACAGACAACCTCTGTCCGTTCCAGGCCGAGACTGTGGTCTTCTTTTAAAACAACGTGCCCAAGATTCGCAGGGTCAGTGAAGCTCGGCCAGCCGGTGCCAGAATCAAATTTCGTATCAGAAGAAAAAAGTTCGGTGCCGCAAATCGCACATTTGTATATTCCTTTCTCGTGATTGTTCACAAACGCGCCCGTAAACGGGGCTTCCGTTCCACTTTCTCGCGCAACACGTCGAAGCTCCGGTGAAAGTTCGTTTTCTTTTTTCATAACGCTATTGATTGTTTTTAAGTAACTCGGCAAATTCTTTCTGCACCTTTTCCACTTTCGGGCTGATGACCAGCTGACAATACGCCGCCTCAGGGTGGTGTGCGAAGTAGTCGCGATGATAATTCTCCGCTTCATAAAACGTCGCGAGTGGCTTTACCTCGGTCACGACCGGACTCCCCTCCTTCGTGGATTCCTCTATCTCACGAATAAAGGCTTCCGCTTCTTCTTTCTGCTTCGGTGTGGTGTAGAGGATGATGGATCGATACTGCGTGCCGACATCATTCCCTTGCCGATTGAGTGTTGTTGGATCGTGGGATGCAAAAAAGACGGTCATAAGCGTACGGAACGACACTTGTGCCGGATCATATTCTATTCGCGTCACTTCGGCGTGGCCAGTGAGGCCGGTAGATACCTCGTCATACGTTGGGTTCGGCTTTGTGCCGCCGGCATATCCGGGCGTAACTGACACGACGCCTTTGAGTATCTTGAAGACCGCCTCTGTGCACCAGAAGCATCCTCCGCCAAAGATTCCGACTTCGGTCATGTCCCAAGTATACCGCGTATTGTTTTATATGCGGGACTATAAAATTACTCACGATTATTTTTATATTTAGACTGGCCGCTTTGGATGATCTTACTTAATCCATAAGACTAAAGCATCGGCCAAATCTTTTTCAAAACCATTATATCCATGGTCAGCATCACCAAGAATACGAGTCTCGACTTTGGGAGAATTAAACAACGCTTTCTTTATTCTCTCCATTGTCTCATCGACTGGAATTACTAACGCATCATCCTTTCTTCCCATAATCGCACATGTCGGGATCGTTATCTTTGAAAGAAGGTGGAGTGTGTCAGTAGGATCGTAAAAGTTGAATATTGCCACACCGGAGTCTTCTCCTCCAAGACTAATATAAGTCTTTGCCGAGAGAGGACTTTCATCCCAGAGAACAGGGTTTGGCAAGAGCTCGTCGCCTCTACCCTCAGCGACCATCTGTCGCGCTATTTTCATGTCTCTATCATAATTTTTATCGACCCTCATGAGACCGACCATGTCAGACGGAGAAAGGAAGGCGACTGATGAAAGCCTCTCGTCGTTCCCACTTGCAGAATAATAAGCAACTTTGAGAGCGCCCAAGCTGTGGCCTGAAAGATGAATTTCTGAGAAGCCTCTTGAATTAACAAAATTGATTGCCGTCACAATATCGATTGGACTGTCTTCAAATCTTTCGTACGCATTCCCTATTCTGACAATAGTCCTTTTGCCGTTAACGATCTTGGTTAGATCTTTAATCAGTTCGCACCCACGATTGTTAAACACAAAGAGGGCGATGCCGTTTGCCGTAAGAGTCTCGGCAATGGCATCAATAAACTTGTTCTCATAAAAGTTACCGGCCATACCGTGAACATGCACAAGGACTTTGCTAGTTGCGGCTTCTGGCTCATACAAAAGACCAACAAGCTCAATGGAATCCTCAGTAATAATTCGGTGAAGCGAAGTTTTCATAATAATTGGAGTATACCAGAGACGTTTATATCTGGAACTCGAACGAGATTTGCGGAGGTTAAACCTCCCTCAACTCAAACAACACATCTCGATGCGTATAGGAAAGTTACAAAAGTGACACCGGAACGAGACTTTGAGTGTCACTCAAAACAGTTACACCTACCTGTCACATTTTGCGACTATCGTAAGCCCAGTGCAGGATTGCCTGCCGCTGCTTGGGCCGACACGTTGCATCTCCTGCTCTGCAATTCTTCTTTACCTGGGCAATATGCCTCCCTATCGCCTTCCATCGCTTGATCTGTCGCTCGTCATCGGGGCAACGCCTACCCATATAGTAGCGACAATACCACTGGAACCATCCTCGAGGGTCCTCTTCATAGATCCATCCCTTCTCCCGCCATACCGAAAGCGGCTGGCTCGCATTTACGCCAAAGAAGTTAAGGGCGGGGTCGTGTACCTGCAAATCTTTTTTCTGAAACTTCGCATTCCTGAACCAGTCCTTTGGGAACTCTTTTACAGAGTCGCGCATGTACACTCCTCCAAACACTCCGAGTTCGAGCATCTGCTTAGGTGTAAGGTCAGGATTGAATGTAGGGTCAAAATTCTTGCCTGTAGGTTCGGACAGTTCGTAGGAATAGCCTGTCTGCATCTTGTCATTCACTACAACGCGCTTTTGATTCATTTAACCTGAACCATTATTTCATCCCGATTCATCCAAGGAGGAGTCCAGGGAGGGTTGTAGCCTGCAAAGATTGGTGTGCCGATTATTTCAACATGGTCACGGGCGAGATCGGCGAATAGCTGTTTCTGCATCTTCTCAAAACGAGAATCGGTTCTATACCAGGAAAACGTGAGTGCCGCTATTTTCTGTTCAGGTACTTCAACAAGCTGTATCCTTGAGTCAGTGGGGGTAGGCAATGTCGCAAGCGTATATCCGCTCGGCATAACGAAAGAAACTACCTGTGAAGTACCGGCC
>Ga0172379_10010895_pt1 | contig 10926 bp, 10 predicted proteins | sample GrowelOW334metaG_FD_119756 | JGI IMG/M metagenome (GOLD analysis project Ga0172379, IMG submission 119756) | Groundwater microbial communities from an aquifer near a municipal landfill in Southern Ontario, Canada - Groundwater well OW334 metaG | ecosystem: Environmental > Aquatic > Deep... | reverse complement strand
CGCCGACACGTTCCGGGGCAAGACAACGATTGGAACAGGAATTGCTCAGTGTTGCAAAGCAGCAAGCCGAAGAAGAACGGGATAATCAAAACAACATGAACGGAACGCACTATATACAACTGAAGTATGACGAATTGACCAAGATCAATTACACAAATTTTTCTTTGTCAGAGTCATTTATCGGGCAGAACGTCACATCGATTCCGATTCAGGGAAGCATCGAATATACGGTAATTCTTTATGATGAAAATCAACTCCTGGAATTGCTGAAAAAAGAGGTATTCGATCGTGTACCGGTCGAAAGGTCGGTTGTCCTGGCGTCCTTGACCAAAGAAAACATGAGTGTTCACGTCATAGCTCCCTGGGATGATGATTTAAAGTGGGTAAAAATCACCGCCGATTTGACGTATAATCAACGTTATGTTTTGGATCCGATAACTCCGAGTGGTGCAAAATTTGGCAAATATATTCGTGACAATGTAGAAGGGAAGAGCGCGACCGAAGCATACAGAATCATAAAAAATCTTCCTGAGGTTGATAAAGTTGAAATATCCATGTGGCCGCCCTGGACTTACACTTTGCCGGAAATAGGGAGCAGCATTTCGATAGTAGAGATGGATACGAAGTAATGAAGCCTATATTATATGATGTACAAGATACATTGTGCATTATTAAACAGATTGCAGAGTTCGCTCCCCTGTTCCTATAAATTCCGCAACTGCAAAGCCAAAACTTCAAACATATTCAATTATTATCACCTTTTGGGATATACACATCATTGTGGAAAAAAGTTGTTCGACAATTACGGATAAATAGTGGGGAATATACTTATAAATGGTACTTTTAGGCTTGTATAAGCCGATTGTAAGAAATGATTTACCAAAAAGAGGCGCTAGGGGAGTGAAATTTACTATCCCCTTCCCCCGATAAATTGACTGAAAGCGGTAAGAATATGTGTAACAAAAACGTTAGAAGACACGTTTTGATCTTTCTAGATGTCAAAGAAGCAATTTATACACGTCGGCCGGGCTTTGCTGCTTTCAATAGTAATTACAGGAATTGCAGCCCTTTTGCCAAGGTTGTTGATACTTTAATTGGTGATTTTCAAGAATTTTCTCTTTCCTACCTTCCAAATCCCCTTCTCCGCCTTTGCGTCAGCCGCAGTGACGGGTAAGTCGGCGAGCTTCACACCTCCCTGTTCGATTAACCGGCGGGCTTCGCTCTTGCTTGAGACGGTTTTGCTCTCCGCGAGGGCATCTATTAAGAGCATCCCCTTCTTCGCTTTGAATTCCGGAATACTCTCGGGCAAGCCCTTGTTCTTGAAAACGTTCTCGAACTCCGCTTCGGCAGCTGCGGCATCCTTTTTGGAGTGATACATCGTCACTATTTCGCGCGCCAGGCGCATCTTCAGGTCTTTCGGATTCATTTTGCCAGCCTTCATCGTGCTGACTGCTGCGTTCACTTCGGCCATCGGGATTTTAGTGCAGCATTCGAAATACGTCGGTATCAGTTCGTCCTTGATCGACAGAATTTTTCCGTACATTTCGCCGGGAGCATCGGTCAGATAGATGCAGTTATCGTAGCTTTTGCTCATTTTCCGGCCGTCGATCCCTTCGATCAGTCTGGTCGTGAGGACAAATTTTTCACGTTTGCCATAGGCTTTTTGAAGAGTGCGGCCGCACAACATGTTGAACAACTGGTCATTGCCGCCGACTTCGAAATCCACGTCCAGAACCACCGAGTCGTAGCCCTGCATCAGAGGGTACATGAATTCGTTCGGCGTCAGCGGGTCGCCTTTTGCCAGGCGTTTCTGGAACATGTCGCGCTGCATCATCTGTTGAATAGTGAAATGCCCCGCAAGCTTCATGATATCCGCGATGCCCATCGGGGCCAGCCATTCATCGTTGTAGCGGATTTCCAGACTATCGAAATCCAGAATTTTTGAGGCTTGTTGCTTGTATGTTTCGAAATTTTTCGTGACTTCCTCTTTGGTCAGCATCGGGCGGGTCTCTTCCCGGCCGGTCGGGTCCCCGATGAGTGCGGTGAAACTGCCGATCAGAAAGATAACGTGGTGGCCGGCATCCTGAAATGCCCTGAGCTTGAGAAGCGGAACGGAATGGCCGATATGCAGCTTCGCGCCCGTAGGGTCGATTCCCAGGTAGAGACGCAACGGCTTGCCGGATTTCAATTTTTCTTCCGCGAGTTTGCGCGGAACCACGTCTTCAACCGCTCGGGACAGGAGCTCGTCGGTATTAATCATTATTCAAAGGATAGCAGTTTAAACGGGAATAGTGGTAGAGGGGCCGGTCAAAGTAAAAGAGACCCTGTCGTTGGATTATTTAGAGGCCAGCTCCGCAGACAGGGTCTTCGGCTGAACGTCAGCCTGCTCGGTGCAGAGGGCTTTTTCACACCGAGCCTGAGGTGATTTTTCAGGAACAATTAAAAATGAGCAAGAAATTTATAAGGTGAGCCCTGCTGTGGGAGTATCCCAGCAGGGCTCAGCGGCAAATGATGCCGCCCTCCTCCGGCGTGTTGGCCAATGATAAGAACACACCAAAGGAACGGATTGTCGCGGCGTTTGATAAGGTAGGCAAGCTATTTTTGGGTCCATTGCGTTATATTAATAAATATGTATAGTACTACCATTATGAAGCACCCAACTGAGACAGTTTCTGACCGGACCGCGTATGAACGGCTCTGTGTTACATGCGACGAAGATCGCAGGAATACCGGACGCCGGCTTGATGGAATGAGACGCTGGTCAAAGAAAAGAGTCGCTGCATCCGTTGATCAGCGCATGGATGGGCCTGAGAGAATTGCTGAGGTCGATGATATTCTTCGCGCAACTTGCCGACGCCAGAGAGATAAAGAGGCGGTGCTCCATTAATAAGCTGCTACACTGATTGCATGACGGACTGGGTCGTAACGTCACCGGTACGTTTGGATATGTTCCTTTCTTTGAAGGAGGGCGTGAAAAGCCGTGCAAGTGCGCAGAAAGCGATCAAAGGGAAGCGCGTTTTTGTGAACGGAAAAATTGTTGCCAAACCGTCGCTCCGTTTGAGTGGCGGCGACAGGGTGTCTCTTCTCGAAGAGGAGCGCACGATTGACAGGCTGTTTGAGAGGCACAGCGATCTTCAGCTCGATGTTCTCTACGAGGATGATGCGTGCCTGGTCATCGACAAGCCGCGCGGGGTGGCGGTACATCCGGGTGCCGGGATGAAAATCGGCGAGACAACGGTTCTTTCGGCATTGACCAACCTTTTTTCAAAACGATCACTCCCCTTCTCCGAATCCGAGGTCCTTGTTCACCGGTTGGACAAGGATACGACCGGCTGCCTGATTGCCGCGAAAAATCCGGAAGCTCATCTGAAACTTCAGCAACAATTCCTAAACCGGACGATTGAAAAGAAATACCTGGCGCTGGTTGCCGGAATCCCCTCCCCTGCCGCCGCGATAATCGATGCCGACATCGGCCGTCATACCGGAAACCGGACAAAAATGTCGGTCGTGCAGGCGACGAAATCCCGGTACGCCCGCACAACCTACCGGATGATCGCATCGAGCCAGGGAGTCGCGCTGCTGGCTCTGGATCTGCATACCGGCCGGACACATCAGATCCGGGTTCACCTGAAGGCAATCGGGAACCCGGTATTGGGCGACCGGAAATACGGCGACAGCGGAGTCAGCGTTCTGAACAAAAAGTTTGGGATCGATTTTCTGTGCTTGCATGCCTGGAGATTGAAATTCCGTTCGCCGACCGGAAACGATGTAACGGTAAAAAGCCCGGTGCCGAAGGAATTTATGGGACTGATTTCAAAACTTGGAATGTCTGTAAAACTTCCGGGCTGAGGTTCTATTACCAGCTTCTAAGGTTTGTAAGTAATCGTGTATTCCAGAATGTCGAGAATCTCGCCGCTCTGGTTACGCGCTACGATCCGGTAAACGTTTTTGCCGCGTTTCATCGTGCTGAGATCCGTACTGGCGATGTAATTCCAAGTTGTTTTACCCGGCAGATAGAGCGAAAGAGTGTAGCCATTCACCGAAATGGAGTAGGTATCGGCAGATGTGCGCCCGGCTATTACCACTTCCTTTTCAGCGGTTTCGGTCGAGGCGCCGGCTGCCGGTGTATCGACAATCAATACCCCGGGAGTCAGCGGCGGATTCTGTTTTATCGGCGGCTGGGCGGTGACGCCGGTACCCGTCGCGGCGTTAGGCTGGTAAACAATCGTAAGGCTGCGGGGCGGACTCCGGTTGTCATCGGCATCGACTGCCGTGACAGTGAAAACATTCAAACCGGGTACCAAATTTCCCAAGGCGGCGCTGGCCAGATAACTCCAGGTCTTGTCACCCGGTTTAAACAGCTGAAGCCGGTAATCGTTGATTATTACTCCGGCAGTTCCCGGAGTCGCTTCGCCGGTTATTTCCACTTCCGACAGTGCCGTTACCAGCGTTTCCCCCGAGCCCACCGGAGATTTGATGCGGACCGGGTTCACGACCGGTTTATAGGCGTTAGTGACTGTCAGGCTGGACTCATCGAGAGTGATGCCCTGAATATCCTGAGCTTCGACTTTGATGGCTGTCGTCGGGTCTTTGGTCAAACTGATGTCGACTGAAAAAGTCAGGTCCTTTTTGATCGGGACGCTCTGGCCGTTTACCAGCAGCGTAACGATGCGGGGACTCACCTGGCCGCTGACCGTTACGGTTTTGGTGGGTACGACGGCATGATTTTCCGGTGAAGTCAGCTTAAGATTCTGATCCTGGCCGGGCAGCGGAGAGACTGATATTGCAGTCGGTTGTTCGGCCCCGGGCAGCGACGAGGAACTTAAAAGGCTGTAGCTCCCGATTAAAAAATCATCTTTTAGTACCTGCGCGGATATCGGATCACGGTGTTCATAAGGATCGGTACCGTTGCCGATATCGCGTCTTGCTTCTTCACTGAGGCTCAGGAATTGCCCTTCGCCGATATAAAGAATCTGGGAAGAGCTCTTGGGAAAAGTCAAAGTAACCTTTATGCCGAGGTCGGTTGCCCGCAAGACCGTGAGCTGGGAATCGGCAAACAGAGCATTGGTATTGGCCGGAATCAATGCCTGGTAGGACGGTAATGAAATAATCCGGGCAATGGAACCGGAATAGGCCTGTACCGACGGTGTGCTGACCCAGGCTCTGCCGGCTTTAAGCGTTAAATCGATCCGCGAGTCACCGTTTTGGCCGTATGAGTCGCTCTGGTCGATAGTCAGCTCACTGCCCTGATCGAGACGCAGACGTGTACCGTCGAAAAATGACAAAACCAGATCGGCGTTTCCATGGGCCGCGACGCTGTCGCCCGGATATAATTTCAGATTGTTTTCGGCATTCTGCCATTGTCCGCTTTGCAGAGAAACCTGATAGCCTTCCGTTCCCGGGCGGATCGATAATATCGTGGGGGAACGGTGTCCGACTGCATGATCGAAAAGCGCAAAGACCCGCGTAGCCAGGTACCAGGTAATAAGAATGGCAATTACTCCGAAAACCAAACGACCGATGACTCGGGATTTTCTTCGTTCGTTGCCAGCTAAATACAGATGACGCCGACGATTATTGGGCAGCATGGGCTGCTCATGATATGCGCATCATGTACGCGGGCGCAAGTTAAGGAATCTTCGTACGTTTGATTTATGCCGCCGTTACCCGTGAGACTTCCAGCATCGTTGTAATTTTGTCTTTAACCATGACATCGCCCCATTCTTTCATGGTGCGGTAACCTTCCTTATGGGCTGCCGCCAGCAGTTCGGACGAGGTTGCCTGACCCAGAATCAGATTTTTTATCGATTCGGAGGCGACGAGAAGTTCAGGCAGTGAGCATTGTCCGGTGTAATATCCGGGATCATTTTCGGTATGGGAGTCGATCGTTTCTCGAAATTCCGGATTAACGGTACGGACCAAACGTTGGGCCAGTACTGCACGGAGAGCCGGCGCAAAAGTGTAGGTACTTACTCCCATCGAGAGAAGCCGCGGAATGGCTTCGATGGCCGAGTTGGTGTGCAGAGTCGCCAGAACCAGGTGACCGGTGAGCGATGCGTCCAGAGCCGTTTGAGCCGTTTCCTGATCGCGGATTTCGCCGACCAGGATTATATCCGGGTCATGCCGCAGAATGGCTCTGAGACCCGTAGCGAAGGTGTAACCGTGCTCGCTGTCGATCTGGCTCTGAATAATGTCCTTAAGTTCGTATTCGATCGGATCCTCCAGGGTGATTATGTTGCGGTCTTTGCCGGCCAGAGTCGAAAGCAAGGCATAGAGGGTGGTTGTTTTTCCTGATCCGGTCGGACCGGTGACCAGGATGAGCCCGTTTGGCAGTTCCACGAGTTCCATCAGCTTTTGTTTGATTTCCATGGGAAAACCGAGTTTCTCCAGTGGCACGATCCCCCGCTGCGGATCCAGGAGACGAAGCGTATAAGCTTCGCCAAATCTGGATGGAAGACTGGCGACACGAACGTTGATCATCCGGCCGGCAGCCGGGAAAGTGTACTGACCGTCCTGAGCGATGGTCTCGATGTTCATTTTCAATTTGGCTTTGAATTTGATCCGACGCTTAATCGTTTCAAAAGTTTCGTGCGAAATGTCCAGAAGCTTTGCGAGAAGCCCCAGTTCCCGCCACTCGATCTTCACATTGTTTTTCTGAGGATTGATATGAAGGTCGGAAATGCCGTTTTTGACCGCTTCCTGTTCCAGGGTCGAAAGAAGCTCCTCGCCTTGCAGATACGAAAGCTTTTTGGCGTCTATTTTGGCCATCAAATCATTATACCATGTTTTTAGAGCAGAGCCTAGCGACTCAGTCATTCTCTTCCTCAATCCGTCCGCCCCATTTCAGTTTGTTTCTAAGCGTTGAAAAATAGGTTTCCTCGCTGCGGCGGAGGAATTTAACCGTTTCCTTGGCTGCTACAGCATGGACCGTGTCATCCCGTTTGAGAGTCACATAGGTCTGACCATCCAGGGTTAAACTTACGAAGACGTCGGAATATTTATTGAGTTTTGTCAGAATCCGGATCTCAATCTCGTCTTCGGCCGGGAGGACGATTGGTTTTTGGTTAAAACTGTGAGGATTAATGGGTGTCAAAATCGTAGCCTTGAGCTGAGGATGAACTATCGGACCGCCGGCAGCCAGTGAATAGGCAGTCGAGCCGGTAGGAGTGGCTATTATGAGTCCGTCGGCATGGAAGGTTGCCAGCGGATCACCATTAACCGTGGTTTTAAGATCAATCAGTCGTGAGATGGCTCCCTGGTTGGCAACGGCCTCATTCAGCACCAAACCGTGCCACAAAATCAGTTTTCCCCGTTTGGCCGTGATCTTTAGCAAGCTGCGTTCATCGATCTGACCCCGGCCGATTAGAAATTTGGGGATCATTTTTTCGGCTTCATGCAGGCTCATTTCTGCCAAGAAACCGATTGTTCCCCGGTTAATCGAAAGAATCGGAATGTGATGATTATCCATTTCACGGATTGTTCGTAAGATCGTACCGTCACCGCCGAGAACAATAAGCAAATCCAGATCGTGACAGCTTAAGAATTTGGCCTGCTTTTTAAAAGCCGGGATTTTGCAGCGTTTTCCGTCCAAAAGCGGGATGGCGCCGCAATCTAAAATCGTCCGAAATATCCGCCGCAGTGTGCGCTCGGCATCGGCAATATCCGATCGGGCGGTAATGCCGATTCTATGGTACCGAAGTGGCACTCCGTGATATTAGCATGCGGTTGGGAATTTGATGACCGTTTTATGGAAATTTGGTATGCTCGGATCATGCTTGAGCGCATTCTCCGGGTTATCCGTGCGATGGAAATCGAGGAAAAAATTCTTCACGCCGGAGTGCTGGTCTGTATTTTTGGTTTGTTTCTTCCCTGGATTGGCGGCCAATGGTACGGGAACGCCCAGCAATGGAACGGATTCGGCTTTTATACGGGATATATCGGACAGGCAGTGCTGCTTATGCAGCTATATATTTTGATCGTAACAATATCGCCGATTCTTGGCGGACCGATTATCGTCCGGAAAGCTCTTCGTAACAGCGTCCGTTTGGGGGTCAGCTCGGTTTGTTTTGTCCTGCTGCTGGCATCTTTTACGATTCTTCTCCGGCTGACTTCGGAGGTATCGGGAGCCGAGATCAGATTTGGCATTTATGTTGTAATAATCGGCAGCGCGCTTACTACTCTTTATGCCTTTCTTAAGTATCAGGAGCAGCGTAAGAATGAAGTCCGCCAACTCTTTCATCATCCGGACGAGCAGCAAGCGGTGGTAAAAAAGAAGACTCCTCCGCCACCGTCGTATGACGAAGGCAGTCCGCCTCCGCCTCCGCCTCCGCCACCAATGCCACCTGAGAATCATCAGCTCTTCAGTCGTCCATGAACGGAGTAACCCCGCCAAGTTCCGGGCCGTATAAAGATGATGATCTGGTTTATGTCGATCCGGAGAAACGTAGCGTGGTAGGCCGCGTGGAATGGACCAGGAACGACAAGCCAAAATCATTGGCGTACAAACCGCCGGCTGATGTCAAAGGGGATGCCAAGTCTCAGCGCCGGCAATTTTTCAGAAAGTTTTATCCCTGGGGGACGTTTCGCAGTATGCGGCGGATTTTCAAGCTTGAAGGAAAAGTAAAAGATCAGGAACCGAACAAAACACTGGATGAAGTGCTTCCCCGGGCCGTCAAAGAAACTTTTTGGGATTGGAACAGCCCGCAAAAACCCTGAACCAAATCATAAAACAGGATTCAATTCTTTTTTAGAATTCTTTTTTCCGGCTGGCAGGTGCTGATGATTACCATGAAGCACTTCGCATACCCGTTTGACCTCTTTTTTGGCGCCGATGATTATCGGAGTTCGCTGGTCCATGTCGTGGATTTTTATTTCCAGAATCGACCGGTGTCCGTCGGAAGCGCCGCCACCGGCCTGTTCCATGATGTAGGCAAACGGGCCGCACTCATAAAGCAATCGCAGTTTTCCCTGGGGATATTTGCTGCCGCCGACATTGGTGAAGATGCCGGCACCCTTGATCAGCATGTGGTGGATGTCCGGGACCATGCCGCCCGAATATCGCAGGGTGATGGCTTCGTCGAGCCAGATGTTAATCATCTTGCGGTAGGAAGGAGTATCGACAACCGCGCGGAGATTTCCCGGAGCGTAGGTTTTTACTTCGTCCCGCATCGAAAGGTTGCGCTGGAGCAGGATAAACTCCCCCACTTCATTCAGGAAAAAGGCGTGGACACCTTTGCCGGCGGTGTAAACCAGTATCGTGCGCGGACCGTATACCAGATACAGGGCAGCCAGCTGGTCACTTGCTTTCCGGCCGATCAGGTCGCCTTTTTCATAAATGCCAAATATTGAACCGATGGCAAGATTGGCGTCTACCAGCGATGAACCGTCAAGCGGATCAAAGACAACCGTGAACGGCGCATCCGGAACGAGTTCCTGAAGTACCGCTTCTTCCTCGGACGCGTAGGAATGAACCAGACGGCTTTCGCAGAGCTCTTCCTTGATCACTTTGTTGCTCAGAACATCCAGCTTCAGCTGTTCCTCGCCGAACTGGTTTGACGATCCGGCCAGTCCCAGGTCGGTTGTCCGGATGGCGTTATGAACGTATTTGCCGGCCCGGGCGATATCGTTGATCAAATGGCGAAGCCGATCCGGCACGCCGGACTGGAACAGATGCGAATTAAGCGAGACTCTGGCTGGCAGTTGGTAGGCGTTCATACAGTGGGGGGAAACTGTTTTTCACATCAAGGCGCCGACTCGCAGAACCAGTTCTGTGACACGCATGGCATAACCCCACTCGTTGTCGTACCAGGCCAGGATTTGGACGAGCGTCCGGTCGACAACATTGGTCGAATCGAGATCGACAGTGCTCGAATGATCGTCGGAAACGAAATCGGTTGAAACCAGCAATCCTTCCTCAACGCCGAGGATGCCTTTCAAGTCACCCTCTGAGGCCTGACTAAGCATGCGATTGACCGCATTAGTGTCAGTTTCTTTAAGTACGTCAAGCGCGAGGTAGGCAGCAGAAACATCCGGTACAGGGATGCGCAAGGCCATGCCGTCGAGCTTGCCTTTAAGATGTGGAAATACTTTACCGACTGCTTTCGCCGCGCCGGTGGTGGACGGGATGATATTCAGTGCTGCGGCCCGTGCGATCCTCATTTTGGAACTTTCCGTCGAGTTATCCAGGAGATTCTGGGAAGTGGTGTAGGCATGCGTGGTGCACATCAGACCGCGTTTGATTTTCAGATTTGCGTCTAGAACTTTGACGACCGGTGCAATGCAATTGGTAGTGCAAGAAGCCGCGCTGAAAATCGGCAGCGCTTGCTCCAGCAAGGAGTCGTTCACTCCGCGGACGATCATCATTGTTTCCTCATCTTTTGGAGGGGCGGTGATGAGTACCGCCTTTGCTCCGGCTTTAAGGTGACCGACCGCCTTTTCCTTCGTGCGGAACTTACCCGTTGCTTCGACAACAATGTCGACGTTCAGCTTTTTCCAGGGGCAGCGTTCCGGATCGCGTTCCCGTACAACCAGCACCGGATTACCGTCTACAAGGAGATTTTCGCCGTCGACCTCCACGCTGCGGTCGAAACGCCCGTGCAGCGAGTCATACTTGAGCAAATAGCGCCGCATAGAAGCATCACTGGATGCGTTAATGGCTACGACATTAGCTTTGTCTTTGAAACATTGAACTAACTGTCGGTGAACAACACGTCCGATCCGGCCGTATCCGTTAATAGCGACTCTCACCATGTGGAGACTCTAAGCAATTATCAGAACAATGTCAAGTATTTGGCAAGCTGTAGCCTATTTTTAGGCATAAATGCCGATCAAGACGCCAAGGAATACGAAGAAAACCCCGATGATCCAAAGTCTCATCGTCACCTTACTTTCGCCCCAATTAAGCGCTTCGAGGTGGTGATGGAACGG
>Ga0172379_10010894_pt1 | contig 10927 bp, 12 predicted proteins | sample GrowelOW334metaG_FD_119756 | JGI IMG/M metagenome (GOLD analysis project Ga0172379, IMG submission 119756) | Groundwater microbial communities from an aquifer near a municipal landfill in Southern Ontario, Canada - Groundwater well OW334 metaG | ecosystem: Environmental > Aquatic > Deep... | reverse complement strand
ATTAAGCATCCCGCCTGGGGAGTACGGTCGCAAGACTAAAACTCAAAGGAATAGACGGGGACCCGCACAAGCGGAGGAGCATGTGGTTTAATTCGACGGTAAGCGAAGAACCTTACCTGGGCTCGAAATGTAGCTGCAAGCCGGTGGAAACATTGGCCGCCTTCGAGGGTGCTATATAGGTGCTGCATGGTTGCCGTCAGCTCGTGTCGTGAGATGTACCGTTAAGCCGGATAACGAGCGCAACCCCTGTCCCGTGTTGAATGTTCACGGGAGACCGCCTCGGATAACGGGGAGGAAGGTGGGGATGACGTCAAATCAGCATGGCTCTTACGTCCAGGGCTACACACGTGCTACAATGGCGATGACAATGGGCTGCCAAACCGCAAGGTGGAGCTAATCCCATCAAACATCGCCCCAGTTCGGATTGGGGGCTGCAATTCGCCCCCATGAAGTTGGATTTGCTAGTAACGGCCGATCAGCAACGCGGCCGTGAATACGTTCTCGGGTCTTGTACTCACCGCCCGTCACGTCAAGAGAGTTGGTAATGCCCGAAGGCCCCGATGAGGGGACTAAGGCAGGACCAGCGATAGGGACGAAGTCGTAACAAGGCATCCGTAGCGGAAGCTGTGGATGGATCACCTCCTTTCTAGGGAGATACCGCCAGCTATGCTGGCCAATCCCGAGGTCGACGACATATCGATCCGACGCAAGTCGGAGAATGATGTCTCATTTCGGCGTATTTCCTTCAGATGGTCACTTTTCTGGAGTTCAACCAAAAATTGAACCGCCCCATAAGGGCGGTTTTAGATATAAAAAAATAGACAACAGACGGCAGACAACAGATAGCAGACGACAGGAGTAACGGCTGTCGTCTGTTTCGGTGATTTGTAGATTTGATAATGAAACAAAAAAACACGGCGGTCCGTGTTTTTTATGGTCGGGCTAGTGGGACTTGAACCCACGGCCTCTTGCACCCCATGCAAGCGCGCTACCAACTGCGCCATAGCCCGTTTTAGTGCCGTATTTATCTCATACTTTTCGCATATCCGCAAGCTCTCCGCCGACCAGTTATCTGCAACGCCGAGATAGAGCAGGGCTGCAGTCGGTGACGAGGATTTTTTTTGTTTTTGAGTTACCGAAAACCCCTGCCCCTTTATCAAGGGGTAGCTATTTTGTTGCCTAGCAACCAAGTTGCCTAAAACTTCTCCTTGACAAAGGAGATGTCGCATCCGATGCGACAGAGGTTTTCCGATCGACAACGTTGTACGCGATGTACGTTATGGACGTTATGTACGCAATCGTGTAATTTATTCCGATATGTCACAACCTACCATTGGCGAGCAAGCGCTCGAGCTGCACAAAAAACTTGTCGGTAAGATAGAAGTTACGAGTAAGATGCCGGTTAAAAGCATGGCGGATCTTTCTTTAATTTACACGCCGGGAGTCGGCACTGTCTCGACTTATCTCGCGGAGCACAAAGATCAAATGCGCGAATATACTGTCAAACGCAATATGGTCGCAGTCATTTCTGACGGCTCGGCCGTCCTTGGTCTAGGCAACATTGGTCCGGAAGGTGCATTGCCGGTGATGGAAGGCAAAGCGGTTTTGTTTAAAGAACTTGCCGGAGTCGATGCTTTTCCGATCGTTCTTGCAACTCAAGATCCCGAAGAAATAATTCAAACCGTGAAAAATATTGCGCCGGTATTTGGCGGTATTAATCTGGAAGACATTTCTGCGCCGCGCTGCTTTGTAATCGAAGAACGATTGCAGGCGATGCTCGACATTCCTGTGATGCATGACGATCAACATGGCACAGCGGTCGTAGTCTCTGCGGCGTTGATGAACGCGTTTAAGGTCGCGGGTAAAGACATGACGCAATGCAAAGTCGTGATTGTCGGCGCGGGTGCGGCTGGCAATGCCGTCACGAAACTCTTGCTCGCGCTTGGCGTCGGTAACATCGTGATGCTTGATCGCAAAGGAATTGTCTAGCGCGACAGAACTGACATCGACGAATACAAACGGGCGATTGCGGAAATGACGAATAAAGAAAATTTGAACGGTGATTTGAATGTCGCCATGGCCGGCGCGGATGCCGTGGTTGGAGTTTCCGGTCCCGGAATTTTGAAAGGCGAGCACATCAAGCTCATGGCAGAAAAACCGATCGTGCTTGCACTCGCCAATCCGGTACCCGAAATAATGCCGGACGAGGCCAAGGCCGCAGGTGCGTTTGTGGTTGCGACTGGTCGATCCGATTTTCCAAACCAGACGAATAATGCGCTGTGCTTCCCAGGTTTCTTCCGCGGCGCACTCGACAATGGAGTTAAGAAAATCATGCAAGACATGAAGATTGCCGCGGCGCATGCGCTTGCTTCAACTGTCACGAATCCGACTCCGGACCGCATTTTGCCAACAGTTTTTGAACCGGAAGTCGTCAAAGCTATTGCGAGCGCCATCAAGAACGTTTGACTTTCTTTTCGGTTGAAATGACAAAAGAGGGGTTTTCATTGGGGTTATACACAGGGTGGGCCTTGCAACCCTTGATTTTATTGGCGATTTATCTTGCGTCCGTTATTCATCACGAGTATAATTTCATCCGTCGAGCAAAATCTTAATCATTTTATTCATATTTTTTATTGTTCTATGCCAAAAATGACCAAGTCCCAAATTTTGGGCGAGCTCGCCAACAAGACAGGCCTTTCAAAGAAAGACGTTAATTCAGTCATGGATGCTTTGCTCGCACTGGCCTACAAAGAGGTCAAAAAGAGCGGAGAGTTTGTTATAAACGGTATCGGCAAGTTGGTAAAAGTCAAGCGTTCTGCCCGCATGGGCCGCAATCCGGCTACCGGCGCGACCATCAAGATCCCGGCCAAGACAGTTGTTAAATTCCGCGTCGCCAAGGCTGCCAAAGAAGCCGTTTTGTAATTCAAAGAGCAAAAAGCAAAATTCAAAATTCAGGAGGCCCGCAGTGCGGGTCTTTCTGATATAATGTCTTCATGTCGGACGTACAGCGGACAGCAAAGGCGATACCAAGCACGATGAGAGTGACTTCTTTGCCGCACGCTGTGCGCGAGGAGCCTTCGCTGCGGCCAACGCCAGAGACTCTTAAAGACGCATTAATGTCTTTTGGGCATGAGCTTGTTATGGCTGCGTCAGACGAGTGCCGCGTGTTGCCTCACATTTTGCATCTGCTGGGCAAAGGCGGCGAGCATATTGTTTTTGAGGACGTGCGTTTTCCCAACCATGTTTTAAAAGTCGACTTTATCGAGAGTCTGCCTGTTTTGTATGCGCAGACAAAAGGGCGTGATGCTGTCGAATCAGCAGTCCGCAAATTGCACGACAAGGCGCAAGAGCACAACCAGCGTCTTAAGATTTTGCGATCATATTTTTCGTCAGGCTCCGTTCCGCTGGAGCTTGTCGGCGTCAAAGAATTGCCATTAAGTGAGGAGATTGTGTTGGGCGTAATGCGCGATCGCAGATTGGACATCCCTCAAAAGATGTTTGTGCCGGAAAGGTTGCCGCTGCTTTGCACTATCCAGCATAAAATTATTTTGCCCAAAGATAGTCGAGTCGATATATATTCGAGCTACGCGGAATTGAACAGGGCGATACTTTTGGAATATTTTGCCGATGGCCATCGATTGCTTGCAGGATCCGAGTCGATCGGGCCGGTCGAGGGTCAGGCTAGAGAAAAAATAATTTTGTTCATTTATCCATCGCTGCGTCCAGTTGTTGAAAAGTTAAAGTCAGATGCGGACTTTAAGCGCGCGGTTGGACATTATGTAAAACGCGCTATGGCGTATTCGGTTGATACGGGCGAGATTATCGACATGGCCGGAGGCGGCAACGTGCTGTTTATTTTAAACGAAGATCGCGTCTGGCAAGAATTTTTGATGGATGCGCTTTCGCCGCCGGAGCTTAACTTTAAACTTCTTAAACAGTCGGCATTAAAACTCAAACACGATCAAGAGCTTGATGTGCATGATAAAGCAAATACTTTGAATGTCATAAATTACGTGAGGTTCGCAAACGCTCTGGCGATGCTTACGGATTTGCCCGACAGATTGGATGTCGCCGGCATGACGGAAATTTCTCCTGAAAAATGGCATGCGGGTTTGATGATAGAAAAATACTTGGATGTATATACGCCTAAAAAGAGTCCATAAAGTCCTTAAAGTCTATCGAGTCCTTAAAGTTGTTTTATGCGTTGACAAAGCGGGGGATGGTAAGTAGTATTATGACCATTCCGGACGTTTAGCTCAGTTGGTTAGAGCGTTCGATTCACATTCGAAAGGTCGCAGGTTCGAATCCTGCAACGTCCACCATGTAAAAAGCTCTCGCGAAAGCGGGGGCTTTTGTATTTGCTTAACGTGGCGCAGTCGTAAAAAATTTATAAAAAAATAGACCATGTGAAGATGGTCAGGAGTGAAAGTTGTCGGTGCCAGGAGAAACGGGCCCGTAGATGATGCGGAACGCGAGGAGTGATCTTGACATTGCTTCTGCGCGTCGCGTAGTCTCTTCCGCTGCTCTGCAGTTAGTCTCCATTCGCTCCATCAGATCGAGTATGATGGGATCTTTGATCTGTCTGTCGTGGCCTTGGTTATCACTTGGCATGTCGACTTCCTCCTTGGAGCGTATGGTAGTGACCTTAGGTTGTTTTGTCAATCTTCTTAGCTTGAGTGCGTAGGATGTGGGATGAGTGGCGTGGGACATTATGCACGTAATGTATGTTCGGATAGATTGTGGATATTTCGTAAAGCGCATTCGTGCTATAATTATTTGGCACTTATATGCCCGCTCTCAAACCAAGATCAAAATCAACGCGCAGCAAGAAGGTTGCGAACAGCCCGGTACCGTCTAAGATGCCGGCATGCGGTCATTCGCATTGCGAAGATGTCTGTCGCGTCAGATATATCGGACCGGTTTCATCCATCCGCGATCATCACATCATGCATGTGGCGCGCGGCATGTCGCATATTTGGACAGCAGCGATTATTGCGGGTCTGGCGGTTGTTTTGACGGGAGCTGTGGCTTTTTCCGCAGTCAATGCCTCTAATCAACAGCGGGATGACGTGCGAACGGCAGAGTCCACGGGTGTGATTCTAAATAAGATGGATGATATGCAAAGTCGGTTGGATGTTTTGGAGCGCGAAGTCGGCCAGGTATCTGCAGACGGTAAAACTGCGGCCAACGTAAACACGGTTTTTCCGGAACAACGCTAGTTTTGGGAGTTTAAAACAGGGGGTCTTGACGAGTCTTTTCATTTTTTTTCTAGCTTGCTATCATATTGGCCACGGGATTGGAGGCGAGTTCTACGAACGGGTTCTGGCGAGGATGCCGTTCGAGATCTCACCTTCTGTCCCGTCTTTTATTTATTTGTCATTGCGAGCGTAGTCCGACGTAGCGCGGACGTAAAATCCCCGTGGGAACCACGTCCCCTCTACGGGGCAGTCTACTGTCCGACTAACGCCTCGCTAGCTGTCTCTATCAGAAGATTGCTTCGTCGCTCCGACTTCCCTCGCAATGACAATTTTTGAAGATTGACGCGTCGTGAGTACACTCCTTGCACTGACAGATGATCGATATGCCCAAACACAATCCGCACGAACGCGTTTCAGCTTTGCCTGGTGATCGCGACGAACGCATCGCATTTATCGAGTAGCAACGCTGGACTGATTTGGAATTGGTTTTAGAGGCGGTTGATGATCCGCACAACATCGGTGCGATTTTAAGAACATGTGATGCGGTTGGCATTAAAACCGTTCATCTCGTTTATCAAAACGAACGTCCGCCAAGAATGAAAGAATTATCATCTTCGGCCATGTCGGCTCTGAAATGGTTGGAAATTAAAAAATGGTCAAGCGCGGCAGAGTGTGTCGCGGACTTAAAAAAGAGGGGATTGGCGATTCGCGTCACTGCACTGGCGCAATCGGGAAAGCCGCAATGGGATTTTGATTGGTGCAAACCGTCGGTCATTGTCATGGGCAACGAGGCGGATGGCGTGTCGCAAGAATTTATAAAACAATCTGACGGTATCGTCACAATCCCGATGCGAGGTTTTGTTCAATCGCTCAATGTCTCCGTCGCCGCAGCGGTTGTGATGGAAGAAGCTTTGAGACAGCGATTGACATCACGCGATGTAAGAGTTTAAATTAAATCTGCACCTACGCAAGGAGTATTACCATGGAACAGGCCAGGGAATTGCCGTATCAAGCCGTTAGAAAAGCGGTTGTGCTCGCTGCGGGCAAGGGCACGCGCATGCGTGAGTTGACCGCCGAGATGCCCAAGCCAATGATCATCGTGCGAGGGAAGCCGGTTCTGCAGCACATCGTCGAAGGTTTGCGAGATGTAGGCATCGTCAAGATACTGATCGTCGTTGGCTATCGCTCGGATGTGATCAAGGATTGCTTTCATGACGGGTCGCAGTTCGGTGTAAAGATCGAGTATGTAACCCAAACGGTTCAGGATGGTACCGGCAGAGTGGTGGGGTTGGCTCGCGATTTTGCAGGCGCCGATCCGTTCATTTTGAGCTACGGTGATATCCTGATCTCGCCGAACAGCTATCTTTGCATGGCGGAACTCGGAGCTGTGGAGGCTTTGATAAGCGTTCGCCACATGCCGGAAGAGATTGCTAAAGGCGGTGCGGTATTTGTCGACCATCGCTTCGCGGTAACAGGCATTCGCGAAAAGCCCAAGCCCGGCGAGCCAACCAGTCCATGGTACAACGCCGGCATCTACACCTTTCGCCAAAGTATCTTTCGGTTCATTGATCAGCTGACCGTGTCTCCACGAGGAGAATATGAGCTGACCGATGCAATCCACGCTTTGGTGAAAAGCGGTCGATTTGTTCACGCGGTCGAGCTCCCTGGTGAGTGGGCCGATGTCCGCGATCCAGAGGTGTTGGCAAAACTAAACGGCGCCTGATGCGCCGCTCTCAAAGCCCTCTCGGGCTACTTTTTTATTTTAACTGCAATCGCAACGTCTCCACCGCATGATCTTTGGCCTCGACAAGCGGTTTGGCGATGGCGCCGCTCGCGCGTGCGTGCGAGCCGTCCAATCCGAGTGCGCGTCCGAGGGTGCTTGCGGAAAATGGCGGTTGGGCAAACAAAGCCATGCGCGTAGTGAACGGATCGTGTTCAACAAAAATCGCGGTCAATTTTGCATCGGGGACAAAAGCGATCAGCTCGTTAACCAACTCGTCCAAGCGAGCTTCCGTGGTGCCGCTGTCCAAAATATCTTGGCGCGAAAGAGTGGTCCAAACCAAACCGTGCGTGCGATCGTGTTCCAGCCTGTTCAGCGCGCGGCCCCAAAGTTTTAATGTATTGATTTGTCTTGTGCGCCACAAACCGTGCACCACGGCTTCGCGATCCGCGCCAAGCGTGATGAGCTTTGAAGCGCTATCCAAATTTTTGGATGTAACGGAAGGGGAGCGGAAGGAGTTTGTGTTTGTAATCAAGCCGGCGAGCAATGCGGTGGCAATCCGCTCGTCTATTTTTTGTTTGTCCCAGCTCTCAAACCAAGTCAGCGCAATCTCCGTGTTGGAAACGCTTGCAAGATCCACCGAATTGATTGCGCCCCAATGTTCATTTTTTGCGTCGTGATCCAAGTTGATAATCGGCAGGCGCAGCAAAATGTCCATCGGTTCACGGAAAGCCGCGATCAATGACTGTCGATCGGCAAAACCGATTGCAATGATCGCTTCGTAGCGATCTTCGCCCGGACGAACGGATACGTCTTTGGCAGACTATTCGCCGGATTTTGGAGTCAATAAGATTTCGAGCTTGTTGCCTTTGACGTCGTAGACCAGTTCGTGGATAGGAGTCTTGGACAAATCAAGCGTGACTTTAAGATCGCTCAAGCCGGCAAAGTGAGATTGTATCTTGTCTCTGACCGGCAAAAACGACGGTATTTTGTCCAAATTGGCTTGCGGTATCACTCCTTCGGCTTGGATGTTTTGGGTGCTTAAATATGCCAAAACAGCCGCCATGGTTGCCATGGTGTCTTGGTTGGGATTCTCGGCCGCCAAAACCAGCACGCGTTTGGCGCGCTTAACGGTTTCCGTGGCTTGTTCAAAGGCATTCCAGGCCATATTACATTGCGCTTGCTCAGCAGTTGTGCCGTCATTGCGAGGAGTCCGACGACGTGGCAATCTGCTGAATTCAACTTACCTTAAACCTTATTGCGAATTTAAGGAATCGAATAGCTTATACTTAACCGAAAACCACGTCAACCATGCGAATGTCAAGCGAGACGAGACAGAAAATCCTCCTACCTCCCTTTAACTAGGGAGTAGTTGGTGAGCAGCCGAAAACCCCTGCCCCTTTACCAAATTGAGGCCTCCGGCATCAGTAAATAATAGACATCCCGAAGGAATACCGGCAATTTGCTTCTTGCTTTTTGCTTTATATTTAAGCTTGTTTTTCCACGTATTTAGAAAATGCCCGTTTGCACATCTCTACCAGCAGGGCGTAGCCGAGGACGATTACGACGATGTAAGTCAAAAGTTTTAGGTTAAGAGACACGAGCTCGAATTGGCCCCCGAGTACTGTGTTGGTGATTAAAATGGAAATGCCGATGGCGATAACGCAAAGCGCGGTTAAAATTCCGCTTGGCAGGTTGGAGAGTTTGGTGCGGCGCGTGCGCAGCAAGAAAATGACGATGACTTCCGTGATGACGGATTCTACAAACCAGCCGCTGCGGAAAAGCGCCATGTCGGCGTGGACGATAAAATATAAAATGCCGAATGTGGCGTAATCGGCGACGCTCGAGATGATGCCGAAACAGTACATGTAGTTTGCTATGCGCGAGGTGTTCCATTGGCGCGGGCGAGTCAGATCATCTTCCGAAACGCGGTCGCTCGAAATGCCGATCATGGGCATGTCGGTAAGAAAGTTTAAAAGCAAAATTTGCGCCGGCAGCATCGGGATGAACGGTAAGAGCAAAGACATGCCGGCCAAAGAAAGCATGTTGCCGAAGTTGGAGCTGATTGTAGTGTTGATGTAGGTTTGCGTGTTGGCGAAAGTGCGTCTGCCTTCGCGTATGCCGTCAACCAGAACCATTAAATTCTTTTTGAGCAAGATAACACCTGCCGCTTCTTTGGCGATGTCGATTGCGCTGTCAAACGAAATGCCGACATCCGCAGCGCGCAACGAGGGTGCGTCATTAACTCCGTTGCCCATGTAACCGACAGTGTGTCCGTTCTTTTTCAACGCTTGAATTATGCGCAGCTTTTGTGAAGGTGTAATGCCGGTAAAGATGTTGGCCTTTTCAACGGCTTTTTCCAATTGCGCGTCATCCAATCTTGCTATCTTGTCGCCGTTCAAAGCGCCTATGATTTCGAAATTCAATTGTTCCGCAACGTGCCGCGTAATGCGTTCGCTGTCGCCGGTCAGGATGTTGATGCGTACGTTAAGATTTTTCAGCGCGAGCAATGCGGCTTTGGCGGTTTGCTTTGGCGCGTCGCTCATTAAAATAAAGCCCAAAAACTCGAGCTGTTTTTCGTCGCTTGGTAAATATTTTTGTTTTGCCTGGATGGACCTGCGCGCCACGGCAATGACTCTATAGCCGTCGTCCTGGTATTGGTCGGACAGTTTCATCAAGCGTTTGCGGTCAACTGTCGTCATTTCTTTAGACTCGCCGTTGCTACAGATCGACGTCGTGCACACCGAAAGAGTTTCTTTAACCGCGCCTTTTGCGATAAGGCTTCTGACTCCGCCGTTTTTGCCGACAACGCAACTCATGCGTCTTCGATTGAAGTCAAAAGAAACGATATCAAAAAGTTTTGTACCTGTAAGTATCGCCTTGATCCGCTTTCCGCGAGTCGCTTCGAACAAAGCTTGATCAATTGGATTTTCGGCACGGCCCTCGGCGTTGAGCGCCAAGCAATGCGCGGCGTATGCCAAAGGCAAGTTGCTTTGTTCGCCGTTCGGATCAATCGATTCGCGGACTCGAATTTTTCCAACGTCAAAGTTCCTGTCTTGTCCGTGCAAAAAACGTCGGCGTTTCCAAGATCTTCGATGGAAATGAGCCTTTTAACCAAAACCGATTTTTTGCTCATCATGATGGCGCCGCGTGAAAGATTGATAGTTACGATCATCGGAAAAAGTTCCGGTGAAAGTCCGACAGCCAGCGCAAGCGCAAACAATACGGACTCAATCCAATTGCCGCGCAGCAAACCAAGGCCAACACCAACCAGGATTATGAGCCCAAACGTCACTTTTAAAATAAAGCCTCCGAAAGTGCGCATTCCTTTTTGATAATCCGTTTCCTGTGTTTTTTCTACGAGCAGTAAAGCGGTTTTACCCATCTCCGTATTTTTGCCGACAGACATTACCACGCCGCGGGCAGAGCCTTGCACCACGTGCGTGCCCATAAACGCCATATTTGTCTGTTCTTGCGGCGTTAGTTTCTTTTTGCCGACAGCATCGATTATTTTTGGCACGGGCACGGACTCGCCGGTTAAAATCGCTTCGTCTATTTCCAAATCCTCGGTTTGTATCAATCTTAAATCCGCGGGGATGACGCTGCCAACCTGAAGTACGACGATGTCGCCGATGACCAATTCGCGCGCATCAACCGTCTGCGATTTATTGCTGCGAATAACGGTTGCATAGCGCGTAAGTTTTTTGCGCAGCATTCTTAAAGCTTTTTCACTGCGGTATTCCTGCACAAAAGCCAGCAGGCCGCTTAAAAAGACCATCGCGAGAATCATCGCGACTTGCGTAGTATCTCCCAAAAAATATGCGATGGCGCTGGCGAAAACCAAAATCAAAGTCAGCGGACTTTTAAATTGCCTGGCCAAAATCAACCACGCAGGAGTGCTGTTTTCGCCTTTGATTTCGTTCGGTCCTTGCGCAACAAGCCGCGTCTTTGCTTCTTGTATTGAAAGTCCTTTTTCGTTCGAATCGAGCAAGCTTAAAACCTCTTCCGT
>Ga0172379_10010893_pt1 | contig 10927 bp, 10 predicted proteins | sample GrowelOW334metaG_FD_119756 | JGI IMG/M metagenome (GOLD analysis project Ga0172379, IMG submission 119756) | Groundwater microbial communities from an aquifer near a municipal landfill in Southern Ontario, Canada - Groundwater well OW334 metaG | ecosystem: Environmental > Aquatic > Deep... | reverse complement strand
TCTTTGTCGGTTTATTTGGTATTGTTGATTTGCCCCGATGAGATGTTCGGAGCCGGACCCTTTGCCGCAACCCCCAACCCCGCGGCGACCCAACCCCCGGTCTTCGACATCGCAGCGGGGCTTTTTTTGTCGCCGAGGCCAGACTCAGGCCCAGTCTTCAGTCGCGGCCTTTGACAGGCTCGCTCTTTTCGTTGGCCGGCTGAGCTTCCTCCGCGGGAGACGCCTCTCCCTCCGTCGCTTTCGAATCCAAAGCCGCCTTTTCCTTCTCGAGCGAGGCGATTTGCCTTTTCAGGCCCGAGGAGAGCCTGCCGCGCTTGAACAGCGCGCCGGCCATGGAGAGGATGCCAAGGAGAAAGCCGATAGCCAGCGTGACAATGAGGAAAAGCGAGAGTGACCCCGACAGCGACCAGCCTAACAACGTAATCGTTATCGCGGCGCTGTTCTGCAACGCGAAGACGACCGCCACGATGGCGACCAGAAGCACCAAGACGGTATAGGCTGTTTTCATCGCCGATTTCTCCTTCACGCGGTAGATACCTACTACTATAACATACAGCCGGAAATCGGTGCTGGATTACCTGTTTTCCGATTTTTATGCTCTTTGTCGCCTCGAAAATGCAAAAAAAAATGACAAAAACAGGAAAATCGTCGCTTGACACCGTAGTTTCGGCATGACAGACTTTGGAAACATTAGTTTCATAAGCCTTCGGGGAGGAAGTACGACGCGATGATACTGGCAAAGATCCGCAAGATGCTGCCCGACATGCCTCCGAACTTCAGGAAAATCGGCTCCTACATCCTCGACCACGAACAAACCGTCGCGTTCGCTTCCATCTACACCATCAGCGAGGCGATAGGCGTCAGCAACGCCTCCATGGTCCGCTTCGCCAAAAGCCTGGACCTCGCGGGTTATCAGGATTTCAAGCATGAAATCCAGGAAGAGATAAAGTTCCGCTTGAGCCCCTACGACAAGATCGCACTTCGCGAGCTCGATGGGATGCCGGAGGAAAAACGCCTCCAGAAACTCTTCCAGAACGAAGTGAACAACCTCCGCAACACCTTTGAGAACATAAAAGCGAAAGACCTTCAGGCCATGGCCGACAGCATCAGGAATTCGAGAAGGATCTTCATCTGCGGCTTCGGCATATCGGGTCACATGGCGAGGATCTTCGAATACACCCTCATGTGCTCAGTGAACAAGGATGTGATGGTCATCTCCGGTTCCGTATCCGATTATTCCCCCCGGCTGCGCACCTTTACCGCCGATGACACCATGTTCATCATGACCTTTCCCCCGTATTCCGATGAAATCCGCCATGTCGCCTCGGTCGTGAAGGAGAAGGGCGGAACGCTCCACCTTTTCACCGATTCGGCGGTTTGCCCCATCTATTCCCTCGCCGATGTGGTCGTGCGATGCGACACCAACTCCCTCCTTTTGGCGAACTCCTATGTCGGCCTTGTTTCCACCCTGAACATTCTCGTCCATACGGTATTCCTCAGCGCCAAGGACAGTTCGATCGAAGCCCGGAGTTCGACGCTTACGATGCAAGAAAGCGGCTACGCGACGATCCACGAAATTTCGGAGAAGCAATGAAACTCTTCATCTCGGTCGACATGGAAGGCATCCATGGGACGACCTCCTGGAGCGATCTCGAAGGACCCTCGCGGGCGGCCAACTATGAGCGGGCATGGCTGGAACTCTCATGGATTCTGCGCGGCATCGCCGCCTCGGAACACAACGCCGAAATCGACGAGATCTGCGTCTGCGATTCCCACGCCAGGGGCGAGGGCATTCCCTTCAAAGGCTTCGGCGACCCCCGCGTGACAATGGTGCGCGGCTATCCGCGTCCCTACTACATGCTGGAAAGCCTCGATAAAAGCTTCGCCGGACTTTTCCTGGTTGGCTATCACGCGTCCATAGGCACGCGGGGCGGGATGATGGACCATTCCTATTCCGCCTCCTGCATCTACCGCGTGAAATTGAATGGCGTGGAATCGGGCGAAACCGAGATCAACGCCAGGCTCGCCGGATTCTATGGCGTGCCCGTCTGTTTCGTTTCCGGCGACAACATCCTGGAAGCCCAGCTGGCGGGGAGCTTCGATCCCATGCCGGTCTATGTCCGCACGAAGGAAGGTCTCGGCCGATTCGCGGGCAAGATGTACGCGCCCGAAAAGTTGGAAGGCGAGTTCGTCGCCGGAGCCCGGAGCGCCGTCGATCGCCTCTCCGAATTCAAGGCCGCCTGTGGCTCATGCTCCACCGAGCTGGAAATCGAACTCGCGTCGACGGTCGTCGCCGACGCCGTAGCGGTGATACCCGGCCTCAAGAGAATTTCCGGACGGGCCGTGCGCTATTCGAACTCCGATTTCAGGAACATCTATCGGATGCTCCACGCCGTGGCCATGCTGGGCGGCAAATTCGCCGCCTTTACTTGAGCGGCCCCAATGATTCGTGTCCTGCAGGTTGCGTAGCAGCCTTACATTTTCACAATTTCCAATGGAGGAAATCGGCATGAAGAAGCTGATGGCAATCTTGGTCGTCGCCCTGGTACTGGGTGGCGCCGCATTCGCCCAGGGAGCCAAAGGTCCGGCGCTGCGAAACCGCGACGCGGATACCCTCGTATTCGTCCTCGCCGCCGCGCCCCAGCCCCTTGACCCGAACATTTATACCACGCTGAATGAAGCGCAGGTCATGCGCGAGATCAACGAAACCTTGATCAACATGACGCCTGATTTTAAATTCTACCCCGGTTTGGCCGAAACCATCCCGACGGTCGAGAACGGTCTCGTCTCCAAGGACGGCACCACCTACACCATCAAGCTGCGCAAAGGCGTGAAATTCCACAACGGGAACGCTTTCACCGCTGACGACGTCGTGTTCTCCTTCAACCGCATCCTGCACCACCCCAAATCGAGCTCCAAATCCATGTTCAGCGCCATTCTGTCCGTGGAAAAAGTCGATGAATACACCGTGAAGATCGTCTGGGGCAAGCTGAAGGATCCCGAATTCGCGACCACGCCCCTCACTTCCTGGGCCGACAGGGCCAAGTACATGGTCCCCTCCCCCTATGGTCCCGCCCTCAACATCCTCGCGCACTACTGCTCAGGGATGGAAGACAAGGAAACCGTCGATGCCGCCGGCGCCGACTATGGCACCAAGATCGTCACGGGTACCGGTCCTTATAAATTCGTCTCCTGGCCGAATCCCCAGGAAGTCAACGTCACCCGCAACGACGCCTGGTGGGGCGACGCCAAGACCGTGGCCTTCAAGAACATCCAGTTCAGGGCCATGTCCGAGCAGCCCCAGGTCAACAACGTCCTCATCACGGGCGAAGTCGATATGGCCTTCAACCTTTCCAAGCTCGACCTCGCCAGCATCGAGCGCTCGGGGATCAAAATCACCTCGAAGCCCGGCCTCACGATCTGGTACGGCGTGTTCAGCATGAACTCCGACCTCGTCGGACAGAAGAAGAACGGCAAACTCGACCTCTCGGGCAAATATACGGAACAGGATTCCACCCATCTCCGCAACGCCATCTTCTATTCCATCAACCCCGCCCCCTTCATCAGGCAGGTAGACCTCTTCAACGGCCACGCGAGCCTGGCCAACCAGATGATGCAGCCCGGATTCCTCGGCTATGTCGAGGGCGCGCCCGCAGGCACCCCCTTCGCCGAGTTCAGCGAGAAGACCTGGTACTTCAACCGCGAGAAGGCCAAGGCGGAATTCGCCGCCCTTTCGCCGGAGTTCAGGGCCAAGCTGACTCCTGAAATCGTCCAGCTCGACGTCGGCAACATCACCGACCGCGTGAAGATCGCCAACAACGTCAAGGATCAGGTCAAGACCACCCTCGGCATCGACCTCATCAAGGTGACCCCGATGGTCAATTCCCAGATCATCCAGATGAGCAAGACCGGTGAAGGCTACGACATGGTCGTGACCGGCTGGTTCACCCCCACGGGCGACCCCGACTACACCTGCATCATCTACAACGGCGACTCCATCGGCACGGGCATGAACGGCGCCGTCTACAACAACGACATCGTCAACGCCAACATCGCCATCGGCCGCTACACTCAGGATCCCAAGGCGCGCAAGGCCGCCTACGACAAGGTGCAGATCCAGCTGATGAGCGACAAACCCTACTTCCCGATGGTCTACGAGAATGTTCTCTACGGAACCCACCCCAGAGTCGGCAATGTCGACAAGGTGATTTTCGGAAGCAAACTGGCTGACCTTCACCTGCTGACCAAGCAGTTCTGACCTGACAGGTCCGCGAGGGTTTCCTGTGTTGGCGCGCCAACATGAGGAGCCCTCGCGCGGCCTCGCCCGGCGGGGAATTCCCTTGCGGAATCCCGCCTCGGCTTTATCCCGGATCCCCAAGAATGAGCAGATACCTATTGCGGCGCATCCTCATGCTGGTGCCCGTGCTTTTCGGCGTGACCCTTATCGTTTTCGCGCTGATGTACATAACGCCCTCAGATCCCGCCCAGATGATGCTGGGCGCCAACGCCTCGCCGGCCGCCTATACGCAGATGAAGGCCGACATGGGCTTGGACAAGCCTTTCTTCGTCCAATACGTGCGTTTCCTTTTCGGCTACAAGCACGAAATCTTCGGCTACAAGGGCCTCCTCTTCGGAGACCTCGGACGATCCTACATATCGAACAGGAATGTATTCGAGCTCATCCTCAGCTCGTTTCCCAATACCCTCATCCTGGCCGCCGGCGCCCTTTTCTTCGCCCTCATCCTGGGCATCCCCATCGGCATACTCTCGGCTACGAAGCCGTACTCCATCATCGACATGCTGTTCACCGTCTTCGCCCTCCTGGGCGCCTCCATGCCGGTATTCTGGGCAGCGATGGTCCTCATCTACACCTTCGCCAACAAGCTGAGAATATTCCCCGCCATGTCGAATCCCGGCGACATGCTTTCCCTTGTCCTCCCTATCGTCACCTTGAGCATGTACTCCATGGCCATCATCATGAGAATGACCAGGTCCTCAATGCTGGAAGTGATGGAGCAGGACTATATCAGGACGGCCCGCGTCAAAGGCATGGACGAAAAGGTCGTCATCTTCAAGCATGCCCTGCGCAACGCCCTCATACCGGTCGTCACCGTGGCCGGCCTCCAGTTCGGGCAGCTGCTCGGCGGCGCCGTGCTCACCGAGAAGATCTTCTCCTATCCGGGCTTGGGCACCATCATGGTGGACGCCATCTATCAGAAGGACACGCCCCAGATCCTGGGCTCGGTCTGCTTCGTGGCCATCACCTTCACCATCATGAACCTCTTCGTCGATATCCTCTATGGTTTCATCGACCCGAGGAGTAAAACCACCTTCAGGCGAAAGGCCAAACCGGTCGCGCAAAGGAGCCGGGCATGACAACGACAGTGGCGGCAAGACCAAGCACATCGAACTTCTCGCGCTTCCTGCGCCGATCCGGCAGGAATTTCTCCCAGTTCTGGCGCCAGCTTTCGCGCAACAAGCTCGCCGTGGCGAGCCTGGCCCTCGTCCTCGTCTTCGCCCTCGTGGCGATCTTCGCGGACCTCCTCTACGAATACGACTTCGTCACCTCGAATTCCCTGGAAAACGCCCTCCTGAAGCCGGGCGAAAGCGGCGTCGTCTATTACCATGAAAAGGACATAGAGCACACCTTCATCCTTGGGTCGGATAACTACGGACGGGACATCCTCGGACGCCTCGTCCATGGCGCCAGGGTTTCCATGATCATCGGCTTCGCGACCGTCGCCATCGCCCTCCTCACGGGCGGCATCCTGGGCGCTATCGCCGGCTACAAGGGCGGCCTCTTCGACACCCTCATCATGAGGGCGACGGATATCCTTCTCTCCATACCGACGATCCTCCTGGCCATCGCCATCGTGGCGGCCTTAGGGAACAGCTTTTTCAACCTCCTTATAGCGATATCCACATCGATGATCCCCGGCTACATACGGATCGTCCGGGCATCTATCATCACGGTAAAGGACCAGGAATTCGTCGAGGCGGCGCGCTGCATCGGCGCCGGCGACCTGCGCATCGTGCTCAAGCACATTCTGCCCAACATCACCTCACCCATCATTGTCCAATCCACCCTGAACGTGGGCTCGGCCATCAACTGGGCGGCCTCGCTCTCCTTCCTGGGCCTGGGCATTCTTCCCCCGAAGCCTGAGTGGGGCAACATGCTCTCCGAGGCGAGGGAGTTCATCCAGTACGCTCCCCATCTCCTTTTCGCCCCCGGCCTTACGATCCTTCTCACCGTACTGGCCTACAACCTCATCGGCGATGGGCTTCGCGACGCCCTCGATCCGAAACTCAAGCGATAGGTGCCACCATGGAAAAAATACTTGAAATACGGGATCTGGCCGTCAACTACTACTCCGACCGCAAAATAGTCCGCGCGATCAACGGCCTTTCCCTGGATATGACCGCGGGCAAGGTCCTCGGCCTCGTCGGCGAGACGGGGGCGGGCAAGACGACCCTTGCCCTCTCCACCCTCAACATGATCCGCGCGCCCCAGGGCAGGATCATGGCGGGAACGGTCCGCTTCGCGGGAAAGGACGTCTTCACCATGACCAAGCACGAGCTGCGTGACATGCGCGGCAAGGACGTGGCCATGATTTTCCAGGATCCGATGACAGCCCTCAACCCCGTCCTCTCGGTGGGCGAGCAGATCGCCGAAACCGTGCTCAAGCACGAAAAACTCGGCAAGGAAAACGCCTGGAAGAAAGCCGAAGCCATGCTCGAGACGGTCGGCATCCCGGCGGAACGCGCGAAGGAATACCCCCATCAGTTCTCGGGCGGGATGAAGCAGCGCGTCGTCATCGCCTTGGCGCTCGCCTGCAACCCCAAACTCCTCCTCGCCGACGAACCCACGACAGCCCTCGATGTCACCATCCAGGCCCAGGTCCTCGATCTCATGAGGAAACTGATCCGCGACAACGGCACATCGGTGCTTTTCATCACCCATTCCCTCGGCCTCGTGGCCGAGAACTGCGACGAAGTGGCCACCATGTACGCGGGCGAAATCGTCGAATACGGTTCGATCGACCAGGTTTTCGGCAAGGCGCTCCATCCTTACACCCAGGGTCTCTTCGGCTCCCTGCCCGACCTGAGCGAGAGTACCATGCGGCTCAAGCCCATACCGGGCCTCATGCCCGATCCGACAGCCCTGCCCGAGGGCTGCTACTTCAGCCCGCGCTGTCCGCATGTGATGGACATCTGCCTGAAAAAGCACCCCACCGATGTCGACCTGGGCGGGCATCGCGTGAAATGCCACCTATTCTCCGCTGGCAGCGCCAGCGACGCGGGGAGGCCAGCATGAGCGCCAGAACCCCCATCCTCAGAGTGAACGGCCTCAAGAAGTATTTCCAGGTCGCGCGCGGCAGCCTCCACGCCGTGGACGACGTTTCCTTCGACATCGACAAGGGCAAAACCCTTGGCATGGTTGGCGAATCGGGCTGCGGCAAATCCACGACAGGCAGGCTTCTCGTCCGCCTCCACGAAGCCACCGCTGGCTCCATCGTCTACGATGGATCCGAAGTGACGAAAGCGGGCGACCGCGAGATGAAGGCCCTTCGTACCCGCATGCAGATGATTTTCCAGGACCCCTATTCCTCGATCAACCCGCGGCACACCGTCGCCACCATCATCGGCGAGCCGCTCAAGATCCACAAGAAAGTGTCCAACTCGCAGGAATACGAGGACCGTGTGCATCAACTCATGGCGACGGTCGGCCTGGCCGACCGCCTCTACGACGCCTATCCCCACGAACTGGACGGCGGACGCCGTCAGAGGATCGGCATAGCGCGCGCTCTTGCCCTCGATCCCGAATTCATCGTCTGCGACGAGCCCGTCTCGGCCCTCGACGTCTCGATCCAGGCCCAGATCCTGAACCTTCTCATGGACCTGCAGGACAGGCTCGGCCTCACCTATCTCTTCATCACCCACGATCTCTCGGTCGTGAAGCACATCTCCGACGACATCGTCATCATGTACATGGGGCAGGTTGTCGAGCGCGGGCCGACGGAAGAGCTCTTCACGAAACCGATCCATCCCTACGGGCGCGCCCTTCTCTCCGCCATTCCCATACCCAAGCTGAACGCGAGGAAGGAGAGGATCATCCTGAAAAGCGAAGTGAGCTCGCCCATCAATCCCAAGCCGGGTTGCCGTTTCGCTCCGCGCTGCATCCACGCTCAGCCCGAATGCTCGGTCGCCGACCCCGCCTTGAGGGAGATGGGGCCGGGACGCTTCGTGGCCTGCCGCCTCGCCGAGCAATTCATATAAACTGGAGAAAACCATGATACCTACCGAAAAACAAATGGAACGATTCAGAACGCTGACGCAGCTGCCCGGCCTCTCGGCCCACGAAATGCGCGTCCGCGAGTACATGAAAAAAGAACTTTCCGTCCATTCGGCGGAACTCGTCTTCGACAATCTGGGTTCGGTGTTCGCGGTTAAGAAATCGCGGAAAGCGAACGCGCCCCGCGTCATGATGTCGGGCCACATGGACGAAATCGGCTTTATCGTCAAGCAGATCACGCCAAAAGGCCTCATAAAATTCTTTCCGATTGGGCGGACCTGGGAGCATGTCATCATGGCCCAGCGCGTCACCGTGTATTCCAGCCTGACAGGCCAGGGCTACCCCGGCGCCGTGGCGTCCATACCTCCCCATCTCCTCCCCGAAGACTCGGCGAAAAAGCTTCTCACGATTGATCAGATGCTGATCGACATCGGCGCCGAATCGCGCGAGGACGTGCTGGCGGCGGGTATCAGGCCCGGCGACATGATCATCATCGACGGTCCCTTCGTCCCCCTCTTCGGCGGTAAGAAACTCCTCGCCAAGGCCTGGGACAACCGCTTCGGCTGCGCCCTCGCCCTCGATGTCCTGGATGAGATTGCCGGCGAAGATCTGGGCGTTGATCTTTATATAGGCGCCACCGTGCAGGAGGAATCCGGGCTTCGCGGAGCCAGGACAGCGGCCTTCACGATCCAGCCCGAGGTTTCCATCGTTTTCGAGTCTTCGGCAGCCAACGACAACATGGGCGACGCCGAGGAACTGGGCCAGCAGGGCAAGGGCGTGCTTCTGCGCTATATCGACAGGACGGCCATAACGCATCGAGGCCTCTTCATGTACGCCACCGGGCTCGCCGAGAGGAAGAACATTCCTTTCCAGTATTTCATGGCTTTGGGCGGCACGGATTCGGGCGAAATCCATACGTCGCGCTCGGGCTGCCCCTCCATGACGGTGGGCGTCCCCTCGCGCTACATCCACACCAATTCCAGCATCATGGATTATCGCGACTACGTGACGGCCAAGGAATTCGCCCTTGCCTTCCTAAGGTCGCTCGACAGGGAAACCTTCGAAAAGGAAATATTGAGCTATAGCCGCTGAGTGTTTGGCAGAAGAATTAGACGATGATCGACATAGACAGGATAACGGGATGTTCAGGATTTACTAAAAAGGATTTTGTTAAAGAAAGAATACTATTGAATTATATTTCTTTCTTTAACTTTGTCTTTTTGTTGATCATTCTCAATCCTGTTATCCTGTCAAAGCTTCGGAGCAGCAACGGAGTCACTACCGCGGCGCAAAAATAACGGGGGCGATGGATGGTACCGATATTCGACTTGCATGCCGATGTTTTCATGGACCTCGTGAGGCGAGCGGAAGCGCACAACGCCAGCGAACGCGCCGAGACGTTAGGCGATTTTATAGAACTTGAGGAGCGCCATCTCGAGAGGATGAAGGCGGGAGGAATTTTCGGCGCCATTCTCACCGATTGCAGGATGGCGGGCGAAACGGCGGAGCCTGTCCACCTGGAGCGGTTCATCGCCACCGTGAGGCGCGAGCTTGCCGCGGTGGGCGCCGGGAAGGCTCCTGCGCCGGACGGCGGGGCTGGGCGCGGGCAGCGGCGTCCCGCGGCGCCTGAAGCGACACCCCACGTCATCCATGTACACTCCGCCGCCGACATCGGCCGGGCCCTTTCTGACGGCGCCTTCGCCGCGATCATCGGCTACGAGGGCCTTTCCGCCACGAAAGGCGACCTGGGCTGGATCAGGCGCCTTTACGAGGAGGCTGGCCTAAGGGTCGCCGTCCTCACCCACAACGACGACAACGTCTTCGGCGGCGGCGCGCTTGGCGCCCGTGGCGGCCTTCCCATGGAAGAAGCGCTGGGGCTCACGGAAAAAGGCCGTGAAGCGGTGGCCCTCATGAATGAATTCGGCATTCTCATCGATATGTCGCACGCGGGAAAAGCCACGAGGCGGGACATCCTGCGGGCATCGACCCGCCCCGTCATGCTCTCACATACATCGGCAAAGGCGGTCTACGACAACGGCCGCAACCTTTGCGACGAGGAAATGCGCGCTATCGCCGACAAAGGCGGCCTCGTCGGCTGCATGACGAGCCCGGCCGCCCTCGCCCCGATGAGCGATCACGGTCACCACAATCTCGAACGATACATCGAGCACCTCAAGCGGATGATAGCCGCTGCGGGCATCGACCATGTCGGCCTTGGCCTCCATTTCTGCGAATACCTCTACACGCCCGAAGAGTATCCGCCCGTCGCCGGGCTCGAGGACGCCTCAAAAGCCCAGGCCATACCGGAAGCCCTGCTCGCGGCCGGTTTTTCCGAGGACGAGGTCGAGAAAATAGCGTGGAAAAATTTCGCCCGGACTTTCGCTCAAGCTGTTGGTTGAGTGGACAGGATAACAGGATCCGCGAGATCCACAGGAAAAAGAATTAAGTAAAGAAAGAAAGAATCAAATTTCTTTCTTCTCTTTAATAAAATCCTTTTTGTAAATCCTGAACATCCTGTTATCCTGTCGATGTCGGCGATCAGCGGATCGGATCGGTGAAGCGGCCGCCGCGGAGCCTGCTGATGTAGTCGAGATTTTTCTCGAGCATCATGGCGAGGAGCTTTTCGCCCTTTTC
>Ga0172379_10010892_pt1 | contig 10928 bp, 11 predicted proteins | sample GrowelOW334metaG_FD_119756 | JGI IMG/M metagenome (GOLD analysis project Ga0172379, IMG submission 119756) | Groundwater microbial communities from an aquifer near a municipal landfill in Southern Ontario, Canada - Groundwater well OW334 metaG | ecosystem: Environmental > Aquatic > Deep... | reverse complement strand
TGGGATTTTATTAGGGTTAGCCAAAGACGAAAAAAGCAACTTACGTATAGATTTTACTCAGCCGTTGTGCTATTTAAACCCTGGAGCCAAGGATTGCATAATTAAGTAAAAACAAATGAAAAATTATTTAAAAACTTTATTTTTATCACTCTTTGTTTTAATGCAAATAGTTAGTTTTGGCTTTATAACAAAAAAGCAGGTTTTGGCTGCCACACCACAAAGTTGCCAAGTGCTAATTGTTTTTGATGCCCAGCCCCGCACTGCCAAAGCCGATTCCATGTTAACCCTTAGTGGAGCCGTTGCTTTTAGCGCTGACGGAAAGACCATTGGCGGAAATTGTATACCTATTCAGGCAAATTATGTGGAAATTTGGCTCGATAATTCTGGGAGTGGAGATGACTCAATCGCTCAGTTTCCTGTATATGCAAAATTAACTCAGGATATTAATAAAAAGGTAGATTTTTCCGCTAATTGGACTCCGGCAAATTACGGTCATAAAAATGGTAGCAGTGTAAGTTTTTACGCAACCCTTGGCGCAACCACCGGGCGGTATTCTACTTCATTAACAAGGTCTTCCAATGTTGTAGTTACACTTTCTGCCAGTGCTGCGTCGTCGTCGGCAGGTGGTGGAACAGCAACTCCTCCTGCTCCTGGGGCGGGGACTCCTGCTCCTGGAGCAGCAACAGGAACCAGTGCCGGTGGTATGCAAAGCCAGCCCACGCAGGTTTTATATAATCCGATTCCCACTGCGCCGGATTTAACTTCCTTGCTGATTAAAATAATGCGCGGTTTTATACTAATCACAGGAATTTGGGCTGTGGCGTTTATAGTTATCGGCGGGTTTAAAATGGTAATTTCTCAAGGAAACGAGGAAGCTGTAGCCGCGGCAAAAAAAAGTATTATGTGGTCAGTCATTGGTTTAATTGTTGTTCTATTGGCTTTTAGTATAATTGCGATAATTCAAAATTTGATCGGCGTGGATATTAAAGAGGTAAAAACCAGTCAAATTCCCAGTTATAAAATTACACAAAAAATATGAAAAAATATTTAAACAAAATTCAAACCGCATGGCAATCAGTAGTAATTAGCCTATTAGTATTTGCTCCGGTTTTAGTAAAAGCAGCTGTTAATTTAACTCCGGAAGAAGAGGTGCGATGCAAGGCTTTAAAAGCGCAATTTAAGGGGATATATGACAGTTTGCCTGATCAATACTGCAGTGCCAATGCTCTAATGTTGTGGGTAATCCAACAAGGTTTAGTATTTGCCGGAGTGGTAGCGGTATTGTTTGTTATGCTTGGCGGATTTTGGTATTTAACTTCCGCCGGTAATGAAGAAATGGCGGAAAAAGGTCAGAAGACATTAACCAACGCAATTATTGGACTGGTGGTAATTATTTTAGCAGCGACTATTGTCAGAATTGTGGCTAACACGGTAATAGCAAAATAAGTTTCGGAATATCGGAGGGTCAGAGAATCGGATTGTCGGAGAGAAGTTAAAGTCATAAAAATATTTTTATGATACGCGATGTTGAAGATTTAGAAGTTTATAGACGGGCAATGAAATTGCTTAAGCATGTTTATAGATTGGCCGGCTTGTTACCAAAAGATGAGTTTAGACTTAAAGACCAATTAACGGGCGCAGCAAAATCAGTGCCGGCCTTAATTACTGAAGGTTTTGCCAAGAGAAGATCGGAAAAAGAATTTAAAAGGTTTCTACTCATGGCTTTAGGATCTTCAGATGAAGTTGTTACGCATTTAAAACAAATTAAACTGATTGGGTTTCCGGGAATTAAATCTGAAACCTGTGATGCATTAATTAAACATTATATTATTGTTTCCAAACAAATCAATACATTAATTAAAGTTTGGAAAAGTTCCGAATCCGATTAATCTGATTCTCTGACTTCCGACTTTCGACACTCTGATTTTCCGATTCGCCGACTATATGTTATAATATTATGGATTAGAAATCCAAAGTCCTCAGCCCGCCCTCTCCTAGTCCTACTTCGTCCCGAAATATCGGGACTACGAAGGATCTACGAAGGGAGAGGGAAGGGATATTGAGAGGGGGTGAACAGCTTGAAAAAAAATTTGATAAAAAAATTATTTGGTACGGTTGTCAGTTTATATAGTTTGATTGTCTTTAAATTTATCCATGCTCAAACTGTAACTCCAATTCCATGTCCTCCAGGACTCAGGTGCCCAGGGCCGGGCGAATCTACTCTTAATGGCTTTATCGTTACTATAATTGGGTGGCTATTAAGTATCTCAGGGGCAATAGCAATATTGTTTGTTATAATCGGTGGATTTCGTTATATAACATCGGCTGGCAATGAAGAATCAGCCGAGGCTGGTAAAAAAACAGTCATAAATGCAATTATTGGAATTGTGGTAATTATCCTTTCTTACGTAATTGTAAATGTGATTTCTAATACTGTTTCCGGCGTTGTCGCTCCATAATGAAGCAAGGGTTTAATTATTCTATAATTAGTTATTGATATTCTCTAACTTGAGAGGGGGTGAACAGCTTGAAAAAAATTATAAAAAAAATAAATTTTCTAAAAGTCGCGGAAGTGCTGTTAACGGTAGTGATTATTTTTGCTCCGTTGTTTGTTAATGCTCAATTAAGCAGGAACTTCCAGTGCGATCCGTCTTCCGGACTTAACTGTACAGCCGGTACCAGCGTTAACCAATTAATTAAAACTGTTATTAATTGGATGTTAGGTATTGCTTTTGGTGTCGCGGTCTTGTTCTTAATTATTGGTGGGTTCTGGTATATTACCTCCGCCGGCAACGAAGAAACCGCGGAAAAAGGCAAAGGTACAGCAGTCAATGCTATTATTGGTATAGTTATTATTATTCTTTCCTACGTTATTGTTAACGTCGTTTCGAATTTAGTCGCAAATCCAAATTCCAGCACTGCGCCGTAATTTTTGTACAAAAGTTTGGTTCCAAATTAATTTTGGGACTAAACCCAAATGTAAAATATTTTTTACGTTTGGGTTTAGAAAATATTAATAACTCTAAAATGAAACAAAAATTAACAAATTTATTTAAATTAGCGGCAGTCACCGCAGTAATGCTGGCTCCTGCCGTAGCCTTTGGTTATAACGAAGTTCAAGGGGGTTTGCAAACAAGTGGGCTTTCCGGATTGTTTGGCACCGGCGGGTTAACTAGTTCTCAAAGTTTGCCGGAACTTATTGCCAATGCTATTCGCTTGATGTTGTTATTTGCTGGCGCCATTGCCGTGGTATTTGTCATTATCGGCGGTTACCAGTATTTAACTTCCGGCGGTAATGAAGAGTCTGCGGAAAAAGGTCAAAAAACTTTAACCAACGCGGTTATTGGGGTAGTCATTGTAGTCTTGGCTTATGTCATTATCAACGTGATTGTAAATTTGGTTAGCGGTTATAATGGTTTTGGTGGCTAATTTTGATTCCATGAAAATAAACAAAAAAATTTATTTCACAATCTTTATATTTTCTTTAATTGTTTCTTTTGTATTTACCCCAGCAAAAAAAACTTTGGCACTTACTACGCAACAAATTCAAGATGGATTTAATTCTTGCGTGGATCAGCCATATGGAGGGGAAACCGAGCAGGAAGCAATTGTTCGCTGTTGTCAGGACAGTGATTGGAAATTGGCACCTATATGTAGTGCAACAATTTCTACGGCAATAGATAAATGTTTGAGTAAAACTTGTGATGTTGGATATACGTGCAATGCGATAAGTGGAGAATGTGTTGCAAATCCATCCAACCCGACTCCACCAGTAAACAATCCACCAGCAACCCCGCCTACAACAGAAGCATCTGGAGGTGCCTGTATAAACACCGGGAAGTGCCCAGAAGGTTTGTGTGAATTAAATGGACTTTGTTTGCCGAAAGCTAGTGGCTCTGTAGATAGCTTTGTCGGTAAGACCACTTTAGTGGGGTTGCTGTTAAAAATAATTCAATTCTTATTAACTTTTGCCGGTGTTGTTGCTGTGGGGGTTTTGGTGATTGGTGGTTTTTGGTATATTACCTCAGCCGGGAACGAAGAGCAGGCGGAAAAAGGGCAAAAGGCAATTACCAACGCAATTATTGGGCTAGTGGTTGTGATTCTAGCCTATACCATTGTCGCTATAATTTCTTCTACTTTAATTGCCGATAAGTTTGTAAAGTAAAATTTAAATCTTAGCGGCTCCTAACGGGGCCGCTTTTTTGTTGCAAGAAATTTGAAATGCCTTGTCTACAAAACAATGTAATTACATTGTTTTGTAGACTGATAAATATTTAAAGTATAAAAATATGGTAGGTGTTAGTATTATTGCCAAGAGCAGGGTTAAACTGTTAAAATGTATGTATTGGGTCTGTTGCCGAATGTTATTTTTGTCCAAAACGAGCTTACTTGGTAAAATTTCCAAAAAAATTTATCCGCTTACCTTCTAGGTAAACATCAAAATTTGTTTTGAAAATTTTCCTCAAGTCATCTAATTTTGCATCAAAAAGCCCATTCGGCAACAGACCCGTGCTGATAGAGTTAGCTCGTTAGCAAATATATCCTGTGCAAATGGAGGGCGAGTGGCGAAATGGCAGACGCACTAGCCTTAGGAGCTAGCGAGAGAAATCTCATGAGGGTTCGACTCCCTCCTCGCCCACCACTTGTACAGGAAACATCTAAGTCCCTCAATGGATTTGGACTGGAGAGTGTAGACATTATCACTCTTGTCAAAAGTCTGATAATTTCATATACTGTTAGGACTTATGCACCGTCACTTTTTAGGCTGGCGGAGCCAGTCCCTAAAAGTGACTCCGGCCAATTGCTTCGTTATTTTCCTGAACAGTGTCTGGATGGAATTCATTTCCATTCATATCACTCCGGTTTTTGTCGTCGTAGCCAGGCTACGCCTCCAAAAATCCTCGGAAAATGCCTCGCACTTAGCTCGGTGCGTAAGCCCTAACGGTATAAACTATTAATGAATATCTATTTATGGGAAAAATTGTAAAAAATATTGTTTTTATTTTAGTCGCATTTTTGCTGGTTAGTTTTTTGTTTGCGGCCTTCTCCACGGACAGCAAAATTAAAGAAGTTTCCGTTTCGGAAATTGTTAATTTAGTGGACCAACAAAAAATTGAAAGTTTAAGCGTTGGTGACTCTTCGGTAACCGCCAAATTGAAAGACAGCGATGTCACAGAAATGGCAAAGTTGGGGCGGAATGATAATATTTATACGTTGTTAAAAGACAACGGAGTAGCGCCGGAGAAGATTCGCGCGGTAAAAATAGAAAATCAGACCAATAGCATGCTTACCACATTGGCCGGCGCGGTGCTGCCGTTTTTGATCCCATTGATTTTTATTTCTTTATTCGTGTATTTTTTAATGCGCCAGGTTCAGGGTTCCAACAATCGCGCTATGACCTTTGGCCAGAGTTCGGTTAAACTAAACGACGAGCGCAAGAATCGGGTAAAATTTTCGGATGTGGCCGGTGCGAAAGAAGCAAAAGAAGAACTAAAAGAAATTGTAGAATTTTTACGGTTTCCGCAAAAGTTTTTACAGCTCGGCGCCAAAATTCCAAAAGGGGTATTGTTGTTAGGTGCCCCGGGGGTTGGTAAAACCATGCTGGCTCGGGCCGTAGCCGGAGAAGCGAACGTACCGTTTTTTCATATTAGCGGTTCGGAATTTGTAGAAATGTTTGTTGGTGTCGGCGCAGCCAGAGTGCGCGACTTATTTAAAAAAGCCAAAAAGAACGCGCCGTGCATTATTTTTATTGATGAAATCGATGCCGTGGGCCGTCAGCGCGGAGCCGGTTTGGGTGGCGGACATGACGAACGGGAACAAACTTTAAACCAAATTTTGGTGGAAATGGACGGGTTTGAAACTGACACTAATGTTATTGTAATGGCGGCCACTAACCGTCCGGATGTGCTTGATCCTGCCTTACTTCGCCCGGGTCGTTTTGATCGCCAAGTTATGTTAGATTTGCCGGACATTAAAGATCGGGAAGCGATTTTGATTGTACATTCCAAAAATAAGCCAATGGCTAAGGGTGCGGATTTGCGAAAAATTGCCGAACGGACTCCGGGTTTTTCAGGAGCGGACTTAGCTAACCTTATAAACGAAGCTGCAATTTTAACCGCTCGCCGAGACAAAAAAGAAATTTCCGTAGACGAACTTAAAGAGTCAATTGAAAAAGTGTTGTTGGGGCCGGAACGAAAAAGTCATATTTTATCTACCAAAGAAAAAGAAATTACTGCCTACCACGAAGGCGGACATGCTTTGATCGGCAGTGTCTTGGTTTTTTCTGACCCGGTACATAAAGTTTCCATTATTTCTCGCGGTCGAGCTGCCGGGTATACCATGAAATTACCGAGTGAGGACAAACACCTACACACCAAACAAAGTTTCTTAGACGAAATCGCCGCCTTGCTTGGCGGTTATGCCGCGGAAAAATTGGTATTTAAAGAATTAACCACCGGCGCTTCCAATGACCTAAAGGTGGCCACGGCCATTGCCAGAAAATTGGTAATGAATTACGGTATGAGCGAAGCCATTGGGCCAATTGTTTTGGGCGACCAACATGAAATGGTATTTTTAGGTCGGGAAATTTCCGAACAGCGAAATTACAGCGAAGCGGTGGCCAAAACTATAGACGAAGAAGTCTCAAAAATTATGATGCAAGCCTTGTCCCGAGCAACCGAAGTATTAACTAGTCACCGCAGTCATTTAAACACGATTGCCGAACGTCTGGTTAAAGACGAGACCCTGGAACAGGAAGCCTTTGCGGAAATAGTCAAAGACATTATCCCGGAAGAAAAGAAGCAGTCTGCCAATGAGCCAATATTATCCGTGGCATAAATTATTTTAAGGCAATTAGAATAATTAGGTTAATTAGGAATTCGTTCCGATGTTCTCTTATTCTGAAATTATTCGCAAAGCTTATATTAGCTCCAAAAATAACCCGAGGCTTTGGCTATTCGGGTTATTTGTTGTTGGCGGGTTTAATTTGAATTTTTTGCAATTCCAAAATATTCCCTTAAGAAGAATAGTTATGGAGAATCAACCCGCAGAGCTATTTGGTTTTTTCCAAACGCACCCGGATGCTTTAGCGGCCATTAGCGCCAGCATATTGTTGTTTGCGGTATTTGGCCTGGTGGTGACCAACTGGTCCAGAGTGATGTTAATTTTATTAGGTCAACAAGCCTTGGAAAGTCATCCTCAAGACATAAAAGTTTCGGTCCGAGAAAGTAAAAAGAGTTTAATTGGGATAATAAAAATTAGTCTACTCACCAGCGCTTTAATGTGCGTGGTGGCGGTGGTATTGATTGTGCCGACTTTGTGGTTACCAATGGAAAATCCTTTACGGATTTTGCTTTTAGAGGCTTCAGTGGTGGCTTTTTTACCGCTGGCGTTTGCTATTTCCTGTATAAATATTTTTACGGCCTTTTATGTGGTATTGCATAAAATGCCCTTAAATAAGGCATTAAATTGTGCTGTGGATTTCTTTGTTGCAGTTTGGCCAAAAATTTTAGGTTTGGTCGCGGTACTGATGGTCATCTATTTGGGTAGTTTTGCCCTGGGAATCTCAGTTATTTTTTTGGCCAAGGAAATATTGAGGCTTTTGTTGCTTATTTTGGTAAGGTTCCATATTTTGCCACTTTCTGCTATTATATTAATGCTAAAAACAATTTCTACCGTTCTGTTCTGGTTTTTATTGGCCGGTTTGAGTGTTTTTTTCAACCAGTCTTTGCTGGTTTTGTTTTTAGAACTTTCCAAACCAATTGAGAATCCGGAGTATCAAAAAGACATTACCCCAGTGCCGGTGGTCTCGGTTTAACTAAATATATGGGCGGTTAGCTCAGTGGTAGAGCATCTCATTGACGTTGAGAGGGTCGAAGGTTCAATCCCTTCACCGCCCACCACTCGACTCGCTTTGGCTAATGCCAAAGCTTGCTCGTGGTTTCGGCCCTGTAGGGGCCTCAACCAGCCACAAACTTTGGAGCGAGTCGAGTGTCCCGAGCGTAGTCGAGGGGCAATTTGTAAAAAAATTAAGAATCAAGAAGCGAGAATTATGAATTAAGTCTAATACCCTTAATTCCTGATTCATGATTCATGATTCTGGGAACAAAGATGCCAGCTTTAGATAAAAAAGAATTAGAGAAAATTCTCCAGTTAAAAATTCAAAATGCGGATTTATACTTGTCCGCATTCACCCACCGGTCATATTTGAATGAAAACCGGGGTTTTGCTTTGCCCCACAACGAGCGATTGGAGTTTTTGGGGGATGCGGTGTTGGAATTGGCCGCCACGGAATATTTATATCGGAATTATCCGCATCCGGAAGGTGAATTAACCAACTTTCGCAGTGCTTTGGTAAACTATAAAATGCTTTCCGGAATTGCCTCGCGTTTGGGCTTTGAAAAATTTTTGCAAATGTCCCGAGGAGAGGCTAAGGATACCGGCCGGGCTCGACAAGTTATTTTAGCTAACTGTATTGAAGCGGTTATTGGGGCAATATATTTAGACTTAGGTTATGATGCCGCCAGGGATTTTGTAAAAAATGAAGTTTTGGTTGAACTTTCCAATGTCATAAAGGGCGGTAGTTATATGGATCCGAAAAGTAAGTTGCAGGAGATTGTCCAAGAAAAGCGCGGAGTTACTCCGACTTACGGAGTAGTTTCGGAGACCGGACCGGATCATAATAAATTATTTATTGTGGCAGCTTTTGTCGGAGAGAAGGAAGTCGGTCAAGGCCAAGGACCCAGTAAACAAGAAGCGGAAATTTCCGCCGCCGAAAATGCTTTGAAACAAAATAGTTATTAAATTTACGAAGTACGAAGATATGCGAACTTACGAAACATAACGCGTGGAATTTCGTACGTTCGTATAGATTCGTATTTCGCAAAAAACAAAATGTATTTAAAACGCTTAGAAATTCACGGATTTAAAAGTTTCGCCCAAAAGACCACTATGGAATTTTCCAGTGGGATTATTTCAATTGTCGGCCCGAATGGTAGCGGAAAAAGCAACGTGGCCGATGCCTTACGTTGGGTCTTGGGGGAACAAAGTCCAAAAATTATTCGCGGGAAAAAAGCCGACGATGTAATATTTGCCGGGAGTGATAAAAAAAGCCGTCAAGGCATGGCTGAGGTGGTGGCAACTTTTGATAATTCCGATCGCCGCATTCCGGTAGACGCCTCGGAGGTTTCTATTGGCAGGCGGATAGACAGAAGCGGGGAAAGTGAGTATCTATTAAATGGAAACAAGGTTCGGTTGTTGGATATTGTGGATTTGGTGTTAAAGAGTAGCATTGGTACTTCCCGCTATACGGTTATTGGGCAGGGGACAATTGACCAAATGGTTTTGGCCGGCCCGGGGGAAGTGAAGAATTTGCTGGATGAAGCCAGTGGCGTAAAAACTTATTATATTAAGCGAGAAAAAACTTTGAGGCGCCTTGAACAAACCGCACAAAATTTAATGCGCGCCGAAGATTTAATTGCAGAAATTGAACCACGTTTAAAAAGTTTGCGTCGGCAGGCCAAGAAGATGGAAGCCCGCAGTGAAATAGAACAAGAATTTAAAATTTATCAACGTGAATATTTTGGCAATACTTTTTGGCAGTTAAAAGACGTGCTGTCCGGCATTTTAGCCAAATTGACTGAAGTTGAGAAACAAAAATCTGTACTGGAAGAACAAACGGCAACTCTGCGTGGGCAGACGGAGGCTTTAGAATCCGGGCATTCTACTAACAACCACCAGTTAAAAATAGTACAGGAAGAATTAGCGCGATTACAGAATCAAAAAAATAAACTGTTAGAAGATTTAAGCTTGGTGCGTGGTAAAATGCAAAGTCAAAAAACTGCCGTGGCCGGGGATGCCCAGAGCTTACAGGTGGAAGTCCACGGTAAAGACAGAAAGATTCAAGAAATTAAAACCAAGATTGAAGAAACTGAAAAAGAAAAACAACAGCAGGAGCACAGTTTTGTCAGCCAATTTAAGACTTTAGAAGAGGTGAATAAAAAATTGGATGGGCTGTCGCAAAAACTTAGCAATCCGGCACAAATAGATTGGGAGTTGGTAGATAAAGAATTGGGTCAGTTGGAAAATGTTTGGAGCGGGTTTTACAATAAATTGCAAACCACCCAAAATTTGGACGAAGTCAGACAACAGGCCGGTCAGGTAGGGATATCTATGCAAAAATTTAAAAAAGCGGCCAAGTCGGCGGTTATTGACCCGCACTTGGGGCTTTTAGCGGTGAAACAAGAACTGGAGCACTTACTAAAAGAAAAAGAACAACTTAGTCTAAAAGTGAACGAAGCTCAGTTGTCCATGAGCAAGGGCAAATTGGCATTGGATTTTTTGAGCCGAGAGCTTTCCGGATTGGAACAAGAAAAATTACATTTAGATTTGGAATTGAAAAAAGCCCAGAGTAGTTCTCCGGATGCCTTTTGGCAAGACTTGCTTGCCGAGGAAGAGAGAATAAAAAAAGTGGTGGAGACAATTGGGCAGGAAGTATTAAAAGTGGAAATTTCCTTAAAGAGTTATTACGATAAAGAAGAAGAACGGCAAAAACAATTGCGCCAGAGCGAAAATTATTATCGTGGAATGCTAGACCAGCTATCTAAAATTAAAGACCAGGAATCGGCTATTAGTATTGAAAAGGCAAAGTACGATACCCAAATGGAAATTTTAGGCGAAGAGGTTAAAAGAATATTAGGCCAACCCGAGTGGGAAGTTGTGCAGCAACAAAGAGTGCAAAGCCAGACCCCCGAGCTGGAAGCAAAAATTATGCGCCTAAAAAATCAGCTGGATACCATTGGTGGCATGGATGAATTAACCTTAAAGGAATATCAAGAGACAGAGAGTCGTCATACCAATTTAAGCACCCAAGTTGGCGACCTAAAGCAAGGGATGACAGACCTGCGTCAGATTATTGACGAGTTAGATGT